>Ga0114918_10000482_pt1 | contig 34363 bp, 45 predicted proteins | sample LantaG_FD_87015 | JGI IMG/M metagenome (GOLD analysis project Ga0114918, IMG submission 87015) | Deep subsurface microbial communities from Baltic Sea to uncover new lineages of life (NeLLi) - Landsort_02402 metaG | ecosystem: Environmental > Aquatic > Marine > Oceanic > Sediment | place...
CTGCTGCCTTTGCTTCTGCTTCTGCCTCTGCTGCTGCCTTTGCTTCTGCTTCTGCCTCTGCTGCTGCCTTTGCTTCTGCTTCTGCCTCTGCTTCTGCCTTTGCTGCTGCCTTTGCTTCTGCTGCTGCCTTTGCTTCTGCTTCTGCCTTTGCCAATGCTTCTGCCTCTGCTGCTGCCTTTGCTTCTGCTTCTGCTGCTGCCTTTGCCAATGCTTCTGCCTCTGCTGCTGCCTTTGCTTCTGCTTCTGCTTCTGCCTTTGCCAATGCTTCTGCCTCGGCTTCTGCCTTTGCTTCGGCTTCTGCCTTTGCTTCGGCTTCTGCCTTTGCTTCGGCTTCTGCCTTTGCTTCGGCTTCTGCCTTTGCTTCTGCTTCTGCTTCTGCCTTTGCTTCTGCCTTTGCTTCTGCTTCTGCTAATGCTTCTGCCTCTGCTTCTGCTTCTGCCTTTGCAGAAGTTAAATCTTCTAAAATATCATTATTTTCAGCACTCATTATATTTAATATTTTTATTATATATATCCACTAAATATCTACAATATTTGAAAAGTATTTACATAAATAAATTATATTTGTTAAATGGGTTTAAAGCTTGCTTCATTAAAGTAGGTATAACATGTCAAAATCAGATAATATTGTAGTAACAACCCAAAATACCACACCAGTAGATTCAGAACCCACTGATGAAGTTTGTGAACAGTTCTCAGGAGTATTGAGTACTCTATCATCATTCAGATCACAAATCACAATGCTTCAGAACCAAGTTCGGGCTCTTGAAAAAACTGTGGGAAAGCAAATGCGAACATATGCTCGCGAATCTAAGAAAAATAAAAATAAGGGTAACAGAAAACCATCTGGGTTTGCAGTTCCCACTAAGATTTCCGACGAATTATGTCTTTTTATGCAGAAACCCAAAGGTTCTACTGCTGCGCGAACTGAAGTAACACAGTATATTATCAAATATATCAAAGATAATGATCTTCAATGGATTGAAAACCGTAAAATTATTAAACCAAATGACGACCTTAAAATTTTACTCAATATCAAAGAAAATGATGAAGTTACCTATTTCAATATTCAGCGTTTTATGAACAAACATTTTATCAAATCCGAAGCAGCTGCAAATTAAATATATATTTTTAGATTATAGCCGAATAAATGATTTCAAATTTATTTTAAATCATTAAAACATGATGTTGAACCATCCACCCAAAGATATTTTCTTGCTCCAAAAGGACCAGTTGGTTTACCCCAATCAAGACAGGCACACCATTGACATAGTACTTTATTATCTGCGATTGTATAACAGCTATCACACCAATCTTCACCATCCCAGTCTGCTCTGATGCATCCTACTGGATATTTATTTTTATAACACATCGTCTCATCATTGTTTATCTTGTAGAATTTAATACAATATAAATGCCCATCGCCATGATTTCTGTCACATTCTTCACAACTAAGTTTATTTCGTTTACTTTTGGATTGAAATAATTGGAATGATGTAAGAGAAGCCATTTTTTATAATTGAATAAAATTAATTATTTATTTTATTCAATTTTTTAATTAGCGTCCTTCCCCTCGTCTATTAATACATATTTTATAATATCTTCGGCCAGTGCATATTAAACCCATTAAATACAACCAAATAAATAATCCAACAAACACTTTAAATGCTAAATCTAGGACATGACTATGATTATATCCTGGTTGGGTAGTTAAAATACCACCGGTTATCCCACATACTGTACCCATAATATAAGAAACCGCTTCATACAATTTGCATTCATAATATATAACATCCAAATCAACATTATTATTTCTTTCCTGCGGTGGAACTATAACAACATCATCTTCTTCATCTGATAAAGGCTGTAGAAGTGGGATTAAAGGAGGTGGTGGCGTGGATGGTGGTATAAACACGCCAATATAATTACCAAGGCAAATTTCACACATACATCTATCATTACTAACAGGGCGAATCAAAAGCCATATTGTCAAACAATTAGGGTGTACACCATCTGCGCACTGACATGGATAAATTAATGGTTGTTCACTTTCTTTACTATCTTCTAAACAGTATTTGCAACAATCATCCATATATATATATATAAATAACATTATTAGTATTTTTATTCTTATATTTATATATATGACATCTCTTTTCTCCAGTTATAATCCATATAATTATAATAATATAGAACCTACCGTTATGTTAATCAGTCCTAAGAACAAGTGGCCTTCGAGTTTTTGGATTATCGAATCTATTGAATCTCGTGCACTAACTTTCTTCATATATATAGGGTTTTGGATATTTATTCTATACGGATTGGAGACTTATAAATTAGGAAAGCCCATTAGTGTAAAATTAGGATTTTCAGTAGGTTTTCTTTTATTATTATTATATGATTTTTTGTACAATTATGCTACACAACTGACGATTGATGCTCAAGAAAAAAAATTTACAGAAATGAATACAACATCTACAAATATCGTGTTGGATGATAAAGTTTTTAAATTAAATAAAACACGGGGTTTAGTAATTAAAAAATCAGCATTTGATAAGTTGAAAAAAGAAAAAAAACTGAATACCATCTCAGTTCAGGAATATCGCGATAATGTATATATTAAATCACTAGGTGGTATAGATGGAGATGAAGCGACCCCTTTAGCAGCTTATGCACTAAGTGGTCGTTTAGTATTAGGTGGGTCGTATCTGTTTTTTACTGTTATGACTGCGTGTATTATAGCATCGCATCATAATAAAAAATTATTGGTAGCAATGTTACCATTTGCAACAACTTCGGGTGTTTTATCAGTAGCATTTATTAGTTTATGGTGGATGGACAGAGATTATACAAGTCTAATTACTACAGAAAAAATAAAAGTAAAAATATTTATTGCTGCATTTTCTTTTGCATTTACTGCTGTTACTACACCATTTTTCTTTGTTTAATATATATATGTCAAAATATATTAAAACTCTTAATTATGCCGATTTCGTTTTCAATCTTACTATGTTGTTGCCATTACTTTTATGGTTCTGGTTTGGTTCACAATTATTAAAATATATAGTTCCGTCATCTTCAAAAGCGGGTATTCGTATTTCAAAAACAATAGCTTTCCCCCTATTCTATCTTCACATTTTAGTATTTTTGCTCTGGTTAATACCCGTATATATATCTTTGCGTGGATTATACTATGCCGCATTTGTTGATAATAAAGGAAATGTAACATTCGACCCTGCATCACCCTCATTGCCCCCTGGATTTGGATATTGTATGACAACCAAAATTAAGAAAGAAGATGCCGAGAAAGGTATTGTTGCATATTTTGATTATAAATGTGAAAACCAAAATGAAAAACTAATTCTAGGTGAGAGTACGGCATTGTTAAATAGATTTTACTACGTTAATTATGGAATTTTTCTCATTATTCTACTTGTATATAATGTCATGAATAAATTCAATATTTTTAATAATAAATTTATCATGTTAAACATCGATTTTGCATTATTTTTGGGTGTATTAGGATGTATTATATCAGCATTCGACCAATTTTATTACAGAAGCTTATGGTTTACATCAACATGGGCGCATTTATTAAGTATGAATTGTGTCTGCTTAATGCTTATAGGTTTAGCAATTATGTCGTACAGTCGGCGTTATCATCTTGACAAGTGGTCCATGAAGTTGTCTAAATAATTTTTCTAAAATACTGAAAAACCCCCTTTTATTTTATAAATCATTGTAATTTAATAGTCTTCAAAATCTGGTCTGGAGAGAACTATTATTATATTGCGGAAAAAAGGCATAACACAACCTAACCTTCTGAGTCTAAGAAAAATTATAATATTTGATTCCTTCTTCATTTATTATAATTATCATATAAAAATATTACATTGAAGTAAGTATAAATGGATGTATCCAAACTGTGCGAACAAAATCAAGAACATCGTTATGAAATTGTTGATTTGAGAGAGAAAATATTAAAATTAGAAGAGGAAATAAAGGTAAACGAAAAGAAAATATGGAACGAATGTGAACATGAATGGGCGTGGGATATCGCTTCCGGAATGTACGATAGAAATTGTTATTACTGCAAACATTGTAAATTATGGAGAAATAGCTATATGTATGAATAATTATTTATTATCTGAAACGACCCAGTTTGGCAAATTGTCTTTAACCACCTCGCGTTCATTACCTATTGTCATCACATAATCTTCTAGTTGATTATTTGATTCCAATTTTACCATTTCAATGCCACTAGGTTCCTCTATTTTCACATCTTTTAAAGCGCACAGTCTATAACATAATACGCCATTTGTTATTAGTGATACGCCCATTACAGCTGCAGTAAAAATTATTATTGTTAAATACTCTTGAATACATTCATTCATCTATATTATGTGAGGATATTAAATCAGTCCATTTAAATATATATATTATGACATCTATAGGAAGTTTCGTCTTTATGGTCAAACAAGAAACGGCATTAAATAACCATTTTAGACGCCTTCTCTCCACAAAAGCATTATAACTTATAAAAAAATCATTGTGTAACTGCCTTTGCATCCTTAGATTCCTAATTCCTATAATTGGTTTTAATACATCGCCATCAATTGTATTAATAATATAACCGGTTACTACTGTTGATGCGTTCAGCCAAAAATAAGGAATGTTCTTTTTAATTAATTCTAATTCATGATTAATATATCGTGGGATTTTATGATATTTTTTAACATTTAGATAATCTCGTACTTTAATATCTAACGTTGACAGTTGAATAGATACATCATCCATGATATTTAGTGATATAATTTTATGTATATAATGTATAAATGTCAGGAGAAACTAAAAGTGTTTCAGCCGCACCAGCGGTCGTTATCCCACAACTTAATCAAGCACAAAGGGAAGCATTGGCTCGAGGTAGAACTATTGGACATTATGGTCACGGAGTTCAACACAACAAGCCAACATTAAGACAAAGGGGCGTATATGAGGATGAGGGACCTCGCTTGGATGATGGTGGAGGTGCATTATATACAGCCCGGACACAGGGTGTATTAAGAGGTATTGAGGAAGTAGGCCAGCATCGTGCGGCAACAAGACCTGTTATAAGAGCCATTGGTAGACAAAATGTTGAATATCGTTTTGCTGGTATGGGGCGTATGTCCGCTGATACACAAAATCCACGAACTTCTTCGGGTCTACCCACCTTTATAACCAGACATGTTACAGGTTTAGCGGGAGAAAAAACCCCTATTTCAGATTTAACAAAAACTTCTTTAGGTGCATCATCAAAACGTAAAGGTAAAACAAGGAAAGACCCTCGAGCCAGAGGGGGAGACGCAAAAAAAGAAGAAAAACCAAGCGAAAAAGAACCAAGAAATTTAGAAAAGGTTCGCTATCAAAAACACACAGAGGTAAGAATTTTGAAACTAGAAAAACAAGCAAAAAATATAGTAGTAAACGATGGAAGCGTATGACTGGACGACGCACCAGAAAATCTCCGTTATTTCCTTTTGCTTAATATAAAATTTTAATATATTTTTTATGTTTTTTGAAAAAAAACATAAAAAATATATAGGACAAGAGAGAAGAAAGTTATTAAAAAAATTGAAAAGTTTATTTTCGTATATGTGATAGGCATAAATCGATATAGTGTTATAAATCAATAAAAATGTCAAGTATTACGATGTCAGCAGCGGTGGAGCGTGGTATGCGTTCAGCTTCAGTGGAGTTCGCCAGGGAGGTGATAGGGCAATTGTCTAGCGAAGGCGTGCTTAAATGCTCACTGGATGATGCTATCAAAATGTTCGATTTTGATAGTGTAGCAGTAGTGTCATCTCGTTCAAAAGCGTCGAAAAAGCGCGAGATTGTGAAGACCAACAGCGCGAAGAAAGCGTCAAAAATCACAGCGAAACCAACAGTGATTTTGCCGTTCTGCGGGCACATCGAGCGGGAGTGGTGCGAGGGTGTAAAATTAAATTTTGGATTGCACACACAGTGCACAATGGGGCGTTGCGGCGAAGACACCTACTGCAAAACTTGCCGAAAACATGCGGACAACAGCGCGACAGGAAAGCCTCCATACGGGGACATCAACGATCGTGCGAAGTTCGATGTGGACTACCGCGACCCCAAGGGAAAGCTGACCTTGCCATACGCAAACGTAGCGGAAAAACAGGGCATCAGCATGGAGGCAGCGGTCGCCGCCGCAGCGACGATGGGGTGGACCATCCCAGCAGCACAGCTGGTGAAACGAACCTCGAAACGCGGCCGCCCCGGCAAGAGCGCAGAAGTCTCTGACAGCGATTCGGACACTGAAGAGACCAAAAAGCGTGGTCGACCCAGTAAAGAAAAGGTTGAGGCACCAACTCAGGAGGATCAAATCGCTCAGTTGGTAGCGGAAGCCTACGCCGAGACGACGACAGTCGTCAAGACCGTCGTCAAGACCAAACCAGTCGTCAAGACCGAACCAGTCGTCAAGACCAAAAAGGTCAAGAAACCAACGCCTAGCGACGAGCAGAAGGAGCAAGCCAAACTCGCCAAGAAAGAGTCGGCCGACAAACTCAAAGCCGATAAAGCCGCACTGATTCTTGCCAAGAAAGAGTCGGCCGACAAACTCAAAGCCGATAAAGCCGCACTGATTCTTGCCAAGAAAGAAGCCGCTCTCAAGCTCAAAGAGGAGAAGTTGGTAGGCAAGGCCTTGGAGAAGGAGGCAAAAGAGGCGGCTGCGGAAAAAGTCAAATCGGAGAAGAAATCGCTCGCTCTCAAAGCTCGACAGGAGAAAGCGGCGTCTAAGAAAGTCGAGCGCAAGACAGCCAAACTTCTGAAGACAGAGGACGAGAAGGCAGAAACGAGCGACGAGGTCGTGTTCTCAGAGCTCGAAGAGGAGGCGGTTGATTCGAGCGACGAGATGGAGGCGGTTGATTCGAGCGGCGACGAGATGGAGGAGGAGACTGAACTGTCCGAAACCATGACGGTAGGAGATGTTGAGTACTTCTTCATCGAACAGGATGGTCAGACCGTTCTCTTCACCAAGACCGGCGAGCCAGTAGGCATCTACGACGCAGCCACCGACACTGTGCAGGAGGCCGAATTTGCCGAAGAGTAAGATGTCAATAATAAAAACAAAAAATAAAACAAAAAATAAAGGCAAGTTGTATATAAAGTCCTTTTTTATTGTGCTTATGAATCGGCATTTAATTCTTTCTCTCCAGAGAGTGTATTATATAGTGCATAAATAGTGTGACTGGTATCCTGGAACACCACCGGTTTCTGACTTACCACTAGATGACAGTCTATCATATTTCCGCATTGGACCATAATAGTAGATTGTGGTCTCTAACCTGGCAGTTAATAGTGTGGCATATTTATAGCTAGATTGGTGGGTGTATAATTATGATTAAAAAATTGAAAAGTTTTTTCTGTATATTATAACAATTATCAAACCAACAAATTAATTATATAAAACAATGATTTTCCTATACTTCTACATTGCTCTTTCTGAAATTAAGAGACAGATTGAAAACGATGAGATTGACGACAGTCTCGATTTTCAGCGTGATTTCGTATGGTCGGTTACGAAACAAAAAGATTTATTGGCGAGCTATCGAAATCGAAAAGGTTTTGGCAGAATTTCCTTTTGTCGGACAGCGACAAACGAGATTTGGGGAATTCTCGACGGAAAACAGCGCGCGACGACATTTATCCGATTCATGAATGGCGAATTTAAGGACCACGACGGAAAACATTTCGCAGAATGGACCGAAGGTGATAGGGCGCGACTAGAGCAGCATCCGATTCAGATTACCGGTCACACGCTGGAATCTACCGAAGACTATTCTGATTTGGTTGAACAGTTCGTACTACTCAACAATAGTGGTCAAAAACTCATCGATGCTGAACTCATTCATGCGTGTTCTGCTCCCGCAGTCCGCAAAGCAAATGAATTCTTCCATTCGCCCTTGGGCACAGTTGGCATCAATGTTGTAGAGGAACGACTTCGCGAGAAATGGTGTGAAACTTTCCGCTCTCCCGAACATTTTACCAAAAAACTAGCTAAAAAAGATTTAAAACAAGTTTGTGGGAACCATGGTCTTGATACAAGTGGTAAAAAACTCGATATCATCGAACGCATCAAAGGAAATCCAGAGGCACTAATGGAGATGGTGGATATTTTAAGCAATCTTAACGATGGAAGGATTCCAGTAAGCGAACAAAAACGCAAGAACCAATATGCTATTACGGTCCCAATGATAGCCTCTGCTTGTTTAAACGATTTTGGGGCTATAACCGGTTCCTTCAACAAGTTGAAGGAATCAGGTGCATTTAACGATAGCGTTTTGTCAGAAGATGGTGTCAGTCTATTTCGCGATTGTCTGTATCATTGGTTGGATTTGGTAGTAATCCAACGTAATATCGTTATGCCTGACAAATATAAGATTAATCATCCACAATCTGGAATTCCGCAAATTACGAAAGCATCTGTTGGATGGGCTATTTGTTTGGTGTCATTAGGTCCATGCGGCGAGGAAGACACTATGTTTCGTACACAATGTTCTAGTCTCTTTGACGACGGTAATTTCAAACCTCTTAACAGGTTTTATAGTAAGTTGTCAACAGACTTGCGACTTTCGGCGCGTTTTGATGTGGCTTCAGCGGAGTCGCGCGGATCTACGAAACAATTCATCACTAATTCGGTGGCGTTTATCTGCGAACATTGCGATGAATAAATAAAAAAAATAAAAAATAAAAAATAAAAAAATAAAAAAAATAAAAAAGAGTGTCAGACTTATTTTTTATATAACGGTCCATCATAATTAATGCATATTCTAAAACGTGGTCATAATGCTAGATTGCAGTGTTGTCACATAATTAGTATTTGAAATAATATAAAGGTTTGGTCAGCGTAACTCTATCAATGATATTGAACTTAATATTCGCTGTGTGCATATGTGGTATTGTACATGGAATAGGTGCATTATTACATAATATTTTGACTAGATAAATGAGTGATGTGGAGAGAAGTGTATAATTAAATCGTTGTTCAGAAGCACAATGGCGACTTATGTTAGCCCCGCGTGTATAATTAAATCGTTGTTCAGAAGCACAATGGCGACTTATGGTGTATTATATAGGTTTATTTCATTAGCGGTATCCTGGAACACCACTGGTTTCTGACTTAGGGGGAAAAGGGGGTAGATTGGCGGGTGCATAAGCGCGGGTTGTGGTCATTTTTGGTTATGGGGCTAGATTGGCTGGTGCATAGGGGAGGTGGGGCAGTGTAACGGCTAGATTGGCGTGTATCATGATAAATAGTATATAATGGCAACCGCACCAACTCTCATATCAAATCCGCACAACCAAACGCAAATGATGCGTATATTATTTAGTCATAATCATTATATCTGAATATATATATGAGTCAATCACCGTTTCTTGCACCAAAGGGACGTCTTAAATCAATTACCGAAGGAGAAGAGCTTAGTGACGAGCAGGTCGACGAAAGAGCCGACTTAATATCACAGGCAAAAGGGACCTTTCCAAATTCGAGTTCGGAAGCAAACGATGACCAGTCAAGTCAGCTTCATGAAGATGACCAGTCAAGTCAGCTTCATGAAGATGACCAGTCAAGTCAGCTTCATGAAGATGACCAACAGGTGCATTGACTATAAAATTGAACTAAGAATAATATATAAAAATTATATTATTCAACCATGACTTCACATATTTGCTCAAACAATAACGCGGCTCAGGCAGCACTAGACGAACTTAACGACTGTAGTTGTTGTCCTAGTCATCAAATTAATAAGCCTTCTGAACTTAAACCTTGGACAGAACTTCATCCAACTCACAACTGGGATAATCTCTGCCAATGCGACTGTCGTCATAGAGCACGATGGATATGCCGCGAGATGTGTGGATGGGTTGAACTACCACCGCAGGATTAAATCACTCTCATAATCTTTTCATGTTTAATGCGCATCGGATTAACCAGAATGATAGATTCTGCTGGCTTAATTCTATTATTCCTTTCTCTCCAAGAAGGAACAATATAACATCTGAAACAACAGAATAATATAATGCAAAGTATTATACTCAATATTACAAATAACATAAATTTATATTCAGATATTTGGTGCATTATTAATACTATCCCGCCTTGCTGTAAAGTCATTTTCATATATTTTTATTGCCCTAGATTAATAAATTGAATATTAAAAATATTTATATATTGATAAAAATAACAATGAATCGACCAGACCAAAAAGAGTCAGAGGAAGAAATGACAGAGGAAAAAGAGTCAGAAGTGTGCGAGGAAAAAGAGTCAGAAGTGTGCGAGGAAAAGAAAGGGAGAATTTCTTGGCGAGTCCGATATACAAACAACTTCTGCACAAATCGGGAAACATTGCAGTTAAATTTTATGTCACTCAAAACAATAACTAATTTGCGTGATGAAAATAAAAAAATAGAAAGCACAATCAATCGACAGTTAATACAACTTGAGAGAGAACGAAAGGAATTCGCAAAAGAACAGAAAGACGAAGAAAGAGAATATGAGAAATGTAAAAAACAATTAGATAAGCGAGTCACTGCAATAGAAAACGCAATCCAAGATTGCAGTAAAGATGAACTGATAAGTTTAAATATAGGAGGTGAAGTATTCCTAACATTAAAATCTACGGTAAGTAATATTAGTCCGTTCTTTGCTAACTTGTTTTCGGACAATTGGAAAGATGCGGGACGCAAAACAATTCGTGATAAGGATGGCAATATCTTTATAGACCGTTCACCTCAATATTTTGGACATCTATTAGATTGGTCAAGGCATGGAGGTGATACAGAAGACTTAATAAATATTATACAAGATATATCAAGTCCAAACTGGAACCAGACATGTTTAAGAACAAATATAAATGCACAAACATTTATAAAAACACTGGAATATTATGGCATTGATCATGAAATCATTGATTCAGATATGACTGTAGACAATACATTAGCTATCTATTGGCGAGGAGATAAACTCACATACAAAGGAACAGTTAAGAAGTCGTACTTTGACAAAGAATATCAACAATTATGTGTCATTATAAATTATGAAGATGGTACAAGTTGGCTATATAAAATTAATCAACTTTGTAAAACAAGTGGACCATATAGCCACGAAATATCATGCACCGGGCACAAAAAAGGGTTAAACACCAAATGGTGGCATTACGGAAAAGATAAGGGTGGAATAATTATCGAATCCTTGAACCCCTGTCCTTCTCGAAGACATCGTGCGGACTATGTAAATTCCACAACAGGTTGATTAGATAACCAATTTCAAAAAAAATATTCAAAAAACTATTCAAATTTTTTCTTCAGTATACATAAATGCATATTGAAGGAAAGGACTTATCGCAAGGGAGATATTTATTTCATCGTTATCTAACACGAAATGGAGAGAAAGTCATAGTAAATACATATAAAATAGAAAGAACAACAGATGGTTATGAATTTTATGATAGTGAAATTAAAATGGAAGATGACATTCGCAGAATGGAATTTAAAAAGAATAAACGGGCATTTATATGGATAAAAGGTTCTCGAATAGGATTATTATATTCAATAGAAATCCAAGAAGATAAGTTATAATATATTTAAAAATAATACTTTATTATTGAATATAATGAGCAATGATACCTGGTCCTTTATTACTAATATGTTTTTCGCCGCTACTGGTGCCGCTTCGGCAAATTTACTTGCTAATGTAGGCTATCGCAGCCGAGATGGTTCGATTGATTGGCGAGATCTAGCAATTATAACATCTATGGGCGCAACACTTGGTGTACATTATGCAAAAACAGGTAGACCTTTTTTCTTATCGAATCAATAGGCTAATTGGTAGGCATTATGGTCATCACAAACGCATTCGCCGCGATAGCCCACTAAATATTTTCCTCGACGACCATCACCACATGTACAACTATCGGGTTCACCACCTTCGGGTGATTGTAAGCAAAATTCTCTGCTGTAACCTTGTGCTCTACAAGCTTGATACGTGGGTATAAAGAAGTCTAATGCATTAATACCCGAGTATGCTTCTTTCGTATTCACAGCATTTTTAATTCCATACAATACAGCTAAAGCGATTAAAAAAGCCCCAACACAACACAATACAGTATTCATATACATAAATATGAATATTATATAATTAGTATATTATAAAAATTGAACCTGTTTAATATCATATAATGGTATCAATTACAAATGCAAAGAATCTTAAAAACACTCTTTCCTTTCAACATGTTTTCAGACGGAGTTCCTTTCAATTTGGTCGTTGCTTTTATGTTTTCGTGTATATTTTACATATATACAACTAAAATCCGCTATGATAATGGTGTGGTATGTTTTATTCTGATTCACGCTATATTAGGCACGTTTTATAAAAATTTGTCGGAAAACCAATTTATGTTTTACGAAATTTTAAATTTATACAATATGGTGTGCGTATATGAAATGTACCTTTCGAGCATCGAAAACTGTAAAAAAATCAAAGAATTAAGTCTACCGAAATTAAATAAACCCGTAAAATGGTTAAATATTGAAATTAAACATGGAGGAAATCAAGATATTCCAGAATTCGAAGAGGGAAAAACGATACACTTTGAAATGTCAGAAACGAAAACCATCAAAGATATTAAAAATGAAGTTGAATTAAAAGTAAAAAATGCACCGACAGAAAATCAAAGTCTGCGTTCCACAATATTTGGAGAATCATACGGGAATCATGTAAGATTGGGCGATATCCCATTTCATCATCGAAACACATTACAGTTATTTATTGTAATAAAAAACTATTCAAATTAACACATCCAAACTATTTTCCAGTTTACTTGGTAATAATTCTTTAATTCTATCATAAACAATGGTCTCGTTCTTTAATAAATCTTTTGCCATCGATACAATTAATTTTTTATGTTTCTTTAAAACAGAAAAAGTAAATTCTTCTATTTCATCGACCATAATTTTACATTGTGAAAACACAGAGTCGGCAATATTCTCTCCAATAACTCCCATATATTGTGGATTAAGTGGACCAATTTCTTTACTCATTCCCCAACTAGTATTATATAATCTGACAAGGTTGGATATCTTTTCAATGTCATCCGCAGCACCAGTAGATACATCTCCATAAATAAGTTTTTCTGCCACTCTGCCACCCAATAGCACGCTAATTTGCGCCAATACAGCTTTACTTGTATGTAATTTTTTATTTGCAGGTTTGGGTTGTGAGAATCCCAAAGCAGCTTCTCCGCGTGGAATAATGCTGACTTTCACAGGAGGTTCGGAGTCTTTCAATATGTATCCCATAAGAGCGTGTCCTGCTTCGTGATAAGACACGCGTTCTTTTTCTTCATCACTCATCATTCGCTCGCGTTTTTCCCTACCAATCATAACTTCATCAATGGCAATTTGGATATCGCTGTCTGTTAATCCAACCTCTTCTTGCCCGCGTTGAATAGCGTTAATTTTAGATTGATTGGCAATATTAGCGATATCTGCACCAGTCATACCAGCAGTGCGGTCAGATAATATAGCATAGGATAATTCGGTAGGTATAACAATGTCTTTAAGATACATTTCAAACATAGATTTTCTTTCTGAGAAATTAGGATGATCAAAATATATTTTTTTATCAAATCGCCCAGAGCGCAATAAAGCAGGGTCGAGATATTTAACTAGGTTAGTCGCTGCGAAAACCATAATACCATCACACATGTCAAAGCCGTCCATTTCAACTAATAACTGGTTCAGAGTGGAAGCTCTTTCTGAATTGTTTTCAAGATTTCTCTTGCTACCCACCGCATCTAATTCGTCAATAAAAATAATGCATCTACCTTTACCTTTAGCTTTTTTAAACAGATCACGTACTCTTTTAGCCCCAACACCCACATACATTTCAACAAATGAACTCCCCGCTTCACTAATAATGGGTATATCAAGAGTTTTAGCCATTGTTTTAACCAGCAAAGTCTTCCCCGTTCCAGGAGGACCAGCCAAAAGAATCCCCTTGGGCAATTTAACCCCCCATTTAGCATACTTGCTTTCGTTATTAATAAAATCCATATAATATTTAATCTCTTCTTTCACGCCTTCTAGACCCACAACCTCATCTAGTGGTGAAGAAATAGTTTCTTCTCTCCATTTCTTAACTTTTCTTGTATTTTTTCCTGTTGATTTGTGTTTATCAATAAACTTAATCACAATCCAAAATAAAAATAGATATAGTAAAATATTAGGTTCTGGGGGAGGTGGTGCAGGAGCCGTATTACCAAAAAATCCAAACATATTTTTTAATATTATATACAATGATGCGTTAAAACCATTTTCATTAATTATTTTCTAAATTAATTATATAATGGCATCTTTGCAACCAGAAGTAGAACTGCCGGATTTAAATCAAATGAGCCAAGAGGAGGATTTGCGTTTACTTGCACATTTTAATCTTGCAGCCGGCGTAGGAGTTGGTAAGCCCGCTCTTATAAATCCTGTACCAGCAACAATAGCAGGCAAACTACCACTACTTGATGGTGATGAACATGAAAATTACAACAAAGCGGTTACAGACTATAAAGAACGGGCTCGCAGTGGTAGATTTGCGGTAAATTTTCCTACCTATCGCAAAAAAAGAAGTGGAAATACAGTTTTTAATGGTTTAAAATCGTATTCTCTTGGGGAGTGGCATCCTACATTAAAGAGAACAGTTGATATTAAGGATGCTAAGAAACAAGCTAATATATTAAATAAGATGAGTAAAATGAGTGACTCATATGGTAACAACTATAACGACAATATAGTTACAGAAAAGCATGGTGGACTTCTAACGGATTACGCTGAGCAAAACAAAGAGACGTACGATGTAGCCAAACGACTACAAGACGCGGTAAGAAACTTACCATCATCAGGTTTAGTTGGACCTCGGCGACTTGGGAAAAACAGAATACGTCGAATTACAACACCAGACGGAGTACCACATGACACAACTACTGACCACCCTAAAGACGACACGAAGTTCGTCGGAATAGATGGGGGTGAAAAACATAAGCCAAGAGAACGAGGAGGAAGAAAAACCCGTAAACACAAACGTAAACACAAAAGAAAAACCAAAAGAAAAACAAGAAAACACAAACGTAAAACTAAAAAAACCAACAGAAAAACCAAAAGAAAAACCCAAAGAAAAACCAAAAAGCACCGTCGTTAATTATGTTTTAAGAAGTAAACTATAATTAACAAATTAAAAATTGAATTGACCTTATCAAATAGGTATCACCAGAAATCAAAATGTCAAGTCCTCAACTAATCAATAAGAAACTCTCATGTTTAGGTGCTGTCAAGCGCCGCAAAGATAGCGAAATTCGTCCTGCTATACCATCCATTGCAATCATACAGTCAACACGCGATCGTAGTGGTTCTATGGCTAGCTTCCAAGGATCGGCGGCATCGTCATTGTATACATCAATCATTGATCACAAACAAAATTCAAAAGATAATAATGTAAAAATTACATACTCGCTGACCACATTTGATGACAAGGTCGAACATCCATTCGAAAATGTAGATATCCACGAGGTGGTTCTCACAGAAGATGAAGCAGTAAATCTTGTTCGGCCGCGTGGTCTAACGCGTCTCTATGCCACAGCAATTGAAGATATTGCTCGACTCCGCAAAACAGTCAAAAAAGCAAAATCCGAAAATCCCGATACAACAGTTAAAGGTATATTTGAATTGCATACAGATAGAGATGATAACGAATCGCGACCCTTAACATCAAGAGATTTGAATGCGGCGGTCACGGCAGCGCGGTCAGAAGGAATTGTCTGCATTTATGCAGGGGCCAATCAGGACGCAATTACAACTGGAACAAGTTATGGATTTAGCGCAGGTCTATCGTTAACAACGGATAGCACGCCAACACGCGGCGGAGAAGGATTGCGCATGTGTTCACAGGCAGTAATGCGTGCCTGTTCTGGGGCTGCACCTCAATTTACTCAATCAGAACGTAATGCCAGTGCTCCTTCGCCGAGTGCCCTATCATCACCAAACACAGCGGCCTCTGGTGCTGCACTCTTGGCTATGAGTCCTCCAGCTCGAAATATCCTACAGCGTCCCGGATTCCAATATAACTACCAAAACACTAGACCGCCGCCACTTACGCGTCAAACAAATCGTTGATTAATGCGAATTTTCCTTATTTATATTTTAGTAAACTAATTTACCAATGAAATTAAAAATTTTAACATGGAATCTAAATTTTTTTTATGATAATTGGTATAATCGAATTCATTCTATAAATGAGGTTTTAGAAAAAGAAATCAAACATAATGATATAATTGTTTTACAAGAAGCAACCATCCCCTTTCTTAAGAGTGTGGACACAATTTTTGATTGTCTAAAATCTCCATTAATATCCTATACATCACATTATACATTTTCAGATGAAATAAAAACCATATTTGATAAAATTGCTTCCTATTTTCCAGAAAAACAAGCAAAAATCATATTTGTTTTAAAATTTATGATGGATAAGTTTTTTGGTATAGTAGGTTGGACTTTTTCTCATTTTGGTCATACATTTCAATATCTTTATTTTAATTATCCATTGGTATTGGGTTTTTTATTTCTTACTTTATTACCACTAATTTTAATGTGTGGGTATCTTTTCCTAGGCATGGTAGTTATAGTAAATAAAAAACTTAAAACGGTTGTGAAATCCAAGTTTGTAGGTAGATTATTTCAATATTCTCAATTCACATTTAATAAAAAAGAAATTCTATTGTGTAATCTGCATTTAAATGAAGCAAGTGATACGAAAGGTTATAAAGAGCTTATAAAAATTATATCGTTTACAAAAACAATACCACACGATATTTTAATTCTCGCGGGAGATTTTAATTCATCTCCCACATCAAATGTTTATAAATATTTAACAGAAAACGGTTTCAAAAGTGTAATTAAAGAAAAACATAACAAAGATATTAAAACTTGGCCAGCAATAAATCCTCAGACTTGCATTGATTATATATGGATAAAAGGCGAGGGTGTTGAAATATGTAGTGCTAATATTTTTGGAAATTCTTTAAATACGGACCATAATGGTGTGAAATGTTGTTTGGATATTCTATAATACTTAGATAAAAAAATTGAATATAAAATTTAAAACATTATTACATGTATTAATCACTATGACAACTTACACCGAGCACACAACCAACGAGCAAGAGCAAGAGCAAGCCAAAGAGCAAGCCAAAGAGCAATCCAAAGAGCAATCCAAAGAGCAAGCCAAAGAGCAAGCCAAAGAGCAAGCGGAGGAGGAGCCAGCCTGTGGTATTTGTTATATAGCTTTGAATAACAAAAATACAGTAATTACTACCTGTAATCATGCATATTGCACAACTTGTTTCTTCAAATGGCTTAACAGAAAAGAAACTTGTGCTTTATGCAGGAAAGTAATACTTTCCGATAAAGTAGTTGAGGAGCGTTTAACTGCTTTACAAGATGTTCAATTAGAATTAATGGATAATTATAGATGTGTGATTGTCTTGAAAAAAAATATTAAAAAACAAATTTATAAAAAAAATAATTTAACAGATGATATTAATTCTCTTATAAATCGCCAAATAAGAATGCGTTATTTACTCCAGGAAACAAGAACGGCATGCAGAGATACGCTTTCCAGTAGCAGGTTTTTAAAGCAAGCAATGAAAATGCAACAAAAATCTTTGGATTTAATGAAAAATTATAGAAGCGAATGGGAGGATTTACGCGCTCCCTTACTAGTCCCTGAAGAGGAAGAATCGGAGGAAGAAGAAGAAGAAATTGATGTAGTTAACATGAGAGCATCATTAGATAATATAATAAGATTAGAAAGCAGAAGAGCAAGAACGGCACTACAACGAATGCGAGAAGAGGAAACTATTGATGTAGGAAGTTCTGACGAAAACGAATATACAGATGAAGAGGAACATGAAGATGAAGATGCAAATGAAGATGCAGATGAAGATGCAGATGAAGATGCAAATGAAGATGCAGATGAAGATGCAGATGCAAATGAAGATGCAGATGAAGATGCAAATGAAGATGCAGATGAAGATGCAGATGAAGATGCAGATGAAGATGCAGATGAAGATGCAGATGAAGATGCAGATGAAGATGCAGATGAAGATGCAGAGTATGAATGGAATCGACAGCGTGGAGATGCTGGAGAAGAAATAGAAGCTGATTTAACAGTATTTGGCACAGGCATACCTACTTTTGATTTTACGTCACGGCGAACAGTCGGAATCCCAACTGCTAGAAATCATCACCAAACACCAATGTTTGTATTTGGTGCTAATACGGCGGATTCTGCAAGTGATTTTGAAATACCAACAGTATTTACGCCAATTGGTCTTCAATATTCTCCATCAAGCGCGCCTCCTATTATAGAAATGACTCTAACGCCAGTTGAACTAATAGACTCTATCCAAGAAAGCAGTTTTGAATGGACTCCTATTAATCTAGAAGTGTCTGCTACAACCCGATTGGTTGCTGCGGAAATGGGACCAACAAGCACAGAAGAGACAATTACAGACGAATAAATTTACTCAATTTTCCCAATTAAAAAAAAAATTGATTCGCGGGTTTTCAATAACTTATAAGAAATTGAAACGATAATGTAGAGGTCTTTAGCATCAAAACAACTTAAAGAAATTATACTATAATATAGTGTGGAGAAAAGCTCTGGTAGCTCAGTTGGTAGAGCGCACGACTGTTAATCGTGAGGTCACAGGTTCGAACCCTGTTCGGAGCGTTACAATAAAAATATACCAAATAATTAGCCTTCTTAGCTCAGTTAGGTAGAGCGCATGACTTTTAATCATGTGGTCGTGAGTTCAACTCTCACAGAAGGCACTTATGATTTTAGAAAATTTTTATTTAATTTAATCAAATAAAAATTGAAATGATAACTATTATAAAGAAGTGATGTATTCTTATATCAACAGCTATGTCAACCACACCGGACAAATCCAACTTTAACTTCTTAACAGAAGGAATTGCGGATAATGAATGGGGATATGGTATTCGTCGCGTAAAACTTAATGCTGATCCAAATTCACCAGAATTTGTTATTAAAGTACCTTACACATTTACTAGTTCCGGATTCAAAGATCAAGAAGGTAACTGGTTTGTATGTCTGCGTATGAATGTTGACCAACATAGTAAAAAAAAAATGCGACCAATGAATCAAGATTCACACATGCATCAGTTGTGGGGAGAAATGATGCTAGAATTTTCAGAGGAATATGCGCAAAAGAATAATCAAACAATACATTAAAGTGTGCACCCGGTGCAGTGGAAGCGTGTTTGGCTCATAACCAGAAGGTGTATCAAAACCACCCGTAGTCTGGTCGATAGGGTAAACAGTTGATTATGGACTTAATAAATTTTTCTAGTAATATATTAATGGGATTTAAACCTTTATTACCTTTCCGCCCAACAACCATAGCCAGAGCTTTTCTATTAAATGCTATCCTTGTTGGTATCACAACTGCATTTACCATTGAAGTGCGAAGAATTATTAATGAAAGTGAGTATGCAAAAGATTTCCCTGATATACCTCATAAAGTTTTAGTAACAGCGTTTGCTTCTACCTTAATAGGACTAATATCATATATTTTTTTGAGACTTTTATTTGGTACAGGAGGAGGAATGTTAGCACCAACCAAACCTTATCCATCGTTCTTATAATTCCATTATTTAATCTCAAATACTTATATAATGAAAATCAAGCCAATCCAATTCATATTAACAGCAGTAGTGTTGTTGGTCATTGATGCCATTTATCTTAAATTTATAGGAGGTCCTTTCTATAGTTTAGCCGTAAAAAAAATTCAAGGAAGCGAAATAAAATTTAGAATGTATTCCGCATTTATCGTATATATTATATTGATAACTGGTTTATATTATTTTGTGATTGGTCCAAACAAAACAGCCAAGGAAGGTGCGTTTTTCGGATTAGCCGTATACGGTGTCTTTGATTTCACAAATCACGCTATTCTTGATAATTACCCATTGCCTTTAGCCATGATGGATACTATTTGGGGAATGGTATTATGTGGCACAACTACTTTTATAATAACAACCATATTTTAAGATATGAGCTCTGATTTAATAGAAAACCAAACACATTTTTTATCAAACGTAACAAAACAACCACCCCCGTCAAATAACAATTTGAAAGACTTGGAGAATTGGGAAGAAAATACGAGAGGAGAAAATAAGAGATATCAAAATACCATAAATATGATAGATGGTGGTATTTTAGAGGATTATCGCGAATATCTTCAAGAAAAATGTAATAAACTGTGTCGATTTAAAGTTATCCACAAGTATAAAGTGATATATCAGACCAACAGTATCATAAAGGAATATATAGATAATGAATGTGAAAAATGTACAATTAAGTTGAAAACCTTTAATAGAGAATTTGATAGTGCATTAAAAAGTGTATACCCAGACAAATCACCCAGTAGCCCCACCACACAGTTTGAATTACCATCGTTATTATTAGAAAGGGGGACTGAGATATTAAATGCTATTAGTGCGCCAGATATTAAAGCAGAATTAGAAGCATTTAAACCACTTGATGAAGAAGATTGGCGAAAAGAAATAGCACAAACAGAAATAGACTTAAACGCATTAATAGAAGAAGAAGAAAATAAAAAGACGCAACGTGTGAATATAACAACCAAAGGCGTCAATCGCTTTCGTAGCCGAGGAGGGACAAAAAGAAAGAAAAGAACAAGAAAAAGAGCAAGAAAAAGAGCAAGAAAAAGAGCAAGAAAAAGAGCCAGAAGAACAAGAAAAAGAGCAAGAAGAACAAGAAAAAGATTTAAACGGTAAATAATCTAATATGGATACACCACCAGCATCCTTGGTCTAGTTGGTTATGACGTCGTCTTTACACGGCGGGCGCGTTCGATTCGCGCAGGATCTATTATTATATAGTATTTTATATAATAATGGCATCATTGGTACAAACATCAGAAGCAAAAAATTTTGTTGGATATCCAATAGACAATTTATTAAACTGCGAAATCTCTAACCCAACTGGCAAGACTACCGCATATTTTACATATGGCAGATTTCAACCAGGACACAGCGGCCATGAAGTAATGATTATGACCATGTTTGGTCTAGCCACAACTAACAATGCAGATTTATATGTTTTTGTTTCGCCAAGTGGTCGTCCTGAGACCGAGAAATACCCTAGAAAAAACCCATTAACCCCGGACGAAAAAGTATATTTACTACAACAACAATATGCAAGATTTCCCGAAATTCACTTTGTTAATATGGGTCAACCAAATTTGCCAGATAATATCAAAAGATCAGCATTCGCAGCGGCAGTCCTTTTACAAAAATGTTACGAACAGGTAATAATTGTGAGAGGGAATGACCTCGAGGGCAACGCCGAGGATGAAAATCCAGAAGATATTAAAATAGGCAAACTTTCTGATACCCTACTCAAAAGAGGGCTCATAACCGCTGCCATACCTATACCACGCTCACCAGAAATTACTATATCAGCTACAAAGTTAAGAATAGCCGCCACCAAAAACCCACCTGATATAGAGACATTCTACAAAGGGGTTCGTTTTGGAAATGTTTCACCATCCCTGGCAAATAATATGTTAAACAAAATACGGGAAAAATATGGCTTGGCTGAGCATCGGTTTGAGGGAGGCAAGAGACGCAAAACAAGACGCAAAACAAAAGGCAAAACAAAAGGCAAAAGAAAAGGCAAAACAAAAGGCAAAAGAAAAGGCAAAACAAAAGGCAAAAGAAAAGGCAAAACAAAACGCAAAAGAAAAGTAACAAAGCAAAAAGGGGGGATTAAACTGGTTTAAGGATTTAATTAAAGTAAGAAATTCGCTAACGGGTGATGCAAACTGGTATAGGAAGAATGTGCCGAATTATAAATAAATTGAATAAAAATAAGAGATTTAAAAGTATTAAACCTCTTATTTTAACAATGTCATTTAAAACAAACCTCTCATGTTTTAGTTTTACGTGCAGTACTCAACCAGAAGAATTAACCAAACGACTCAGATATAGTAATAAAATTCTGCTTCCACCCAGTGTTCTTTACGAACTTAATCAGCAGCAAGACCTGAGTGATAATATTATGTTCTTTAAAGTGAGCAATAAAGAAATGCAGTTTGGTATTGTATGTGGTGTGCACGAATTTTCAGCACCACCTGGGATTTGTCATGTGCCATTTCATATCATGGACAATATTGGAATCGGAGAGTCACAACAAGTGGAAATAGAAAAGGTATGTCCGGTTCAGGGAACATACATGAAACTACGTCCTCATAAAACCGCATTTATTAATCTCCACGATCCAAAATCAGTATTAGAAAGAATCATGAGCCGCGACCACCCGGTAGTTTCACAAGGCCAAACAATAGAATTATATTATGAAGAGATGGATTGCAAATACCTTATCGACATTGTGGAAACAAAACCCGCAGATATAATTAGCATTGTAAACACAGATATTAATATTGATTTCGACCAGCCGTTGGATTATGTCGAACCACCGTATAGTCCACCATCCGAGACTCGACAAAATAAAATTATTAGTCGCGAAACACAATTAAAAAGTATGCAGAGTTCAATTACAAAACAATTCGTCCCATTCTCTGGTCAAGGCAATAAACTTGGCTCAAACTAACATAAAAAAGAGCACTAAAAAAAAGGCACTTCTTAACAGTATAGCCTGGAAATGTAGATGAATGTCCTAGAATTATAATAAAAATTATATAATAAATTTACCAGTATAATTTATAAATGAATATCCCTCATGAAGTCGAAGAACTAATTTTAGAATTTGTTGGATTAAAAAGGAAGAAAAGATGCATTGCTCAAACAAAATCAAATAAAATATGTTTACGAAGAACTGGTAATTGGATACTTTGCACTCAACATATAAAACGATTAAACCTGGTTAATCAAGAAAACAAAAGTATCTCCCCAACATTTGTAAATTTATGTATAGTAATCCACCAAGCAATGCAACACGCAGATGCATACAGAAGACGAGAAGAGCAGTGTAACAGAACCAACGGTAAAACTTATCAATCATACCCTCCCACAAACAGAATAATTCAAATGCTAATATAAACCTTATAATTCTTCGCTAATAAAAAAATTGAAAACCCTGAACTAGGACCAATAATACAACATTACCCCAACATCTCACACACACTCTAAAATGTCACGAGGAAACCGTAAAGCAGGTCTTGCAAATCGTTTAGCCAATATCCAACCAAGAGGAATCGTTCCTCTTGTGGAAATTCCAGGAACAAAGGAATGGTGTTATCTAAGAGACACGGAGAGCGGAAGAGTAAAGTATAACGCTGAAAAAGCACAAAAAAGTTTCTTCTCCAGTTATTCGGTCCAAGAACTAGCTGCATATGACCAACTGATTCCGCGCATCATATCAATGAGTTTGGAATCAGATAATGAGTCGCTTATCGACGATATCAATAGCTGGGTAGATGGAAACGGTTGGCAATATATCGATGGGGGAGAATATGATGGTTCTTGGGTCAATCCCAGTTATCCAAATAGAATTTTCACCGGTACTTCGCGAACATTACCAATTAGAGGCGGGGTTTCCGAAACAGTTGTATTCCCAGTTGCAATCGATGACGAAGACCCTATTGGTCTCGCTTGTCATTTTGAAGTCTCTATTGCCGGAACGAAATCCACTATTCTTCCCAATAAGTGGACAAATTACGATTCAACCCGCAAAGGTCGTATACAGGCAAAAAACAATGCTAGTTCTATACGTAGTCTAGGACAATGGAAAGAATATCAAACCGCGGGCAAAATTAAAGACCCAATGAGACGCCATTATGCTATTCAGGCTTTGAAATCAAAGTTCTTGAATAAAGATATTAGGAAAGAACAGGCTGAAATGGGTTACGATAGTGACAACTCAATTCACGATGATGTATAAGTGATTCAGAATAAATAATATTAAATATAATAACAATCAAATAAAAAATGTCACATTAAAAAATGATAAACCTTTGATTACACCAAATGGCATAATTTTTTCTATTTTTTACCAACTTTTATGTCAAGATTTGAATCTCTATTCAATACGTGCATTACAAAGTAAAAAATTAGACAAAACAACCAATCAAAAATCATAGTGTTAAAAAATTGATTGTATTATAGTTATTGTAATTATATACAATACACACCATGTCTACTCGTTCGCTGGCTCAACCGATAAGTATACGCGTTAAAGAATTAGTTGGTAGTCCTCTGTCGCCATTGGACCAACTGATCGAATTAATTCAGAATTGTTTGGATGCTTATGAAGAGGATAAGGAAAAATTAATCGATTTAATTATTGATTTAAAGAAATATAGTTTAAAAATCTTTGATGAAGGAAGAGGTTTTGGTTTTGATGAAGATAATGAAGAAACCCAAAATACCAGTTGCATAATGCCAACTAGATTATCAAAAAACAGAGGTGGTGACAATAGAGTTGGCGGCTTTCATAAAGGAGCTTTTCACTCACATCTGTCTTCTAAAGCAAAAAAAACAATTATATACAGTAAAAATACAAAGAATTATAAAATGAATCAAACTATAATAAATGGCGAAAAAATTAGAAATCTTATGAATGACACCGATACAAATCACTGTACATTATCCTATAAAATAGAATCAGAAATTTCACAGGTCATATACAAAGATGAAGAGGGGTTTGTTCCATACACATCCCCAGAAAAAACCGGCATACCTCTTATAGATGAAAAACTGAAAAGATTTGAGCAAAATAATGAAAAAACTGGTTCTTTAACCCATTCAACATTTAACGAGAATGAATTTCCTTATACTGCAGAATGGTTAAAAGAAAATTTGCCAGCATTGATGGCAAGATTTCCATTTGATGATATAAAGTTGAAATTAACAATTATTCATAAAGATGATAGAGAGGAGAAGGAGGAAAATTCGGTAGATTACCATCCACTGTATAATGGTGAATTGAAGGATGATTATGCATTACAACTTACCTTCAAAAGATTTGTCTTAAGTGGAGAAGAAAAAGAAGGTCTAAATGAAAAACAAAAGAAAAAGTTACCTGCGGAACTACTGCAATTACAGCTTCAGCGCGTCGATGAAACAGAAACATACTATTTTAGACATTCGACTGTTCGCAAAAAATATACATTTGCTACTAGTCATTTAAAGGGAGATGACGAATGGTACAATGGTTATATTGATGACACTGAAATTTCATATGCAAGTTTATATACTGAGGACGATGATTGCCATTATGAAGTAACTATGAATTGTCTTGGACACGAGTGGAATAAAAAGCAAATTAAACAACTAGGGGGGAAAAAAGGAAATGGTTATAGTCCATTTATGAATTTAATGGATAAATCATTAACGGGCATCGGTCCTGAAAAATCATACGTGGCAACAAAAATTCTAAAAGGATGCATACAAAATGATGGATATAGATTAAAAACCAGAACACAAATAAAACTAAAGAAAAAAGGACAATATACTGCTTGTGGGGTCGGTGGTAGAAAAAATTCTCCAATCATTGATGAAACACATATTGACCCATTTGTATTGTCAATCTATGATGTAGTGGGGAAAATTTGGAAACTCTTGGATACTATTGTCGGTATTAAACCGACGACTACGGGTTTATTGTGGTCCCCAATGCAAGACAGAATTTTTGTGAATGGTGCTGATGAAGAAACCGCACCATTATTATTTGATTTTGATACAATCATCAAACAATTAGGAGATAAAACACATAATCTTTTACGACACAGTGAATTAGGTAAAAAAGGATGGTATAAACCGTGGGATACAGTTAATGACTGTCTCGTTCTCTCCGAACCCGAATCTAACGACAGTGATGAGGTAGAAGAAGATAATGAAGTAGAGGAAGACGAGGCTGAGGAGAAAGTAGAGGAAAATGTAATAGATGAAGACGATGAAGATGATGAAGATGTGACCGACGAGGTTGTTCAACAAGAGGATAATGTTGAAGAGGATGAAGATGTGACCGACGAGGTTGAGTCACCAGAGGAGGTTGTACATGATAACATAGAGGATATTTTAACTAATGGCTTTGTGGAGGAGGAAGATGGGGACGAGAACCAAAGTCGAGTACAGCTAATAGTTACAGAAAGTGATGAAGAGTCAGGAACAGAAAGTAATGAAGAAGAACTGCCCATATCTGATAATACCACTATCCCATCGCATAATCGCCTCTGCTCCAAGACAGCCGCTAATGCAAGGGATGCTCTGCCTCTTGCGTGGCCCAAAATGTCCCGAAATAAACGAATGAAAAACTTCAAAGAGTATTGGCTACAACAACTCACTTGCGACGAGATGTACGCAATCGAAGAGCGTATCATCGCAAAACAATGTAATATTGATGAAAATGCTAAATTGTGTGGAGCAGCAACACTAGTTTCATTGGCCAATTCTGAAGAAATCCCTAGCAATAGTGATTCAGAATAAATAATATTAAATATCATCGCAATCAATAAAAAAGTTTTTTTTTGGGCCATCACAATCTCTGTTGATGCTTTTAATTTTTATTTATAATTTTCATGACTTCGCGTTTTATGTCTTGCACATGGGAGCAATATTGTTCAAAACTTATAGAGTTACGACCTAACCCATTCATTACAAATCTATATACATCTACCGATTTCTCTTGTCCGATACGGTGAGCGCGAGCCACGGCTTGATCTTCAACGGCAGGATTCCAGTGAGGAGAAGTAAAGTATATCTCCTGAAAATGTTGCATATTGAGACCTTCACAGGCGGTCTGAATTTGCACAATCATCACTTCTGGTGCTAGGAAGCTATTAATAATACCAAAGAGTTCTCCCGGCAAATCATTCCATGACTTACACACACTACTGAATTGAGATTCAGATACGACAGATAATATGCGCTGTTTCTTATCACGCGTCTTAGTTCGACCGTCGATACTCTGCACTGTCATACCTTCATTGCGCAATTTCTCCGTTAACACATCAATCTCGCCGCGATAATGAGAGAATACCAGCTTACGCTTACCAGTCTGACGATTTCCGACAATATGGTCTACAACTGAAGTAATTTTGCTACTTGTCTTGATATCCTTTAGATTCATATCTTGTGGGATAAGACCTTTTCTCTTCATTTTCTTTACGGCTTTGTGAATCAACTGCGGATAGATGCATATTTGACGAGCGCGAGTCAAAGCAGCAAGAGGATGACGATTCAACCAAGAAATAATCTCGTCCACATTGTTTTTATTGATAGTTGCGAAATTCAGCATTGAATGAATGTCTTCGGACATATCCCGCTCAGCATCTGATGACCAGTCAACCTCTACTACTTGGGTTGTAACTGGAGGGAGATTAATACCGACTTGATATTTGGTGCGACGGAGCAGATGAATTCCCAAGAGAAGTTTAATTTCCTCTTTTTTAGGCGTAAAGACTTTTGCCAATCCTAACACCTTACACAAAGCATAAAGATCATTAAGATTATTATTAATAGGGGTGCCTGTTACCATCCAACGGATATCAGCCTTCAGCGTGCACGCGCCATCGTGCACTTTTGTTTTCAGGTTGCGAAGATGATGTGCTTCGTCATAAATAATACGAGACCACTTGACTTCGTGGAGTTTGGAGTAGGTAAGCTTATCGTCACCGTCCTTCGTGCGCCGAGGACTAATCATCCCATAGGTTGTGAGCACAATTGGCATTTGCAGTAGTTCTTCAACGGTAATATTTTTAGCTTTACTACCACTATAGACAAACGGTGTATGGCCAAGAAACCGCTGGAAAACACCAACCCATTGTTGGAGAAGCGCTGGCGGTAAAACGACCAGAGTATTGACTTTGAAATTGTGACGAATGCAAGCAATCATCAAAATCGTTTTGCCCAAGCCCATCTCATCAGCAATAATACCACCGCGAACACCAGCATTGGGTTTCTCCACCAACTCGTGGTATAAGCACCATTTGATGCCTTGCAATTGATACTGCTTCTCATCGATTCCAACGCTGGGACACCAATCGCGATATGCCTGTAACTTGTAATCAGTTACTTTATCCTGCTGTGCAAGCCGGTTGCAGCGCCAACAGGAGCATCCATCGCCGAGAGGACAAGATGTATCGCAATTTACACTAGACATTTGTATAATTGGAAGTTGTGAACAATATTAGATTTATGGTGGATATACCAATCTCATATTGTAGAATTTTTTTTTCAATTTTTTAAAAAAAAATGTAAACATAATTGACGATTATGTTACAAATAATTATAATATTTAATTTTTCCAGAATGCATTTGTTGGATTGCAGAATGTATTTTGGTTACCGCGAATATCTCGTTGATACTCATCGTAGTATATTTCGGTGATTCGCAAATTGCAATACCACCGATTCTCATGTCGATTATCGTGTTCTGACTGATTAATCACAAACTCATCTGTTTCAATATGAGCATATTGGGCGAATGGTTGGGTAACCACTGCTTTACCAATGCATTTTTTACCACAAGTAATGTAAATGTCGTCGCCCACTGTGATTTTAGAAATGTTTTTGGACGAAGAACGACCCCAGGATTGAAGCATATTCTTTCCAGATTCAGATGCAGCCGCAGCCAACATTCTCCCTTTCGCATCGTAATTTTTTGGGTTCCAGGAGAGTTGCCAGGTAGTATTAGTTGTCATGTTGAGTATTATAAGTTGAATGGTATATCATATTCAAGAAAAAACTTTTCAATTTTTTTATCAAAAGGTTCGTAAAAAAACTTAATCGCAATTTGAAGTTACGGTCAAGAATTAATTTTAATTTTTATATTGAGACTAGCGAAGATGAGGTGGGACCAGGCGTTTTATTCTTTTTAATGGGTTCGACTTCAGAGCACACATTAGAAGACACATCAGAAGCAGGCGCCAATTCATCGAAAACCCTGATATCACAAGGTGGTTTCATTAGACACTCCGCATGGTCATCTTTGAAAGATACTTTCTTAGGAGAAGAACTCTTCGGCACAAACATGATGTCCCAACATGTATTGCAAAACGAGTGGTCCTTGTCATCGGCTGTCAGCATTTTTTTGCATCCACCCATACACTGACCTTCGACGGTGCCGCTAAATAATTGGAAAACATTTCGTGGTTTGATAGTAAGAGATGTCATTTCGAGTAATTTATATAGTTGAATACCAATATCATATCACAGAAAAAACTTTTCAATTTTTTTAAAAACTTAATCACAATTTGAAGTTGTGATTAAAAATTATGTGCAATTTATACATTACTGGTCTTGCTGCTCTCACACAATTAAAAGAACTCTGGACCCGTGGTAACCCAATTCCATAATATGATCACCCCAATCGTGACTGTGATTCATCATCCGAAGGGGGTTCTTCGTCAGAAGGGTAATCTGCGAAACCCCATCGGTTTCCTTCTAATTCCCAATCTTGGGGAGGGTCGCCCCATTGAGGTCCACAAATTCTTTTTTCCATATCTTTGTGGAAGCGCGCTTGTGCAAGAGCATAGGGGAGTGCTTTTGCGAAGATATGTCCACGCCAGATTTTCTGGATGGTCAATGCTGCAGAATAATTAACATTTGTCATTTTGTAAGTTTATAACTAGGAAATATAATAGGTTGAATACCAATACCATCAAGTGGAAAAATATTTTCAATTTTGTTGATTGGCAGAGTTCACATTGGGGTCCAATGTGAGATTCTCAGCCGTTTGCCATTCTTCTCCCATATAAATTTTTCACGACACACAGGACATGTCATATTGTATTCAAAGACAGAATATTTGGTTTCACAAGGTTCACAATTAATTGCATATATTTTATTTGTTTTAAAAAATATATGGTAGAGGCAACTCATTTATATATACACAATGGGCATTGTGTTTAACACTTTATGCAATGGAACCCATATCCTTATAGCCTTTATAGAACATATATATAGATACTATAAATAAGAATACTCCAAGAGAAAATTCCTTAGAAGAATCTGATATATAACCTTCAAATTTAGCACCGGTCCAAGCTGAAAAGAAAACAACGACCATTAAAAATAAACCAGCAGGAATATCTATCATTTTTTTCTTATGGTATTGGTAAACGGCTCCTAAAGATAGCGGAGGAAGTATAGTAAACAATGTCAGTGCTGCTGCGTGTTTGTAGTCTTTTGAAACACCGGTAAAAATTAATCCTAAGATTAATGCATAAGCAGTGGAAGTACCTAAACCACCGGCAATTAAGCCAGATATTACACCAACAACAAATAAAGTCATAAATTTAACGGCTGTATTCATATATATATATTACCATAGATATTTATGACTCAGGATTTTAGGTGTATAAAAACCTCTCGACTTTCGTTTTTCCTTTTTAATAGCCTTGTCCCGTTTTTTTGTACCAGAATGTCTGCTGAAATAATTTCTCATCCGTTTTCTAGTACCATGATTTTTATGTTTATATAACCCTAATTTAGTTCGGTCTTTATATTGTTGATATCGTCTGTCTCCGAAATGAATTCTTCGAACTTTTTTAGTTTTCTTATTTTTCACAAAAGCAGTATATTTTTTGGGAAAGGGTCCTTTTTTAAATTCAACAATCGTTTCTTTCATCATTCTTTTAGCTTTGCCGCCGATTTTAACTTGTTTTACACGCTTTCGTCCGTTGTTATATTTAGTTCTGGCTCTCTTTGCTAGACGAAGGGCTTTGCTTTTTTTACTGCAATTTTCTAAAAGTATTTTATAGTCTACAGCAGATGCTTTTCCACCGGTTATTGAACTAGCTAGTCTAGCATATCCCCACGAGTGACCTGTTTGATTAGGGCGGCTACCACTAGAAAAATAAGCACCTTGTCCTTTTTGAAACATTTTTTTCAATCCTTTTAATTTGCATTTTGTTTTTTTGGCAAGTTTTCTGGAGGGTGTTATTTTTTCCATTTTATACATTTTGCGCGCTTTTAAAATATGGGGCGATACTTTTGATTTGAAACTTTTTACCTTTTTTCTTGTGTGATATTTTTTAGCCTTATACATTTTACGCGACCTTTTGAGTTCGCGTTTTTGGATTTTTCTGTCTTTTTTACTTAATCCTTTTGGAACGTATCTAGTTGGAACATTTACCATATATACATTTGTTAGAATTAAATATATTGATAGATTAAAATGAATCAATGGTATAAAACTCTTAAGAAAGCACCTTGGTCTCCTCCTAATGTTACATTTGGAATTGTATGGCCTATACTTTATACATTAATGGCCATTTCAGTAGGCATTGTATGGTCTAGTAAAAATTGTTATCCATATTGTTCGCCTATTACTTTTTTTATAATTCAGCTTGGGTTTAATTTAGTTTGGACAACAATATTCTTTAAATGGCAAATGCCAAAATTAGCCTTTCTCGATATGATTTTTATTATGGGTGTTACATTTTATACTTATAAGCAATTTTTACCTATAAGTAAAACAGCTGCATATCTATTGATTCCTTATATGCTATGGTTGTGCGTGGCTTTCAGTTTAAATTTATATATTATTCTTAACAACTGAATTCACTAATTATTTATTAACGATTATGATTATAGAATCGTCTAAAAGTTTATGCTTTTTATAAAGTTTTAATAAAAAATACCCCCGGCAGGACTCGAACCTGCAATCTACTGATTAGAAGTCAGTCGCCTTATCCATTGGGCCACGGGGGTTTATATAGTTCCGATAGCAAGAACCAAATTCTCGATGAGGGATTTGAACCCCCAACCTACGGTTAATAAGACCGTCGCTCTACCAGTTGAGCTAATCGAGAGCATAAATTTATTATTCTGAAATAACATTTCCAATACGGGACTCGAACCCGTGTCTCCAGGGTGAAAACCTGGTGTCATGACCTTCTAGACTAATTGGAATTGCAAAAATTTTTTAGGCATTGTCGGGATTTGAACCCGAATCACAGGCTTCAAAGGCCTGTGTCCTAACCGTTAGACGACAACGCCATAACCGTGCTCCCCAACCGTGCTCCCCAACCGTGCTCCCCTAACCGTGCTCCCCTAACCGTGCTCCCCTACCGTGCTCCCCGTAATCCTGCTGGTATCGAAACCAAGTCCGTCAAAGCGGTGCCACCGTCTGGCCAGGATTGTTACCGTGCTCCCCGATAGCATGACTGGGATTTGAACCCAGGTGGAGCGTTCGCTCACCGGCTCTTAAGGCCGGCCCCATCGACCAGACTAGGGGATCATGCTATGTATTACTGGATTCATAAAGATTAAATTCTTGAGAATGGCTGTTTGAATCCATTGTTCTTTCTAGAATTACGCATCTACGAGTTCAATCTTTTACCCGTATCGCCACTCTATAGCATGTTGCTGTGTGTTTAAGCTGCTTTGAATAAATATTAAATATTATATATATATTAATATAAGTATATGACAGAATGTACAATTTGTTTTGATACAATGCAATGCCAAACAGACAAATTAACTATGTGTTATCTATGTGGAAATTATGTTCATACAAAATGCTTTACAGCATGGAAAAAGAAATCGGGTAATGCGTCTAACAAATGTCTATACTGTCAAGTAGAAAATAACTTATATAAAATTAATAGAAGCTGGGGTGAAAAATTATTAGATTGGTGTTGTTAGACCCAATCTTCTAAATAATAAGCAAGTAACCATACTAGCCAAAAAGGGGCTATTACCAAATCAACTCTCGCAAAAAAGGCAATTAATAATGCCAATATAGCTTTTTTTGTTGCTTCTTGAAGTTTTGCAGAATGTTTTTTATCTTTAGGGTGGGTTTTAACAAATCTGTATATTAAATAACACCACACAAGAATCACGCATAATTGACCAATCGTTTTAGGATGTGTAAAAAACTTATATAGTTCACTAGTTTTATTAAGCGATACCATAGCTCGTATTGTTAGTAGTATAAATATAGCAACACTAATATGAAATCCGGTGCTAGTGCCTTGTGCAAAGATGTTATCACTAATAGTATCTAAGATATTCATTCTTTATAAGTTGATTATAAATTAATTAAAAATATCATAATTAATTTACAATGGAACGATTCGTACTAGAACGCAAGATACCATTAGATATTTGGAGAGAACTAAAGACATATTTGGTTCATAATATCAAAACACAATCTAAACATATGAAAAATGAAAAAGGTATAATTAATTTTAATAATACAATGCGGCAAGTACCTAGAATTAGACCGCCGCCGTCAGGACCTAAAATTATATACAGTTCTAGATTAAAACCACATAGATTTGCAAAATTTCTGTATCATATCCAAGCGTTTAAACCACGTAGATTTGATGCGTTGCATAGAGATGGTAAATTAACCATCATAGCACATTGTATCCTTCCAGATGACCATCATCTTTATCCTATGCGTAATTATAACAACCATTTTGTTAGTTGTGCTGTGCCTCGCCAAACAAGCTCATAAGATAAGTCATAAATATAAACAGAATAGTAAAGATAATAGTTATACCATCACCTTTTTCACGAATAGCTGTGATATTATGAGGATTGAATGTTTCCATTGTAAATAACTTAATGTAAGTAATTTTAATTTAATTCAATTTTTTAAAATGAATTAAATCTTATTTGTTCGTTTATGTTAATGAACCATAGCTGTTTTATATGTGCAAAAAATTTGTCAAATATAGATACTATAATAGACTCTAAATACCTAAAGCGTCATGTCCAGGAAGAAAATAAATATATTCTTTATTTTTCCAAGCAGGATATACATACTTGTATTCCTTGTGGGAAGCAATTATTTATGTGGAATCTCTCCAAACACAAATTTAATTTATTAAAAAACAGAACTATTGAGGGTACTCAAATTAAATTAAGTAAAATTCCATGCTCGACACATTGTGTAATGTGTAAACAACTACCAAAACTTCAATATGAATACTCGCATAAATGTTATATAAAATCAATTGGACAGTGTTGTGCGAGTTGTTATATGGCTATTCATAATACATCAACCACTTGTGATGATTTTGAAGAAGAGATGTATTATTAATATTTCACTATATATATATGCCTTTGAATACTAGAGTTGGTCGTTGTGTAACCAAATTAAGAAATAGATATGGATATGGAAAAGCAATTGGAATCTGTCAACATTCTACGAAACAGAATTATTTAACGGGAAAAAAAACGCGTAGTAAAAAGAGTAAAAAGAGTAAAAAGAGTAAAAAGAGTAAAAA
>Ga0114918_10000483_pt1 | contig 34341 bp, 29 predicted proteins | sample LantaG_FD_87015 | JGI IMG/M metagenome (GOLD analysis project Ga0114918, IMG submission 87015) | Deep subsurface microbial communities from Baltic Sea to uncover new lineages of life (NeLLi) - Landsort_02402 metaG | ecosystem: Environmental > Aquatic > Marine > Oceanic > Sediment | place...
AACTTCTCTTGATTGAAGAACTTGCTTATCTCCTGGTGATATTGAGAGCTTGTGTGACGTATCAGAGCATCTGTCAATTGTTTCGGGTCTCCCTTTACCCACTTTTCCAACAGGCCGCGAAAATCCTGAATGCTGTCGAAACCCACTCTGCGCCAGTTGAGATCCCGAATCGTTTGTTCACCGATATTCCAGCTCTGGCTGACCTCCTTGATGGCCTCAAGGTGTGATTTGTCGATATCGTATGTCCTCGAATACTTAAACCAAAACCGCGACAAAATTTCCAGAATCTGGCTTATACTGTTCGATCGTAACCCCGGCGATGACATTTCAAAACTCCTCCAATCTAAAAAGACTTATAATTCTTACGTTCAATTAGTATTTTAAGAATAAACAGGTAGAAAGTCAAGCCTTTTCTGTTAAATCCCGGCCGGGATTCAATTACTCAATTTCAAAATTAACATCCTCCTCCTGAATGGTCACAGGCAGCTCTGTTTTCGCTATTCATATAATATGAGCCTCCTTTGGGACAAACAGGAGGGCCGTCAGGAAAGCGACCGGTGTCTTCGGTAATATCAGTTAGATTCGCAGGGTAGCTTACGGTTTCGGCCCGGTACAGTTCGATTTGCGTATTTATGGTATCACAATTTGTATCACAAGTTTTTTCCTTTGCATTGTCGGAGGTCTGGAGAAATCTCGGTACGGCGATGGCTGCAAGCGCTCCTAATATCAGAACCACTACTAACAGTTCAAGAAGAGTCAAACCTCTTTTCGGTCGCTTTTTTTGCCAATTCGTATAAGCAGTCATATTATGAGCCACCTTTATACATATATTAGTCGAATTAGTTGGCGGTTTCTACATTCTGGCCGAGCTAATTTCTCGCGAAAGCAAAAATTTCTTCGCAGGATTATTAGAAAATAGAATAATCAGACCAACTAAAAGCATAAGCATGCAAACACTATGTCCGGTGTTCCAGCCTGAAACGGTATTATCTTTATCGTAATCCGGTCTGTACCATTGCAGGATAAACCTGAGAGTTCCATATAAGACAAAGTACAGCCCCAGGATTTTTCCTCTTAGTTGTTTTCGCAGAAACAACCGGATACATATTCCACTAACAAAAAAACAAGTAAGTGATGCAGCCAGTTGGATTGGAAATACAGGTTGCGAAAATAAGTCGGACGGACCAACCAGGCCTGTCTTTAGATGATGTATAAAACACGAAGTGCCGCGGGGATAACGTACCGAAAAAAACGAAGTTGAAACAGGCCCGAAACAACAGCCATTGAGGAAGCAGCCTATTCGCTGGATTCCCTGAGCGATCGGGATTGCACACGCCGCACCATCAAACACATCCGCTATTGGGATTTTCAGCGGCCTTGCGAGTAGTACTATGATGAATAAAGCGCCGAAGCTTCCTCCGAATGAAATCTGGCCGTTCTTTTGCAGGTCGAGCATGTCTGAAAATCTTGTACCAAAAAAAACTGCGGCTAAACGCGCAAAAACGACTGCCGAAATCACCGCAGCAGCAGACAAGAGCAATACCTTACGCAAATCCAGCGAGCGGCGATATGCCAGCCAAACGGCCAACGACATAGAAGATAATAAACCGAGACCATAGAAAAACCAATACGAGTAGATTGGAAATCCTGCGAACTCAAATAGGACATGGCGCATAAGGTTTCAACTCATCCCTTCTGTCGTTAACATTTCTTACAGAGTTATATGCTTGAATCCTCATGTTGGTCATCATCAGCTTCAATTTACGTGTCAATTTAACACCTTTATACTGTGATTTCCCAGATAATTTTATATATTTCCATGCTTCGAATAATTATGGGTCGTTTACATATTTCGGTATAGGTAAATGTGCTTTTGTATATTGTGTGAAATACGTATTTTTTTGCACCTGGGCAGTAAAAAAGACAGGATTTATCTTGACATTACCTATCCATTATGATATATTAGAGTCAAAGGATGAGGGTGACTAAGCTTGTCTTATTTGCCTCCCGAGCTTCCACTCCAGGATGATTAGTTTTTTCAGTCCAGGCAGTTGGAGTGCGCGCGGAAATAAGGTTAATCAGAACGCCAGCGCGATTAAGATTTTAGACAACCAGACGAATTGTGTTTTGACAGGAGGAGATAAGATGGGAAAAGCAAGTAGAATTTGGCTAAGCATGGCCTTTGCCGTATTGGTAATCGGCGCCTCACCATTGGCCGCGGATGTATTCGATATTACTTATTACGACAACTACAACTATGATACCGGCCAATGGGATGCATGGCAAAGTTATGCGACGCCCCTCGACGCATGGGACGCCAAGTACCTGGCTGATGGTTTGTCGGGGAATACCGTGTTCACCGACCATGCCTTCTCCGGCATCAGCGCATTTGATCTCAAGGGCGGCTACTATTCAAAGGACTGGCATTCATCAGGCGGCGAGGACTGGAATCCCCTGCAGAGCGTTCGGGATAATGTGAGTGGGCAGTCTCCCCATCACGTATTTGCGGCCCTGTTCGAGGGCATGATCTACCTGGAGGAAGGGGACAGTTTGGCGGTGACGAGCGACGATGATGTTTATGTCTTCCTGGATGGCGACACGGCGTGGGGCCAGGAGATACTCTCGATTCCATACGTTTCCTACTTCGGGACCGACTCGACAATCATTACTGCTTCGCAGGCTGGATACCACAACCTCACCGTGAAATACATGGAAAGGCGTAATTACCACTCCGGGATTGAAATGACGCTGAACGGAGCGACACTTGAGGCAGTACCCGTTCCCGGTGCCGTTCTGCTTGGTATGCTCGGCTTGAGTGTAGCCGGAGTGAAATTGCGTAAACATGCATGATAAGCCCGTGCCATAATCCGTAGCAGGCAAATATTTATTTTAAAATCGGAATGAGAGAAAATTATGAAAAGAAGAGTACTATTAGTATTTTGTTTGAGCCTATTTTTGGGCGTCGTACCTGCAATGGCGGATATGGTTACTTTTGGCATAGCCGGAGATGGACCCCTGCAAGGCGTGTTGGATAGTAGAACCCTGGGGCCGGTTCCGGGTCTGAGCAGTATAGATGTGGACATGGATGCGTACAACGATTCCGTCGACTCTTACTGGCGCAACACCGCTGTCGGATCGGTTGCTACAATGATTGTCGAGATGGCAGGTTTTGCGGCTAACAATAAGTTTGGCATCTATGACCCTGCTGATCCGAGTAATACCCTTCAGATGTTCGATGGAGCTGACATGGCAGGTGGCACGCATACAGTACTCGTGGCAGCCGATGGGCGTATCTGGCTGGACGTTGTTGATGGCACTCCCGAGGCGCAGTTCAGCAGCCCGTGGTTTGGCTACTATTTGGATTCGACGGTCGGCTACGGCAATGGACTCCAGGATGGTGGTGGATTCTGGTACAGTGACACGAGTCTGAACAATGACGGGATGGATCACATGTTCGCATATAAGGGCCAGGGCGACACAATTGATTTGCCATCCCCGTGGCTCGACGCTGTAGTGGGTCCTGCCTATCACATTCTGGCTTGGGAAGATCTAGCTGCCAGGTGCACTGATGGGGACTACACCGATATGGTCGTGATGGTTGAATCTGTCATGGTCCCGGTTCCCGGTGCCGTTCTGCTTGGTATGCTCGGCTTGAGTGTGGCCGGAATCAAGTTGCGTAAATATGCATAATAAGCCCGTGCCATACGGGTAGAATAACCTGAGATACAAGTATTAATAGGGCTGTGAGTTTAACACTTGCAGCCCTTTCTCCGTTAGCTAAGCAAGCCCGCGGAATCTCACGGCGTAGCCCTCAGACGTATTCTGCGCTCGTAGAATGGGCGATCTCGCCTTGATGGGTCATGGCATGGGTTAATTTTCAGAGATCTCTTTTTTAAAACAGCGGAGAATGCCTTTCAGGGCAGATTGTTTATTGTGGTAAATACGTATTTTTGCATCTGAAAAGAAAAAAGACGGGATTTTAGTTGACATAACCTACCTATTATGATACGTTTTGGTGACAGGATGAGGGTGACTAAGCTTGTCTTATTTGCCTCTGAAGCTTCCACCCCCCAGGATAACTCGTTGGGATATTGTCAAATGTTGTGGATGGATTTTTTTTGCACTCAACAGAGGTTAATTAGGACACCTGTGCGATGAAGATTTTAGACGATCAAACACATTGTGTTACAAAATGAAACAAGATTGAAAGGAGAATAGTGATGAAACGTTTTACAATCATTTTAGCAATCCTGAAAATTGAGAAGAAAAGATTCATGTCAGGGGGGTTTATCGTCCTATTCCTTTTGTTCGCGATGGTTCCAATGGTGGCTCATGCAGACTTATTGTTTGACAATGGGTCTTTTTCGGGTGCGCAGTCAAATACCAGAAACGTGCTCTCGCAGAGGCTATTCGATGATTTTACGCTTTCCACTGACTCCACTATTACCGGATTTGAATGGCTTCAACATGATTATTTGGCTATGACTTATACTGCAACCGAAGTAAGTATATACAACGGGCTTCCCATAGTGGCCAATCTTGTTTCCACCAGTAACGTGGTCGCAACCAGAACCCCAAACGCAACCGGAACAATCGGAACAGACCCTGTTTCTTGGTATGGTTTTAATTACACATTGTATGGCTTGTCTATAGACCTTTCCGCGGGCACTTATTTGCTTGGCCTAAATACCATTGCGTCGGGAGGAGATTCAAGCTGGGATCAAACAACTGGAAATTCCTTTACTATTCCGGGCCGTTACATTATTAACTTTAACAATCCTGCGCCAGGAGTATCCCTTGCTCAAGATTCGGTTTTCAAAGTCATAGGCGAACCTTATATCGTCCCGGTCCCCGGAGCTTTGTTGCTTGGAATGCTCGGCTTGAGTGTAGCCGGAGTGAAATTGCGTAAACATGCATGATAAGCCCGTACTTTACGGGTAGAATAGAACTTAAGATTCACGTGTTAATAGGGCTGTGAGCTAAAAACTTGCAGCCCTATTTCTTTGTGTCTTCTGTGGGTATCTCGTCGAAACAAAAGAGACGAAAGTAACAAAGAAGGATATGAAAAAAGCGGAATGGTGGGGAATTGGTAAACGGCCTTATTCTGTCTAAAACCGCGGAGAATGCCTCTCAGAGCAGATTGTTTATTGTGGTAAATACGTATTTTTGCACATGAGCAGAAAAAAGACAGGATTATAATTGACATAATCTATCCATTATGATACGTTTTGGTGACAGGATGAGGGTGACTAAGCTTGTCTTATTTGCCTCTGAAGCTTCCACCCCCACAATAACTCGTTTTTTTCAGTCCAAGCATAGAGTTGGAGCGTGCACGGAAAGGAGGTTTATTAGCGATGCCAGTGCGATGAAGATTTTGGACGATCAAACACATTGTGTTGTGAAAGAACGCTTTAGAAATAAGGATGCGTTAAAAGAAATTGTATCCTGTTGTATTGAAGTAGTCACCTTATTTGGAGGTATACTGTAATGCTGTTGAAAAGAAAAATCGTTGTGCAGGCTCTGTTAGTTGTCGTAGGACTACTTGCTGTTGGATCGAATGCATTTGGGGATTTAATAAATATGACCGGAGCCGAGCAACAAGTCATCGGGCGGATAGGTTATAAGGATTCATTTGTCGAAGAGAACCTCATAAAAGAACATTACTATCCTGAGACGGCACTAGGTTTAGAAAACGCGACTCTTAGTGGTTCCTTCTCCAATAGTGGCTATTCTGTATCGGGTTCACTAACATCTGACTTGACATCAGTAGAAGATCAGATCACAGCAAATGGTTCCGCTTTTGCTTCCGCCGTATGGGGTCCACCAACTGAAGCGGATTGGTTGGACGTGCACGGAGGCGCTGGGTCGACGTTTACGCTATATTTCAATAGCGGTTTGGCACCGGTCTACTTTAATGTTAGTGGACAGTTAAATATGACCATAGAAAACGAATCCACTCTACATCCTGATGAATCATTCGCCTACGTTAAGCTGTCATCCGATGACGGAAATGTCATTACAGAAGAATGGAGCGTACAAAGAGATTGTTCAAATGGTAATATCTCTGTACCATTTGCTCAAGGCTTGTTGCTTGATTATAACAAAAACTATATTCTTGAAGCACACACTCGCGCAGGTACTGTGGCTATGTTGGGCAGTCCTTCTTTTAAGTCACGCACGACTTCGTTCTCCTTTACAGCAACAACCAACGTGGTCCCGGTCCCAGGTGCAGTTATTCTTGGCAGCATCGGCTTAGCTTACAGCGGTTTGAGGCTGCGAAGACGCAAAGATCTGTAAGAGTACTGTCGCAAATGTACGTTTAAGAATAGGGCTGTGAGTTTAACACTTGCAGCCCTTTCTCCATTAGCTAATCCAGCCCTCAGAATCTCACAGAGTAGCCCTCAGATGTGTTCTGGGGATTAGATGCAGTACGTCTATCTGTTTCTGTATAGGTAAATAGGCTTGTGTCTTCTTTGGGTATCTCGTCGAAAGAAAAGAGATAACTAAAGTAACAAAGAAGGATATGAAAAAAAACGGAATGGTGGGAAATTAGTAAACGACCCTACTCTGTCTAAAACAGCGATTAATGCCTTTCAGGGCAGATTGTTTATTGTGGTAAATACGTATTTTTGCACTTGAGCAGAAAAAAGACATAATTATAGTTGATATGATCTATCTATTGTGATAAGTTTCGGTGAAATGACGAGGGTGGCTAACTTGTCGTATTTCCTCTGAAGCTTCCACCCCCAAATAACTCGTTTTTTTCAGTCCAAGCATAGAGCTGAAGCGTCAACGGAAAGGAGGCATGCATATGTTAGGAGTGGGTTGAGAAAAAGGTTTAAGTGAGTTTTTTATTTGTTAAAGGAGATATGGGTAATCTTCACAATCACTAAGATCGCTAACAGGTAGGAACTCGAATTGAGATATTGATAAAAGAGGGTCTGATAGGGCCGATGCCCCACAAGAAAGGAGAAGGGTATGTATCGAAAATGGTTTTCAAGTCAGGTAAAATTAGTTGTTCTGGTCATGTTCTTCGTATTGTTCGTTACTTCCGCAGAAGGTGGTCCGACGAGCACTTTTGACACCGACGCCGATGGCTGGGGCTTTGGTGTGGACCACAGTTGGCGGAGTTCTGGAGGAAATCCAGGTGGCTATATTCACTACATCGACGCTTATGCCACTGCATGGGTATCTGCGCCGTCCAAATTCCTCGGTGATTGGGCAGCCATGAGCGCAACGAGCCTCACGTATGAGATAAATATCTTCAGTACAGGAAGTGTTTATAAGATTGGAAATTATCAAGTTTTAATTGAAGGTTCCGGAGGTACTGCGCATTGGGTGGGACCGCCGCCCAACCCAGCAGCCGGATGGCTATCTCTCAACGTACCGATCAGCGAATCCGACTGGACAGTCACTTCAGGCGCCTGGGATCCCTTGTTAGCTGATGTCACGCAATTACGCATAGCGACGGCATTCTATAACAATTGGATGCCTCAAGAGATTAATGGTATTGACAACGTTAGTTTGAATACGAATCCCATCCCCGCTCCTGGTGCTATACTACTAGGTAGTATTGGCATAGGTTTTGTCGGATGGCTCAGAAGACGAAAAAAACTGTAAGAGTGTTGTCAGAATACGAATTTAAGAAGGGCTGTGAGCTAAAAACTTGCAACCCTGTTTTCATTGTTTGATTAATCCATCTTGCACAATGCTATGTCTTGTCGAAACGAAAGAGACATCTAAAGCGGCAAAGAAGGATATGAAAAAAGCGGAATGGTGCGAAATATATAGATTATCCTATTCTGTCGTTCCGGCTTTGAGCCGGAATCCAAAAACACAACAATGGATTCCCGCTCCCCGCTTTCGCGGGGACAAGTTTACACCTGCGAAAGCAGGTGCGGGAATGACAGTGCGTCGGGTGGCAGCCTCAAGCTTGGACCACGTACGGCGGGGTTCAAGCTTGGGGATGGTCGTGAATGTCGAAGGCTGTCTCAATATGTACTTCACGGGGGTGGAGCCTTATTTTCTGTTCTCCTGATAGCCTATCGAGCTTTTCTCTTGCTTGTTGCTGCCGCTGAGATTACAATTCTGCTCTTATGAAGAGGGCATGTATAGTTAGTGTCGGTAATGAAATTCTTTCCGGGCAGACGGTGGATACTAATGCCGCGCATTTGAGCGGTGAGCTGCTTTCCATCGGTGTGCCGGTTGTGAGTTCTTATACCGTTGGCGATGATATCGAGCAGATTGTGCGGGCGTTTGGTTTGGCGAGCGCCGATGCCGATGTTGTTTTGATTACGGGCGGATTGGGGCCTACCGATGACGATATCACACGTCAGGCGATGGCAGAGTTTCTCGGCTCCGAATTGGAATTTCACAACGAGCTATTGGAAAAAATCGAGAAAATTTTCGCCGGACGGGATCTGCCGATGCCTGAACGAAATAAGATTCAGGCGTATATTCCCGCCGGCGCCAAGGCCCTTGCGAATATCGGTACGGCTCCGGGTATTATGGCCGAATCGGATGGCAAATTATTTTTTGCAATGCCCGGCGTTCCGATGGAAGCCAAGCGCATGTTCGCAGAATCGGTTCTGCCCGAAATTGAGCGGTTCGCGGGCGGGCAGGCCGTAGTGGTGAAGAAATTAAAGTGCTTCGGCGCCGGAGAATCGACAATCGCCGAGCTGCTTGGCACAATGATGCAGCGGGGCAGGAATCCTTTGATTAACTGCACGGTTTCGTCCGGCATCATCACTCTGCACATCATCGCTACGGCCGATGATAAAGAAAAGGCCGGGCGGATGGTCGAAAAGGACGAAAAATTGCTGCAAAGCACGCTGGGAGGGCTTATTTACGGTGTGGCAGATGAGTCTCTGGCCCAAATCGTGGGGGAAAAATTAGCTCAGCAGAAAAAAACTGTCGCCGTAGCGGAATCCTGCACGGGCGGCTTATTATCGAAGCTCTTGACAGATATTCCCGGATCGAGTCAATATTTTACTTACGGCTGGATTACTTACAGCAACCAGGCCAAAATCAGCGAACTCGGCGTTCCTGCCGGTATGATTCAGGAGTACGGGGCCGTCAGCGAGCAAGTGGCCGAATCCATGGCCCGGGCTGCCAGAAAAAAGGCCGGCACAGATTATGCAGTTGGCATAACCGGTATAGCCGGCCCGGCAGGCGGAACCGAACAAAAGCCCGTAGGGCTTGTATATATAGGTGTGGATTCAGAATATGGATGTGATACAAAACGCTGCTTTTTCCTTCACGACAGGCGGTTCATACGACTTCGAGCAGCACAGACTGCGCTGAACATCCTCCGTTTAAAATTGAACATTTGATTGACTAACTGCCCCGGAAATGTTATAATCAGTTATTCTGGGGTACGCAGTATTTTGAGGAGCATATGGCAAAAAGACGCAGGCATTTGGGTGAAATACTTTACAAGGCCGGGCTGGTGAAAAAGGAAGCTCTTATCGAGGCCATTAAAGCTTCAAAGAGCAATCACAAACGGCTCGGCGAGATACTGCTCGATAAAGGCCTGATAGATGAAGAAAATCTTACCAAGGCGATCGCCAAGCAATTTGGGTTGGAGTACATAGATCCGGACAAGGCTCCCATCTCGCCAGATGCTGCGAATGCTCTTCCGGAAGAACTCATCAAGAAGCACAATATCATCCCCATGGAGATGAGCAACGGCAGATTGAAATTGATTATCAGCGATCCGACGGATCTGGAGATGATGGACGCTATTCGTTTTCGCCTGAACTCCGATCCCGAGTGTTATCTTGCAAGCCCTACTAAGATTCGCGCCTACCTGGAAGATTCCTTAACCGAGGTGGTAAGCGAAGATGAAGACAGGCTAAGACATAGTATCGATGCAACTGCCGCGGAGCTTGCCGAAGTCGGTAACGAGTTGGAGGCGGAAACACTTCGTGCTCAAGGTGCCGACATCGATGACGATGCTCCGATTATCAGGCTGGTGAACCTTATCATTGATAACGCTTACTATATGCGGGCCAGTGATATCCACGTTGAGCCAATGGCCGACAGGGTCCGTGTAAGGTACCGTGTCGATGGTGTTTGTTTGGAACGGGACAATATTCCCAAGAGCATGCAGGCACCGCTGGTTACCCGTTTCAAGATTCTGTCCGGTATGGACATTGCCGAAAAAAGGCTGCCGCAGGATGGCCGTATCAAACGTGAGATCGGAGGCCAGGATATCGATTTTCGTGTCTCGTCTCTGCCGGGCGTCCACGGGCCGAGTGTTGTGCTTCGAATTTTGCGACCGGACGCAGTCAATGTCGGTATCGAATCATTGGGATTCGAGCAGGAAAACTACGAGCAGTTCCAGCGTATAATCAAGAGGCCGAACGGTATCTTTCTGGTGACCGGCCCGACCGGTAGCGGAAAAACCACAACGTTGTATGCCGCGTTGCAGGAGCTTAATAAGCCGGATAAGAAAATCATTACCGCTGAGGACCCGGTGGAGTACAACTTTGCCGGGATGAATCAGTGCCAGATCAGGGACGGGATCGGACTGACGTTTGATAAGATTCTAAGGGCAATGCTCAGGCAGGCACCCAATATTATTCTGGTCGGCGAAATTCGAGACGGCGTCGTGGCGGATATCGCTATCCAGGCGGCACTTACAGGACACCTCGTTTTCAGCACGCTGCATACAAATGATGCGCCGAGTGCGATTACCCGTCTGATAGATATGGGTGTTAAGCCGTTCCTCGTGGCAAGCTCGATTCAGGCTGTTATGGCGCAGAGGCTTGTGAGAGTCATCTGCAAAAAATGTAAGACAAATGATGACAACCTGGATCCGGCTCAAATGCATGCACTTGGTATTACGCCGGAGGAAATTAAAAAACATCCGCCTCAAAAGGGGGCTGGATGCAGCCAGTGCCAGAACACCGGTTACAAAGGTCGAATCGCTATTTTTGAGATGTTCGAAATGAACAACGAAATCAGAGAACTGGCCTTCACAAAAGCACCTACCACCGAACTGAGAAAAGCGGCGAAAGCGAGTGGGATGAGGACGCTGATGGAAGATGGAAGGCTCAAAATATTCAAAGGAATAACGACACCTACTGAAGTGGTGAGAATTACCCAGACAGAAGGTTCGGCAGTAGATTAAACCAAAAGTAGTTATAGAGGATTTTTTCATGGCAACAGTAAATATGGATAGGTTACTCCATGCCTGTGTTTCGATGGGTGGGTCTGATATACATCTTACTACAGGCCGGCCGCCGGTATTAAGAATAGACGGTTCGCTCCGGTCTCTTGAGACCAAAGTTCTTGAGCCGGACGATACTGCGGCTTTGATGAGAAGTATCACGCCGGACCGGAACCAGCAGGAGCTTCAGGAAGAAGGCGGCACCGACTATGGTTTTGCATTTGGCGATGCAGGCCGGTTTCGTGTCTCTGTATTTCGCCAGAAGGGCAATCTTGCAATGGTCCTTCGTCTTATCCCGTCGAAGATTCTAACGTTTGATGAAATAGGTTTGCCGAAGATTTGCCAGGCTTTGTGCCGTCGGCCGCGAGGATTGTTCCTGGTTACAGGTCCGACCGGATGCGGCAAAACGACCACCCTGGCCACCATGATTAACTATATTAACGAAAATTTCGACCGCCATATTATCACCATTGAAGAGCCGATAGAATATTACCACAATCACAAAAAATCAATCGTTAACCAGCGGGCAGTCGGTGTCGATGTTCCGAGCTTCGGCGAAGCGCTGAGACGTGTTTTAAGAATGGACCCGGATGTGATTCTCGTCGGTGAATTGCGAGACCTCGAAACGATCGAATCTGCCGTAAGGGCTGCTGAAACCGGCCACCTTGTTTTCGCCACAGTCCATACAACAAGTGCTGCCGGAACAATTACAAGGCTTATTGACGTGTTTCCCGTGAACCAGCAGGAGCAGATTCGCATCCAGTTAAGCGGCAATTTAATCGCCGTGCTTAGTCAGGCCCTTTGTCCTCTCGTTGCCAGCAAAGGAAGAGTCGCCGCTTACGAGTTTATGGTTGTAACCCCCGCTATCGCAAACCTTATTCGCGAGAACAAAACTTTCCGAATCGATTCCAGCATTCAAACCGGCAAGAAGCTCGGTATGCAGCTACTCGACGAGCATCTCTGGCGGCTCTATGATACCGGCACAATTTCACTCGAGGAGATGCTCGACAAAGGCCGTCAGCCGGGAGCATTGCAGGACAAAGCTACGGCCAAAATAGAGTCCTTAAGAGGAAAACACAAGCACAAGAAGAAAGCGGCACAGAAGGAAATGGAGGACATGGGACAAATTCTAAGGTCCTGATCACAATAGTAGTTCGTAATACTTAGCCCCGCAATTTATTGCGGGGTTTTTTCTTGGCAAGTCGTCATTACGGATAAGGGGCGTCACTTGCGCCTCGGGGATGGGCATTACCAGGCTATGCAAGATGAAAAATGACATATAAAAATTAAAAGGGATAAAAAGTGCAACGAAAAGGTTTTACTCTTATTGAAATCTTGATAGTAATTTCCATTATCGCCGTATTATTAAGCATCCTTTTGCCTTGCCTTATAACTGCAAAAGATAGCGCATTGGAATTAGCAGCCATGCAAGTCGAGCCTGATAAGGAGCAAAAGGTTTTTCTGGAAATTAGAAACCTTACTTACAGGAAATCAACTGACGACATATATATGATAGAGCTTGATTCCCCCGGCAATTGCAGCATTTCCCTGAAAAAACCTTATCCGCCGGGCATGAAAATAATAAAACGTGAAGGCGGCGATTATATCAGATGGAGACCGAAGGTCAGTGATATCGGTGTGCATTATGTCACTGTTGTTTTTAAGGGAGAAAAAATCTCCGAGCAACAGATGATAGTTTATGTTTTCAATAAAAAGCTTTTAGATGACGAGCGAAAGGACAAATAAAACGAACAATAACACCGTTTTTTATTCACCACGAAGGCACGAAGAACCACGAAGAAAAACAATAGTTTACCCCGTGAGATAGCGGTTTAACTTATCTAATGGGGTAAATTACAAGGTTTTCTGTATTCTAACTCTCCCTTCTGTTAAAAATCAATGAAGATATATGGGAAATCCCGGTTAGGAATTATCTTGAAACTGAGATGAAATTACGGTATTATGAGACTTGAAGTTTGAAGGAGCGGTCAAGTGCATATGGAAAATCCCGGTTAAGAGACGGGTATTTGATCTTGGGCGTGTTGCCCAATGCCATGAGAATACCCTTGAACGATTACATTTATTGTAAGGAAGGTGAAATACCATGTTTAGAAAATTGGTCTATTTAGTTTCTTTTGTTTTGGTGCTGACACTGTTGGGTAATGTCTCAGCTGACATACAGTTTCCCGATACCACTGGCGACCACCTCTGGAGCACACCGGAAAACTGGGCCACCGGCGCACTTCCCACACTCAACGACGGATACCTCAGACTCTTCACGGTCCCGGGCCCAACTATTATGGCGGGCGAATCTTACGTTGTTAATGGGATACATCTTGGAAACACTGGTGAGGTAGCGGGTGAGCTGACATTGCAGGGTGGAAACCTTGAGGTGCTCGGTGCCCTCAACTGCGGTTTCAAAGGTCCTGGCACCATCAATATGATCGACGGAACGCTTCTGGTCCCGGGTACCCTTACGATTGCAAGGGATCCTGGAGCCGTCGGTCACATCAATCTGAACGGTGGAACTATTTCCGCCAACAACTTTCTGATGAGAGAGAAAGAAGATTCTGTCGGTACGATGGATGTGCGTGGCGGTATGCTGACAATAGACGGCAATGAAATCTCGTTGGTCCAGGAATACATTGACAATGGCTGGATTACCGCCTATGACGGCAACGGCATGCCGCATTTGGATTATAACGTTACGAATCCAGGCCTAACCACGTTGACGGCTGTCCACAATCTTAATCCTGATCCGGCCAATCGTGCTATCGTAAAACCCGGCGAGGTGGAGCTATGCTGGACTTTGCCTGATCCGTGTGTGCCCGGTCAGCCGGTATCTGTTGACGTCTACTTCACTGACGACCTTGACGCACTGTGGAACTTTACTGATCCCGAAGCCATAAAGGTTGTTAGCAATCAGAACGCGGCTTCCGTCGTTGTGCAAACTCAAACAAAAACGCGGTACTTCTGGGCCATCGATACTTATATCGGCAGTGACAATGATCCGGTTTTCGGGCCAATCTTCAGCTTTGTGGCGGACAATGCACCTCCTTTTGTCAACGCCGGCCCGGATATAAGCACTTTTCTGCAGGATGGTACACGCACCGGTCCCGTGAGCGGAATCGTCACTGACGATGGCGCAATTCAACCTTACACCGTGACGTGGTCGGTGGTCGAGCAGCCCAGTGACGCCGATTCCGCCCTCCCGGCTGCTGTGATTGCCGATCCTGCGGCCCTGCAGACAACAGTGACCGTGTCTGCTGAGGGTACCTATGTCTTACAGTTGGAGGCCAACGATGGTGAGTATACCAGTTCCGATACCATAACGATCAATGTGCATCCGGACGATTGGACAGAATAGGGCATCGGGACTGTGAATCCATAGTGGTAAATCGTCTTCTAATTGAGTCATTTCCTGTGCTTGATGAGTAGACTTATATCTCCTTCGGATTTTATCAGGAGGGGATTTTATTAAGCCACAGAGGACTAAGAGAAATAGTTCACCCCGTGAGATAACGGCTTAGCCTATCTCATGGGGTAAATGACAAAGGACAATCGTAAATCGTAAATCGTTCACCCCGTGAGATGGCGGCTTAGCCTATCTCATAGGGTAAATAATCAATAATCAATTCGAAAGCGTGCCTTTTCCCTTTTGCCTTTTGACTTTTTACTTTTTACTTTTTACTTTTTACTTTTTACTTGTTTGTGGCTGTTCCCAGATATATGCCATAAACAGGAAGGCAGTCAATCATTATTTATATTTTAAGGGCAGGCCCCCTATGCCCTGGCCCAATTCCAGCGTATTGGCCCCGAAATCGGGTACAATCACAACCTTAACAGTATCAACACTGCTATTGGTTTGACTATCAGTCACCTTCAATTCAAACACGCATTTCTGGACCTCATCTGTCTGATTGAAGCCGACTAATTCAGGTGTTGCATCTCTTCCTGTGCCGGATTGCATGGCCCCGCCTATTGTAGGTGTAGCGGTGTTTGCATCTAAAATGACGACGGACGGGCCGGCTATTTGCCGCCATGTGTAGCTTAATGGGCCGGAATTGTCCGGATCATAAGAGCCTGTACCATCAAGAACAATCGGTTCCTGTGCCACATATCGCGAAAAACCTGCATCTGCTATGGGCGGTAATACTTCGGAACCCAGACTAATTGTTGCCAGTGATACTACTGCGATAAGCAGGGCCATAGTAAGACTTTGAAAAGTTGTATTTTTCATCTTATTTTTCCTTTTAAGTTCTTTGAAGCAGCACATTGAGTGCAAATTAACCGCATTAGATTTGTCTTTACGAAAATATCGCTGAATGAACGCCATTTGGATAATCTCCTCCAAAATGCTTATGAGATGCGAATACTAAAACATAACATATCTTCTGTCACAAAGGTCCTTTGCCAAAGAATTTCCGTTTCTATTATTAAAAACCGCACGAATGAATTTTTAGTCTAAGCAATTCAAAAAAATATTATGGTTCTTGCTCTGTTTCTTCTTTCACGTCTCTACTATATAAGTCCGCATCAAGTGGCATAATTCGGCTCGGAAAATTCCGTGAAACCGGTTTTTTATCGTCAGTATCCGAACCGCTTGCACACCAGGCCGCACACTCCTGGTTGACTCGGCTGTCACCCTTCGTTATTTCGGGCCCGATCGGCTTCGCTCAGAGCCTGCCCTCAGGAATTTGAAGGGACAAGCGGCGTCGATAAATCTGGTCTCAACGTGAGTATTTATTGGGAACGTTTATCGAATGGCGGGATGTACAATTCTCATGCACAAGCTCGCCATTTAACCAAACCTTAACAGCATCATCAGAGCCTATACCTAATGTTGTTCTTTCATATATATGACGCTCAAGGGACACTTTTGTTAATCGTTTTTCCACAAAATTTAATTACTATGCTATTCTACGCTCACGACTGCATGCCGCCGTAGTTAATCCCGGGGCCACCATACTTAATTCCAGCCGGTCTCTGCATCCAAAAGCCCTCAGTAATTCAGAACATCCACTGTCTTCTATCAAAACCTTCTCATTAGCAAGCACAACTCATCGAAAAATGGATCCCCTATGGGGCAGGCGTACACCTTAATTCCAGATTTGCTAATTCCCTACAATCAAAGGGAGAAATAAGTAAGGTGTCCCCCGATTTCCCTCTTAACCGCGGATTTCGCTGATTACGCGGATTTTCCTGGCCACAGAGAACACCGAGCACGCGGAGAAATAATAAATAGTAAATAGTAAATGACAAAGGCTCCACCTTGGGTGTAAACTGTATTCCGTATTCTTATTTTTTCCCTTTTTACTTTTTACTTTTGACTTGTTTGTGGCTGTCCCCAGATTTCAGGTTAGTTGTAGATTGTGCTCCTCCAACCAAGTGTGTTATAATGATGCCAAGCACCAAGATTGTTTCTGCGAAATGTATATGGGAAACCCTGATAATAGTAGAATTGTTATGTAATAAAGGGAAGTCTGAATTGTTTTCAAAAAAAGTAATTATCATATTCTTTGTATTCTCTTTATTGTTTGGAATCACAGGTATATTCTTAGAGAAATTTGCCCCCGGCTGAAGCAGTCCACTTGGTACTCTTGGAGAGTACCTGCAATTGTTTTTATTACCGGCAGCTGTCTTATTGGCAATAATCGGTTTCCAGAGAAACATACGTAATGAGTTTTTCAAATCACTCTTCCACGGATATTTAATTCTTTTAATATTTTTAGCTTCTGCATGTGTTGTCTTAGCCATTGTATTTGGTAGAAATCTAAATGGTTCTGCTTTCTTAAATGTAGTCTTTATATATGTTTATTTGTCAGTTCTCATATTTCTGTTTCCCATGAGTATCGTTTTATTCTTTATAAGAAAGGTCAAATCAAAAAAATATCGCCGCATGGGATACGCAATGGCAATAATAGTGTTCGCAACACTTTTCCATATATGCCATTATTTTATTTTGCAGGAAATTGGCGGGGCCATTGCAGCAGCGGCCATAATGAGTGGTCATTAATAGAATAGGTCCTTATTAGGGACGGACCCTATTATTGCTACCATTTGTTCTCATAAAATAGGGTGCGTCCCTAATTTTCCTCCCTGTTGACGACATACAACTGCGTTGAGCTATCAATATCAGTTTTTACTTTTTTTAGAGGAATTAATTGATTTTTCAGAGTGCAAGTTGCGTCTATTACTGTGAAGAAGATCAGACCTTGGATGGCGCTCTGTTATGCGACGAAGTGGAAATGTGTTCACTTGGCAAAATTAATGGTAAACGGGAAATTCCCATTGAAAGGAGCAATTTGAAAATGAGACTGAGAAAAACCATAGCAATGTTTGTTTTTGTGCAGTTGTTTAGCATCTTGGGCTCGACCAGTGCTGCAGAGGACAAGCTCGACCTGAAGCTTCGGCTAAAACCCGGTGACAAGCATGGTATGCAGATAACCACAACTCAGGATATCTCCCAGGGAATGATGGGCAAACAGCAGGAGATGGTCTATATGAGGAATTTCGGAATTGAGGCCGAAGCGAAGCAAGTAAATGCTAACGGCATCGCATCGATAGAAGTCAGCTTTCGGACTCTAAAGGAAAAGACAATCATCGGCGGAACTACTTCTTTTGAGTACGATTCAACAAAACCTCAGCCTACCGGCGATAACATGGCGCGGATGTATTCGGCTATGATGGGAGAGAGCTTTATAGCAAGAATTACACCTCTGGGGAAAATAATTGAGTTGCAACTTGACAAAATGTATCTCGGGATGGCTAAAAAGATGATGGAGTCTGAAGATAAGTTGATTAGGGGCAGAATGAAGGAAAGGGCTCAGGAAGCAATAGAAAAAACGAACAAACGATACGGTTCCAGAGAGAAAAGGATGCAGGCACTGAAACAGCAGGTAGAGCAATTTCCAGTCTTCAGCGAGGAGCGAATAAGGTCTATAGCAATTAATACCGTAGCGGTTTTTCCCCCCTCGCCTCTGCAAATTGGTGATTCTTGGAAAGACAAGATTACGGTCGATTTGTTGGCGCTCGTTGAGATTGATGGTACTCATACATTAAAAGGGCATGAAAATGGAATAGTTAGCATCAATGTGAGCGCAAAGCGAAGTCTCGATGACAAACCAGTTATTCGTAAAACCGGCCCTCTCAAGTTGAGTACAAGGTTGGCAGGATCGTACGACGCGGCCATAAAAGTTGACGCAAAAAGCGGCTGGCTTCTTAGCAAGCACGCAGATATGCGCTTCACGGGAGAAACGACGGTAGATGGAAATAATCAAGCGCCTCAAGGACAAACGATGCAGATGTCGGTAAAGGCAACTGTTACAGTTGAGCCCATGAAGCGGGTGTCGGATATCGAGTCATTGTACATGCTCCTTTAGCCAGTTGCCGATTGTCTCAAGTGCGACCGGTGCAATGGTTTCTTCGATTTTGATGTATTCAGCGAAGGCGCCGGTATCGGCGGTCTGGAAGAGGTGGTTGAGTCCGGGTAATTCTTTCACGGTGAAGTTGGTGTTTCCGCCTGCCTTGAGAGCTTCTTCGAATCCGGCAAGGTTTTCCTTCGGCGTAACCTGTACATCAAGGGCGCCGTTGATGGCAAGGACAGGGCATTTGACCTTCATTAAAATCGGCTTGGGGTCGTATTCGAGGGTGGTGCGGTAAGAGATGCAGTGGTCGACCTGGTTTGTCCAGCCGTCTTTAAGGTACCTGTAGGCGTGGCGCTGCTCATCTGTCATGTCGTCGTAGATCTTTTGCATTTTCACTTTTGCGACGGCGTTGTCCTTTTCATCGATGGGAACGCGGTAGTATGGCTCGACTACCCGGCGGATTAGTTCGAGTTCTTCGTCGGTGGCGCCTTTTATTTTGGCCGAGGCGAGGTCCTGCAGGATGATAGTATCGCGGCCGTTTACGCCTGGGCCGGCGAGGCTGACGATGAAGGCGACGTCTGAGGATTCTGCCGCAACGATTGGTGCGACCGTACCGCCCTCGCTGTGGCCTATCATACCGATCCTGGATGAGTCAATCTCGCGGCGGGTCTTCAGATACTCTACAGCCGCGCTCGCGTCAGAAGCGAGATCATAAATGGTGGAGTTGCTGTAAGCGCCGGTCGAGTGGTTTGTTCCTCTTTTGTCGTAGCGGAGGACAGCGATTCCGTTTCGCGTGAGATAATCTGCGAGGACGAGGAAGGGGCGATGGTAACCGACCATCTCGTCGCGTCCATGGGGCCCTGAGCCCTGGATGAGGATTGCGGCCGGGTGCGGGCCTTTTGAGCGGGGCAGCGTCAGCGTGCCGGCGAGCTTTATGTCTGCGGCTTTGTTCGTTACGGTGACTTCTTCTTCGATGTAGGGGAATGGGCGTTTTGGTGTTTGGGGACGCCTGAAGCCGGGGACTGACTCGACCAGTTTCAGGTTGAGCGGGAAATTGACGGGGCCCTGTTTCCAGTGTGCGCTGATGGCCGAGGAGGTTTTGTCCAGGGTACCTTCGATGACGACGTCATCCTCTTCGATCGTCAGGCGGATTTTGTTGCCCTGGATTGTCACTTCGTCAGCAGCGATTCCCATCGCCCCCTGGTCGAGGCTGATGATAGTGGCTTTCATCGTTTGGCCTGTACCCTTTTCGAACTCGATGGCCATCTTCAATTTGGCGCCGTTTGGTAAGCTCAGCGGACCATACCACGTGCCTTCAACACCACTTTGGTTCTGCCCCGCCGTAGTCCCGCTTGTGGTCAGAACAAGCACGAAGAGAGCTAAGTACAATATCCTTCGCATTAATTTTCTACTATTGGGTTTACGGGTTTGGCAAGCGGTGTTACTGCAGGTACCGGCCCGAGTCTGCGGCGATATCGAATTTCTGTTCGAAATAGTTTTCATAATAACCTCACATTTCCCATTTAAACGGTTAAAAAGCATAATTTGATTTTACTAAAGACAGTAACCGTTTTCTGTGTACTGTCCCCAGACATTAACAGGTGACTTTTCATAATTTTTCAAATAATCAATAATCAATGACAAAGGCTGTCCCCAGACATATTTCATAAAAGGATCCTTCCTGTTTATTCAAAAATCCAATAAGAAATATGTATGATGCCCCCAGATATCCTCCCCCCGGATATCCTCCAATAACAAAATGATTTTAATGCTCTTGAACCTTTCCATAATAATGCTCCTTTCAAATAGATTAACAAAAAAACGATTGTTTCAACAGAAGTAATTGTGACAAATGAACGTTACGGTTTTGTTACGATTTTGTACTTTTTTTATTATTTTTTACGATTTTATACTTTCCGCTGTTTCCTTCCTGTCCATGAAATCGCACAAAAAGACCGGTATGGAAAAACTCCGATGGTTTTTAGTTAGTTCCTGTTGCGGAAAAGATTTTGTGAAAAAACTTACATGAAAAAAAGCCTGCTCCTGTTATCATTGAATCGTCGAAAAACCAATGAGAAAGGAACAGGAGGTCCTTAATAGGGACGAACACAATAATTGCTACCATTTTGTTCTCACAAAACAGGATGCATCCCTAATTAATTCCGCGACAAATACAGTGAACCTTATGGTTGAATGCCTCCGGTCGAGTCGTTCACGGTTGCGCCTGAGCCACCCAAAGAGGAGGTCGCTCCGATAAGAAAACCAAAATCATACCACCGGCCACTGTTGTTTGTCTCATAGATGCGAACACTCGTACTGAAGAGACTGATGATGAAGGTGATCGGAAGGATCAGCCCGTGCCATAGGCCGGCCAGGAACCCTGCGGGCGCGGCACCGGACTCCTGGTATTTTGAATTTGGGCCTGCGACGGCCAGTGCATTTGACATGTTCTTGCTCCTATTCTGTTTTCTGTCTACTGTCTCTATTTTTTTCAAATAGTCAATAGTAAATAATCAATAATCAATGACAAAGGCTGTCCACAGTTTTTTCTAACCGCCGATTTCGCGGATGACGCGGATAAAATAATCAATAGTAAATCGTAAATAGTAAATTACAACGGCTGTCCCTTATCCTTTTTTGCCCTATTGTTATTACCAGTTGGCATACTGATCATGATTATACAGATACCTGCAAAAAACGTGATAGCTCCCACCCAAAATACTTTGACCGGAATGCTGCCCACAACGCGTTCACCTCTTATAGTAAATATCCAGCGCCACACCGTACCAATCGTGATAAGAATTGTACCGACAGCAGAGAAAATCCTTCCCAACCACATGCAAGCTTTTTGTTTTTTATTCATCTTGCTTATCGATTTTGCCATTTTCAACTTACCCAGCCAGGGCAAATCAGGTTCGCCTTTAAAGCCGCTTGCCATCCAGCGCCATAATGGAATCTGCATATAGCGTATACAATAATAATGATGCAAAAAGCCTGCTATAATAAATAAAACTACGACAATTATTGATATCGTGGCAATACGTATCAGGCGGGATGGCGAGATACTTGAATCTTGTTCTAAAAAATGTAATCCTATAACTGTAACTGCGGCCAAAAGAACGAGAGACAGTATCGGCAAAATCCAAATAAAGAACACCGCCTTAGTTCCTGCTTTTTTAATATCATCGATATTATGTTTTTCTTGCTCCATTTTGTTCTCACAAAACAGGTGCGTCCATAATTAATTGAATGGGAAAAATCAGTTAATAAATATAGTAAATAGTAAATCGAAAATCGTAAATTTATGGCTTAGCTATGACAAAGCCTCCACCTTGGGTGTAAACTGTATTCTGTTTTCTGTTTTTTCCCTTTTGACTTTTCCCTGCCTGTCCCTGGTTTTTCCTACCTATTCTTTTTACCCAATATATCATAAAGTGAGGGCGTTTTGCCCTTCTTCTTAGATATATCCAAAATCTTTGTTTTGCTTTTCGGACTTGTTTTAGAACCAGTTTGAGTTGATTTGGGTTTTGTGGAGGTCGAAAGAGACGATTCACTTGGTGATCCAGCTTTCGAGTTGCTTATCCACTTCGTAGTTTTCTCGATAACTGCCTCAATATAAACTCGGAGATCGGGCTCAATCGGATAGCTTGCTTCTTTTTTCCTAACATTGTATATTTCATTTAAATGCCTGTATGCTTTTCCTACCAAATCAATACAAACCTTATTTCTACCCAGCTTGCTGTGGTTTAAGAACTCTAAGAAAAGCCACGTAAGTTTGGCTTGTCGAAGAGGATCGACCTGTATCAGCTCCATCCCGTCTTTCATAATCTCAAGGCACCATTGTCCTTCATACGAACAACAACTGCATGCTAGTGGTTCGTGTCGTCCACGACGTCTGTGTGGTTGCTTGCATAAGTTAGCAGTCTGCGATAGGTAAATGCACAACGTGACCTGAAGTTCGCACATCCACGTCCTCCACCAAATATTTTTACGGTGTCCCTTTAAATTCAGTTCCACTTGTTCAAGAGCACAATATACATCGTCCAAGTACCCTTGTGCTTTCTGCAGTTTTGTTGTTCGTTTTGGAGTCTCATCACGAAGACAAGCCTGAGCTTGTTGCAAATCCACTTCTGCTCTACGCAAATATAAAACTGCCCAAGGTGTCCGATCATTGCGTTTCGATGACTGAGTCAGATATCCATACGCTTCATTCAGTCGTCGGTGTGCCTCCCTGAACCGCTTTTTATTCCCAAGCAATACACCGTAATCAGTACGAACATATGTATTTTCGGTTTGTAGAAAATCGGGATTATCTACATTACGCATTAATTCCGTCGCTAGTATATATATCGCTTCTCCCTGTTTGAGGTATGATAAACGTTTTGATCTATGCTCATCAGAATCTCCTTGTGTGATTTCTTCCAGAAGCTGGTGTTTCTGTGCCATAAGCATCTCAAGGAAAAGCAACTTTCGAAGAGTGCGAATGACCCATTGAAGCAATTCGGGCAAGGGACTCTTATTCTTTATCCAATCTCTCCCGATCTGGCGGTATGACACGCTCCCTCTTCTGGAATCGCTAAAAAGCCCTGTCATTCCTTGACCTTCCAAAAACTCTCTAATTTGAGACTCTGCTGTCTCATAGCAGCGATAACCAATTAGGTGGACAATCTCTTCATATAATTGTTGAATTTCCTCAGTATCCTCTTGAGTGTCAGGATAACTCGTCAATTTCTGAATTGAGTTATTATGCTTTATCGCTTCAGTGAAGTGTGCAACTTCCCGCATAAAATCTCGAAGAAGTTCGTGGCAGTGATTTTTGAAGCGCCTTACTTCAGTGATATATGAGGACTGCTTTTCAAGGTGAAATCCTTCGATGGTCTGTAGGACCTCAGAAATTCGAGAAATGGCTGCATTATGATAACCATACGATAGAAGTCTTTCCTTCGCCAATTGAAGAGTCACCCCAGCTTCGATCAACGCTGTACGTTTAAGATATTCATTTGAACCACATCCCGCATCATTATCAAGATCATCAGCATATTTAACACAAAGCAAACGGTGCTTAACAGATTCTAGAGCTGCCAGAGGGTCATTACTTGAACGGTACAATTTTACATACCAGTCCGCTATCCCCTGGTGACACTCGGCTTGATAGCCCTTCATTTCTTTCATTAACCTCTCACGTAATGCGTTCCGGACTCCTTTATGCATCCACACAAATCCACCGGCATTGTATCGGACAGCTCCTTTTTCTTTGAGCGTTTCTAACCAGTCGTCACGCATTTTGGAGCGTTCAGTATCGTTATCAGGCTTACTGGAGAACTGGCGAGGGGCTTTAATTAAGCCCCACGAGCATAAAGCGGGGAGATAGGCTGCATGCTCAAACAGAGTTAGTGCGAACACAAAACGTCTTTTCCTTTCTTTTATTTCAGTGTGTTTTTCTGTGTTAATGAAATCTGCCACCTGCTTTGCAATGCCTTTTGCATTAAAATTGATTACTTTTTTTTCTATGCAATATCGCACAGAGTTTTTATTATATACTGCTATTACCTTATCTTCTTGTTCTTGAGGGCTCAATACAACGAATGTCAGATTCTTGATAGCACTCTCCAAGATAACTATACTAAACAACGTCAGTGATTCAGTGCTCCACTTTGTCTGAATTCCATCTCCCTCCCGGTCGTTCAGAAATACAATAACCTTACGGTCTGTGTATTTCAATAAATGCTCCAGTCTGTTCCGGCAAATTTCTTTATCGTTTGGTGATGTCGGGAGCGTTACGGGCGCGATGCCCAGTCGCCAGGAGATTATATCCACTAAAGCAAGGAAAAAATCATTCCACTCGTAGTAAACATCCAATGTTAACCAAATACATTCGTGATACTGAGCAAATTCATCTGCTGTTGCTGCTGCTAATGAAGTGAGGCCTGGTTTTCCGTATATAATTACCGAAGAACTCTTTTCATTATTTATAGCATTATCAATCATTTTCGAAATATTCTTCTGTTCCTTTCCAAACTCTTTTTCCGCATTGGAACCGGGAGTGTTTTCATATGGACTTGGCGGCATTGGCCAAAATGCCGGAAAGTCCATCCGGCCCGGTGGAGGCGAGAGATAAAGCTTTTGATACAGTTGAATCAGAAACAGTCCATTATCCACATGCACTGTTGTTTGCACCCGGTCACTGTGTTCTTCCTGAAACTTCCCTTTTATTTCCTGTTCTCCATTTTTTGTATGGCAGATCCAAAACACTTTCAGATCTGTAATGTTTTTCAATGCAAAACGAATCATGTTGATGGTCCGTCTGTCGTTTCCTGAAACCCCCAACACGAGAAGATGATGCTTTCGTGTTTCGGGAGATATATTTCCGTTTTGATTCGAAAAATACCGGCAGAATGTCTCTTTATCAGATTCGGAAGGTATTTCATCCAATGTAAAGTCAGCACGCAAACCATAAGGTCCTCCATGCAGTTTAACAACAGACCGTTGAGCCAATACTAAACTCTCACTAGGCAATTCTGCATTTTGATGAACGTTGAACGTGGATAACGGTATATCGAGTTGGTGGAATGCATCTTCCAGCAATGAGTCGAAGTTTGTTGTCAGAAATGTACGGACCCGAAGAGCATCCGCTAAATGTCCCAACATCAAATGTCCGACATTTGGCTTTTTGTCTTTCGTAACATGGAAGAAGAATGAATCAATCACACGATTATCCGGCTTACTTAAAAAGACTTTTTTATTATCCCGAATTTCTAGTCTTGATAGGAACTGTAATGCTGTTCGCCAGTCTGCTAAAGCGCCTATTGCTTCCCAATATATGTAATCACGATTTATTAAATGGTGATTGCTAATTTTTTCCACCACCTTTTTAATCCACTCAATCATTTTTCCATCCTGCTCCTCAGAGTCTTTTTCCCTGAGTTGTTTACTTTCGGGCCACTTGGATAACCGTGGATTCCACTCTCTATCAAAGGCTTGTCGTAAACAATAATACAGATATTCTTGAATTTCACGGGTGGTAGGAATACCAGACATTACTGATAATCCGTTTCCAATTAACAGGATAAATCCATATCCCTTTTCACGTTCATTGTAAATGTTCTTAATAAGTTCATAGTGTTCTGTCATTACTTCATCCTCCTACATAATACGCTGGTCTGACCCCAATTTATGTACCACATATGATTAGAGAGTTATCCACGTTTAGAATACTAGGGACCGTCATTCGTGACAGCCACTATTAAAATTTAAGTAACACAGTCTTATTAAAATTCTCATTATCGAAAGTCTTCCTTCGACGAAATAATCAATTTTTAAAACTATTCAAATGTAAGAGCAGCGGTGTGCATTGCACACCCTACCGAAACTAACGGCAGACTCCAAGCTCAGACGAAAAGGTGCGGCGTGAAAATCAGGCTATTCGAAGAAGTTTTGCGTTCAATGTTGTACGCCTTTGGAAAAATGATACAAGAAAGTAAGTAAAAAGGCAATATTTTTATTTTTTTTTACCACGAAGACACGAAGTAACACGAAGATTTTAAAAGACTTAATATATATTATCTTTTCTTCGAGTTTAAATTACAGAACAAATCGTTTTATACCGTCTTTGAGCTTGGCGACATTGAAGTTCATCAGTAAGCCTGTCATCGACAAACATATCCACGCGATAGCCGCAATCAAGTTTCGTCCCCTTATAATCAATCGGCAGTTCTTTCTAAGTTTCGTGCTGTATCCCGGCACAAAGCAGCTCATAGGATAGACACCGTTCGTAAGCCGATTGATAATCTGACAAGCAACTGAGCTTATATGGTGATGGCGTCATTGGCCTGGACCTTGAAAGCGTGGTTCGCTTTACTGCTTCCGGAAAAGGGACGCTGGAAGCAAAAGTACAAGGCCGACAAGCAGGCGGTTTTGAAGATGGAGTTCAAGAAATTCCACAATGCGTTTATTCAGCTTCCGTGTCAGATTGTTCGGACAGGCAGAAAAATACTGTATCGAATACTGTCATGGAATCCCTGGCTGGATGTGTTTTTTAGAGGGCTGAAAATGCTGCGGCATCCACTGCGATGTTGAGAAATATTCATAGAAAAATCGCAGTACGGACGCTGCGATATTTGCTAACCTTTTGAGAAATTAAGAAACGACAAAGATATGACACAACGACAATTTGAGGCGACAAAATTAACCAGCCAATCGGCTGGGGCGGAAAAGTTGTGTCCGGATAAAATCATCGACTCTGTTGCATTGGAACTTAAAATAACTCGCTTGTTTTGGGGCTAGTTTAATGAAAAGACTCGCCAAGTATCTTAATCCGTCTGGGTCGCCTATAATCGCAATGCTAATAGCATTCCCATCTTGAATCTGCGGAAATATGTCTATGTTCCCTTCCTTTTTCAGATATTTAGTAAAACATTGACTATTCATGTAACTCCTTACCTCTAAAATTGAACCTCATAGAGCCTAAAACTATCCTGCTTCTGCGATAGCACTTACTGCATAACTCGGAATCGCCACGTTCGTCAGTCAATCTATTCCCTTTGAGTGAAATCAGAGGACAGCTTTACGTATTTCTCCTTTTCATAGAGTTCCTTACGAATCTCGCATAGTGTTCTCCCACGGGTACATTAAAATGGATACGTTCGGTATCCGTAGAATTTAGCTTATCAAATGTAAGGCTGTTTATCACGGTTTATTTAGTAAAATTCAAGTCATGCTTTTTATTCTACGGGGGATTGAAATCTGGTTGACAACTCGTCGGCGATAACGTAAGAAATAGATGTCAATTTTATAACAACTATTGTGAAAGGGTACTTCTTATGAGTAAAAGCATTTGTTATTCAATGGTTTTGTTGGCCTTATCGATAGGCTGTGTATCCGTTTTTGCCGCTGATTCCGCAAATCCCTATATCGGGCATTGGGCGTTGACCATTCCCGGCGGGGGCGCCGGCTGGCTGGGTGTTGTGCAGAAAGATGGATATATGGATGCGAGCATTCTATGGGGCGGCGGCAGTGTGCTTCCGGTCGATAGCGTATATATGGACGGCGATGACCTGATTGTTACTCGCTTACAAAAGGTTGAACGCAAAGACGCCGACGGCAACGTGGTCCGAACACAAACGTTTGCCGAAACGATTGTCGCGAAGGTTTCAGGCGATGACCTGAGTTTGACGCAAATCCAGCCTCGCTCGAACGGTAGGGGCGTTCGCCGCAGCGAGTTCACCGGCAAGCGGACACCTCCGCTTCCTGCGAAGCCGGACCTCTCGAAGGCCAAATACGGCAAGCCGATCAAATTATTCAACGGAACCAATCTGGACGGGTGGAAACTGACAAATCCGCGCCAGACGAACGGCTGGTCGGTTGAGGATGGTGTTCTTGTCAATAATCCGGAGCAGAAGGAAGGCCAGCGTCATATTTCCTACGGTAACCTTCGCACCGAAGCCGAGTTCGAGGACTTCAACCTGAAGCTGGAAGTGAACGTCTCCGAAAGAAACAACAGCGGCATCTATCTGCGGGGCATCTACGAGGTTCAGGTTAGCGATACGTACGGCAGGGGACTCGATTCGCATAACATGGGCGGGATTTACAGCCGGATTACTCCTCTTGTGAGCGCCGAAAAGCCCGCCGGGCAGTGGCAGGCCATGGATATCACATTGCTGGATCGCCACGTGACAGTGAAGCTTAACGGCAAGATGATTATCGACAACGAGCCGCTTCTGGGCTGCACCGGCGGGGCGATGTGGTCGGATCAATTCAAGCCCGGCCCTATCTACCTGCAGGGCGACCACACAGGTGTAAATTATCGAAATATCGTTCTGACGCCGATCATCAAATAGCCGGGCCGATTAGTAGGCCGTCCTCTTTGAGGAACGCTTCGATGATAAGCTGGATGAAGAATGGTCAGATCATCCACCAGTGTTCGGGACTGACGGATTCGAGTCGGAACGATCTTTGATCTTTCGGCAGCGACTCCAGTAGTTCCCTGGCCTTTTTGCCGATGGCCTCGGCGGCTAAATCGACATTTTTCTCGCCGATTTCGGTCGATGCGTGCTTGCGAGGATCCAGTCCGCCGATTCCATCGGGATGTTTCATGTTCGGGGCGAGAGGCCCGGTTCCCAGTTCCGACAGGTCTACGCAGTCGGGATAGAAAAACATCATGTCCGACGTTTCCCATTTGGCGGCGTGGTCGCTGCCTGAATCGGCGCCCTTGCTGAGCGATATTTCCCAAAGGCCGATTCCGGTAACGCTGCCGTCGGCCACTACCGGCTCGAGCGCTTTGTTTATCATATCGATTTGTTCCTGAATGTTATGTCCCGAGACGCCAATGATGACACGAAAACCCGCGGCCTTAAGACGCTGGAACACGTCCGTAATAACCGGCACCAGGTGCTCACGATTGAATCCGCTGTGAAAATATACCGGGGGATAGACCACTCCGCCGAATTTTTCCGCGCACTTGACGAGAATGCCGTGGGCTTTAAGCGCATCGGTGCCGAGGGGAAGATGCCGGCCGTGCCACTCGATGCAGCCGAAGGGGACATAAACCACAGGAAATCGCCGGCCGGCCGCTTCCATCTGGCTCGGCCGCATGAACTGCATTTGCACGCCGGCGGAGAGTTCGCTGCCCTGTGCCGGTTCTCCGGCTTTCACAACCGGTTCTAATCCGAAAGAGCCGCCGCCGCATACTTCCATCGCAAAGAGAAAACCTGCGGCAACGAGACCGATCGCGCCGAGCAATAATCCGAAAACATTGATTGTTCTGTTTCTCATTCCGTGACTTCCTTATTAAAGCACCGAGTTGTGTTTATATTATTCTCTTGTTTTCTTGAGCAGCCAGGCCATGTTCCGGCCGAGTATCCGCATTGTTTCCATGCCTTCCTCATCCTGCTTGACGTCGCCTATCGCTCTTCCTATCCCGATATTCCAATAGGACGATCCCGGCACGATCATTTCACTGATTAGAAAGAAATGGTTGAGGGTATCGAAGGCATGAATGGCCCCGGTCCTGCGGACGGCTACAATCGCCGCTCCGATCTTTCGCCTGAGTATATCCGGATTGGCCCTTGAGACATAGCCGGCCCGGTCGATCAGCGTCTTAATCTCGGCAGTGACATCGGCAAAATAAGTCGGAGAAGCCAAAATGATCCCATCGGCCTCCACCATTTTCTCGATGCACTCGTTTGCAAAGTCGTTGTCGATCGCACATCTCTTATCACGGTTCTCGAAGCACTTGCCGCACGCAGTACATCCCCGAATGGTCTTTCCAGCCAGTTGTACCATCTCTGTCGCGATGCCCTCATCCTCGAGTCCGGAGAAAACCTCTCTGATCAATATGGCTGTGTTACCATTCTTTCGAGCACTTCCATTAAAAGCGATAACCTTCATTCTATTCTCCTGAATTTACTTTTTAACCTGTTCATATATTGTCGCCGAACCGGACACGCCGGATATCCTCTTCCAGGCCGGTCAGGACCGTTAGTGGCTTATACAAATCCGGGCGGCGCGTCTTAATCCACCTTACCCCCGTGCAATTAATGCGCAGCGACGAATCAAGGTCGGCGACAACCATATCGTCATCGGCCTTCCACGTCTCTTTCAATATCCGTCCGTAAGGATCCAGGATCATGGCATTGCCTGTCCTGATTTCGTCGCCGTCGATACCGACGCCGTTACTGAAAATCAGGAACAATCCATTATCATGAGCGCGTGCCGGAAGCCACGTCAGGAGCCACTGGCGGCCTTTCGGCCCTTTGAGTTCGGCCTCGATTGCCTGCGGATTTGTCTTTCGATTTTGCCACAGTGATTTTTCAATCACGCCCATACAGCCGGGACTCGGTGTTTTGCAGCCCCCTGTCTGATGCGGCGCCAGCAGAATCTCCGCCCCTTTCAATGCCGCGATACGAACATTCTCACCCAGATTATTATCGTAGCATGTCAGCACGGCCAGCCGGCAATCGTGCGGGCTGTCGAAGACGGTAAATTCCGAGCCGCACGAGAGGTGCTCGCTGATAAAGCAGTGTATCTTACGATGCCGCTGAAATTCACCGTTGGGCATCGCCACGACGTACGTATTATACATTTTCCCATCGCCGGCGATTTCCACAAGACCCGCTCCGATGGTCATCTTGTGCTGCTTCGCCAGGGCCATCAGGGCTTGAGACGAGGGCCCGTCAAAAACCGGCTCAGCCAGGGCCTCCAAATCTTCCCGCGAAAGTTTCCGTAAAAACAAATAGCCGGTTATGCAGGCTTCCGGGAATACGATAAGCTCGACACCGTGGCCCGCGGCCTGCCGGACGAAATTTTCGATTTTAGCAAGATTTGCCTGCTTATCTGAAGGCACGTGCTCGAACTGGACGGATGCAATACGAATATTTTTCATGATTTCAAACTCGGCATATATTTATACGACTCGTATTAAAATAGTTTCTGCTGACGATAGCTTTTAGCCGCTTTGATCCAGCTATCGGTCGCAACATGAGGCGGATCTACGATCAGTGAAACATTTTAATGCCGAATGTTCTATATGTGAAGTCGAAAGTTGATACCACAATCTTGTTGGGCACCCCCGGCGGACAATTTAAGAAAAAAAGGCGGATATCTTACGGGGGATTTGTTAAAATAACGTGCCGGCAGGTAATGAATTTTGTTATATGTTCTATCGGTAAATTACTTTTATCAAATCCATTAATGATGGTCCTGGAGGTTCGATCTAATGTTGAGAGTAGCCATTTTTTACAAGTTTTCGCAGGATGTTATCCGTGCAGGCACGATCCGGCCCAATTCGACGAAGTATAATTTCAAATATTTCCGGGCAATTCTCATAGTCCTGGCGATGACATCCCTGATGTTCGCCGCCGATGCTTACGATCTGACATTTTCGACGTACTTCGGTGGAAGTGACTGGGAGCATGCCCGTGACGTCGCGGTCGATAAGTCCGGCAATATTTACGTTGTGGGCGGCACCGCGTCGCCTGATTTTCCCACGACACCGGGCGCGTACTCCCAATCGCAGCAGACCGGCGGGGCGCAGGAGTTCGGGCCGTGCGATGTGTTCATCGTTAAATTCGCCCCCGACGGCACGCTGCTCTGGTCCACCCTTGTTGGGGGGCCGAACTACGACCGCGCCTATGGTGTGGAAGTTGACGAGCAGGGCTACGTATACGCGGCCGGCCGGGCCGGACCTGGCTTTCCCGTCAAGAACGCTTTTCAGCCGGACTTCGACGGCGTGGACAACGGCTCATACGGAATGCAGAACGCCTTCGTCCTGAAAATGGCGCCCGATGGTTCCGACCTGGTATGGTCGAGCTATGTCGGTGTTTCCACGTTGTGCCGTGATATTGCGATCGACGGAAATGGCGATGTGTATGTCCCCGGCGGGCGCTGGAACACGTCGAAGACGCCGCCGGCCGAATGGTTCGCGAATGCCTATCAGAAAGAGCCGCCAGGAGGGATTGCGGATTGCGGCGTGATAAAAATCAAGTCCGATGGTTCGAAGGTCCTTTGGGCTACATGGCTTGGCGGCTCCGCTCAGGACAACAGCGCCGCGTCCATTCGCGTCGGAGCCGGCGGCAAGGTTTATGTTGGAAGCTCGACGTTCTCTACGGACTTTCCCACAACTGCCGGCGCATACGACAGGACGTATTCCGGCCAGGCCGATTTTTTTGTGGCTTGCCTGACGCCGGACGGCTCGGATCTGGTCTACGGAACGTACCTCGGCGGGCCCGGCAACGAATGGATCAGCACGCACAATCTCGCCGTAGACGATTTCGGAAATGCGTACGCCGCCATCCCCACCGGCTCGCCGAATTATCCCGTTACCGAAGGCGCATTCCAGCAGATATTCCGGGGCGGCGGTACGGACTGGGCTATTACCAAACTCTCGCCGTCCGGCGCTCTTTTAAACAGCACACTGATTGGCGGCAGCGAGAGCGAGAATCCCGATGGCATCTACATCGGCTCGGAAGGGCAGGTCTTTGTTACAGGCGAAACGCAATCTGCGGACTTTCCATTGACGGCCGATGCTTATCAAAACCAGAAGAACGCCGGCACGGAGGCAGTGCTTGTCACGCTTTCTTCCGACCTGAAGAGGCTCCTGTACGCAACTTACCTGGGTGGCGGCGCCAATGATAACGGCCGCTCAGGCTGTCTCGGGCCCGACGGCAGCCTTTATGTGACCGGATCGAGCGACGGTGCCGGCTGGCCCGTAAAGAACGCATTCCAAAGTACATTTGCCGGAGGCGGCGGTAACTGGGGAAACGGAGACTGCATTCTGGCCAGGCTCACTCCGGCCAGAACCATTACTGTAGATCCGTCTGAAACATTCCAGACCATCAGCGGCTGGGAAATGGTCGCCTTCGCACTGGAGCCCGACAATCCGGCTTTCCCGAATTTCAAGGATGCGCTTTTTGATCTGGCCGTCCACGATGCGGGTATCAACCGGCTCAGGCTGGAGATCAGAAGCGGCGAGGAAAACAGCAGCGATACATGGTCCGCTTACCGGAACGGGACCATCGACTATCAAACGTGGCGGAGTAGTCGCTATGCTACCGTCAACGATAACGACGATCCCTATACAATTAATTGGTCCGGATTCCACTTCTCTCAAATAGACAATGCTGTCGAGCGAATCGTCAATCCTTTGCGGGCGGTCCTTGAGGCGGACGGGGACAAACTTTACGTGAACGTCAACTACGTCGCCTTCACAGGGCAGATCAAAGGTGGTGACTATATTCACGACGACCCGGACGAATACGCGGAGTTTGTATTGGCGACATATCTGCACCTGCAGGAAAAATTCGGCTGGGTCCCCGATTCGTGGGAGGTTATCCTCGAGCCCGACAATGTCTCCCAATGGAACGGAACGATAGTCGGCCGGGCGATCGTAGCGGCCGCCGGAAGATTGAAGGCCGCCGGCTTCGAACCTGTCTTTGTGGCGCCTTCGACCACGAATATGGGCAATGCGATCAAATACTTCGACCGGATGGTAGCAGTGCCGGGAGCGGTCGAATTTCTGCGGGAGCTTTCTTATCATCGCTACGGCGGCGTGTCCCAGCAGAACCTTCGAACAATCGCCGGCCGGGCTCAGCAATATGGTATTGACACTTCCATGCTCGAATGGTGGAGCGGCGGCAACGGTTATCGTACGCTTCATGAGGACCTGAAGGCCGGCAACAACTCGGCGTGGCAGCAGGGCGTGCTTGCAGGCGCGCTCAATTCGAAAATGGCACTGTATATAATCGACGATTCCGATCCGGCCAATCCGCGGATATTGCTCAATGACGCTACGAAGTTCACCCGGCAATACTATCGCTTCGTCAGGCCCGGGGCAGTCCGAATTAAATCCTCGTCGCAGGAGAGTGTTTTTGATCCTATTGCCTTTGTTAACAAGAACTCAAGCTATGTGGTAGTCGTTAAGTGTGACGCCGGCGGTGATTTCTCCATAGGCGGTCTGGCCGCCGGGACCTACGGCGTAAAATACACCACAGCGAGCCGTTATGATGTGGACCTGCCGGATCAGACAATTGGCGCCGCTCAGGCTGTCATTACGGGGATTCCGGCCGCGGGCGTTCTGACTGTGTACGGCAAATCGACTCTGCCCGACGATTGAGGCTTACATTGAGAAGCGATTGATCGACGAGGTCCGCCTCTATGGATACACTCTGACCGAAGATGAAATCAGGGGTATCTACAATTCATCCGCCCCGTAACCATCTGTTTCGTAAAAGCTTAAGATAAAATCTCCGGGCTTGAGCTAAATGATCTTGACACGTCGGGCGGGGCGGATTAGATTGTGATATGTGA
>Ga0114918_10000484_pt1 | contig 34299 bp, 41 predicted proteins | sample LantaG_FD_87015 | JGI IMG/M metagenome (GOLD analysis project Ga0114918, IMG submission 87015) | Deep subsurface microbial communities from Baltic Sea to uncover new lineages of life (NeLLi) - Landsort_02402 metaG | ecosystem: Environmental > Aquatic > Marine > Oceanic > Sediment | place...
TAGAATACTCTTGCACGTGCTTGCCTCCGCTGAAGGAATAGATCTGAAATGTCCATTCCTCAAGTAGAGCAGGCACGTGTCTTAATTTCAAGGCTCTAATCCACACTCAAGCCGGAAGAGCCATCTATGTTTGCCATCCGTTGACGAACCTTCTCCTTCCAGTCACCAGTTAATGGTTGCTTTATGGATGCATCCTTGAAGCTGAACGGGCTGTCAGGTTTTTTCTCCTGCCCCGCAAGTAAAGTCTTGATATTCTCATCATGGTCAAAATCGAAACTAATAAACACCCTTTTCTTTGCTTCCATCGTAATTCTCCTGTTGTTGTTCTATTGCAGTTTGTTCCGCATCTTTCGCGGCCGACTTAAGTCGCTTAAGACAAAAATTGCTTACTATCCGTGCACAATTGGTTTTTCAGTTGGCAGTAGAAAGCTTCTCTGCAAGTTCCCATCCTTGATGAGTCAATTCGAATACCTCGCCCTTATAGCCACGCGCTACAACTAAATGGTGTTCGATTAACTCATCAAGTGCATGTTCCCATTTCGCTGCTTCCTTGCCTTGTTTGCCTCCATGGATTGTGCACCGGCTCGTATTGTGCGACCCGCGAAAGTTGCGATCTTCAGTATGGAGCCGTCATTTCTTGCCGCCGCTGCTTTCAGGAGAGTTTGCGCTTCCTCTGAGAGCTGATATTCTGGCAAGGGCGCAGGTGCCGGTTCCTGAATGGCGGCACCGTCAGTCGATTGCTCGAGTATCATTTTGATATAGTCGTTATCCCTCAAGCAAAACTGAACGTGCTTGGCAAGCTTCGCTCTAAACTCATTGATATCATCAAACTCTTCAATCAGCCCAAGTTCCTTGCACCGTGCTTTGAACCCCTGAACCACGGAATATTGTTCGGAATCGATGCTCTGTGGTGCGACCGGCTTCGACGAAAAATATATCATTGCCGGCTTCCCCGGTGACACGTGCTCCTCAATTTCCTCGACTGTGCCGCTCTCAGCTTTTCCGGTTGGTGTTCCCAGCCGTGTCCAGAACACGCCAATTAGAAGGTCACAGTTCTTGAGCAATCTTGAATTGATAAGCTCTTGAGGGCGAACGCCGAGTTCGGGAGAGCTATGTGTTTCCCAGCCGACCGGTATGAGCACGATTCTTGATGCTGCCGCATTCACATCATTCCAGTCATGAATTACTTCCCGCACGATATCTCGCTCTTCAGATACATCGCCGGGCGATGCAATCATGACGGGAATGATAGTTGCATTGTAAGCCAAGACGTTCTCCAATCCCTCAAGCGGCTTCCTAAACTCTTGCTACGTCTATGGTTATCGAAAGAAGCCCTGAAGTCCGTAAACTTCAGGGCTTCGTTAACCGTTGTGCGGTCAGGAGTTCGGTATTTTTCGTCTGGCTCCCCGATAGCAACCCTCTTCGTAACGATCTCATCCTCCCCTGAACCAGGCAACAAATTCCACTTGATAATAACTGCTTATTGTGGATAATTGTACGTGTTGCCCGTTGACATCTGTTCAGCGGTTTTGGCACAGGCGGGAGCTGCAAACCGTCGACGCCATGAACTGGCGCTCGCTATCCGGGTGGCGCATCACGTCGACTGCGAGCTCGAGCATTTCGGGCAGGGTGTCGGATGCTTCGAGGTCGGTACGAAGTCAATAGGAGTTTTAATGGCCACAGGAGCTGGCAAGATACTTACAATCGAGGATCTGGCCGACTACCTCAAGATATCGAAATCGACGCTCTACAAGCTCGGACAGAACGGCGGCCTGCCGGGCATAAAGGTCGGTAGACATTGGCGCTTCCACAAGGACGCCGTCGACGCCTGGCTAAAGAGCCGCCCTTTGCACCCGACATCGGAAGAAGGAGAGCCGCTGAAGGAGTAGATGCCCGCTTCTCGTGCCTCGCCCACGACTTTCGCATGCATGAGAGCCATGACACAGCAGGCCCCCTATGGCCGGCACAGGTGGCCAACCGGGCCATCACGCCTCACCGAGAGACCGCCATATGATTGAGAAGATCGTCCAGATCAAGAACGTCGGGAAGTTCGTGAACTACTGCTCACGAGGCGACATGGGCCTGCGGCGGCTCACGCTGATCTATGCTGAGAACGCTCGTGGCAAGACTACGCTCACAGCAATTCTTCGGTCGTTGCACACGGGCGACGAACGGCTGGTTCACGAGCGTCAGACGCTGGCATGCACCCACGCCCCGTTTGTCCACCTACGTACCTCAGGCTGCGACGTCAAATTGGGCCCCGACGGCTGGACCTCTCTCTGCCCGGACATGGTGATCTTTGACGAGGCATTCGTAACACAGAACGTCTACAGTGGCCACAGCGTGCACCACGAGCACCGAAGGAACCTGCATCGTTTTGCCTTGGGCGAGGAAGCCGTCCAACTCGCCACGCGCCTCGACGAGATCGCCGAAGCAGTGCGTGCGAAGAATAGCGAGCTTGCCGAAGTCAGCCGGGAAATACAGCCTCACATCCAAGGCGCAATGAGCGTTGATGACTACGCTGCCTTACCAGTAATCGAAGGCGTGGACGACCTTATCTCCGCCAAGGAAAAAGAACTCGATGCGCTGAAGCGTACGGACGAGATCCAGCGCAAGCCAACTTTCGCGACTACCACATTGCCCGAATTCCCGCTCGATCGCCTGACATCTCTGCTTGCAAAGCAGCTGTCTGATGTGGCGGCCGATGCAGAGCGGCAAGTCAGGGAACACGTGTCTGCATGTGTTGGGGATGGCGGCGAGGCGTGGCTTGACCGCGGAGTCCGGTACATGCAGAACGACCGATGCCCGTTCTGCGGCCAAAGCACAGTTGGTGTGACCTTGATCAATGCCTATAAGGGGTATTTCAGCCGATCGTACAGGGAGCTCAAACACGAGATCAACGACTTTGCCTCGCACGTCAACACGCTGTTGTCTGACCAAGCATTGCTGGGGGTCCAGGAAGTCCTCAACAGCAACCACTCACTGGCTGAGTATTGGCTGCAGCATGCAGCAGTCGAGTTACCAAGCGTAGAGTTTCGGACCATCAATCAGTCGGTAACTGACCTCCGCCAAGCATGTCAACATGTCCTCAATGTGAAGGCGTCAGCGCCTCTTGAAGGAATCGGGGGCGGATGCACCCTCAATAACGCCCACCAGAGCTATGAGCAGGCGCGGCAGGCGCTCGCGGCTTATTCCGAGACCGCTTCTTCTGCGAACGCAGTCATCGAAGAGAAGAAGTGTTCACTCGAAGGCGGCAGCATCTCCGCGACAGAGGCTGAACTCATTCGGCTGAAGAATTCCAGGGTGCGCCATACGGACGAGGTAGCGGAGCTTTGCAAGAAGCTGGCTGCGACTCAGCTAGCCAAAACACGGTTGGAGGAAGAACGAGGGGAGAAAAGGGAGGAACTCACCGAACGGACCACCCAACTCCTCCTGCAGTACCACACGCGGATCAACGAGTATCTCGCCCGCTTCGGAGCGGATTTCCAGATTTCCGGGGTGACTATCCAGCATTATGGCGGCGCACCGCGTATCCAATACAACCTGGCGATTCGCGGAGAAGATGTTCAACTTGACGCAGGGGAAGGCGGGTCGTCGCCAAACTTCCGGAATACGCTCAGCAGTGGCGACAGGACGACACTGGCCCTCGCCTTTTTCCTGGCTAGACTCGACCACGACGAATCCATCAATCAGAAGACCATCGTATTCGACGATCCGTTGTCAAGCCTTGACGGTCATCGGAGAATGCAAACACGCCAGGAAATACTTCGGCTTGTGGCGCAGGCCGAACAGGTCCTCGTACTATCACACGATCCGTACTTTCTTCGCATGCTCTGCGACGGCGCTGTGCAGAGCAATGCCGTGAAGGTACTTGCGATCAAGCGGGATGGCACCGACAGCATAATTACTCAATGGGATATCGATCAAAATACACGTGGGGATTATTTCCGCTGCTATTCGGCTCTCATCGAGTACCGCGAGCGAGGCCCTTCCGGTGACCTGCGGGACGTTGCCCGCAGCATTCGTCCGCTGTTGGAGGGGAATCTGCGTGTTCGATTTCCTGGCCAATTTGGGGCGCGATACTCGCTAAAGGACATTATCCTCACCATCCAGCAAGCGAATGCCGCTTCGCCATTGGAACCGATGAAAGCATGCCTGCCTGATCTGTGCGACATAAACGAGTACACCAAACGCTATCACCACGCGGAGAACCCGGCGGCGTCCGCCGAGCCGATCAACGATTCTGAGCTGACAGCACACATTGACCGGGCACTCTCCGTCTTGGGAGGAGTCTTTGCTGCGGCGTCACAATGATGCCTTGGCCGCAGTCATCACCCGCGGGCGAATGACGATTGCAGTACGATAGACAATCTGTGGAGAAGTGATGACGGAGGTGCTTGCCCCAGCAGCCGTTTTCCGGCGGCTAGCATCTGCGAAAGGAGGCGCTATGTCTTCTCAGTATGAGCCGAAGAATCATATCCATCACCTGCAAGCGCCGCCGCGAACTGAAGGCGTCCTTGACCAGCGCGAAATCACCATCCAGTCCTATCAGACGACGATCCCATTCGACTACGATTCCCTGAGCAGTGGTCTCGATGCCGCATGGCTTACACCACAGATACTATTCGGCGTGTTCGCCCGGACACCACTGAACGACGACGGTGCACTCAACGTTGTGCTCGGACTTCAGGATGAGTTGTCGGTTCGCGCCTACGACTACGACCAGCGCCGACCGCTATGGTTCACGTGGCAGAACGTTGTCGTCGAGACGGTCAACATCCGCTACTACCGAGCCGAGGACGGGCTATTGCGATTCAAAACCACCGGCGGCGGGCGACGAATCACCGATGAGCGTTTGCAGGAGTTCAACGCCGCATTCCTGAACATTCCGAAAGACGCAGTACAAAAGCGTAACTTTGATCTTGATAAGCTACGACAGCTATGTTTTTGCAGGTTCGTTGACAGGCTGTACCTGCTGCGTTTCTCTGATCCCTCTGGAGAAGAATACCGGAGTATCGACCACGCCTTATTCCAAAGCCGCCGGTACATCGATCCGCAGGCTGAACGGCTTCACGAGATTCAGGCAGACGCCGCGGTCACCGTCGAGTCTTTCGACTCCGACATCGAGGTGCGCGCTGAGGAACTGGCCTCGCCGATACAGGTGCGGTTTTTCATACGCGGCCTGAGTGGATCACTTCGCCTTCGGTTCCCCAAGATCGAGTACAAGAGAGAGCCAAAGACGGTGGAGGAGCAGGCTCGCGTCTTCTACCATCTCGTTGACATCACCGAGAATTCGATTCTCGATGCAGACTATTACACGCACCTGCCACGATCACTTGATGAGTTGGACATCGACCTCGGGATGTTCCCAGATATGGTGGACCTTACGCCGTTTCGGGAAGTGCTTACGAACGCCAGTGCTCGTGCCGAGCTGATCGAGAAGCTCGATTGCGGGGCACCATGGCAGGAATGGCAACCCCACCTCCGGGCCTTGGACCAACTGCTTACGTCAGATGCTGTCAGCGAACACGTCACACGGTTGGCAGAAGCGCTCGCACAAGCCGAGCCGCAGCGTGCACTTCAGTTGATAGGAGTCTCACAGGACGATGCCAAGGTAGGTCGGGTCGGAGCCATCGCGGCTCGCTCGGTCGCGGCCCAGCTTCAGTCGATCCCTGCGGAGTTGCGCGCCCAGGCGGAGTCAACGCTTCTTTCATGGGCGATCGCATGCGAAGAGGATAGCTGGGATGTGCATCCTGGAACCGGAGACATCAGCGTTCTGGACCTCCAGTGGCAGCTTGACGATCTGTCGCTTGACGTAATACCAAGTGTGCTATGGAAACTGATCGGCGTCTTGCATGCACGACTGAGCAAGTGCGACGGGGGAGTGAGGCCGCTCTTGGACAAGTATGCCTGGTGCATCGATCAGGCGAAGGCCCTGCCCGCCAATCACTCGAAGAATCCGACGGCCCTTCGGTTGGTGGCTGCTGATCGGGTTCCACAGGCTGCTCAAGACGGAGCGAAGGTTCTGAAGCAGCCTGTTCGCGACCTGGGCGCCCTGGACGATGGTGTCTTGGCTCAATACGGTCTTCCCCTGTGGCCTCGACTCGAGGCAGGACGTCGAGACGGCGAAGTCCGCATATCGAATACGGGCGTAGGAGCCGCGATTGGATTGGTCGTTCGGCCCGCTGGTGTTCTCTTCAGCGAGAATGGACCAACGACCGCCAGGAATCTGCTTCCCGACGAATCCTTCTCTGTGCCAATCGCAGAAAGCGTGAACGCGGTTCAAGCAGAATTCGAGAAGTACGCACGACGGTACCAGCTAACGCTTAACGTTGCTGGGGAAATTGGCTCTGCGGGCGCCGCTAAGCAGGCCAAGGTACTCCCTGTGCCCGCCGCCATCATCCGAAAGCGTCGTGCGGCCCAACGGGAATATCGCCAGGCCATTGATCCCAACGGGATCATTGTGGGATCGAGCTCGGCCATGCTGGAGGTCTTCGAGAACATCCATTACGCCAATTCAATGGATGGCTGTCCGGCGGTGCTCATACTGGGAGAGCCGGGCGTCGGCAAGACGCACATCGCGCAATTGCTCCACGACTCGGGCCCTCGAGCTTCAAAAAGATTCACGGTGGTCAATGCCGGCGGCGGTGGTGGCGACATCAATATCCAACGCGGCGAGTGGATCGGCTATGGCAAGGGACACGGCATCCAAGGCGTCGACAGCAAGGGGCGTCCTGGTCACTTGATGGAGGCCGACGGCGGAACTCTGTTCGTCGATGAATTCGCAACGATGTCCAGGGAACTGCAGGTGATCTTCCTGTCCGTCCTCGAGCGCCGGTCCATCCAGAAGATCGGCGGGGACCCCGTGACGCCAGACGTTCGCTGCATATTCGCCACCAATGCCGACATCGACGGGGCCGTTGCTGCGGGGACACTGCGACGAGACCTCGTTGACCGCGTTGGCATTACTTTCCATATCCCGCCCTTGCGTGAGCGCCGAGGCGACATACTTATGCTGGCAAAGCATTTCGCCTCTGATCATGGGATCAGTAATCGGTGCCTGGCCGCACTGCTTCGGTACGACTGGCCCGGCAATGTCCGTGAACTGCAGAAACTGGTTGATCGAGCGGTAGCACGCAAGAAGAGCCAAGAGGCGGCAGCGATTGACATAGAGCACATAGATTTGCCTGGTGAGGTCATCGCGGCGGTTAACGAACTCGACGATGACGCGTGTCGACAGCAGCTCTGGCGCCTTGCCGACGAAATAGCCCGCGATGAAGGGTTCGCTCCAGGAGCAGGGCTCCAGAAACGCGCCGGTGAGATCATGGGCGTCGGTGAAGCTCAGGCATCGAAAATGTACCGTGCTCACGGGCTCGCAACAGCCGCTACAGCCTGACTTTCCTCTGGCCACCAAATACTTTCCTCTTCGGCGGTTTGCCTTTCCCCGCCCTTCCTCATGCGTTCCTGTCACTACCTCTTGCTCGATCGGGCGGCGATGGTCTGAAGTCTTGCTTCCGCCGCGCGCTCCCCGCACATGCCGCAAGTCTGAAGGCGTGTAATCGCTTATCAGCGGCTCTCCTGCCCATCTGAACTGCGTTTTCCCCGTCCAACACTACTTTCCCGTACCTTCCAATTCCTTAGCCGTTCACCACTTCTTGGACTCGCCCGCAGCATTAATGGCTGCATCTGTGCTCGACGGGCTGTCTGTCTTCCGTATGGTTCAACAGTGCCCCTCTGGAATGCGGAACTGGTTGGCAATCAACAACTTACATCTTTATCCTTAGCTTTGGCACGCTTTTTGCTGAAGGTAGGGCAACCGCGCGGGAAGAGTTCTCTGGCTGAAGATAACCTGCTACCTGTAAAGGAGACGAAGAAGTGACAGAAGGCCGTAAGTCGCAGCTCACCAAGAACACGAAGGGCTTGGTCGAATTGATGCAGCGCTTGAATTTCGGTCATGTGTATGACCTGCCCCTGCGGGGTGGCGAACCGATCCTGGAGCCTCCGCCGCGAGTGGACAAAGAAGTGAAGTTCGCCAGCGACAATGGCTCTCGACCAGAACTGGCGAGAGAAGACTTCATTCTGAAGGTGCAAGTGCGGGAGATGCTTTCGTGCTTTGACTCGATCGGCGATGGAGTGATCCATTGCATCGAAGTGAAGAACGGCCTGCCCTTCAAAATGATCATTCAGGAGGACATAGCCTGACATAGGGGTAGGCTCCCCCGCCACAATTCATTGTTTTCGTTTTCGAATCAGACATAGGACTGGCCACAAGGTGGAGGTCGATGTGGGTTCGCCGAATCCGGCACTCGCATCTCCTCTGCCTCGTGGCCCCTTCTGTTTCGGCGAATCCACGCGGTCTCCGCCGGCCGACGGAGATCGACATGAACAAGAAACAGAAACTGTCCGGTTACATGACCAAGATGATCCAGTGCAAAGCGCGTTCCCTCGTAGGGCAAGTCGGACTCACCGCGGACGACGTAGAGGACATCGAACAGGAGCTGAGCACCCATCTGCTGGAGCGACTGCCGAAGTTCGATCCCGACAAAGCGTCGCCGAATACGTTCGCTGCCCGCCTGGTGGACAAGAAGATCTGCAGCATCCTCCGTTATAGGACACAGGAGATTCGCGACAGTCGTAACAAGCCGAGATCTCTCAACGAATATGTGCCCGACGGCGAGGGGAGCACAGTTCAGTTGGGCTACACGCTCGAACGCGATGAACGGGCGTCGCTGCCGCGTCTGACACCGGAGCAGGAGACTGCCCTCCGCCTCGACGTTGAGTCCGTGCTCGCCAGCCTGCCCCCTGATGTACGCCACCTCGCGGAGCTTCTCAAGCACATGTCGATGTCGGACGCGGCGAAGGAGATGGGAATGCCGCGAACGACGCTCTACAGGCTGAGATGCAAGCTTCGCAAGGCACTTGAGGCAGCGGGCTTGGACGAAAAAATCTGAATTGGTTCCGTCAACTTTGCTTCGCACGGCGTATGTAATTCAGTAGAGGGAGCGCTGAACGGAACGTCGCCCGCTCAGACGGCACATACGCCGTGCGTGGCAGCAGCAACCTGTGGACACACGGAGAAGAACGATGTCCGATCTTGCCATCGACTTGAATGTGCTCGGTGCAGAAGCGCCGGAGGATTACCATTCAAAATCCCGCGAGTTCCTCTCCAGCCACCAACTCATCGACTTCATGAAGTGCCCCTGGTTGCACTACAAAAAGTCAAACGGCCTGGTCACGGAACGGGAGTCGCCGGCGTATCTCGTTGGCCGCGCCGCCCACTGCCGCATTCTTGAAGGACGCGATGCTTACGAGCAGCAGTTCGCGTTCGTCGGCCCGATCAATAAGTCCACCGGCAAGCCGTACGGCTCGAACACGAGGGCCTGGCGTGAGTGGGCTGCGAAGGTCGGCAAGCCGGTGCTCACGCAGGACCAAATCGACCTCGTTGAGTGCATGGCATCCGGCGTCGCAATGAACGACGAAGCCGTCGACCTGCTGCTTTACGGCAGATCCGAGGGCGTGGTGCGTGCGGAGTATTGCGGCGTGCCGTGCCAGATCAGGATCGACTGGCTGCATCCGCACCGCGGCATCGTCGACCTGAAGACGACCGACCAGATCGACTGGTTCGAGTCCGACGCTCGCCGCTGGCGCTACCACCACCAACTCGCCTTCTACCAGGCGGTGCTTGCTGAAGTCATCGGCGAACGTGTGCCGGTCTACATCGTCGCGGTTGAGAAGCGCGAGCCTTACCGGTGTGGCGTCTGGCGCCTGAGCGACGACACGCTCGCTATCGCGAGAAGCGAAAATGAAGCTGCCATCCGGCGTCTGATCGACTGCCGCCAGAAGGACCGGTGGCCGACTGGCTACGAAGCGATTCGTGTCCTGGACGTGGCCTGACAGATCGTGCCCGGGCGGGGGCGTGCCGAAGCGTAGATGCATAACAGAATCGGTATCACGCCCCGCCCGGGCGCACGGCAGAGAAGGTTCTATCGAAGTCTCGTAGGCTTCGAGACGCAGGTTCGAGTCCTGCACCTGCCACCAACGCCGGCCGGCGAATTGTGAACGTGACCGCAACAACAGACTGTGAGGAATCAAGGAATGAGTCTACTCGAACAGATCCGCTCAGGTCCACGCCACTCGCCGCCGAGATTCCTGATCTACGGTACCGAGGGCATCGGCAAGAGCACCACCGCGTCCCAGGCGCCCAAGCCGATCTTCATTCCCACCGAGGATGGCCTTGACCAGATCGACTGTCATTCCTTCCCGCTGGCCAAGTCGCTCGACGAGGTTGAGGCCGCAGTGCAGGCGCTGACAGACGAGCAGCACGATTTCGAGACGGCCGTGATCGACAGCCTCGACTGGCTCGAGCAGCTCGTGTGGGACAAGCTGTGCCAGCAGTATGGCGTGACCAACATCGAAAAGGTCGATGGCGGCTACGCCAAGGGATATACGCATGCCCTGACGCACTGGCGGCGGGTGCTCGATACGCTGAACCAGCTTCGTCTGAAGCGCAACATGTGCGTCGTGCTCCTGGCACACGCCAAGGTCGAGAAGTTCGAAGATCCCGAACACTCGGCGTACGACCGCTACTCACCGCGCCTGCACAAGCACGCCAATGCACTGATCACCGAGTGGGCGGACGCCGTCCTCTTCGCGACGCGCAAAATCATCACCAAGACCGAGGACGCGGGTTTCGGCCGCGACCGTACTATCGCGTCGGGCCTGGGCAAGGACGGCGGCGAACGCATCCTGCGGTGCGTCGGTAGTCCGACCTGCGTCGCCAAGAACCGGTATTCGCTTCCGGCGGAGCTGGCTCTGTCGTGGCCGGCACTGATGGAAGCACTCGCCAATCCAACCACAACCCCTGACACCGAGGAGAAGTAATTATGGCAGACCTCAACGGGTTTAACGCACACGAAGTCGACCCCAAGACAACGTTCGACCCCATCCCGGCGGGCAAGTATATCGCCGCCATCACCAGCAGCGAAATGAAGGCCACCAAGAACGGCGACGGCAGCTACCTGCAGTTCGAGTTCACAGTGCTCGAAGGGCAATACAAAGACCGCAAGGTATGGGATCGCCTGTGCCTGACGCATCACAACGCCGAGACGGTCAAGATCGCGCGATCGAACTTGTCGGCCGTGTGCCGTGCCGTCGGCGTTATGCAGCCTCGCGATTCGCTGGAGCTGCACAACATCCCGCTGCTCATCACCGTGAAGTGCAAGAAGCGCGAGGACACGGGGGATATTGTCAACGAAGTGCGCGGCTACGCCAAGAAGGAAGCCGCCGCCGGCCAGCCCCAGCAGAACCAGAACAATACGCCGCCCTGGAAGCGATAAGGAGGCAGCTCGTGGTGATACAGCTCCCCTATCCTCCAAGTGTCAACCACTACTGGCGGCGCGTCGGGCATCGCACGCTCATCAGTCGGGAGGGCCGAACGTTCCGCCGGAACGTGTGCGCCCTCCTGGGCGGCAGCGGGCGGCCGCCGCGCAACGGGCGCATCGCCCTGTGCATGGATGCCTTCCCACCCGACCGGAGGCGCCGCGATCTGGACAATCTCCAGAAGCCGCTGCTCGATGCGCTCGAGCACGCCGGCATCTATGAAGACGACTCGCAGATCGACCTGCTGGTTACCCGCCGCATGATGATCTGCCCCTCAGGGCAGATCGTCGTGCACATCGGGACCCTCCCGTTGCGGCGATGCATCGTGTGCGGAAGCATACTGGCGGGAGAGGACAACTGATGACTGAGGCCGTGCAGGAAAACAAGATCGTCCTGCGCCCGTATCAGCAGGAAGCGTTGGGCTCGACCTACCGCTTCCTGCGCGAGCGGGATGGCAATCCGTGCGTGGTGCTGCCGACAGCATCGGGGAAGACACCCTTGCTGGCAGCGATCTGCCGCGATGCCGTCACGAAGTGGGATGGCCGCGTGCTCGTCCTCGCGCACGTCAAGGAGCTGCTGGAGCAGGCCGTCGAGAAGCTGCACCTGATGGCGCCTGATCTGTGGAACAAGATTGGCGTCTACTCGGCGGGCCTGCAATGCCGCGACACGGAGCACCCCATCATCGTCGCCGGCATCCAGTCGGTGTATCAGCGGGCGGCTGAGCTCGATACATTCGACCTCATCATCGTAGATGAGAGTCACCTCTTGCCCCCGGACGGCGAAGGGCGCTATCGCACTTTCCTGGCTGACGCCAAGCTAGTCAACCCCAACGTCCGGCTCATCGGCCTGACCGCTACGCCATACCGGATGACCACGGGCATGATCTGTGGCCCGGACAACCTCCTCAACGAGGTCTGCTACGAAGTTGGCGTTCGCGAACTGATTGTGCAAGGATACCTGTGCCCGCTGAAGTCGAAGGCGGGCAGGAGCAAGGCCGACACGTCCCGGCTGCACCTCCGCGGCGGCGAGTTCATCGCGGGGGAAGTCGAAGAACTGATGGACGAGGAGAAGCTCGTGGAAGCCGCCTGTGGCGAGATCGTCCAACAGACTGCCGCCCGGAATTCAGTGTTGATCTTCGCTGCCGGTATCGCGCACGCGATGCACGTGCAGAACGAACTGGAGCGCCTGGGCTACGAGTGCGGACTCGTCACGGGTGCGACTTCGTCGACCGAGCGGGCGGAGACGCTCGATGCATTCAAATCCGGCGGCTTGAAATACCTCGCGAACGTGAACGTCCTGACCACTGGCTTCGACGCGCCCAACATCGACTGCGTCGCGATGCTGCGACCGACCAACTCGCCGGGCCTCTACTACCAGATGGTCGGGCGCGGGTTCAGGCTACATCCGATGAAGCAGAACTGTCTCGTCCTGGACTTCGCGGGCAATATCCTGCGGCACGGGCCGGTTGATGCGCTCCAGATCAAGGAGCGCAGCAACGGCGACGGCGAAGCGCCCGCGAAGGAATGCCCCGAGTGCAACGCCCTCATCCACGCCGCCTACGCCATATGCCCGGAGTGCGGATACGAGTTTCCGCCGCCCGAACGTACCAAGCACGATCGCCAGGCGACGACGGCCGGTGTGCTCTCCGGCGAGGTGACAGAGGAAGTCTACGAAGTCCACGACGTGTGGTTCAACGTCCACACCAAGCGCGACGCGCCCGAGGGCCATCCCCAGACGCTGCGCGTGGATTACATGATCGGCGCCGGCTGCAGAAGCGAGTGGGTGTGCTTCGAGCATTCCGGCTACGCCCGCGAGAAGGCCATCGCCTGGTGGCGCAAGCGAAGCGATGACCCCGTGCCGGCAACGGCCGCCGAAGCCGTCGAGGCCTGCGAGGCGGGCCTCATCGCGGACACCTATACGATCACCGTCCGCTCTGTCGCCGGCGAGAAGTATGACCGCATCGTCGACCACGAACTCGGCCCGAAACCTGAACCCCGTGGCGATGCGTACGAGGATGACCTACCGGCGCCCGCAGAGAGCAGGTCGGAGGATCAGATACCATTCTGAGTATGAGAGACATAGCACGGAAGTATCTCGAGGCCGGCTTGTGCGTCCTACCTGCGAAGCGCGGCCAGAAGCGCCCGGCGCTCGATTGGAAACGATTCCAGCAGAAGCTGCCTGCGCCGGTAGAGCTCGACGCCTGGTTCGCCAACACGCACGACGCCCTGTGCATCCTCGCGGGCGCCGTCTCCGGCAACGTCGAGATGATCGACTTCGACTTCCGGGCCGAACTCTTCGAAGCGTGGGCAAAGAAGACCCCGCGAGAGCTCCTGAATCGACTCGTTGTCGAGACGACTCAGTCGGGCGGCAAGCACGCGGTCTATCGGTGCGAAGCGCCGATCTGCGGCAATCTCAAGCTGGCCCAGCGCAAGGGCGCCGACGGCAACGTCATCACACTCATCGAGACGCGCGGCGAAGGCGGTATCTTCCTCTGTGTGCCAACGGCCGGCTACGAGCTGATGCAGGGCGACCTCGTTCACTTGCCCGTCATCACCGAAGCCGAGCGCGACGTCCTGCTCCAGGCGGCGTGGGAGCTCAACGAGTACCGGCCGACCGTAGTGGACGGGCCGGCACGTGGGGCACCCAGTCGCGACGTGTCGCGTCCATCGGCCCAGGCTATAGGGCAACGCCCAGGCGACGATTTCAACGCACGTGGCGACGTGGGGGCTATTCTGGCTGCGCACGGGTGGGTCAAGGCCAAAGGCGGCACCAACGAATACTGGCGCCGGCCGGGTAAATCTTCGGGTTGGTCGGCGACGCTCAAGGACCGCGTCCTCTATGTCTTCAGCTCCAACGCCGGCCCGTTCGAGCCGAACCAGTCCTACTCGCCATTCGCTGTCCATACGCTGCTGAGCCACGCCGGCGATTACGAGGCGGCTGCCCGCACCCTTGGACGCGAAGGCTACGGATCGAGCACCCCCTGCCAGCCCTGTGGCGATGTGGATATCTCCGGTATCACCGGCGAGCACGGCGACGACACCGAGCCAGTCAGCGCGCCAAGCGATCCTGGGCCGATGCCGGACGAGTTGCTGCGAGTGCCGGGGTTCGTTGGCGAGGTGATGGATCATTGCCTGCAGACGGCACCCTATCCCAATCAGGTCATCGCGTTCTGTGCGGCGCTGGCGCTGCAGGCATTCCTAGCTGGTCGAAAGGTACGTGATCCCGGCGACAACCGCACCAATATCTATCTTCTCGGACTGGCACACTCGGCAGCCGGCAAGGACCATCCGCGCAAGCTCAACACGGAAGATTCTGCACGCCGTCGGTCTCGAAGACTGTCTCGGCGATCGGTTCGCCTCCGGCGAGGGCATGCAAGACGCCCTCTACGCGAATCCCTCAATGCTGTTCCAGACCGACGAGATTGACGGCATGCTCCAGTCCATCAACCGCGCAACCGACGCGCGCCACGAGAGCATCATGAACACGCTATTGACCCTGTATTCCTCATCCAACAGCGTCTTCCCGATGCGGCGGAAGGCCGGCAAAGAGAAGCCGGGGGTGATCGATCAGCCGGGCCTGGTCATCTTCGGCACGGCTATCCCCAACCACTACTACCAGGCGCTCTCAGAGCGGATGCTGACCAACGGCTTCTTCGCCAGGATGATCATCCTTGAGGGCGGCAAGCGCGGCAAAGGGCAGGAACCGCGCGTGCTCGACCTGCCGCCGCGCGTCGTGTCGACGGCACGGTGGTGGGCGGACTTCCAACCCGGTCGGGGCAACCTCGAGAAGTGGCATCCCGTGCCCACGGTGGTAGAACACTCAGATGCGGCTCGCAAGGAAATCATCGACTCGCGCCTGGAAGCAGAAGCCGAGTACGGCAAGGCCGAAGCCGACGCCGACCCCGTCGGCACGACGGTCTGGGGACGCGTCAGCGAGCACGTGCGCAAGCTCGCGCTCATCTACGCCGTCAGCGAGAACCACGAACAGCCAGAGATCAGCCTCGAAGCTGTGCAGTGGGCATCGCGGTTCGTCATGCACCAGACGAGGCGGATGCTCTTCATGGCGGCGGGCCACGTAGCCGAGAATCCGTTCCACGCCGAGTGCCTGAAGCTGATAGAGAAGCTGCGGGGAACGCCGGAACACGAGATGCCGCATAGCGCGCTGCTGAAACGCATGAAAGTGAGTGCCAAGGCATTCCAGGAAATCCTTGAAACACTCGTGCAGCGAGGTGACGTACGAATCGTCCCGCAGACTACGGCGACCAAGCCGGGGGTTCGGTACAAGCTCGTCGAGGGCAGCTGAAATCTTTCACCCGACGGGGGTGAAGAATTGGGAAGTATTCGAAAGATTCGGCGGTTAGCGGGCGAATCTTTCGAATCTTTCACCCCCCAAGGTGAAAGATTTGGTGAAAGATTAAAGTCTATGGTACATAAGGAGTTAGATATATTATTCCCCCTTATTACTAATCTTTCACCCTACCCCCCCGCGCGACCCATATATGCGCCTGTACGCGTGCGTGAGGGGGGGTGAAAGATTCGGGGGAAGGATTCAATGGTTCCTTCCTGCCAAAATGACAGTCGATGGCACGGGAACACATCGCGTCCTTTCTTGAAGTTTGTTGCAACTGTCCGGTTTTTTCACCAGGGCTGAATGCCCACCTGTAAGGAGTAGCATCGTGACTACCAAGAACACCTACAATATCGAGCTTCGCAGTATCGACGAGATCAAGCCCTACGAGCGCAACCCGCGCCTCAACGACAAGGCCGTGGATGCGGTGGCCGCATCGATCCGAGAGTTCGGATTTCGAGTTGCCATCGTCGTCGACACCGATGGCGTCATCGTCTGCGGACACACACGCTACAAGGCGGCCAAGAAGCTCGGGCTGGCGAAGGTGCCCGTGCACGTGGCCAAGGACCTGACACCGGAGCAGGTGAGAGCCTATCGCATAGCCGATAACAAGACGAATGAGCTATCCGGCTGGGACTTCGAGATACTACCGATCGAACTCGCGGAGCTGCAGGAGGGCGGCTTTGATTTGGATATGCTCGCCTTCGACGAAGAGGAGCTGGGCAAGCTGCTCAATGGCGGCGAGTTGAAGGAGGGCCTGACCGATCCCGACGAAATCCCCGAGCCGCCCGACGAGGCGATCACGAAGCGCGGCGACATCTGGGTGCTCGGCAACCATCGGCTGATGTGCGGCGATTCGGCCAGCGAAAAGGATGTCGATCTGCTGCTCGATGGTGCAACGATTGACATAGTGAACATGGATCCTCCCTACAATGTGCGGCTTGAAAGCCGCAGTCACAACGCGGTAGCCGCCGCACGCGCTACCGGGCAGGACAAGATCTTCCACCACCAGGCGATGGACGAAGCCATCCACGGCAAGAGCAAGCCGACGCACCGGAAGATGCGGCCGAAGGACCGCGTCCTCGTGAACGACTTCGTCAGCGACGAGGAATTCGCCGAGATGCTGCTTGCGTGGTTCGGCAATGCATCTCGCGTGCTCAAGCCCGGCGGCTCGTTCTTCATATGGGGCGGCTACGCCAATCTCGGCAACTATCCGCCGGCGCTCAAGGCGTCCGGGCTGTACTTCGCACAGGCCATTGTGTGGCATAAACTGCACCCGGTGCTGACGCGCAAGGACTTCCTGGGCGCCTATGAGCTGGCGTACTATGGCTGGAAGGAAGGGGCCGCACACCGCTTCTACGGACCGAACAACGTTCAGGACATCTGGCAGGTGAAGAAGATTCCATCGCAGAAGATGGAGCACTTGACGGCCAAGCCGGTCGAACTTGCCGTGCGTGCGATGCAATATAGCAGCAAGCCCGGCGAGAACGTGCTTGACCTGTTCGGAGGCAGCGGTTCAACACTGCTGGGGGCGGAACAGACTGATCGCAAGGCATTCGTGATGGAGATCGACGAGTTGTATTGCGATGTCATAGTTGACCGCTATCAGAGATTCTCTGGCAATCCCGGCGTCTTGGAACGCACCGGCGATTCCCCTATTCCGATGAAGGCCCGCGAGGAGAATATGCGATGACGACGAGTCTGACGGATTGCCAGCAGATAATCAGCTCCGAGTGCCGCGAGGTCGAACGCATCCTGCTCGAGAAAAACAGAAGTTATGGCAACTCGGCCCTGGAACCGGTGCGCATCTTCTCGAAGGCTGATGCCACCGAGCAGATCCGCGTTCGGATCGACGACAAGCTCAGCCGGCTTGCCCGTGGTCACGCTGCCGGTGAGGATGTGGTGCTGGATTTGATCGGATATCTGATTCTGCTGCGGATCGCAAAGAAGCGCGAAGCGAGCGCAACGAAAGTGACGCAGAACACCCCGGCGTTGGCCGGGGTGCCTGGGGAGGGTCAATGTCAGTTGGATTAACTCTCCCACACGTCGATATGCATCTGCTCGGCGGTGTCCAACACCGTCTGCAGCGCGTCCTCGGCGGCGCCGCGCGTGTACTCGCCGAAGATGGCCAGGACGTTGGCCGCCTGGTGCAACAACGTGGCGGCAAGGCGCAGGCGTTCGTCCTGGCTCGGCGCGGTGGCCAGGAACTCGGCGATGTCCTGTTCAAGCTTCTTGCGATTCATTGCTGTGTCCTTTCCCGGAGATTACGCGTGATCCGTCAGTGCAAACTTGCCGCGTTCTACTTTCTCAAAGCGGCTGTCGTCGCCCTTGTCGCGTATCTCGCGCAGGATGGCGCTGTAGAGCGTGGCGTGGGGCGTCTTGCCCCCGCGACTGGGCTGCCACAGGTCGCGCTCACTGACCAGTTCCACCATCCGCTTGGTGTTCATCGGCTCGTCGACTTCTTTCATGACCTGGATGGCGGCGTCGACCAGACTCGTCTTGTTGCCGGCCGGGGCGCCCGTGACCTTGCCCAACTCGAGCTCGCGGGACTTCGCCCCCGTCGCACCCGGTTGCCCCGTGTCGCGACCGGCCGCCTCGGTGGTATCCGTGCTCGCCTCGGCGGCCGGTTCGCCACCGTGTTCGACAGGGGCCGCGTCGGGCGCCTTGGCCTTGGGCTTCGAAGTGCTCGGCTTGGGATTGATGGGCTTGCCATCGGGCGTCACTTCCGCTCTCAGTTTGACCGGGGACTTGATCCTGACCTTCTTGCCAGTTTTTGTGTTCGTGGCGTCCCATCCCCCGTGCGGGTTCTCGTCGATGATGCGGACGACCGTGAGTTTGTCGCTGACCTTCGCAGTGTAGTAGCCGTTGATCTTGACCTCATTCTTCTTCATTGCTGTGCTCCGTTCTGTCCGCCGCTATCCCCGGTCGGCGGAAGTGTAATGCGCCGGGGGCGCGTGCTTGACCTATTCTACGTCGAAGTACTCCATCACAACCAGGAGCAGGCGGTCGTAATCGCCGTCGGTTGCCTTCGTCTCGAATTCCGACCACTGCTCGTCGGTCCAATTCGCCTTCCTCGCTGCGCGCCGACAGGCGCCGAGGATGGCAAACGCATTCCCGTCCTCTCCGATCAGCTTCACTCGCGGTCTCTGGTTCATCTGGGTTGTTTCTCCGTTCGCCCGCCGGTATGTCCTGGCCGGCGGGCGTGCCTGGCGCCAGGCCGCCGTGGTTGTGCGTCAGGCGTTGGCCTGCTGGTAGTCGACCGCCGCCTGCAGGATGCGGTCCTTCTTGTCGCCGCCCCGGCCGAACCAGGCGCCGTTGAGGCGGTTGTCGCGGCTGCGGTTTTTCGTCTTGAAGTCGTAGTAGTGCGTGACCGCGTTGACTACGCCGTACATCGTTCGCTTCGCGGTGTCCAGCTCCGCGCCCGGTCCTTCGTGGTATCCTTCCATCAGTCGCCCGACAAGCCGGTTGGCGCCGGCTTCGGAGTAGTAGTCGCTGGCTTTCTCCTGCTCGGTGAACAGGTTGGTCTTGTAGAACTCCTCGACGAAGGTGTCGTCCAGCGGGCCGATCTGCGTCAGGTCTTCCATCGCGGCGATGAATTCGTTCCATTCGCCGTCGAGTCCCAACTCCCGCTTGGCCTGGATGGGATTGAACTCTCGCATGTGCAGCGTGCGGTTGGTCTGGCAGGCCAGGCTGGCCCGCAGAGTGTTCATGCATACCACGCGAACCGAAGTCTGTTGAACGGTGGTGGGCATCGAGAGGTCGTAGCTCGTCGCGAGCAGCAGGTATCTCGCTACCACGTCATCTTTGCCGATGACAGCCGCCTTCGGCGCGCGGGCGAGCGCCCAGACCTTCTTGCCGTCTTGGAGCGCCCCGGCCGTCTCCATCGTGAAGCCGCCGATATCGGTGACCAGGTCGCGGAAGAATTCGAGGACTTCCGCCGGCTGGACGGGCTTGTAGTGTTTGCTGACAATCGCCAGCGGCGTGTGGTGGTCGCTGCGATACAGGACGAACCGGCCGGGGTAGGTCATCGTATGTCCGCCCGGCGCCTGCCATTCGAGTTCCGCGGTGCGAGCTTCCCATTCGAGTTTGGCGGCTACCCGCCATTCGTCGATAGATGCGGTCTCCGGCAGCTTGAATCCAAGTCCGTGCCATGGAGTCTCGCCGGTGTAAGCTATCGCCGCCGTGCCTGTGGTGAAGTCGATCTCGTGCGCCATAGTTCTGCTCCTTGTTTCTGCCCGCCGGTATCGCCTGGGCGGCGGGAGTGCCTGGCGCCAGGCCGCCGTGCTTCTCGGTCAAACGTCCTGGTTCAGTTTGATTGCGGTCTTCTCGGCTTCGTCTCTGCCGCCGACCATCCCGACCAGCATCTCGGTGATCCAGTCGAGTTGCGCGTTCAGATGCGGGTCGCCCGTGTCCTCGTGATGCTGAATCTTCGCCGCGATGATCGCGACCACGTCCGGCTCCAGGTTGTCCTTGAACGCTTCGACGAGGTCCGCCTCGCTGAACACGTCCCTGGAGTTGTACGCCTCGGCTTCCATCGCTTCGCGCGCCTTCTTCACCGCCGCCTCGATGTTCCTGAGTTCGCGTTCTACTGCGTGCATCGTCTGCTCCTTTCTGTGGGGCCGGCGCCGTTGCCGGCCCCGTGCCATGGTTTGTTACGCCTCGCTGGTCTCGATCATCCCCTGGATGACATCTGCGAGCAGGTCTACGTTGTCCAGGTTGCCGTCCAGCATCCTCGCCAGCTTGCGCGTGTGGTCGAGCCGCGTCGGCCAGTCGTTGGTGCTGATCGCCAGGTTTTCGGTCTTGCCCGTCGGCAGGTGGATCGCGGCGAGTATCGTGGCCTCGCTCTGGCGGGTCAGCTCGGCCATTGCCCTGGGCAGTCCTGTGCTGTTCATCGCGGCGCCTGCGATTTCGATCTTGGTTACCTTCATATCTGTCTCCTTTCTGTGTGTTCTAAGTTGTTGCCTACCAATAACTTACACTTACATTACGCCATGAAAACGAGCGGAAGTCAAGCGAATAACTGCTTTAATTCCAAGAACTTACGACTTTTTTTCGCCCTGTCGGGAGACCTATGGAAACGTCGCAGAAAACGCTGAAAATCACCGCCCTGACGGTCGCTGAAACCGCCCGCGTGCTGGCGTCCGCATCGGGCAAATCCATCACTGAGGAGGACGTGCGCACCGTGGCCGAGCAGGGCAACCTGATCGCCGCCGACGGCACCATCAACCTGCTGGAATACACCGCGTTCCTCATCCGGGAGCTGGCCCATGGAACCGATTAATCCGCGCAAGCTGCGGCCCGCCGTGCTGGCGCGGTTGCTGAACTCCACCGGACTCGGCGAGGTCATCAGCGAGCGCCAGCTTCGCCGGCACCGCAACCGTGCCGGCTACACCATCGGCGACGCCAAGACTGTCGACTTGTTCCGGTATGCCGCGTGGCTCACGCAGGAATACCTCAAGCCCAAGGACGATCCGCTCAGCTACGATGAGATCAAGCAGCGGCAGGCTGAACGGAACGCCGAGCTGGTGCGCAGCGCGCAGGACATTGGCGAGATTCCGGAGGTCGTCGATCCGGAGCGGCGGGCCGCGGCCGAGGAGTCCTTCCGCTTCTTCTGCGAGACGTACTTTTCGGAGGTATTCTACTTCGCGTGGTCAGACGACCATCTGCGCGTCATCGACAAAATAGAACGGGCGGTGCGAAGCGGCGGACTGTTCGCGATGGCGATGCCGCGCGGCTCGGGGAAGACGGTAATGTGCCAGGCGGCCGTGATCTGGTCGGCACTGATCGGTTCCGCGCCCTTCGTGTGCCTCATCGCGGCGAGTGCCGAGCGTGCACGCGACCTGCTGGAAAACATCAAGGTCTGGCTGGAGACGAACGAGCTGCTGCATGACGATTTTCCGGAAGTCTGCTACCCCATCAAATGCCTGGGGCGCATCAGCAACCGGCAGAAGGGCCAGAAGTACGATGGCCAGCCGACCTACATCGAGTGGGCGGCCGACAAGATCGTGTTGCCCACCATCGAGGGCAGCAAAGCCAGCGGCGTCGTAATCTCATCCAGCGGTATGAAGGGTTCTGACATCCGCGGCCAGAACCACGCGCGTCCCGATGGCCAGGTTGTTCGGCCGCAGCTCGTGATGGTCGACGATCCGCAGACGACGGAGTCGGCGAGGTCACCATCGCAGAGCCAGAGGCGCGAGGCGATTCTTGCCGGCGATGTGCTGGGCATGGCGGGTCCGGGCAAGAAGATCGCCGGCCTGATGGCGTGCACGGTAATTCGCCCCGGGGATATGGCAGACAACGTCCTCGACCGCGAGAAGCATCCTGAATGGCAGGGCGAGCGGACGAAGATGGTGTATTCGTTCCCCGACGACGAAAAACTGTGGGCGAAGTATGGCCAGCTTCGCGCCGATTCGCTTCGCAACGATGGCGACGGTTCGGAGGCGACAACATTCTATCGAGAGCACCGCGAGGAGATGGATGCGGGTGCCCGCGTGGCCTGGCCGGAGCGTCACAACGAGGACGAGATCAGCGCTATCCAGCACGCGATGAACTTGCGGCTGCGCGACGAGGCCGCCTTCTTCGCTGAATACCAGAACGAACCGATCGTGGAAGAGATCGGTGACGAGATGCTCACCGCCCACGAGATATCGTCGAAGTTGAACGGCTACGATCGCGAAGTGATACCCATCAACTGCAACTACCTGACGATGTTCGTGGATGTCCAGCAGCGCGTGCTGTTCTGGATGCTGGTGGCGTGGGAAGAAGACTTCACCGGCTACATCGTGGGCTACGGTACGTGGCCCGATCAACGCCGGGCATACTTCACCTTACGGGACGTCACGGCCACTTTGGGCAGGGCGACGCCGGGCGCCGGGATGGAGGGCCAGATATACGCGGGGCTGGAGAAGCTGGCCGCACAGAAGCTGCCGCAGGCCTACCGACGGGAGGACGGCACGGAGCTGCGCATTGACCGCTGCCTGATCGACGCGAACTGGGGACAGAGCACCGAGGTAGTGTATCAGTTCTGCCGCCAGAGTCAGTTCGCTGGCGTCCTGTTGCCCAGCCACGGCAAGTACGTGGGAGCGTCAAGTGTTCCGTTCTCCGAGTATCGCCGCAAGCGCGGTGACCGCGTTGGCCTGCATTGGCGGATGCCCGCGACTGCTGGCCGGCGCCAAGTAAGATACGTGCTCGTGGACTCGAATTACTGGAAGACGTTTGTCCACGCGAGGCTGGCAGTGGCGATGGGCGATCCCGGCTGCCTGTCTCTTTTCGGCCACGATCAGAAAACGCACCGCCTGTTGGCTGATCATCTGACCGCCGAGTATCGCGTCCGCACCGCCGCCCAGAACCGCATCGTCGACGAATGGAAGCTGCGGGCCACGCGCCCCGACAATCACTGGCTGGATTGCCTGGTGGGATGTGCAGTGGCAGCCAGCGTGCAGGGAGCGACGCTGCCGAGCGTGGGTGAGCGGCCGAGCACCACCAAGACGCGCATCAAGTTATCCGCTCTTCAGAAGAAAACCAGAAATTGACCAAGAAAAACCCGTCATGTTGAGAGCCGACGGCGTATGTAATACAGTAGAGGGGCGGTGTTGAAAAGTCTCGCGATCATCGTGTCTATATCGAAGGCGATTCAATGGCAGATAGCCTTGAGAACAACATCAGAGATAACGCTACCGCACCCAGGCGCGCCAGCGGCGACTCCGGGAGTGTCGAGCAGCACTCGCTGACTGACCAGATCGCTGCGGACAAGTTCCTGGAGTCGAAGAAGGCCAGCCGCAAGAAGGGCCTGGGCATCAAGGTAACGAAGATTTCACCGGGAGGCTCAGTTTGATCTGGCCGTTCCGCAAGACGAAGAAGACTGTCCGGTCGATGCCTGTCGTCCTACGGGCACGCTATGACGCGGCGCAGACGACGGCCGACAACGCCCGCCACTGGGCGATGGCGGACGGCCTGAGCGCCGACGCCGCGATGTCCGCAGACGTACGGCGCAAGCTACGGGATCGGGCAAGATACGAAGTGGCGAACAACTCGTACGCGAAAGGCATCGTGCTGACGATCGCCAACGACACCATCGGCACGGGTCCGCGTCTGCAACTGCTCTCCGACAGCGACGAAGTAAACCACTACGTCGAAGGAGCGTTTGCGGAGTGGTCGAACGCGGTCGACCTGCCCGGCAAGCTTCGAACGATAAGGATGGCCAAGGCGACTGACGGTGAGGCATTCGCCCTGCTCACTGAAAACCCGATGATCGACTCGCCCGTCAAGCTCGACGTGCAACTGCTCGAAGCCGATCGGGTAGCATCGCCGGTAATGAACGTATTGCCCGTGCAGAACGAAGTCGACGGCATCTATCTCGATGGCTTCGGCAACCCGCACAGCTATTGCATCCTGCGGCAGCATCCGGGCGAGCTGGGCACTTGGAATATCGACTATGACGTGATCGGCGCCGCAGCAGTCGTTCACTGGTTTCGTTCAGACCGTCCCGGCCAGCATCGAGGCATACCGGAGATCACACCGGCCCTGCCGCTGTTTGCTCAGCTTCGGCGCTACACGCTGGCTGTGCTTGCCGCGGCCGAAACGGCTGCGGACTTCGCGGCGGTATTGTTCACAGACGCACCCGCCAACGGCGAGGCCGAGGCCCTGGAGCCGATGGATGTGGTCGAACTCGAGAAACGGATGGCAACCGTCCTGCCGGACGGCTGGAAGCTGGGGCAGGTTGAGGCACATCAACCGTCGACGACCTACAGCGAGTTCAAGCGCGAGATACTCAACGAGATCGCACGCTGCCTAAACCTGCCCTACAATATCGCCGCCTGCAACTCGTCGGGCTACAATTACGCGTCAGGGCGCCTCGACCACCAGACCTACTTCAAGTCGATCCGCGTCGAACAGGCGCACCTCGGCGAGGTCGTCCTCGACCGCATCTTCGACGCGTGGCTGGAAGAGGCCATGCTGCTGAGCGAGTTCGCTTCTCTGAGACATATCCCGCGTGCTGTCCATCAGTGGTTCTTCGACGGGACTGAGCACGTCGACCCGCTGAAAGAAGCCAGCGCACAAGCCAAGCGGTTGGAGAGCAACACCACGACGCTGGCGCAGGAATACGCTCGCCAGGGTAAGGACTGGGAGACCGAGCTTCACCAGCGTGCGAAGGAAAGGGAGCTGATGAAGCAACTGGGACTGATTGAAACGCCCGTCGCATCGCGACGACAGGAGAGCACGCAGAATGCCAAACGACGTTCAGCCTGACTACCTCACGTTCACCTGTCCGCTGACGATTGAGGCTGCCGGCGGCGCCGACAAGCCAACGCCGCGATTCCGGATGGTCGCCTACACTGGCGGTTTGATGCGGATCACGGGCTTCCCGCATCCGGTGGTCGTCGATCTGGAAGGATTGGCCATCGACCGCCAGGACATCCCCGTGCGGCTCGACCATAACCCGCGCCAGGGTGTGGGCCACACGCAGCGCGTCGTCGTCGAGAACGGCCAAGTCGTCGCCGAGGGCCTGATCAGTCGCGACACTTCGTGGGCGCGTGACGTGGCTAAGAGTGCCGGCAATGGCTTCCCCTGGCAGGCGAGTATCGGCGCGGGCGTGATCGATGCCGAGTTCGTTCCCAACGGCCAGACCGTTACGGTCAACGGCCGAACGTTCACCGGGCCGCTGCACGTGGTGCGCAGGGCCATCCTCAAGGAGATTTCGTTCGTGGACAGCGGAGCTGACACCCAAACGTCTGCGAAGATCGCAGCCAACCAGAGTACCGAGGAGACTACGCCGATGGAAGATGACGTGAAGAAAGAAGTCCAGACGGCCACCGAAGATGCCCCCAAGCAGGAGGCCGAAGAACCGAAGGTTGTGGCTGAACAGCCTCAGCCTGAAGAACCGAAGCCCGTCCCGACGGAAGTAAACGCCGCCGCGAGCGCTGACGATCCTGTGGCCGACGTGCGCAAGCGCATGGCCGCCGAGACCCGCCGGGTCGACGCCATCCGCAAGCTGTGCGCCGGCAAACACCCCGACATCGAGGCAAGAGCCATCGAAGAGGGCTGGGACGAGACGAAGGCCGAACTGCACCTCCTTCGCGCCAATCGCCCGAAGGTGCCCCCCGTCAATGTTCCCCAGCGGCCGACCGGCCCGCAGGTCTTTGAGGCCGTGGCGCTGATGGCGTCGGGCATGCCGATGCCCAAGATCGAGGCGGCTTACCAGGAGCCGGTGCTGGAGGCGGCCGACAAGCTGCGCGGCGTCGGCATCCAGGAGTTCTGTGAGCTCGCCTGCGGACGGCAGCTTCCCCGCTTCCGCCGCGATGCCAGCGGCTGGCTGCAGGCCGCGTTCTCCACTACCAGTCTGCCGGGCATCCTGTCCAACATCGCGAACAAGATGCTCCTCGAAGGCTACAACTACATCGAGGACGCCTGGCGGCGCGTGTGCCGCATCGCGAGCGTGAACGACTTCAAGGAGCACAGCCGCTACCGGATGACCGGCTCCTTCAAGTTCGAGCAGGTCGGCCCCGATGGCGAGCTGAAGCACGGCAAGCTCGACGAGCAGACCTACGGCCAGAAGGCGGCCACGCACGGGATTATGTTCGCGCTCACGCGGCAGATGATCATCAATGACGACATGGGCGCCTTCACCGACATCCCCCGGCAGATCGGGATGGGCGCTGCCGAGGCCATCGCCGACGCGGTGTGGTCGCTGCTGCTGAGCAACCCGGCACAGACCGACGGCGAGAACTTCTTTTCGGCCGCTCACAAGAACTACATTGACGGCGCCGACAGCGCGCTGTCCATCGACGGCCTGACCGCCGCCGAGGTGAAGTTCGGCGAGCAGACCAAGCCCAACGGCCGGCCGCTCGGCATCCCCGCGAGCATCCTGCTGGTGCCCACGGCACTCAAGGTCGCGGCGCAGCTGCTGATGACCGCGATGCAGGTCAACGAGACCACGACGGCCAACAAGCCCAAGCCCGCCGCCAACCCGCACGTGGGCAAGTTCGATGTTGTGAGTTCGGTGTATCTCGCCAACACGAGCTTCACGGGCGCGAGCTCCAAGGCTTGGTATCTCCTGACCGATCCCAACCGCCTGCCGGCCGTCGAGGTCGCGTTCCTGAACGGCGTCGACCGTCCGACCGTGGAGAAGACCGACGCGGACTTCAACACACTGGGCATCCAGTTCAGGGGATACATCGACTTCGGTGTGCGGGAGCAGGACTGGCGGGCGGCCCTGAAAATGAAGGGAGAAAGCTGATCAACACTATTGTTCATTCTCATCAGTTACGTCGCAACGTCCGCCAGACAGCCGAAGAGTGGCAGTCGGTCCCGGGCTCTGACGGCTACTATAGCGTCAGCAGTCTGGGCCGAGTTCGAAGTGAACCCATCGTAACGAGTACAGTCGGCCGGCAGCGTGGGCGCATTCTGAAGTGCTACCCTGACACGAAGGGATACCCGCAGTTCGCGATGTGCGTACCCGGCAAAGGCAGGATTCGGATGAAAGTCCATCGAGCCGTGGCACTGGCATTCCTGGGCCCTCGCCCAGCCAGAGCCCAGATCAATCACATCTCTGGTGAGAAGACGGATAACTCGGTGAGGAACCTCGAGTACATCTCGTGTCGTCAGAATGTGCGCCACGCCTGGGACAACGGGCTGCGAACAGCAGACCAGGTTGCTGGTGAGAAGCATCCCCGGTCGAAGTTGACGGAAGCGCAAGTTCGCGAGATACGGTCGGCTGAAGGGAAGGCGACGGCCACCGAACTTGCCGAGCGCTTCGGCGTTACGGTCCAGAATATCATCCAGATTCTCAAACGAAGGACGTGGAAACACGTCGCCTGAAAGGAGCCTCACATATGGCAACTGCAACGTTTGTTCATGACGGCGGCGCAATCGACTACACGCCCGGTGCTGACGTATCTGCCGGCAACGTGGTCGTGCAGGGCGACCTGGTCACCGTCGCCAAGCTCGACATCGCCGCGAACACGCTGGGCGCCCTGCACGCGACAGGAGTCTTCGACTTCCCGAAGACGGCCGGCGTCGGCGAGGGCATCACCGCCGGCTCGAAGGTCTATTGGGACGTCGCCGATGGCGTCGCCAAGACCGATGACGAAACCGGCGCCAACAAGTACATCGGCAAAACGGTCAAGGCCGCGGGCGACGACGACACGACCGTCCGCGTGAGGCTTGAGCAGTGAGTGATCTGCTTCGAGCCGGCTCAGCTTGGCTGGAGCAGATGCGGGCGACGCACTGCTCCAGTCCGGTCACCTACAGGCGCGACGAATTGGCGCTGGAGATCAACGCGACGTTCGGCAGGACGGACTACGAAGTCGCCACCGAAGGCGGCCTGAACGTCGGCGCACACGCCTGGGACTTCCTTATCCTGGCGGACGACCTCGGCTTCGAACCCGAGCCGGGCGACATCATCGAGGCCGACGGCCGCCGCTACGAAGTGATGGCATTGGGCGACGATACGAAAGGTTGGCGATGGAGCGATCCCTACCGCATAACGTTCAGGGTTCACACGAAGGAGATCGGGGCAGCGTGAGCGAGTGCAACCAATTTGATCAGTGCGAGAAGCACTTCGAGGCGATCCACCGCAAGCTGGATCAGCTCGATGAGGCCGTTCGCGGGAACGGCAAACCGGGCATCCTGATTCGCCTCGACCGCCTCGAAGCCGCCGAACGCTCGCGTAGTCGCCTCATCTGGCTGATCGTCGGCTGCGCCGTCACGCTTGCCGTCAACGCCGTATGGAAGCATCTGGTAGGAGTCTGACATGTCTGAAGCGATTCGCATTGCAGACGCAGTGGTGGCCGAGCTCGCCGCCGCACCGCCGGGCACGTTCGACGAGGCCTTCACGCCTGAGCGCCGCGTGCTGCCGGCGTTCGAACTGTCCGAGCTGGCCGGGCTGCATGTGACCGTCGTGCCCCGCGCCGTCGAGATCACCACCGTCACCCGCAGCGGCAGCCAGTACGACGTGCAGGTCGACATCGGTATCCAGAAGAAGATGGGCAAGGACCTCGATGGGGAGATCGAACCGCTGATGGGGCTCGTCGAGCAGATTGCAGTCTACCTGCGGCTCAACCCGCTGGAAACCGCGATGGACGCCCGGTGGCTGCAATGCGCCAATGAGCCGATCTACGCCGCCGACCACCTGGCCGAGAAGCGGCTGTTCACCAGCGTCCTGACGCTGACGTACCGTGTGATGAAATAGAAGGATGGTCTATGACGAATCCGATCATGCGCAAGATCACCGTTACCGCCGATTGGCAACCGCTGTCGGACGTGTCGCTCGTACTGAGCGAATGTGAAGTGAACTGCGCGATTGACAACTCCGGCAATGTACTGTTCCGCACGACCGGCGAGACCGGCATCGAAGTTCCGTGGGAGCCGAGCGAGTATCATCGGTTCCGTTCGCTTGACCTGGCGACCATCGAGGTCAAGGGCACGGCGGACGACATCGTCACAATAGTCGGGCAGGCGGGAGGCGTGTGATGGCATTCCGCAAACAGCAGGATATTATCATCGAACAACTGATCGGCCTGCCGCAGACCGGCCAGACTACGCAATACAGCATGGGCGACGACGGAGACTTCCGAGCGGGCTACGTCCCGGACGGGGATCGCTTCGTCGACAACGCCGATGGCACCATCAGCGACAACGCGACCGGGCTGATGTGGGTCAAGGACATGAAGAGGATCGGTCCGACACCCACGACTCCACGTGGCTGCTGGGTGATGCCAAGAGATTATGCGGTTGGCGATCTGGTGCAAACGGGCCTTGCATCAGCGAGTTCGCCGAATGCTGTTATGACTCGATATGGTTTGTGGAACAGTGTTACAACGCACTATACGGATGATCTTGTCTATACGGCTGCGTACACCGCACCAGCGAATTCGGATGAGACATGGGACGGCAAGGCGATGTATTTCTGGCTGGCCTTGCAGAACAGCACGAACAAGAACCCGGACACAGAGTCGGACTATTGGCGGCCGGTGAAGGTGTATGTCTGCATCCAAGCTCATAACTCGGCCACCGTCACGCTTGGCGATCCTGAGCACTGGGCGCGCGTTCGCTACATCGGTGCCGTGCCATCAGAAACGATTTCTGAAGTCATTGAGCGGCCCGTGATCTGGACGATGGCCGCCGGCCCTGGAGCGCTTGAGACTGCCGGCGATCTCAATGCCTTGTCGATGTATGGCTACGACGACTGGCGCCTGCCCAACTTCCTGGAGATGACCAGCCTCATCGACTACGAAACCGGCAAGATTTTCGATGCCTTCGAGAACCAGGTGACAACAACTTACGGCCAGACATGGACCAGCACATCGACCTGGTCGCTCGACGCACTTCGCGTTTATATGGACGAGTACGGGCGTTCTTATCCAATCGCGAAAGCGACAGCTTTGGCCTATGTCCGGCTGTGTCGCGGGGGGACACTGAATAATGAGTGATGTGAAGAAGACCATCGATGACGCTATTCAGTTCGGCCGCTGTTCGACTGTCTCCAAGGAGTGTATAGCGACATCAGCGGGTGTAAGACTTGCAGGTCCCGGCGACTCGACACCGAGCTATTGCGGCCGCGAACGATTGGCTCGAATGCTCGATTCGTACGAAGCGGACATCGCAACGGCGACCGAGTTGCGAAATCGGCTCAAGGCGATGATTGACGCAGTGGATGCCGAAGCGGCGAAGGTTGTTCAGGAAATCGGCAGATGATCAAGCTTCAGCCTGGCAGATTCTTCTTCGATTCCAGGCACGTGATGAATCGCGTGGACAAGGCAACACGCAGCGTTTTGTCGAAATTCGGCGCCTACGTTCGGCGGACGGCCCGGCGCAGTATCCGCAAACGCAAGCGGCGCAGCCGTCCCGGCAAGCCGCCCAGTAGTCACAGCGGGCTGCTGAAGCGCTTCATCTTCTTCGGCTACGATCCGGACAAGCAGTCAGTCGTTATCGGGCCGGAGAAGCTCGGCAAGGGCGAGGCGCCGCCGGCACTGGAGTACGGCGGCACGTCGACAGTCGAAGAAGACGACGAAAAGAAGCAGGTCCGCATCAAGGCCCGGCCATTCATGGGGCCTGCTTACGAAAAGGAACTTCCGGGGTTGCCGCAGATGTGGCGGGACTCGGTTCGCTGACACAAGGAGACATCACCAATGTCGCAGACCTTCCTGTTGGGCATGAACGCCAAGATTTACCAAGGCACCGCCGGCGAGTCCCTGCAGAACCTCAGCGAGGTCGACAACGTGAAAGACGTGTCGCTCAACCTCGAAGCCGGCGAGGCGGACGTTACCACGCGGGGCAACTCCGGCTGGCGGGCTACTGCCCCCACCCTTCGCGAGTGCACCGCCGAGTTCGAGATGCTGTGGAAGCCCGGCGACACCGCATTCGAGGCGATCAAGACCGCCTTCCTCACTGCGGGCACGCTTCGCCTGGCGGTGCTGACCGGCGCCAAGAGCGCCGACGGCATTGAACCGGTCACCGGCAGCGAGGGTCCGATGGGCGATTTCTCTATTACCAACTTCAGCCGCAATGAGCCGCTTGAAGAGGGCGTGACCGTGAGTGTGACGGCCAAGCTGGCCGTGTTCGACGAGTGGATCACCGATGGCCTCGAAGCCGCGTAAGGAGGTTTGATGAAGACATTCAACGATGCAGCCGGCCGCACCTGGACCATCTCGCTTACCCTTGGCACCGCAGCCCGTGTGAAGGACGCGCTCGGCCTCGATCTGCTCCAGCCGGAGTCAGGCGACCCGCCGCTCCTCACTCGCCTGGGCACCGACGAGTTGCTACTCGGCGAAGTGATCTGCTGTCTGCTCGCCGGCCAGTTCGAAACGCACAAGGTCACCGAGCAAGAGGTGCGGGACGCCTTCGACGGCAACACGCTGCTGGCCGCGCAGAAGGCGTTCTACGAGGAGCTGATCGATTTTTTCCGCGGGCGGGGTCGGGCCGATCGGGCAAAGGCGGTCGCGGCCCAGGCGAGGGTGATCGAGGCGGCGGTCAAGGCGGTGGAAGCCAGGATCGACGCTCTGGACGTCGACGAGGCGATTGCTGGCGCGATGTCTGGACAATCGCCGGTGCCGTCGGCGTCGATCCCCGGCCGCTCACCCTGAGGCAGCTCCTGTGGATGGCCGAAGGCCACGGCCGCGAGTCGTGGGCGCATACCTCCCTGATCGCCGCGCTGCTGGCCAACGCCCATCGCGATCCGAAAAAGGGCCGTCCCTTCCGGGCGGACGACTTCAATCCCTACGGACGCGAAACGTCAGGAAACGTTATCGAAGTGACGAGAGACAGCATCGGTCTTCTCCGGCAGGCCTTCAGCCGGTTCAAATAGCTGAGGCCACAGACGAAAGGATGCATTATGTTCGAAGTGATTGGCAACGCCATCTCCACCTTCCTCAACTCGGGCGTCGGCTTCGCGGTGATCTGGATGATCGCGGCCGCCGTGGTCTTCCTGCTGATCAACAAGGCCAGCCCATTTCACGAGGCGTGGAAGAAGTATGAGGGCACGATCATCACCGCCATCAAGGTCGCCGAAAAGGCCGTGGCCGACGACACGCCCGACGCCGGGCTGCGGCGGCTCGACGAAGCGATGAAGTTCGTGCTGAACAGCTACGCCGAACAGCACGACGGCACCCAGCCGTCGGCGTCGCTTGCCCGCGAGTTGAAGGAGGGCGTGCAGATCAAGCACGCCGAACTCGAACGCACCGGCGCCCTCACGTCGGCCTGACCCCATATATATATGTATAGGAGATTCCGATGAAATGGCTGGTTACGCTCATCGTCGCCGTGCTCCAGGCCCTTCTGCCGTGGCTGGCTCGCAAGAGCCGGTCCACGGCGGAAGACGGCGACCCTGATCGCGAGACGCGCAAGAAACTGCGGAAGAAGGTCCGCGAATTCTGGCTGATCATCGTCTTCCTGGTCTTTCTGCCGGCAACCGCCAGTTGCTATCGCACAGTGTACGTCCCTGCCGGAGCCCCAGTCCGCTTGCGTGAGACGCTCAAGAACGTCAAGGTATGGGTGAAGGACGCGAATGGCGAAGTGATCGCGGGGAAGATGGATTTACCGGAAGGCTGGTATGCACTCAGCGTAGACACCGAGGACGACAATGCCGAGTAACCAGGCAATCAGAGCAGGGCGCGCGTTCGTCGAACTCTTTGCGGACGACTCCAAGCTCGTACGTGGTCTCCGCCGCGCTCAGCGCAAGCTGAAGCGTTTCGGCAGCAACGTGCGCGCTCTCGGTCTCAAGATGGCCGGCATCGGTTCGGCCGTCCTCGCACCGCTCGCGGCATCGGCGAAGGTCTTCAGCGGCTACGGTGACCAGGTCGCGAAGATGGCCAAGCGGACGGGCCTCTCGGTCGAAGCGCTCAGCGAGTTGCAGTTCGTGGCCTCGCAGACGGGCACGGACATCGGCAGCCTGGAGGTCGGCCTCCGCCGGATGCAGCGCAGTATCTACGATGCGGGGCGCGGTCTGTCCACAGCCACCGATGCGCTCAACGATCTCGGTCTCAGCTTCAGGGACCTCGACGGCCTCGCGCCCGAGGAGCAGTTCAAGCTCCTGGCTGATCGCATCTCGCAGGTGCAAGACCCCAGCCGCAAGGCGGCCATCGCGATGCAGTTGTTCGGCCGCCAGGGCACGCAACTCCTGCCGATGTTCGCGAACGGAGCCAAGGGAATCCGCGCGCTGCAGGAAGAGGCGAAACGACTCGGGCTGACGATGAGTTCCGACGATGCAGCCGCAGCCGAGGTCTTCACCGACACGCTCGATAAGCTGTGGAAAGTCGTCAAGATGGGCACGTTCCGCATCGGCGCTGCGTTGGCACCGACCTTGCAGCAGCTGGCTGTAACGATCACCGACGTGATCGTGAAAGTTGGCGATTGGATCAGCCAGAACCGGGGCATCGTCGTCAGCGTCGCCAAGCTCGCGGCGGGCCTCGTGGCCGGTGGCCTCGCGCTCGCGGCACTGGGCACGGTCATCAGCGCCTTTGCCGGCGCCCTCGGCGGCTTGATCACGGTCATTACGACGGTGTCGAGTGTCTTCGGCATCCTGGCAAGCGTGATCGGCTTCCTGGTCTCGCCCATCGGCCTCGTGATCACGGCCATCGCCGCCCTGGGCGCATACATTATATATGCCACGGGCGCCGGCGCCAAGGCCCTCGCCTGGCTCGGCGAGAAGTTCAACGTGCTCAAGGGCGACGCGCTCGGCGCCTACCAGGGCATCGCCGACGCCCTCGCCGCCGGCGACATCGGGGCCGCCGCCAAGATCCTCTGGCTCACGCTGAAGATGGAATGGACGCGCGGCGTCAACTTCCTGGAGAAGGCGTGGCTGGGCTTCCGCAACTTCTTCCTCAAGATCGGCTACGACGCCTGGCACGGCATGCTCGCGCTTGTCGAGCAGGTGTGGCACGCCATCGAATCGGGCTGGATGGAGACCACGGCGTTCTTCACCGGCATCTGGAGCAAGGTGCTCGGTTCGTTCGCGAAGCTCTGGCAGAGCATGGTCGCCATCGTCAAGAAGGCCTGGAACTGGATCAAGGGCGTGCTGGGCATCTCCAGCGGGGAGAGTGTCGACCGCGTCAACCAGGAGATCGAGAAGGCGCGTCA
>Ga0114918_10000486_pt1 | contig 34270 bp, 19 predicted proteins | sample LantaG_FD_87015 | JGI IMG/M metagenome (GOLD analysis project Ga0114918, IMG submission 87015) | Deep subsurface microbial communities from Baltic Sea to uncover new lineages of life (NeLLi) - Landsort_02402 metaG | ecosystem: Environmental > Aquatic > Marine > Oceanic > Sediment | place...
CTGGGCCCGTCGGAGCCGTGGACGCCGAGACGGTGGGGGGGGCGGCGGGGGCGGCGGGGAGGGTGGGGGGGGGGGGGGAGGTGGGGGGAGGAGGAGGAGGAGGAGGAGGAGGAGGAGGAGGAGGAAGTGGAAGTGGAAGCGCAAGCGGGAGCGCAAGCGGAAGAGAGAGAGAAGCAGCATCACCATCGACAATTGAACCTCTTCGCTCCTCTTCTTCCCGGGACAGGGACGCGAGGGAGGACCTCTTCGTCCGCCTCCTGTCTGCTGCCGTCTCCCTCTACGGACCCCGTGCTGCTTCCGCCTCGGCGTCTTCTTCGAGCGAGGAGAAGAATCGAGCTGGAGGAGGAGAGAAGGAACCATCTTCCTCTCTCGACCTCGACCTCGCATCCATCCGCACGCTCGCGCGCTTGGCGGGCTTCCGCCGCGCGGAGGCCTCGGCGCTCGACGCCGCGGGAGACGTGGGAGGCGCGCTCGACATGCTCTTGCTCTCTTCTTCTTCGAATTCTTTGTCGTCGTCCTTGCAGGCCTTTGAGTACGCCGAACGCGTCCTGGAGGAGGCCGCAGCGGAGGCTGCCTTATCGCCTGTCAACCGCAAGCGCTGGCAGCAGCTGCGCGCCGCCGTCGTCGAGCGCGCGCCGGCGCTGGCCGCGGCCGACGGGGGCGCCGCGGCGAGGCTCGTCGCGAGGCACTTCCCGGAGGACCACGCAGCGGTGATGGCCGCCCTGGCGCGGGACGAGGCGCTGGCGTTCGCGTACCTGCGGGGGGCTTACGCCGCGGCGGCGGCGAGGGTCTCGCCTGGAGGCGGCGGAGGAGGTGAAGGAACCATGACGACGACGAGCGACGACAACGACAACAACTCTACCTCCGCCGCCTCCCGCTTCGCGGCAGCCCGCCTCCTCGCCGACGCCTCCGCCGGCGACGCCTACGTCCGCCTCCTCTGCTCCCGCGACCCGGGCGGAGTCCTTCCCTTTTTGAAATCCAGGGCCCGCTACTCGGCAGAGGCGGCCCTGGAGTCCGCCAGACTGGCCGGGGTCGCCGACGCGCAGGCTTTCTTGCTGGAGAGGCTGGGGGACGTCGCGGGCGCCGCTTCGATCCTTGCTGCCGCGCTGACGGGCGCAGGGGAGGCGCTGCTGCTGTTGAAGGAGGAGGGAGGAGAAGAGAAAGGGGGAACAGAGGCGCAACAACAACAAGAAGAAAAGCAGCAGCAACAGCAGCCAACTCAAACCCTCCTCCGCAGTCGCCGCCCCCGTCTGCTGTCCCCGAGGGAGGCGCTGCTCTCGGCCCTCGAAGACGCGCTGGGGCTCTGCAGGCGCGGCGGGGCCGACCTTCCTGCCGCTGCTGCTGCCGCGCTCTGGATGACGGTGGTCGACGCGCTCGCGGACCTGCTGAGGCGAGCGGGGAGCAGCGGAGGCGGGAAAGAGAAAGCGAAACAGACAATGACGACAACAAACTCAACTGCTTCCGCTGCTGCTTCCCTTTTCGCCTCCGCCCTCGACGCCGCGGTCGCCGCCGCCGCCGCTTCCGTCCCCCTGCGCTCCATCGGCGAACGCATGCTGGACCGCCACGGCGCCGCCCCGCTGCGGGAGTTCAGGGCCACGCTCGCCGGGGTGCTGGCCGGAGGGAGGCGCGAGGCGGCGCTCGCGGCCGCGGCGGCGAGGCTCTCGAGCTCTGACGCCGCGAGGGCGGAGGGGGCCGCGAGGGCGGCCGCGGTCCGGGCGTCGAGGCAGCAGCAGCAGCACGAAGAGGAGGGAAGCAGCGAAGAGGTGGTCTTCCTTGTCGACTACGGTGGTGGTGAGGACGACGAGAACGAGCCTGCTCGGAGAAGGCAGCAGCGGAAGAACAGGAGGCAGAAGCCTCGAGAGAGCAGCAGCAACGACAACAACGCCGGCACGCCGCTCGGGCTCTCGCTCGCGCCGGCCGGGGAGCGCTCTCTGCTCGGGGAGACCGCCGCGCGGTCCGCCTCTACGTTCCTGTCTCATGATGGCGACGACGGAGACCAAGACCCGGGGAGCCCGCTCTACCGCGGCGGCGTGGACGTGGGCTACCTGATGCTCCACGACGTGAGCCTCCACGACACGTATTGAAAGTAGAAGAGGAGGAGAAAAAGAGAATAAGCCTTTGTAAAAATAGAAAAAATCACCCGAAAAAATCTCTGCAGAGTTTTGTTTGCCTTCACCTAAAGTTCAGCGATTGCCGCGCTCATCTTCCCCCGTTCGTAAATGGTACGAAAAGGAAACAGAAGACAAGGTAGCAGAAGAAAAAAAGGACTCGCTGTGACATGCTTTCCAAAGAACAGAAGAACAAAAACATTTTTTCCTCTCTCTCTCGTGTGCGTAATCTTCACCTTCGGTTTCTTCGTCTCTCTCTCTCTCTCTCTCTCTCTCTCTTGTGCGTTATCTTCTTCATCTCACTTCTCTTTACCGTCCCCTGTTGCTTCTTTCAAAACTTCTTCACTTCTTATTCCGCCGTGTTCAGCCGTTCTCCCGCCGCCCACGTCATCGATGCCAAGATGGCCTCTCGCTGGTCGACTTCGAGGGCGCGAACGATTCTGAAGAGGGATTTTTTTGATTTTTAAGATTCAAAAGAGGGGGGAAAATGGGAGACGTGAGGACATTTTTTCTTTTGCTCTCTGTTTTCACCCGTTCCGCTCTCTGCTGCTCATGCCGACCTGCGTGGGGCAGGCGATCTTCGACGGGCACAAAGCGAAAGCGAGAGATAAGGCTCACCTCGGCCTCAGGAAGAGCTTCCAGGCGACCTGCCCGAGCAGGGCGTACACGGCGAGCGCCGCCGCGACGACCCCCCACTCCCTCCCGCCGATCGGCGCCTGGTGGAAGACGTCGGTCGAGACGACGGGCGCGTAGATGAACGCGACGACCGTCGACAGCGCGACGGTGACGCACGCGAGCTGGAGCCAGTTGACGCTGCCGGAGACGGCGCGCGCCACGAGGCCTCCTTCTTCTTCCCCTCCTCCGTCGACGTTGTTGCCGCTGCTGCTCTTCTCCTTCTTCTTCTCCTTCTTCTCCTTCTTCTTCTCTTCCTTCTCCTTCTCCTCCTCCTTGCGTTGCTCGGCAGCGTCCGCGGTCATCCGAGCGGCGAAGGCGGCTGCCGCGGCCCGCCCTTCGGGCGTCGAGAGCGTGTCGTAGTTGTCGGCGAGGTTCCCGTCGTCTCCTCCGGCCGTGTCGGTACCGCCGCTGCCGATGGTCGGGAGGTCGATTCCGGCGGCTGCCGGTTTCTTCCGGCTGCGGCTGCTGAGGCAGCGCGGCAGCGGCACCAGCTCCCAGACGGGCCTCTCCGGCAGCTTGACCGAGTAGCTCCCGAGCTGCATCACCAGCGCGATCACCGCGAACGCCACCGAGCGCGCGCGCATCACCGGGCCGCAGCCGACCTTGCCCTCGCGGACGTTACACTTGAGCGACGCGCGCACGCCCGAGGCGCCGCCGACGCCGACGTCGAGCGCGGCGGCCCCGGCCCCGGCCCCCGGGAAGGCCCCGGGCCCGGCGTAGAGCACCGCTGCGTACGCCGAGAAAGACACCGCGCCCAGCAGCGCGCCGTAGACCGCGAGGTCCGCCGTCGAGGCGCGCGTCAGCACCCTCCTCGAGCGCTGCGGCGGCCTCGCCATCGGGTCCCCGGCGGGCGGCTCGAGCACGAGCGCCGGCACGGGCAGCGACAGCACGAACATGTTGAGCCACAGGATCGCAAGCGGCGCCTGCGGGAACACGACCTCGTTTCTCGAGTCGCGCACGGCGAGGCCCAGCATCATCAGCGAGGCCATGCCGACGTTGGCCGAGAGGATGTGGACGGCGAACGTCCGGATCGCCGCGAAGATGCGCCTGCCCTCGCGCACGGCGGCGACGATCGACACGAAGTTGTCGTCGGCGAGGACGAGGTCGGCGGCCTGCTTCGAGAGCTCGGAGCCGGCGATGCCCATCGCGACGCCGACGTCGGCGATCTTGAGCGCCGGCGCGTCGTTGACGCCGTCGCCGGTCATCGCGACGACGCGGCGGCGGCGGTGGAGCGCGCGGACCATGCCCACCTTGGAGTCCGGCGTGCAGCGCGAGACGACGCGCGGGAGGTCGACGAGGTCGTCGGCGGCGGCCTCCCCGAGCGCGTCGAAGCGCGCGGCGTCCATCGCCGCGAACCTCGCCGCCGTCACCGACGCGGGCCCGCGCGCGGCGTCGGCGACGATGCCGACCTGCGCCGCGACCGCCAGCGCGGTGCCGGCGGCGTCTCCCGTGAGCATGCGCACGGCCATGCCGCCGCGCACGCAGTCGGCGACGGCAGCGACGACGCCCGGGCGTGGCGGGTCGGCGAGCCCGACGAGGCCGACGAGGGCCATGCCCCCGGCGTCGACGGCGTCGCGGGTCCAGGACGGCGGCGACGTCGACGCCGGCTCGAGCCCCTGAAAGTAGTAGCGGAGGCGCGCCCCCGCTCGGCCACCGGGCTCCTCCTCTTTGTCGCCGCTGCCTTCTCCGACGCCGCCTTCGCCGTCTTCTTCACCGACAAAGCAGCCCTCGTCGCCTACCGCGGCCCCGCGCGCCGCGAGCGCGAGCACCCGCAGCCCCCTCGCCGTCATCGAGGCCACGGCCGCGTCCACCGACGCCCTGACCTCGGCGGTCATCGGAACCACTGTTACCGCCGCAGAGGAGGAGGCCGACGGCGCCAGCGTGCGCGAGCAGAGCGCAACGATGCGGTCCGGAGCCCCCTTCAGGTACGCGCTCAGCAGCAGCGCCGTCGGCCCTCGGCGGCGGCGGTCGAGGAGGGGGGGAGCGGGACCACGAGGAGGTTTGGCAGGGTGGGCGATGACGACGCTCGCGCGCTTGACGCTCGAGTCGAAGGGGAAGTCGGCGACGACGAACTCTCCCTGGCTCTCGGAGAGCTCCAAAGGGGTCCCGCGGGTCCTCCCGAGCTTGGCGGCGAGCGCGCGGAGGGCCCCGTCCGTCGGAGAGCCCGAGGCGCTCCACGACGACGGCGGCCCTCCGCCCTCCTTTCCCCGTCTGGCGCCGCCGGTGCCAAGGCGGAGCTCCGAAGAGTTGCAGAAGCTGAGGATGTCGGAAAGGAGCTCGAGCGCAGCAGGAGAGGAAGACGACGGCAGCTGCTGCTGCAACGCCGTCGCGGCCGCGGCCGCGGCGCCGCGCTCCATCCTGTCTTGCTCGTCCTCCCCGTCTCCCCATCCTTTCCGAGCTTGATCGGGCTTGTCGACGGGAGCGGAGAAGGCTGCGGCGGCGGAAGAGGGAGGAACTGGAGCTGGAGCTGCGGCGCCGCTTTTGCCCCCGCCTCCGCCGGTGCCGCCGCTGCCCGCCTCCTCCTCGGAGCAGCGGACGACGGAACCGTAGGGGGAGAGCCCGGGACCTGTGACGTCGAACCACTCCCGCTCCGAGGGGAGGTGCGCCGCGACGGCGGACATGACCGCCGTTGTCAGCGTGCCCGTCTTGTCGCTGCAGATGTCGGTGACCCTCCCGAGCTGCTCGAGCGCCGCCAGCCTGCGCACGATGACGCGCTGGGACGCCATCCTCCTCGTGCCGACAACCTGAGTTTGATTTTGAATGGGAAAAAGAAGGGGTGGGGTGGGGGGAGAAGAAGAACAACAACAAGACATCAGTCGGAAGGAAAGAAAAAAAGAAAAGAAAAGAAAAAATCCAAGAGTCGGAAGTATTTTTTTTCATTATCATACCATCGTCAGCGTCAGCACCAGCGGCAGCTCCTCCGGGATGATGGCCACGATCAGGGCGATGGCGTAGATCGCGGTGTACCTCAGCCCGTCCGGGTAGTCGACGTTGAACTTGTTGGCCGCGAAGACGACGAAGGCGAGGACGATGCCGGCGACGAAGAGCGCGGCGGCGACGCGGCGCATCTCCCTCTGGAGGCCCGTGAGCTGCCGGCGACCGCCGCTCCCCCCCGAACTTCCTCCGAGGACGCGACCAAGGAGCCCCTTTTTCTTCCTGAGGAGACTGCCGCCGGAGCCGCCGCCACTGACGCTGTCGTCCTCTCCGGCGTCGCGGTCGTCGCCGCCGCCGCCGGTGACCTTGGCGGCGATGCCCCCGAGCTGCGTCTTCATGCCCGTGTGGACGACGACCGCGACGCCCCGCCCTCCCGTGACCGTGGTGCCGGAGTAGACCATGGTCGAGTAGAAGCGGGAGGAGCCGCCCTCCTCGGAGGCCGGCTCGTCGACCCAGAGGGCCTGCTTCGCCACGGGCCTGCTCTCGCCTGTGGGGGGCGAGTTTTTTTTATTTTTGGAGGGAGGTTTTGTCGTTTTTTTTCGTTTTTTTGTGTGTTAGCAAGCGAGCGCGCGCGAGTGAGATCCCTCTCTCCCCCCTTGTAAATAATCATAGTAACCAAACAAAAAACGCACCAGTGAGGCTCGTCTCGGCGACCCGCAGCCCGTAGCTCTCCAGCACGCGCGCGTCGGCCGGGACGGCGGACGCCGCCGAGCCCGACGTCGCGTCGAGGACGATGACGTCGCCGGGCACGAGCTCCGTCGCGTCGACCTCCTCGAGCTGATGCGCGGCGGCGGCGGCGGCGTCGCTTCCAGTGTCCCTGCTGCTGCGGCGGCGGCGACGGACAGTGGCCCGGGCGGCAGCGAGGTTGCGCAGGGCATCGAGGGTTTTCTCCGCTCGGTACTGTTTTTTTGGTTGCATATTTTTTTTTTCGGGGCATTGTTTTTTTGAGAGCGGGGTAAAAGAAAGAAGAAAAAGAAAAAGTAGAAAAGAAAGAAGACAGGTCCTTACCTCCTGCGCGACCCCGATGAAGATGTTGACGAGGGCGATGGCCAGGATGACGCCTCCGTCGATCCACTCTTGGACGGCGAACGAGACTGCAGAGGCGACGAGGAGCAGGATCATCTTTTTTTTTTTTTCGAGGCGGGAGTAGGAAAAAGAGAGGATAGTTAGTTAGGAGGCTTTGTTTTCCATCTTTATCTTCGCGATGCTCTGGTCCCTCCTTTTTTCTCGGGCGAGGATTCCAAAGACAGGATTCCAAAAGAATAAGGGCAACGGGAAGAGAGGAAGAGAGGAAAGAAGGAAAGGAGGGGGAGCTAGAAAGAAGGTGCTGGAAGGTTACCCTATTTTTTTCTACTATCTCGTTCTTTGATCGTTTTTTCACCTCTATATGTTCTCTCCGATGCACTGTTTTCCGCGCCTCTCTTCCTCCTATCCCCCCCCCCCAAAACCTTACCAGAAAATCAAGCGTGTGGTGCACCAGAAGAGTAAACACTCCGGGCGGGCCACGGCCTGTCAAGGCGTTCGGTCCGACAAGCTGGAGGCGCTTGAAGGCCTCGTCCGCCGTCAGTCCCGATCGCGCATCGGTTTTGAGTCGGCGGCAAACCTCCGATGGGGTAAGAACGTGCCAGGCCGCCAGGATGCCGGGAGCAACAGCAGCTTCAGTCGCCGAAACCATGTTTTACGGGAAAAAAGGGGTGTTGGCCTAGGGGCCAGAAGAAGAATAAAATGGAAAAAAAAGTGATGATGGGAAGTTAGGTTCTCTCTTCGCTTGTGTGAGACACGTTGTGAAAAGAGAGGAGGAGAAAAAGAGAGCCCTAAACTTCTCACATCGTCTGTCGAAACAGTTTCGCCAATTGGCTCTTTCTCAACAAGTTCGTCCCTCGTCTTCTCTTTCTCCTTCCTTCTCAATCCACGAATGGAGCGCGTCCGCGAAGCCGTCGAGCTCGCGCGACGCGCAACGGCCCCGGCTGGGAGCAGGCGTCGAAGCTCGCTTCCTTCTTCTTCTTCGTCGCAGCAGCAGCAGCAGCAGCAGCAGCATTCGCAGCAGCCCGACGACGAAGACGACGACGACGCGGCCATCGCCCGCGCCAAGCTCGCCCGCCTGCTGCCCGACACGCCCACGCACCTTCTCATGGCGTCGCTGGTGTCGGCTTCCAGCTCTAGCGCTGGGGAGCTCAAGGTACGAGGGGGAGGGGAGAGGGAGGGAGGTGAAAGAGAGAAGAGAAGGAGAGGGAGCAATTTCAATTCGCCCCCACTCACGCTTCGCCCGTCGTGCCGCCGCCGCTGCTGCTGCTTCCTCTTCAACCTCTTCAACTCAACCTCGACAGGACTTTCTCGCCGCCTGCCTCGACTCGGCGGGCGCCCTCGCGCCGCTCGTCGCCTCCGGGGAGGCCTCCCTAACCTCTGGCGCTGCCGCGAGCTCCCGCCTTGCTGCTCTGACCCTGCGCACGCTGAACCTCTTGACCTCTCTCGACCGCGACGGCGACGGCGACGGCGACGGCGAAACCGAAGAGGAGGGCTCGGCAACTGCCGCCGCCGCCGCCGCCGGCGGCGCTGCCGCTGCTGCTGGTGCCCGCCGCGCCGCAGAGACCCTGGCCCTCGGACGCCTCCTGGCTCGCCTCGTCGCCGTCTTGCTCCCGCAGCATTTACCTGCGACGCTCCGCGGCAGCGTGGAAGCCCTGGAAAAGGCCGCAGCGGCGGCGGCAGTTGAGGAGGAGGAGGGACGAGGAGGAGGCCGCGGCGCTTCTTCTTCTTCTTCTTCCAACTCCCCTTCTTCTTTGGCTGCCTGCGCGGCCCTCGAGGTCCTGTCGGCCGGCCTCTCCTCCTTGGGAAGGATCGCCGTGGCCCCGGGCAAGCGCTTTCTCGTCTACAAGGAGAAGGAAAACAACGAAGGCGACGAAGGAGAAGAACAAGAAGACGAGGACGAAGACGATGACAAAGACGTCTTGGACGAGGACGCGTCGTTCGACCCGCACGAGGTGCAGGCGTCGGTCGTCTCGCTCGTGCTGGCCCTGCGCCGCTGGCCCGCTCCACCCTCCGTCGTGGTGTGCGCCCTGCGCGCCGCGCCGCTGCTGACGGTCGAGCAGGCGATGGCGCTGGCGGCCAGGGCGCTGAGGACCGCCGCCGCCGCCGGGATGGGGGCTGCTGCTGCTGCTCTAGGTTGTTCTTTAAGCCGTGCCTCTGCCTCTTCTTCCTCTTTCGCCGACGTCGCGCCGCTGGCGAGGCAGGTCCTGCTGCTCCGCCCAGCGAGGGCCGCGGGGGCCGCGCTGCTGGGCCTTGCGCGAGTGCTCGACGGTCTCTACGCCTTTGAGGCGAACGCGGGAGCTTCTGCTTCCGCGAATGCTGCTTCTGCTGCTTCTGCTGCCGCCTCTTCCGACGCCGCCGCGGCGGTGCTGCTCGAGGTCGAGCTCGCGGCCAAGAGCGGCGGCGTGCCCGAGGCCTCGGCCCGCGCCTGGACCTGCTCCCTGGCCTCCCGCCCTTGTCCCTCGCCCGGAGGCGCCGCTCTGCTGCTGACACTCGCCAGCGTGCCCCGCCTGGCGTCGCAGGCCATGGAGGAGACGACCAGGGCCCTGTCGGGCGCCTTCCGGGCGGACGCCGTCGCGGCGGCGTCCCGCTGGGCCGGGCAGCTGCCGGGCTTGCCCCTGCCGGCCGGGAAGGACCTGGAGGAGGCCCTCGTCGGGGCCGTGGCCTGCGGGAGGGACAGGCTCCTGGGCTCGGCGCTGTGCTTGGCCGGGGTGCTGCTCGACGGCGCTCCGATGGTGGCGGCTTCGACGGTCTTGGCTGCTGACGATGACGACGATGAAGAAGAAGGAGGAGGTGAAAACGAAAACGGAAAAGCGAAAAACGCGACCACCTCTTCCTCCTCGTCTCTGTGTTCTTCTCCCAACTTGCCCCCCGACGAGCGCGGAGCCCGCCTGGGAGCCCGCGTGCTCGTCGCTGCCTACGGAGCCTCTCGCATGGGGCGCGGGGACGTACTGAGGCTGCTCTGCGGCAGACTTGCCGCGTCGGCGGGAGGGTGGGCGGCGGAGAGCCGCGGAGGCGGAGGTGGCGGCAACAACGAAAGTTCGTCTTCGTCGTCGTCGCTCGCCCGCGGCGTGCCCCACTGCATCGCCGCGTTCGGGGCCATCGCCCGCGGCCACCCCGATGACCTCGGGGGAGCCCACGCCGACGCCCTCCGCGAGGCCCTGGCGCTGGCGGGAGCCCTGCCCGCCGCGGCCGGGGGGAGCGCGCTGCTGTCGGCCCTGTGGCCCGCGGCGCGCCGGTCGCGTGGCGCCTGCGACGCCGCGGCGCTCGCGCTCCGCAAAGCCGCATTCTCGCGCGAGCCCGCCGCTCGCGCCACCGCGGCGAGGGGACTGCTGATGACGGCCTCGGCCGAGGCCAGGGCCGCCTCGCTGGCGCAGGGAGAGGCCCTCGAGAGGGCCAGGGAGGCCGCCGCGGCGATGGCGAGGGCGCGAGCTGGAGCGGGAGCTGGTGACGGAAACGGAAATGAGGCGGGCCCCTCGCAGCAAGCGCCTCCACCGGACTCGTCGCAGCTCTTCCTGGCTGCGGAAGCCGCCTCGGCCGCCGCAGCGCAGGCCTACCACCAGCAGTTCGCCGCCTCGTCCGCCACCTCCATGCAGGAGCTGGGGGGTCTGGTGCGCAGGGCGCTGGCGCAGCAGCAGGAGGCGGTGCGCGCCGCCGTCTACGGCTCGGCGCCGGCGCTCGTGAGGGCCGACGCGAATTCTTCTTCCCTCTCGAATTCTTCTTCTTCTTCGACCACCACCACTTCGACGCTGGCTTCCCTGCTCGCGCCGCACCTCCAAAAGTACATCGGGGACGGCACGCCTCGCGGGGGCTCGCCTCTGAGGCTGGACCTGGCCATCGTGCCCGTCGCCGGGATCAGCGTCGCTTCTTCTTCCTCGGCTGCTGCGGATGACGACGACGACGAGGACGAAGAGACGCGAGCGGCTGCTGCTGGAGCTGCTGCTGCTCCCTCTACTTCTGCTTCCGCTGCTGCTCCTTCCACGGGCGTCCGCGTCGTCGAGCCCCTCGCGGCGCTGCTCTCCTGCGCCCGCCTGTCGGTGCTCGCTGCCCGCGGGAGGCGCGTCGGGTCTGCCGCCGCCGCAGCAGCTGGAGTCGTCGGAGTCGACGACAACGCCGGAAACAACTCGACCCAGCAACACCAACGACGACCAGCTCGCTCCGACACGGTCTCTTCGCTCTCTCTGGCCTTTGCCCGCGCCCGAGATGGCGTGCTTGCCTCTGTCCCGGAGGACTACGGCCTCGACAAGGGCGCGGGGCTCGCAGGAAACAACAGCGGTGCCGCCACTGCTTCCTCGACCCTCGGCGCCGCGCGCGCCGGGCAGCTCATGGCCTGCCTCGAGGTCCTGATGGAGGACGCCGGCTCGGCCGCCCTGTCCGCCGACGAAGCCGCGGACGACGCCGCCGCCAAGGTCGCGGCCGCGTTCAAGGTGCACGAGAGGCTGCGCAGAATGCTGCTGCAGCTGCTGGTGGCGTCGTCGTCGAATGAGAACGGGAACGGTGGGAACGGCGGGTCTTCTTCTTCGTCGGCCGCTGCCGTCGGCAGCAAGCGCGGCCGCGGCGATGGAAACTCGACAACTTCTTCCTTCTCGTCCTCGCCTGCCTCGTTCGCGCTCCCCGCCCTGCTCCGCTCGCACCTGTCCCCCGGAGCCGTCGCCGCCTTTCTGGACGCGATGGTAGAGGACGGGATGAGGGCCAAGGCGCGCTTCGTGCCCCCTCAGAACCGGAGCCGGTCGGCGAGCGGAAGCGGAGGGAGTGGAGCTGGAGGAGGAGGAAGCGGCGGCGACAACGCCGGCAACAACGGAAACGGAAACGGAAGCGCTCCTGCTGCCGCAGCGACCTCCCCTTCCCTGGGCGAGGGGGCCCGCCTCGTCCGCGACAGGTACTTCCAGGCCTTTGTGCTGCGCTCGGCGACGGCGCTGCTGCTGGCGTCGCAGTCGAGCTTCGCCAGCTCCTCGTCGACTGCTTCTTCGAACAGCAACAGCAGCGACAACCTTGCCGCGAGGGCCGCCGCCGCCGCCGCCGCGGCGGCCTCGCCCTGGGCGAGGCGCGCCCGCGCGGTCCTGGCTCGCCCGCTGCTCCGCGCGGCAGGGATGGTCGTGCTGGCCTACGCAGGCACGCGCGGCGGACAAGCCGGGAACGGAGGCGGGAGCGGAGCCGGAGGAGGTGCTTCCGGCGGCGGCGGCGCAAGCGGAAGCGTCGCGGCCGCTCTGCTCGGAGGAGGCGGCAACCCAAACCCCGCCGCGACGGCCGCCTTGCTGGCCGGGGACTCTACCGAGTCCCTGGTGATGCTGGCCGTGCAGTCCATCGGCGTCCTGCTGAAGGGGGCTGCCCTGGGAGGCGACCTGCAGGAGGTGCTGGAGAGCGCCGGCGAGGAGGAAGAGGACGAGGAAGACGACGCGGAAACCAACGCCGATGGCGACCGCAACGACCGCCGCCGCCCGCCGCAGAACTGGCTCCCCGCTGCCGCGAAGCTCGTGGAGCGCCTCGTCGAGCACTCGTGCTGGAGGGAGCTCGAGGCCCTGTCGACCGTCCTCACCGCCGTGACGACGAGGATCTCGGAGGGAGACCGAAGGAGGAGGACCGGAGAAGAGGAACAACAACAACAACAACAAGCCCGAGACGACGACTTTTGCTCCTGCGCCGCCGCCCCACTCGCCGCCGCGGCGCGAGAGGCCCTGAGCTCGCGGGAGCTCTCTCACGGCCCCGCGGTGCGCTCACTGGTGTCTCTGCTGGTGTCCTCTTCGTCCCCGGCGGGCGGGAAGGACCTCGAGGCTGCCCACGACGTCGCGCGCGCCATCGCGGAGGTGCTGGCGGCGGCGACGACGACGACGGCGGCGGCGGCGGCGGGGGGAGCAAACCCCGCAGCTTTGGTCGCCGCGGCCGCCGCGGCCGCCTCCGAGGCCCTTCCCGCGGTCAACTCGAGGACGCTCCCGGCCGCCGCCGGAGCCCTGGCCGAGTCCCTCACCTCTGCTCTCGGCGACGTCGCGTGGGCGCTGGCTCGCACGCGCGAGGCCTTCGGGAGCGCGCAGAGCGGAGGCGGAGGCGGAAGCGGAAACAACTCGTCGTCTTCTTCCGCTACCGCCGCCGCCGCCGCAGCTGCTTCTGCCGCCGCAGACGCTTCCTGCGACCGTCTCCGCGCGCTCTTGGCCCCTCTCGCCGAGCTCTCGAGCGCCTCCGGCCTCAGCGTCCGCGCCTCTCGCGCCGGGGACCGCACGCTACTGGCGGTTCGCGCCGCCTACCGCGCGTTGACGGCTGCGGCGAAGCTCGCGGGGATGATGGCGACCGCGGGCTCGGGTTTGAATCCGACGACAATGACAAGCTCTTCTTCTCTCGCGGCCGCCGCCCGCCCGGCGCTGCGCCCGGCCTTCAGCGCCCTGGTCGCAGCGGCGCACGGGACGCTGGGTCCCGCTGCGCAGGGCATGATCCTGGACTCGGAGAACACCGCGGCGGTGACGGCGGGGACCGGAGGAGGAGCTGGTGCCTTGGCGACGACGGCCGCGGCCGCGGCGGCGGCGAAAACCTCGCACGCTGTCGCTGCCTCCTCTTCGGTCAACGGCTCCCGCGCCCCCGAGGTCGTGTTCGCCGCCGAGGCCTTCGACGCCGCGCTCATCAAGCTCGGGGCCGCGACTCGCGCCAACCTGTTGCGCGGCGTGAGGCGCGCGATGGCCCGCGACTTCCGGATCACGCTCAACAGCGACTCCATGACGACGACGACCGGAGGAGGAGGAGGGGGAGCCGGGCGAGCGAGCGCCGCGAGGGCGATGCCCCTGGCCGCGACCAACGCCAACTAGGGAGAGGCTTTGATTTTGTTTTGCTGCTTTTAAGACGCACGCGCGAAAGAGAGAGAAAAAGAGAGACTTGGTTTTTTCGGAATGATGATTTTTCTCAAGTATTTTTTTCACGTTTCCCCCTCTCTCCAAAAGAAAAACAAAAAGTCGGCTCGCCTCAACTCCCTCTCCCTCCCTCTCTCTCTCTGTCCGATGAAAGAACAGGCAAGAGGAAGGAAAAGAGAAGAAGCGCAAGCTCTCTCTCTCTCTCTCAACGAAATGCAATATAGAATGAAATGTGAAAAACAAAACTCTCTCTCAACTCTCTCTCCCGGAAACGCCTTGGATTTTTTTTTGAGATTTTTTTGTTCGGCGTTTTTTTGTTAATGTTTGATGATGATAATGAAAAAAGAAAACAAGGGATTTTCTAAGAACAAAATGGAGAGTGGGTGGACAAACTGGACCGAGTTGGAAAGATAGTGGTGTTGGTGTTGTTGGGACACAGAAGAAGAACGGGCTGCGGGGGGGGGGGGACAAAGGGACTTGGGCGGAAGAAGAAAATGAAGAAGAAGAAGAAAATGTGTGAAAACGAACGAAAAAACCCGACTCTCGTCTTAGGTGTAAATCGCCGCGTCGCACACAAACTTGTCCCTCGTCAGCACTCCAAACCCTTGCAGGCACTGGTCCCACGTCCCCGTCGCCTGGTTCAGGCCCGCCAGGGCCGAAGTCGCCGCGGCGTTGTTCTCGATCGAGACCCTCGAGTCGTTGGAGGCCCTGACGTCGGCAAAGGCGTCGTCGTAGGCCGGGAACTCGACGATCGCGCCGAGCAAAACGTTGGGGTTGGCTCCCGGACCAAAGAGGTGCCTGACCTTGTCGCACGACCCGGTCTTGGGGCAGGCCGCAGACCTCGACTGCGGCCTCGTGGGCGGCCTCTTGCCCCATCCCACCATCAGGCTCCGCCCTCCGTCGCCCAGCAGGTAGCGCATCTGCGCTCGGGCGAAGCACGTGTACCTGTCCCTCTTGCCGACCGTCAGGAACTTCGACTTCATCTGCCCGTACATCAGAGAAAGCAGAGCAGCGTTGGCCGTCCCCCCCGTGGTCGGGCTCGCCCTGTTCCACGCGCGACCTCGAGGCGTGAACAAGACTTTCCCGGTGGTCGAGCAGATCCACTGCTTGAGCATGTCCTGGACCGCGACGTGGAAGGCCCCCTCGTCGGTCAGCTGCGCCAGCAGCACGTTGGACGCGAAAAACATGTTGTCCCAGTCGAACGTCAGGCTCAGGTCCTTTTCCCCTTCCATGTCGACGTGCGCGCCGTAGTACTTGTTGACGTCCTGGAGGTAGGCCGTGTCGTTGGTGGCGCGGTACATCCAGGCGGCCGCCCACAGCAGGTCGTCGCGGTAGCTCGTCGAGTTGTAAAAGACGAGCGCACTGCCATTGGCAAAGGCCGTCGGCGGCGGGCAGGCGGCGCGCGGCACTTTCGAGGTGACGCGGGCGCGGGCGAACTTGCTGGTGCAGTCGTACTTGAAGCGGCTCGTGTAGGCCCCCTCGTGCCTGGTCGCCTGGCGGTAGAGGCCCCCGGCCGCGGTCATCAGCTGGTCGTAGTAGGCGGAGTTGTTGCCGTGCTCGCGGAAGACCAGGGCGGAAGAGACGAGTGCGCCGACGAGCTGCCCGGCAAGGTCCGAGGCGCCGTTGGCCGAATGGACGATGTAGGCCGGGCGGCGCATCTGTTTGGATTTCGTTGTTTGGTGAGGTGGTGGTGGCGGAGGAAGAAGAGAAGGTGAGTAAAAAAAGAAAGGAAAAGGAAGAAAGAAAGAACGTTTTTTTTTCGAGCGCTTTGCTTTTGTTGCTTGCTGCTTAACCCTTTTTTTTCAACTTCTTTCTCAACTCCAAAACAAAAAACAAAACCATCTTCAACTCCAAAACTTCTTACCTCGCGCTCCGTCATGTTCTCCGGCGTCGCCCACGTGTCGAAGTCCGTCGTCAGGTTGCCGACCTGGTAGACCATGGTGTAGCCTCCTTTCCGGCCCGACTCCGGGTGGAAAGTCTTGAGCAGGTAGTCGGATCCCCACTTGATCGAGTCGAGCGCGTGGCGCGTCTCGCCCGCCCGCGAGTAGCCCTTGGGGAAGGTCAAGAGCCCCCAGGCGAGCATCGAGGTGGTGAACGCCGTGGTGATGGTCATCTTGACCGTGCCGACCGCTCCACCGGAAGCCCACCCGCCCGTGAGGTCGTCGAAGCGGAACTTGGGCGAGCGCTCGTAAGGGAACGTGTTGCCGCGGAAGGCGATCCTGTTGCCCGCGGGAAGCTCCCCGAGCCTCTGCGCCTCGTAGAACCTCAGCGAGGCCCCGGCAGCGCGGCCGTAGTCGTACTCGGCAGGGTAGACCGCCCACAGCAGCATCAGCGCCAGCAGCGAGCAGACGTACGACAGCAGGAAGCAGACCTTGCAGGCCGCGGCCAGCACGCGGCCGCGCATGCCCAGCGCGTAGATCAGCAGCAGCGTCGGCGAGATCATCGAGTAGATGATCCAGACGACGGAGATCGACAGCGTGGTGACGACCGTGGGCCCGTGGGCGAGCTTGGAGACGCCGATGCCCAGGGTGACGGCCAGGGCCAAGAAGGACAGCGTCGGCATCCACAGGTCGCCGATCGCCGAGTTGGCCAACCGGCCGGCGGCCCCCTTCATCGTCGTCTTGAAGGTGATCTTGGCGCGCCCCGGGATCAGCGATAGCAGCGACTTCCAGCACGCCTTGATGAAGGTCCACCACAGGATGTTGTTGGCGACCGTGGCGAAGAAGATCGGGAACGCGTGCGTGCGCTTGTGCATGAAGTTGAGCACCGCAGACTGGCCCAGGACATAGACGGTCAGGGCGCCGGCGGCCCACTTGGAGACGACGATCGGGAACATGCCGGCCCAGATCGTGAGGATCGGGATGAGCATGAAGAGCGGGGTGGTCATGGCGCCGACGAAGTAGGACCAGACGCCTGTTTGGTGAGGAGGGAAGGGGGGGGGGAGAAAGAAAAAAAGAGGTTTTTTTCCCGATTTTTTTTTCGAAAGTCGAGTGAGTTTTTTTTTCTCTTTCTCTCTCTCTCTCTTCTCTTTCTCCCTCTCTCCACCACCCCACCAACCACCACCCCCCAAACAAAACTCACCTGAGCAGTACATGATCTTCATCGGCCAAGACAGCTCCTTTTGCAGCAGCGGGTTCTTGGGGCCGAAGACGATCTGGAAGTGGCCCTTGCACCAGCGCGACCTCTGCTGGAAGCAGTTTCGCACCTGCTCGGGCGCCTCGCCGACGACAAGGTACTCCTCGACGTAGCGGCACTCCCACTTCTTCTTCTTGAGCTCCATGCCCAGGGCGAAGTCCTCCGTGAGGGTGTACTCCGGTGACCAGCTGTTATTGTTGGTGAGGGTTGTTGGGGTTGAGAGAAAAAAGAGAGAGAAAGAGAAGAGGTGAGTTTTTTTTCTTCACTGTTTTCGACCTCGAGACCTCGACGAAAAAAAATAAAAAGAAGCCAAAAAAAACTTTCTTAAAGCCACCACTCACCCTGCGTCCCTGAAGGCCGCGGACCGGATCAAGAAGTTGGTTCCTGTGCACGAGATGAAGCCCAGCGCGTCGTAGCCGTGCTGCGCGTACTCCCAGAAGTGGGTGTTGGAGTGGTTGAAGATGTCGGCGCGCAGGTTGGTGTTGTAGAACGACTGTTTTTGGTTTTTCAAAAAGGTTTTTTTGGAAGGTTTTTCGATTCGGTTCGTGAGCGATGTTTGGCATCGATGAAAAGAGGAGAGCGAGGCAAAGGCGAAGGTGCAAAGAGCAAGAGAAAAATAGCAGAGCAGAAGAAAGAGAAAGAAAAAGAAAGAAAGAGAAAAAACCTCCATACTCACCTGCGGCGACAAAACCATCGCCACGTCCTCCCCGGCGTCGAACTTGTAGAGCATCTTGAGGAAGAAGTCCGGGTTGGCGACCTGGTCCGCGTCGAACACGCAGATGATCTCGTTGGGCGGGATCGGCTGGCCCTCGGGATAGATCTGCTTCGCGCAGTTGTTGAGGTTGGCCGACTTGCCGTTCATCTCCCCCGAGGCGCGTGTGCGGCCGGAGACGTAGACGACCCCTCGCCCGGGGGCCATGCACCAGCGGCGCTTCTTGGGGTCCTTGCCGTCGTCGCAGAGGTAGACGGTGACCTGGTGGGAGGGGGTGGGTGGGTGGGTGGGGTTGTTGATGGAGGTGGGAAGAAGAGGGAAAAAAAGAAAGAAGAGTGAGTTTTTTGTCAAAGATTTTTCTCTCTCGACGCTCTCTCTCGACCTCCAGAACAAACAAAGACAAACTCCTCCAAAAAAACTCACCCTGCACCCTGCCGGCAGCGCCGCCCTCTGCGCCGCCTCGCACGTCTTGGAGATGATGTCCAGCGGCTCGGAGTAGCACGGCACCATCACGCGCACGTGGTAGGGGAAGGCCACCTTGACCATCCCGGGCACGTCCGAGCTCTCGTCCTTCGCCGGCTCCTCGGAGACCGGGTCCAGCACCAGGTTGGCGCCGTAGATGAGAGTGGTGGTGGCTCCGCACATCTGTTTGTTTTGTTGTTGTGGTAGTTGTTTGGGTGGGGAGAGAAGGAAGAAGAGAAAAAGGAAAGGTGAGCGCGGAAGCAGTAGAAAGAAAGAAAAGAGAAGCGCGCGCGAGCACGCGAAAGCGTCGTCGAAAGAAAAAAAATCAAAACTCTTTGTCTCTCTTCTCCTTCCCCCCCCCCCCCCCCAAAAAAAAAAAAGGTAACGCTCACCTCGATGAAGAAGACGACGACGCCGTAGAACATGTACCTCCCGAGGTCCATCGTCTTGGTCACGCGCACGAAGAAGTACAGGATCAGGGAAAGGCAGTAGAAGGTCACCGCGGCGATCCCGCCCCAGTTCTTCTTCGTCTTGCGGTCGTACTTGCGGAAGTTGTAGCCCTCGGGGATCTGGGAAGGGAGCACCGTGTCTGCCGGCACGGGGGCGAACATGGCCCTGATCTCCTCGCCGAGCTCGACGTCGGCGTTGTAAGGGTGGGCGACGTATTCCTGGGAGAGAGAGTTGGAAGAGGAGTTTTTGAAGAGTTTTTTTTTGGAGGTGAGTTTTTTTTGAAGAGGTGAGTTTTTTTGTTTTCGTTTTTCGTTTTTCTTTCGATCTCTCTCCCTCTCTCTCGAGCTCACGCGAAGAAGAAAAAACAAAAAACTCACCACGATCTCCTCCTCCTCCTCGGACTCCGACTCCTCCACGACCTGCTTGGACTTGCGGATCGTGCGCTTCATCGACTGGTGCGTGTCGAGCGTGTCGGACGCGTACTGTGGTGGGGGGTTTGTGTTTTTGAGAGAGAGAGAGAAAGAGAGAGAAAGAAAGGGAAGAGGTTGAGAGGTGAGCGAAAAGAGCGAAGAACGAAACGAGGGGTCTGAAAGCGGCAAAAGTGGAAGAAATGGAGAATCCTCGCCCTTCCTCTTCCTCTCGACACCGCCAAGACGCGCGCTTTCTCGGCTTTTCTCCCCCCGATCGACGATAGACACCGTCTATGCGCCATCGCGGGGGTTAGAAGGGATCGCAATTCGATATAAGAGCACAGAGAGGCGCGCGAGAAATGAATGAAAGAGAAAAAAGCTAGAAGAATCGAAAACTCACCCCGCCCTTGCCGCCGTCGTCGTAGCCGTCGTGGCCCTGGCCGCCGCCCTGGCCGCCGCCTGCGCCGCCGTCATCCTCGAGAGCCTCGGCGAGCCTGTGAGATCGATTGATTGGGAGAGAATTGGAATGCAAAAAAGGTGAGAAAGGGCGAGGAAGACGAGTCGCATTCGGTGAAAAAAAAGCAAGGGAAGGGCCTCAGCGCGTCGAGGGAGAGAGCGAGAGAGGTCCGCCGAGCGTCAGCGACTCTCTCGCGCTCGCGTTTTTTCTGCATCATCATCATTTCGCGCTCCGGCGCAGAAAGCATGCTCCCGCTCCTCGAATCCCCAACCGCCACCCAGAAACGGAATGAGTACGTCGAACGAGGCATGTCGACGGAATGGAAACAACGGAACAAGGCGATTTGGGGCTCGCATTTGCTCGGCGAGGGGTGGACTAGAGGGCCGAGTTTTTTTTCCCTTTCTTCTTTTCGGCCTCAACTCTCTTCCTCCCCCCGGTCTCGACGCTTGGAGACGAACAAGGAAAATCAATCAGGAAAAAAACGCACCTCATAAGGATACCCAACGCCTCGCGTTTGGAACCACCTCCCCCGCGGCGCTGTAATGAATGTGAGATCAGGAGTGTTGGGGGTGGGATAAAGGTGAGCGAATTCGGAAGAAGAGAGAAAGGGGCGCGGAAAGAGATGTCGGAATTGGTTCGCGCGAGAAAAGAAGAGCTTGATGAAGGGACCATTCATTTTCCTTATTTCTTTTCCTTGTTCTTAAACCTACCTCGTCGCTGCCCGAGGAGCCGCCCGTGTCCATGAGCCCATCGGCATGGCCCATCTCTCTCTCAGTCAATCTCGCGGTGGAGCGGAGAAGGAAAAGAGTGAGAGAAGGGGGCAACTGCCGGCGGACGGGTAGAAGAATCAAGCAGCGCTTGCTCGCGCCGCTTTTGCTTTTGCTAGTGGAAGAGAGCGATGAAACTCTCTTTCGGAAGAGCTAGCTCGCTCTCTCGCTCGCTCTCGCTCTCTTCCCTCTCGCGCAGGCGACCTCGGAAACGCGGAGTGCGCGTGTGCCGGGGTCTCCCGCGAAGGAGAGGAGAGAGGGAACGCGGAGAAGGAGGGGCTGAAAGAGGCCCTCTTCTCGGCAGAAAAGTTGAGAAGAAGAAAAGAAAAAGGAAAAGTGAACTTCTTGCCCCTCTTGATTTTTTGCTCACTCCTCTCGCCGCCGCCGTCGACGGCTCTTTTTTTCTCTCTTCTCTCTCTCTTCTTTGAAGCACCGAGGCCCCTTCTTCTTCTCCCGTCTTTCGCTCTCTTTCCCACTCCAGCGCCTTTGATCTCGTCGCGTCTCGCCCCACTCGAGAAACTCTCACACTCCCGTCGCTGCTTCAGAAGTCGAAAAAAACACAAGCTCAAAGCTCGAGATGGGCTCATCCAAAAAAAAGCCTGGAGCCCTCTCGCACGGCGGAGCGCACTCCAACCTCCCCCCCGAGGTCGCCGCCGCCAAGGCCGAGCTGATCGACGTCGAGAGCAAGAGGACGGCGCTGGTCGAAGAGCTGCGGCTGGTGGAGAAGCAGGTAAAGAGGAAGAAGAAGAAGGAGAGAGAGTTGATGGAATCGTCGTTTTTTTTTCTCTCCATTTTTTGGACCTCCTCCTCCTCCTCTCTTCGACTCTCTCCACTCACTTTTCGACCTCTCCCTCTTCTCCATCTCGTCCCCCACTCCACTCCCCTCCCTCCAACCAAACAACAACAGATCTACGACCTCGAGATGCGCTACCTCGCCACGGCCAACCCGGCAGGGACCGCCCTGAAAGGCTACGACGGCCTCTTGTCCTCCTCGGGGGGCGGGGGAGGCGCCGGCGGCGGCGGCGGCGGCGGCGCGGCCGGGAGGAGGCCGCAGGCCGTGAAGGCCGAGGAGCGCTTCTTCTCGAGGTCGAGCACCACTGGGCAGCCCCCCGGAGCCAAGTGAGAGAGCGGAAGAACCAAAACTGTAACAAACACAATGAACTGCATTCGGAAAAAAAGGAAGACAAAAGAGAGAGGCGTTGCTACAACATCAAAATAAAAAAAAGTCCCTCAGTTTTTTAGTTTTCTTTGCGTTTTTTTTGTTCTTAATTTCGTTCGTTTTTTCAAAGAAGAAGAAGGCTGGATCGCGTGCGCGGGGGGGGCGCAGGAGGCGACGATGATAATAGTCATAATGAAAAGAGTCAAGTTCTGTCTAGGTGGGGTGTTGTGTGTGTGTGTGGCGCGGAAGTCAAAAACAAAAAAAAGCGAAAAAGTCGAAAGAGATCAAACGTTGCTCGGCGCTCCTGCTTTGTTCTTCTCCGCCGCCTCCCTCTCCGCCTCCGCCTCCGCAGACGACGCCGTGGGCGTCAGTCCGACCTCGCTCCCGCTCGAGTAGTTTCCGGAGCCGCCGTGGTGGGAGCTGTGGGCCCCGGCTGCCCCCTCGGCGAACGCGCCGAAGAAGGCGCCGCCGGGCTCGGCAGAAGAAGAGCTCGAGGCGGTGTTTCCGCGCGAGCGGCCTCCAAAGGGGAGGAAGCCGCTGCCGGCCTCGCTCCCTCCTCCGTCGCCGTTGACGCCGTCGTCCCCTTCCAGGGGCATGTACTGCCTCAGGATGGCGGCGACCTCGGCCCTCGCCTCGGCGCGCGCCCTGCCCCGGTGGACAACGATGCCCGCCAGCAAGGCCACACCGGCCGCCGCGGCGACGACGCCGACAAACGACACCACCGACAGAGCGGCTCCCCCTCTCCCACCAAAGGCACCGGCCGACCTCACCCCACCGTCAGCAGGGAAGCACGCCCCGAGGCCAGAGTTCCCCCCCACTTGCTTGAAACCTTCGCGGCAGGAGCAGGTGTAGCCCCCCGGGGTGTTCTCGCACTCCTGGTCGCACTGGTCGGTGCCCTCGGCGCACTCGTCGATGTCCTCGCAGCCCGAGTGCTTCCCGGGACCGGAAGCCCTCCCGTCGCCGCGGAAGCCAAAGGGGCACTGGCACTTGAACCCGCGGAAGGTGTCGACGCAGGCCGAGAATAAAGGGTCGCCGTTCTTCTTCTCGTCCTTCTCGTTTGACTTCCAGCACCCGCCGTTGTCGGCCGAAGCGCACTCGTTCACCTCCAAGGCCGAGGTCAGGCACGCCGGCGGTTCCGTTGCCTCGGAGAACCCGGCACAGAGGCCCCTCGTCACGGAGGGCGCGTCGAGCCTGCCGCGGTACTGCGCCCCGTTGATGACCACCGTCGGGGTGATTAAAACCCTGGAAGAAGAGCCGCCGAGCCCCTGCGCGTCGAGGTTGGTCTCCATGATTTCCGACTTCTCGTCCTCCGAGACGTCGCCGACGCATTTCTCGACTTTGGCATGGTCGATACCCGCGGCGTCCAGCGCCTCGCGAAGGCACTTCTCGTCCCCGAACTTGCCCCTGCGCATCGTGCAGTCCTCGGCAGCCTTCACGGAGAAGCGCCACCAGCTCCAGGGCTTTTCTGCCTTGGTGGCGACCTCGAAGGCGCAGAGCTGCCTCTTGGCTTCGGTCACCACTTCTTTGCCTCCATACTTGGATTTGTAGTCGTCTCCGACGGGCGTCATAGAGCAGTACCTCCCCCTGTGGATGCAGTTGCGCTGGCATTCCGGCGAGGAGCGGTCGTCGTCGCTGGCGCCGAACGAGCAGCGGCGGGTGACGAACCGAGGCGTGAACTGCGCGAACCCTCCCTTCTCGAGCTCCACGGCCTGCCTCTCGAAGACCCGCTTGAAGGCCCCCTGGCGGTCGCACGAGGCCCCGCAGCCGTCGTCGGGCGTCGACCACAGCTCCCACTCGACGCGGGCGTCGGGGTGTGCGACGGCGTCGGTCCAGTCGAGCTCGGCGAGGACCTTCTCGGACCTCTTTGAGGAAGAGCTGCCGCTTCCTCCTCCTCTTGTCGCCTTGTCGAGGGCTTCCTTGAGGCGCTTGCCCGTGGCCTGGGTGACGAGCGCGGTGGGGATGGTGATGTCCTCTTTCAGCTTGGAGATGTCGGGCCTGTCGTCGGGGGCGGCCTGGAGAGAGAGAGAAAGAGGTTCGGTTTTTTTTTTTTTCGAAAGAAGAAGTGAGTTTTTTTCTTTCTTTCTTCCTTCTCTTCCCCTCCAAAAAAAACAACCAAACCCTCTCTCTCTCCCTCTTACCATCGTCACCAGCGCCTCCTCCCTGTCGTCGGCCACGATCAGCGCGGCGGCTCCGGCCTTCTCGGCGTTGAACGCCTTCTCGATGAAGAAGCAGTCGCCCCTGTCGACCAGCGCGATGATCGGAGACGAAGAGGAATCTCTCTTCAGGGACTCCACGGCCTCCTTCGGGAAGGGCTTGCAGGCGTCTGCCTTGACGTGGCGGATCTCTCCTGCGAGGGTGGCGCCGTAGAGCGGGACGCCGAACTGGGGTGGTGGTGGTTGAGGTGGGGGGGTTCAAGAATAAAAAGAGAGAAGGAGAAGAGAGGTTGAGAAAAAAGAGAAGAAGGTGAAGGAGAAGAACAAGAGAAGGAGATCAGGAAAAAGCAAAAGGAAAGAAAAAAACAGCGACTCACGTCTCCGATTGCTGCGTCGTGCCTCCCGGCGACCGAGGAGGGCTCCAGGATGCGCAGCGAGTTGGTCTCGACGACCCACTGCGCGTCGGCTGCCGGCAGGGCGGCGGAGGCTGCGAGGAGGGTGAGGCCGAGGGCCGCGACGGTGGCCAGAGCGCTCTGGCCGCGGCGGCGGGAAGAGGTAGGAAGGGAAGAGGTCATCTTTTTCTTTTTGAACTCTCTTTCTTAGGTCGGTTTCTGTTCTTTTTCTGTGTTTGAGTATTTTGGGATCGGGATTGGACGCGAAGAACGCGGCAGAGAGTGAGAGAGAGGGAAGACGCGAGAGAGAAAGAGAGAAAGAGAGAGAGAAAAGAGGGGAGGCGTTTCTTTGATATTTTTGAAGAGAGAGAGAGAGAGGGAAAACGCCCGTCAACGTTCTTGCTCTGCTCTTTTTGCTCGCGCTGAAAAGAAGAAGCGAGCAAGATGCGAGCGCGTTCTCGCTCTCTGTCGCTCTCTCTTTCTCTTCCCATGCGCCCAGAGCCGATGAAACATGTCTCTCCAGCTTCGTGATCGATTCAGAACAGGAAACGAGGCTTAAAGTGCGAGAGAAGGAGAGAGAGAGAGATGGAAGAAGCGAGCTGAAACCATTGCGAAGCCGCGCTTTTCGAAATTCGACCAATCGACCACCCTATTCTCTCTTTTTCTTCGCCCTGCTTCAGCAGAAACCTGCTTCTGTCTCTCTCTCTTCCTCTCTCTCACCTGAGAGCGAGCGCGCTAGAGTCTGCTCCGTCGGCTGACGCGAAGCAGCGAGTGACAGAGAAGGAGAAGAGCGCGTGGTGGAGCCGATGCGCGGGGAATCAAGAAGAGCGCCGCAGCAGTTTTTCCTTTGTTGATGTGGAAAGAGAGCGCGTCGAAATAGAAAACTTTGTGTTTTCCCCCCTTCTCTTCCTCTTCTCTCTCTCTTCTCAACCTCCACCTCCACCTGCTCCGCCCACTGCTCTCTCCCCCCTCCTCGCGAGAAACCACGCCTCGAAATTCTAACAATCAAACCATAATTCTTTAAACTTACACTTCACTCGAGCCCCGGGAATTTTTTCAGGACCGCTGCCCGCTCTGCCTCCCCTCCTGCTCCTGTTCCTCCTGCTCCTTGCCCCCTCTGCTGCTGCTGCTCAAACTCCACCTTGGCGGCCTTCTTCGCCATCGAAGTCAGCAGCAGCGCCGCCGCTGTGCCCCCGGCCAGGACGAAGAACACGCCCAGTTGCAGCGTGTCCCTCGTCAGCCGTGCCATTTTCTTCTTTTTCTTCTTTTTTCTTTCTATTTTTCTCCTTTTTTCTTTTCTGCTTTTCTTTTTTTCTCAATCAAATGACCCTAGCAGCGAGCGACAGCACTTTCATCAACCCGCGAGCCCTCAGCTCGTGCGTGGCAAAGCCCAGGACGCGGGAACCCAGAGGCTGGAGCTTGGCGTTGAGCAAGACGCAGGCGTTGCGCTGGAAGACCAGCGCGCTGCCGTCGGCGCGGCGGGTCTCCTTCGCGGTCTCGGTCACGACAGCCTTGTGGACCTGAGGGTTTTTTAGTTTGGTTTCGTCGACAAAGCGCAGTCACAGAAGGAGCGAGAGGAGGAGAGGAAGGGGGGTGAGTTAAACGCGGGAAGGGCGTGGTGTGCGAGAAGAGAAGGAGGAGGTCGAGGTCGAAATGGCCGCCGCTAATTCTTCTTCTTCGCATCTGGCCGGCAAATCTGCTCCATCATCTCTTCCGCGTTCCGCTCTCCCTCTTCCGCTCCTTCCTCTCGATCCACTCTCCTGCTCTAAGCGTGCTCAACGATCTCAAAATCACATCAACATAAAAAACCTCCATTTCCTCCTCCATCCTCTCACCTGCCCCGCGGCCACTTTGCTCCGCGGCTGCGCCTTTTTGATCGAGACGGTGATGACGTCGCCGATGCCCCAGCTGCGGCCCGACTGGTTGATGCACTGCGCGACCTTGGCTCCGGAGTTGTCCGTGACCTGGAGCTGCGAGCCGTTGGAGATCATCAAGGCGGGCAAGGGTAGGGGAGAGAGCGTGCGCGCGGGAGAGCTCTTTTCTCACGCTGCGAAGAAGAAGAAAAAAAGAAGAAGAAGTGAGAGAAGAGACTTGCTCGCCACACAACTCCGGAAAAAACTTGACCACCATGCTCTCCACTCCCTCCCTCCTCTCCCTCGCCTTCCTGGCTCTCCTGGCCTCCGTCTCCTTCGTCAGCGCCGGGGATCCCACGGACAAGCTCGTCGGGGTGCACGGTGAGAGAGAAGAAGGGGTCTTAGTGCTTGAAAACGGGAGCGGAGAAAGTTCGATGTTTTTTTTAGACTTTCGCGATCGCAATCGATCCCTCGACTTCGACCCTGACCTCCTCAACCTCTTCTTCTTCCCTCCCCTCCAACAACTCCCCGACTACCTACCACCACACAGACCTGGACGTCGACACCTTCGACAAGCAGGTCAACGGCGGCAAGCTCGCCCTCGTCGAGTTCTACGCCCCCTGGTGCGGCCACTGCAAGACGCTCGTGCCGACGATGAGGGACCTCGGCGCTGTCGTCGCTGGCGACGCGGCGCTGTCGTCTCGCGTGGTGGTCGCAAAGGTCGACGCCGACCTGCACAGGGAGCTGGGCGCACGCTTCGGCGTGTCCGGGTTCCCTACCGTCAAGATCTTCAGGAGGGGCCAGCCGGTGACGAGCGAGAACGCAGAGGACTACAACGGGCCCCGCAGCGCCGAGGGCATCCTCGCTCACTTGAAGACCAAGCTGGCAGAGGACCGCGGCTTCGCCCGCGTCGCCTCTCTGGACGCGATCGCCAAGACTGTGGCTACCACGACGCCTGCTGCGCTGGCGGAGAAGATCGAGGCCGCGGTCTCGGCGCTGAAGGACGAGGCCGAGAAAGTCTCGGGCAAACTCTACGCCGCCTACTCTTCCAAGGCCGCCGCGAAAGCGGGAGACGAGGCTTCCTCCTACTTTGCGAAGGAGCACGCCCGCCTGGAGCGCATGCTGGGCTCGGGGAGCGTGGGCGGGAGCAAGGCCGCGGAGATCAGCAGGAAGCTGTCGGTGCTTTCCGCCTTCCTGCCCGAGGAGGAGACGGCGACCGCTTGAGAGAGTTTTTTTTTTGAAGAAAGAAAGAAAGGAAAGAAGAGTTGCTTTGTTATAGAAAAGGAAAAGAAAAAGAGAATCCGAGGACTCGTTCTCTCGACCACTGTTCATTGTCTGGTAGCTCTCTCTCGAGAGGGGGAGAGGGAGGGGGAGCGCGCTGCTGCTGGAGAAGCGGAGAGAAGAAAGAGACGAAGAAGAGCAAGAAGAGGTTGATTTTTTTTTCATTTCTCTCTCGCTCAGAGCTCTCATCGCTCTCTCTCCTTCTCAAATCCCAAATGGCCCTCCGCGCCAACCGCATGGCCCGCGAGCTCAAGCTCCTCTCGTCGGCGCCTCCCCCCGGCGTCGCCGTCTGGCCCGTGGGCGACGGGATAGGCGAGCTGAGGGCGCAATTGAGGGTGAGAGAAGAGAAGGAAGAAAAGGAAGAATGGGAGAAGAAGAAGAAAAAACCATTTCGCGCAGTTCGTTTTGCGGAAAAAAAAAAAAAAAAAACGCACTTCTCACCTCTTTTTTTCCCCCTTCACCTCCCTTTTCCTCTCCCAATTCCAATCTCTGCACATTCTGACGATAGGGACCAGAGGGTACAGTCTACGAGGGAGGCACGTTCGACCTCAGCGTGAGCATCCCGGAACGGTAAAGAATTGAATGAGTTGTTTCCTTTCGGTTTCGCCTTTTTGTTTTCTGTTTTTTTTCGACCCTCTTCCAAACTCCTTCTCACCTCCTCCGCTTCCGCTCCCCCCTCCCGCTCCCACTCCAACCCAAAACCAACCACCCCAGCTACCCCATCGAGCCCCCTCGGGTGCGCTTCGTCACGCCCGTCCTCCACCCCAACATCGACGGCGGAGGGCGCGTCTGCCTCGACACCCTCTCGCTGCCTCCCAAGGGCACGTGGAGGCCGTCGCTCTCGCTCGGGGCAGCTCTCGGAGCCGTTCGCTCGCTGCTGGCCGAGCCCAACGGCGACGACGGGCTCGTGGAGGAGGTGGCGCACGAGTTCAGGCACGCTAGGGCGGCGTTCGACGCGCGGGCGAGGGCGATGACGAGGAGGCACGCGACCGGCGGAAGTAGTGGAGGTGGGAAAGAGAAGGAAGCAAAGGTCGAGGAGAAGGAGAACACCAAGGCCTCTTCTTCTGCTGCTGCTGCTCTCAACGCGCAGAAACCTGCTGCTCCATTTGCTGCTGCTTCAGCTCCGGTCTCGAGGCTCCAGCTCGGAGCAAAGCGCGCGAGAGAAGCAGGCGGAGGAGAACAAGGCGAATGAGCTTTTCTTTCTCAGTTTTTTCGTTTCGTTTCTTTGGTGTTTTTTTTTACAAGTGTAGAATACAGCGTCGTCTCCACCAGAGATGCATCAAACGTGGATCATCTCTCCGGCGCGAGAGCACAGGGGGCACGGCACTTTCCCCGTGCCCTCGCATTTCTTGCAGGAGGCGCCGCGACGGGGACCTTCGCTCTCGCTCCCGCTCTCGCCGCCTTCGCTTCCGCTCCCTCCGTCTCCTCCTTCTCCTCGTCCCCCTTCCCCTTCCTCTCCGTTGACCTCCCTCCGCAGCGCCACCAGGTCCTCCCTCGCCAGCCACCCGGCAGCCCACGCCCCCCGATCCTTGAGGGTGGCCTGGGGCACCCAAAGCCGTATCTCGTCGTCGCAGGTAGCTACCATCAAGAAGTAAGTCTGGCCTTTTTTCTTCTTGTTCCCTCCTTCTCCTCCTCCTCCTCCTCCTCCTCCGATAACCCTCTTCCCGCGGCAATCGAAGTGCGTCCGCCCCAACGTGCGCTGCAGGGCCGTCCACGTGGTCCCCACGGCCTTGTTTGAATTCAAAGCGTTCTTCCTCGAGTAGCCCCCGCGCGGCAGGGACCCGCGACCGGAGCAGGAGCGGCAGGCGACGTCGCCGCAGCCGTCGCAGCGGCGGCAGACCCTGGCGGGCCTCGGCGCCGGGGCCAGGGAGGCGCCCGAGGCGGCCGCTACTCGGGAGGCCGGCGTGGAGGGCATGAAGGAGTAGAACGGGTTCTGGGCGAGAGGTTGAGTTGGTGGAGGTGGAGGAGAAGCAGTCTCGTCGACATCGCCGTCGTCATCGTCGCTCGACGACGCCGAAGCAGCAATCACCGTCGCCTTTGGGCTGCTCCATCGCCGCACCGAGGCCGCATCGAGCCTCGATTTCGATGCGATGGATGCTGCTTGAACGTGCGCTCTCTCTTGGAGCGGAGAGAGCACGCAGAGAGAGCTGCCTGCGCACAACGCCCGGCGAAACATCACAAGCCAATCTCGAAAAAAAGAAAAATGCCTGACGTTGTGGCGAAGAAGACAACGAAAACGGAAAAAATGTTTTTTTTTCTAGTGCGAAAACAAACACCAAGGCTGCTACACGAAAAAAGACAAGGGCAACGCCCCCCCACAGTTCCACGATCGACTCATCAGTAAAAGAATCGACCAAAGAAAGATGGTGGGTATACCCGAAAAAAAAAATTTATTTGAAAGGACGGACTAGAAGGAGGCGCAAAGGGGAAAAAAGGTCTTTTTTTCACATCTTGCTCTCGACTCTCTTCTCTCTCTCCCTCTCTTCTTTGCCTCTCTATTAAGAACGAGTAACGGAAAAAACAAGCCCCCCTTCTCCGCGCACGGACGCGCGGAAAGTGGTAGCAGAGAACAGTAGCAGTTGTCGGAAACGAAAAAGAAAAAAAGGTTTATTTTTTGGTGTTGTTGTTATCGATGGTGGTGAGAAGCTCAAAAGAGAGAGAGATACTGCCGAAAGCTTTTCAAAAAAACACCTCTCCTACTCTATTTTCAAACGTTGTCCCCGCCGCGGGAAGGGCCGATCACCGGGGCTGGAGGACCAGAGGGAGCAGCAGAAGCAGCAGCGGAAGAGGAGGAGGAGGCGACGAAGGGCGCCGCGGCGGCCTCGACGTCTTCGGTCGTCGTCGAGGTCGTCGCAGCCGCGGCCCTCGGCGCCGCCTTCGCCGCCGCCGCTGGAGCAGAAGCAGCAGCAGCAGCAGCCGGGGCAGCAGAAGAAGAAACAGCGGCGTTCGAGCTCGACTTCCTCAGGCTCGAGGCCGACGACACCCTCTTTGCCTCGGCCCTCCTCGCGGTCTCCTGCCTCTTGATCTTCTTGGCCTTTTGGAACTCGGCCTCCGAGGCGGCGTCCTTGGTGGCCTCGAGCTCGCCGTCGTCGGGCAGGGCCGGAGGGGGCACTTTGCCCGAGAGGATCTGATCGACGGTGGCGGCCTCCTTCTTGAGCTCCACGAGGTTGGAGCCGTCGAACTTCATGGCCGGGGAGACGTAGAGCTTCTCCGCGGCGGTCGAAGGGTCGACGGCGACGCCGCCGTTGGCCGCCTTGGCGGCGGTGGACGCAGACAGGGAAGAGGAAGAACCGCCTCCTCCGGAGAGCTCCTTCGCGTCGACGCCGTCCACGTCCACAGCGGCCCTCAGCGACATCGCGCGCAGCGGCTCCCTGAAGATGTCGGCAATGGCCGCGCGCGCCAGCACCGTGACCGGGATCAGCGCCAGCACGGCCGCGGCCGAGGCCGACCGCTTGATCGAGAGGAAGCCGAACATGATGATCTGGAGCAGGAAGAGCGCGGTCATGATCTGGTCGAAAATCTGCTGCCACATCAGGCCTGTTGGTAAGGGAGTGAGGGAGGAGGAAAGCGGGGTTGGAGAAAGAAAGGAAGGGAAAGCAAGAAAGTTGAGAAAGAAAAAAAACTCGACGAAAAAAAACTTCAAACTCTTCCTCTCTTCCTCTCTTCTCCATCTTCTCTCTCCCTCTCCCTTCCTTCCTTACCTCCAGTCTGGTAGCTCGGCCTCGCCACGTACATCACCCTGTACTTCTGGAAGAACAGCACCACCACGAAGTACAGCAGGCACGTGGGCGGGATGAGCGGGTTGATCCCGCAGAAGACCAAGCCCAGAAGCAGCACCATCGTCAGCTGGGGGACCTCGACGCCGTAGACCTGGTACTGCTCGCTCCACAGCCTGGCCTTCGACCTCTCTGTCGCCGAAAGCTTGCTGCGGATGGCGAAGATGATGAAGGGGATCAAGCGCAGGTTCTTGAAGGCCGGGGCGAACAGCGCCTTGATCGCGACGTAATTCAAGAAGAAGGAGGACATCGTCGGCGCCGACAGGCCGAGGGAGCGGACTCCGGCTGCCGGGTCTTTCGCCCAGAGGGCGGCGGTGTCGAAGAGGGATCCAGCGACGAAGGAGCCGAAGAAAATGGTCGCCTGAGGGGAGGGGGTGGGGTGGAGGGAAAGAGAGAAGAAAGCGGGTGAGTTTTTCATTTTCTTTCTTCTTCTTCGCGCGCGCTCGACCGAAAAACAAAAAAAAAACCCGAATCTCAAAACAAAAGAAAAAAAAAACTCCTCCTCTTTTCTCCCAACTCACCACCTGGAAGATGAAGAACTTGGCGATGACCCCCCTGTCCAGCTCCGACACCGACCTCGCCCCCTGGATCTTCCCCATCACCCGCAGGATCGGCGGCATGAGCGCGATGAAGATGACCAGCACCAGCGGAGGCAGCATCCCTCCGACAAGACCCGACACCAGCTTGAACGGGCCGTTCTTGGGGATGACGTCGCCGATCACGCTGACCCACTTCTGGATCGCCGCCACGGGGATCAGGAACAGCAGCATCATGGCCACGAAGGCGATCCAGACCCCCCAGAACCTCAGCGTGCGCTCCCAGGAGCGGTAGCCGAGAGCAGGCCACAGCACGCCCGCGGGGCGAGGGGCTCCGTCGACGTGCCATACCGTGGTGTCGTGGTGCGACAGCGCCTGCGTGGCCAGCGCCTGCGTGCGCCTCGACTTGAAGGTGACAAAGGCCGAGGGGGCCGCTTTCGCCCTGGCCTTGACCTGCTCCCCCTTGATTTTTTCTTCGAGGAAGCCCATCCGGTCGATGCAAAACTGCACAGCGTCGATCTTGGTCGACTCCTTGGCTCCCAAGGGATAGGTCTCGCGGCCCCAGTCGCCGATCAGGGCGCCGTGGACGGTCCTGGTGCGTCGCTTGATGGCGGCGAGGGCGGAGGAGAGGGCGGCGGCGTCGACGACTTCCCCTCCAGAAGCCTTGACGGGGGTGCTCGCCGCCGACGACGCCGCCGAGGAAGATTTGACCTTTTTCGCCTTCTTGACCTTCGTCGTCGTCGCGCTCTCGACCGCGCGCCTCGCCTGCGCGACGTAGTCGTCCAGGTTGTCCTGCGCGGCCACTTTCAGCTTCTCGTACTCGGCCAGCAGCGGGTCGATCGCCGAAGAGTCGTGGACCGACTGCACGTGCGCGACCTCGCCCGGGTAGAGCTCGCTGAACTCTTTTTCGACGAGGGCCTGGGAGTCCTTTCCTGAAGCGAGGAAGGCGGAGGCCTTGCCCCAGGGGTCGGTCTCGAGGCCGTGAGGGGAGGCGAAGGGGTTGGGAGCAGAGGAACAGGAGGAGGCGTCGAGGGGGTCGATTGCCTTTGTCGCCGCTGTCGCCATGGATGCCGACCTCGACGCCGCGGACCCGCTCCCGCTCCCTTCCCCCGTCAGCAAGCCTCTCACGCCCTTCCTGCTCTCTTCGGGCAGTGCCCTCAGCACGCTCTTGTCCAGCTTGCTGGTCAGCGTCCCCGTCTCGATCCCGGGGATGTCCGTCACCAGAATCGAGTGCGTCTCTGCTCCGGGCGGGGTCGAAGTCAAATACCGCAGCCGCAGCGCGACGGCCTCGCGAGAGAACTTGCGCAGCAGCCAGAGCGTGGCCAGGGTCACCGCCCAGACGGAGGCCGCGTGCACCCACAGCGTCGGCGACCAGTCTTTGACGTTGGCCATGGTGGCCTTGTCGATGTCGGTTAGGGGAACGGTGGTGACCGCGGCGGTCTCGTCTCGGAGCAGCACGAAGCGCGCGATCTCCTCGTCGGTGTAGGCCTTGACGCCGTTGGCGGTGCCGTTGCGGAGGTACTCGACAGCCTCTGCCGGGACGAGGGGCGGGATGTCCGCGGCGTACTGCTTCCATTCCAGTCCTGCGGGGGGCTTGGGGAGATCGTCGTCGGGGACGTAGAACCTGGGAGTCTTGACCGCCTTTTCCTTGGAGGCCTTTTTCTCTTCCTCGGGAGTGGTCGGCGGAGGAGGGACCCAATAGGTGTAGTCGCTCCGAGTCGGGTTGGCCTTCTCCGCGATCAGGGGGGCCACGGCCCCTCCCAAGAGATTGGCCACCAGGCAGGTAGCACCGCACCAGATCGTGACGAACAAGAACAGAGCGATCGCCAGGTGGCAGACGCGCACGAAGCACCAGGCGTCGATGCCCGCCGTCCGGATCACTTCCTCTCCGTCTGCCTTGAGCAGCTGCGGGATCCAGCCGAAGGCGCCAGGGCGGAGGCGTTTCGGGCGGGACTGCGGGGCCAGGAGCTCCTCGGGGAGGTACTCTTTGGGGGCTGGAGAGAGGGTTGGGAGAGGTTGAAAAGAGAAAGAGAAAGAAAGGTGAGAGAGAAGGTCGAGGTCGAAGAAGAAGAAAAAGAAGGGAAAAAACCTAAAAAAGAAAGAAGAGAGAAAAAACAAACAAACTCACAGTAGAACTTGCGCGCCCAGGTGCGGGAGCGGAAGAAGACGAACAGGAGCGTGAAGAGGACGCCCAGGCCGCCGTTGATGGCCTGCGTTTGGTTGGGGGAGTGGAGAGGGAGGAAGCGGAGGGACGGAAGAGAGGGGTGAGTTGAAGAGAAGAGAAGAGAAGAGAGAGAAGGAAGACGAGGTCGAAGACGGCGGCGAGAGAGATAAAAAAACAGATTGCTCTCTTTCTTTTCGCGAGCGAATCGAGCTCCGATCACTCGCCTTGCGCTTCTTCTGAGACCCCCAGAGGCGTAGAGCACGCACGCCTGCTCCCTCCCGAGGGAGATTGCGGGTTTCAAAATAACTCGAAGCGCGAGGCGATCGTCCCGCAAAAAGAGGGGTTGATCGAAACGAATGAAAGAAAGACAGAAGAACCTTGCGGGTCAAAAAGCGGTTCAATGCATGCCCGTTTTTCCCATCAGAGAGCCGTTTTGGAGCTCTTTTTTTGAGTTCTCATGGCCTCGTGCGAACGTACCGCGTCGCGTGACGCGATCGAGGGGTTGAGGAAAGGGCATGCGGGGGCAGAATCGGGCGTGATGGAAATCGGCACGTCCGGCCGATCGAATGGTGCGAAGATGAAAAGAAGGAAAAAAAACAGCACTAGGAACTCACCAGTGTGACGCCAAAGTCGGCACCGGAGGGCATGGTGGCTTTGTTCTCTCTCGAGAGAGGCCAGAGGGTGGGGAAGGGGAAAAGGGGTGGGGAGGGGAGGGGCTCGCGAGCTCGTTTCCGAAGAGAGCTCGTTTTCGAAACCCAAAAAAGAAAAGTGACGATGCGTCGGCGAAAAAGCGTCCTCCTTTTTCTCTCGACCTCCTCTTCTTCCTCTCTCTCATTTCACCTTCAGCTTTTTCTTTCCCTTTTTCGTTCTTAGTTCCGCGATCTCGAGCCCCTCCTCACTCAGCTTGCCTCCAGCGTCTTTCCTTTAATACCCCCCCCCCCCCCCCCCCTGCCACCCCCGCCAATTCCCCCCCCCACCGTCACGCCCCAC
>Ga0114918_10000488_pt1 | contig 34242 bp, 33 predicted proteins | sample LantaG_FD_87015 | JGI IMG/M metagenome (GOLD analysis project Ga0114918, IMG submission 87015) | Deep subsurface microbial communities from Baltic Sea to uncover new lineages of life (NeLLi) - Landsort_02402 metaG | ecosystem: Environmental > Aquatic > Marine > Oceanic > Sediment | place...
AGAGAAAGAGAGAGAAAAAGAAAGAGAAAGAGAGAGAGAGAGAGAGAGAGAGAGAGAGAGAGAGAGAGAGAAAGAGAGTGAGTTGAGTTTTTTTTGTTTTGAGACCTTGAAGAAAGAAAAGAATGGAAAAAACCAAAAACTTCACTCTCACCGCAAACAGGTTCCTCCCCGACTCCCTCGCGGCGGCTCGCGCCAGCAGCGTTTTGGAGCACCCCGGAGGTCCATATAGCAAGATACCCGCGGGTGGGGCCACCCCAAGAAGCGCGGGGTCTTTCGAAACGGAGGAGGTCGAGGAAGAAGAGTTTGGAGAAGCCGAACCCGAGTTCGAATTCGAATTCGTCGTCGCGAGAGCTTCCTGGAGGCGCGACTTCGCGACCTGCTGCCCTCCGACGTCCCCCCACCTCGCGCGCGGCAGCCTCAGGGCGACGGAGCGCATCGCCGAGGGGCGGACGACCCTGCGGGCGGCGTCGAAGTCCTCCCTGGTGACGACGAGGTCGGGGGAGTCCGGGTCGCTTCCTCCTCCTCCCCGCGAGTCTCGAGCAGCATTTTTTCGAGGAGGAAATTCTCCGTCCTTTTCTCCGTTGTCGGCGGCGGCGTTTTTCCTCTTCTCCTCCTCCTCTTTCGCCTTCTTCCTCACCACCCTCCGCAGCGCGGAGCTCGCTGCCTCCCTCACGAGCAGGGCCAGGTCCGCCCCGACGAAGCCGTGAGCGGCGTCGGCGAGCCTCCGGACGTCCCTCTCGGTCAAGGAATGCCGGCGGAGGACCCCAGGAGCAGCAGGCGGAGAGTTCAAAGAAGAGTTTGAAGAGTTTGAAGAAAGGTAGGAGCGGAGGATGGCGGCGCGCCCGTCGGCGCCCGGCGGGGGCACCTCGACCTCGGCGTCGAGCCTCCCCGGCCTCCGCAGCGCCTGGTCTACGGCTTCCAGCCTGTTGGTCGCCGCGAGCACGACGATCCGAGAAGGGCCTCCCGAGGAGGAAGAGATGAGGTCGAGCTCCGCCGCGAGCGCCGAAGAGAGGCGGGCAGAGGCGCCCGAGGCCGCGGCGGCCGCCGCCACAGCGGGGGCGACGGCGCCGCTTCCACTTCCTCCGCTTCCACCTCCACTCCCTTTGCCCCCTCCTCCTCGCGCAGGGGCCAGAGCGTCGACCTCGTCCAGGAAAACCACGGAGGGCCTACCGGCAGCTCTGGCGGCGGCGAAAACTCCGCGGAGCCCCGCCTCGGAGGCGCCCGCCGCGGCGCGCACGACCTCGGCGCCTCCAACGACAAACAGGGACAGGAAAGGCTCCCCGCTCTCTCGTCCGCTCTTCCCGCTCTTCTCCTCCGCTTCTGCCATCAGGGTCAGCGCCGCGTCCGCCGCGGCAGCTGTGGCCAGCGCCGTCTTACCCGTGCCGGGGGGACCGTGGAGCACCGCCCCGGCCGGCGCGCGGAGGCCGTAAAGGGAGAAGACCCCCGGGTTGCAGAGCGGCAAGCTGACGAGGTCGCGGAGGCGCCTCGAGAGGGCTTCGACCCCGCCAGGGGACGCGAAACCGTCAGCATTGCTCTCTGCTGCTGCTGCTGCTGCTGTTCTGGCGCGTGAGAGGGCGCCGCGGAGGGCTCGGGCCCCCGTCGCCGCGGCGGCCGCGGCGGCGCGGGCGGCGGGGCCAGAGGGCCCACCCCCCACTGCCCTCTCCGCGGCTCTCGCTGCCGCCTTGGCCGCTTCCGTGACGAGAGGGTCGCCGTCGTCGTCGTAGAGAGAAGAAGCAGAAGGAGGAGAAGCTGCTGCTGCGGTTTCCTCGTCGTCGCTGTCGTCGCTGTCGTCGCTGTCGTCGCTGACGCTGCTGCCGTTTCCGTTTCCGTTTTCGTCGTCGTCGTTTGCTTCAACAACGACTCGAACCTTGGTCCCGGGCCCGACCCTCGCCGCCTCCCACCCGGAGAGCAGCGATCCCTTCGTCGAGGGGCCCGAAGAACGGATGACGATCTTCATCACCTCGAACGGCGCGTCGCGGCCCAGCAAGGGGACCACGAAGGTGTTCCCGAGGAGGAAGCGGCGGCCGGCGGCGCGCCTCGCCGCGAGCGCGGCGATGGCGGCGCGCTGCCTGGGACCCCAGAGAGGGCTCCTCGGTGATCCTCCTTCTTCCGATTCTTCTTCCTCTAAAGGTCGGAGCACGAGCTCTGCTGCCGCCTCTTCTGCGTCCTCGTTTGAAGCGGGAGGCGGCGGCGCTAAGAGGGAGACGGCGATTCCCTCTGTTGAGGAAGAACAAGAAGGCGACTGACCTCGACCTCCTCTGTTGCTGCTTCTCATCCCCTCCTCTTCTTCCTCCAACAGCCCCAGAGACGCCGCCAGTGCCCTGGAGGGGCTCGCCCTTCCCCTGGCGATCTTGGGACCGGGCCAGGCGTCGGCGAGCACGATCGTGGAGCCAGGGAGGGAAGTTTTCGGCGTCGGCGACAGACCACGAGGAGGAGGTCGGGGTCGAGAACGGCTGGCCGTCGCCGTTTCCGCCGTCGCCGCCGTCGCCGCCGCATGCAACGAATCTGAATGTCTCGTCACCGCCACCGTCGCCCCGGACCGCAGTCTGGCGTCGTGCATGTCGATAGGGCACATCCACAACCTTGCGCGGGCGCCATCGTCGACGGCGGTAGAGGGCAGGGGCGTGAGGGAGAGGGAGAGGAGCGGGGCTCCGATGGAGCTCGACATTTTTCGGCGAAAATCGAAAAGTGAAGTTGCTCTTGCTCTCGCCTTCTTCATTTTTGTCTCTCTCTCTCAGTCGGGGGAGACTTTTGAATCCGCTCTCCTTTTCTACAAACAAAGAAGGAAGACACCCCCTTCCCCACTTTTTTACGCCTCGCTTCTCCCTCAAGGCCCAAGAGATTATCAAGAACTTGGCCCTGGCTAATCGAAAATCCGAATTCGAGCACAAGCAGTGGTCGAAAACGCGGCGCGAAAAGAGAGTTTTTTTCCGGAAAAAAGAGAGGCTCGTCGATTCGTCCATTTCTTCGTCCAAATGCGCTCTTCGAATCCGCCCTCGCGGCCCGTCCCCTGGCTCGCCTCTCCCCCAACGCCGTACATAGCCGGGTTCAGGGCCAACGTTCTCGACTTTGTGCTGCGGAGCGGGCTCGCACAAGAGCTCCCGACGCCGCCCCGGCTCGTTTCTTTGAGCGAAGAAGAGAAAGGCGGCGGCGGCGGCGGCAGCCGCAAGAAAAAACCCGAAGGAGAAGAAAGAGGAGCCCCGCTCCGCGCCTGGCTGGTCCCGCTCGCCTGGCCCCGGGGGTCCCCTCCTGCGCCGCCTCCTCCTCCGCTCTACATCGTCGAAGAAGGGCTGGACGCGGAGGCGCCACTGGTGTGCGATCAGTGCAGGGTCATCGGTGAGGTTTTTGGTCTTTTTCTTCGTTTTTTTTCTTCGTCGTCGAGGTTTGGGTTTTTTTTTCCCTTCTTTCTCCTCCCCCCGCCTTTATTCGCTCACGCCCTTTTTTCCCCCGCTTCTCCGCCGTCTTCTTCTTCTTCTTCTTCTTCTTCTTCTTCTTCTTCTTCTTCTTCTTCTTCTTCTTCTTCTTCTTCTTCTTTATCTCTGTCGCAGGCTGGCAGACGCACCCGGTGTGCAGCGCTCGCTACCACTTCATCGTCCCCCGAACCCCCCTCGCCCCTCCTCCTCCTTCGTCTCTGAAGGCCAACGCCGCCGCCGCCCGAGCGGCAAGCGGCGCCGCAGCGTCGACTTCGTCGTCTTCAGTTGCCCCGTTCTCCTCGTTCCCCGTCTCCGGGGCCAGAGCGGCACTGGCGACCGGAGGAGGAGGCGGAAGCGGCGGAACGAGCAGCAAAAACTCTGCACCCGACCCCTTTGCCGACCCCCTTTCGCGAGAGGCCGCCTCGGCCCTCTCCCGCTCTCTGGCTTCCTCCGCCCACCTCCTCCACGGCTGCCTCCACGCCAACGGCTTCGGCCACTTGCTCCGAGTCAACGGGCGCGAAGGCGGCTCCTCTGGATTGACGGGCGCTCAACTGATGGGGATCTGGGAGAGGAGCTGCTTGCTCGTGAGGGCCCGGGTCGTCACGGTCGAAGACGTCTCCAACAAGGGGGGAGTCGAGCTCCGCGTGCTGCTGGCCTCGTCGGCGCACCAGAGGACGTGGTACGGGAGGTTCGGGTACGGGTTTGGCAGGGGAGGGCACGGCACGAAGAGGGCGACCTGGAGGAAGGCCGCCGCGGCCGCGAGCGGCGCGGAGCTCGCGCCGCTGCTTTCGGGGTTGAGGTCTGCAGCCAACGCCGCCGCCAGAGCCCCCGCTGGCAGCAGTAGCGCCGCTGCCGCCGCCTGCTCCTCCCCGCCCGACACGCTGGCCAGGGACGCCATCCGGGTGATCCGCAGGCTGTGCGACTCGGCGCGCCCGGCGCTGCTGCAGCACGGCAGCGGAAGCGGAGGCGGAGGCGGAGGCGGAGGCGGAGGCGGAGGCGGAGGCGGAGGCGGAGGCGAAAACAGCAGCAAGAAGCCATCCAAAAAGCCGCCGCCGCCGCCGGAGACCCTCGGGGAGCTGCTCGAGGCCGCGCTGGACCTGCTGTCTTCCCCCGTGGCTGCCGCCGCCGCGATGGCCCTGCCCGCTCCCGGTGTTCCAGGAGCCGGGACTTCTTCTGCTGCTGCTGCCGCCGCGTCTGTTGTTGTCGCGGCGGCGGCCTCGGCGGCGAGGGCGGCGGTCGAGGCGGAGAGGAAAGCAACCGCGCTCGCCGCTCTCGCCGCGGCGAACGAGGCCACCGAAGCAGCTGCTACTGCAGTGAAGCCCGAGCCGCTGCCTCCTCCTCCTTCGCAGCCGCCGGCGCCTCCTCCTGTTCCCGCCACGGCTGCCGCTCCCGCTGCTCCCTTCGGCGGAAGCGCAGTGCTCGCCGCCGCCGAGCACCTCCTGTTCTCGCAGATGCCCCCGCCCGTCACGACGGCGAGAGCATCCGACGTCGCGGACCCGGCCCGCGAGCTGCTCCCGGCGATGGACGGCGCCCCTCCCAAGGCGCCGCGGGTCTCGAGGGTGGCGCCGCTGCCGAGGGTTGTCGTCTCTTCCTGCGGGAGTCAACGAGCGCCGGCATCGTCGTCTCTCGACGCCGCAGCTGCAGACCTCCTCCCTCCGCGCTTCCCGCGAGAGGCGTCGCTGGTCGCCGTCAGGGCCTTCTCCGAGACGCTCGCGCGCCTGTCGCGGGAGACCCTGAAGAGCGGAAAGAGCGGCTGGGTGCCCAGGGCCGACGTCAAAGAAGGGGTCGTCACGGCGCTAATGCTGCTGCCGAAAAACAAGAAAAGCCCCACGAAGAAAACCAACGCTTCTTCTTCTTCTTCTTCTTCTTCCTTCGCTCCTCTCTCCAAGGACGCCGCCGAGTCCCTCGCCGAGGCCACCATGCGAGGGCTCGCCGGGAGGTTCCTCCCTCGCCTGGGTGGCGTCCACAGAGGGCTGCACCCGCTGCTGCGGACCCTCTTCTTCTACCTCGAGAGGGACGAAGGAAGTTCTGGAGAGGAAGAGAAGGAAATAGAGAAGGAGGAACCGAAGAGAGAAAACGGCAAACTTCCGCCGCCGCTGCCGCCTGCCTCCCCCGGCCGCACCCGGAGGGGAGCAGCAGCAGTAGGAGTGACCGCTGCCCCGTCGCTGGAACCTCCGCCGACGCCGGGGAGGAAGCGCGGCAGCGGCGGCGGAGGAGCTGCGGCAGGGGGGAAGGCGAAGGCGGAAGAAGGAGGAGGAGGAGGAGGAGAGAGAGCCGGGAAGGTGCGAAAGGTCGAGGCTGGAAGCGACGCCGCCGCCGCGACTGCCGCAACTGCCGCAACTGCTGCTGCCGCGAACGGCGCTGCTGCTGCCTTGAAACAGCAGAAGCGGCTCAAGAGGGAGCTGGCGTCGCTGCGGGCTGACGCGCTCTCGGCGGCGATTGCGGGGGGAGGAGTTGGCGGAGTCGGAGTCGGGGTTGGAGGTGGTGGAGTTGGTTTCGACGCGAACGACAACGGCAACGCCAGCAACGGCGCTGCTGCTGCCGCTGCCGCTGCCGCCGCCGCTTCTCTTCTCATCTTACCTCCGGGCCAGCCCAGACGCGCGAGACTCAAACAGCCCGTCTACAGGCAGGGGAGCATGCCAGGGCACGGAGTTGGAGGAGGAGGAGGAGGAGGAGGAGGAGGAGGCGGAGGAGCAGGAGCGAATGGCGGTGGCGGCAACGCAGCGCGAACGGCAGCAGCTCTCGCCGCAGCAGCGGCCCACGCACCTCCACCCCCGCCCTCCTGGACCTTTTACACCCCGGGAGCAGCCGTGGCACCGGGAGGAGACGCCCGAGGGCAGGTGCTCAGGGACGTCGCTTGCGTCTACGACGCTCTGCTCCGCGGGAACGGAAGCGGCTCTCCCTCAAACCCTTCTTCTTCCCTCTCTTCTCCGCGGGGTTCCGCCTCCAGCACCGCCCTCTTCCTCTCCGGCCCTTCCCCGCGGTCCTCGCCCGGCGTGGAGGCGCTGCGGGACCTGGCGCAGGCGGCGAGGAGGCTGGCGGACGTGAAGCACTTTGCGAAGGACTACGGGGGCCACCTCTGCCCGCCGGCCTCCGCTTTCGCGAGCGCCGCCGCGAGCGCCGCCGCGAGCGGTTCAGCTGTTTCTGGCCCTTCTTCCTCGTCGAAGAACAAGAGGCAGAAGAAGGGCGGCGACGTTGAGCGTCTCGAGCGCGTCCTCGTCACCCTCACGGTCGCGGACTCCCTCCCGGCGATCGGCGCCGCGGGTGCCTCGCAGCAGCGGCTGCGCGAGCTCAAGGAGCAGCAGAAGCAGCAGAAGCAGCAGCAGAAGCAGCAGCAACAGAAGAAAGGGAAGGGCAAGGGCAGCAAGGGCAAGGCCGTCGCTTCCGCGTCCGACTCTCTGCTGGAAGAGGACCCGGAGGCGACCGCTGCCTACGCCGCCGCGGCAGCAGAGAGGGCCGCGTGCGTCTTCCCCTCCGGCGACCCGCCCGCGGAGCCCGTCGTCGTCCCCGCCTCGGCGCTGCTCTCGCTCGCGGGAGGGAAAGACGGCGGCTGCGCCGCCGCTCTCAAAGAGGAAGTGCGCTCGACCTTTGCCGGGATCTACCGCATCTTCGAGCCCCCCGCGGTGATCACCAAGGTGATCGTGGAGTCTGGCCCTTCTTCTTCTGTTGGGCTGCAGCGCGTGGCGACGGCGACGGCGAAGAACGTTGACCCGGAAGCGACGCTCAGGCACGCCGGTTAGTGCTTTTTTTGTTTTCGTTTCTTTTTCTCTCTCTTTTTTCAAGTTCTTTTTTCTTCATCTTTCCCCACCTCCATGTCCTTCCCTTTTTCACCTCTTTCGAGCTCTCCGGACCGCCACCAACACGCCCAGACCACTCACTTTACCAAATTCTTCCCGGAAACACCTCGGAAAAACACGTTTAAAAAAATCCAACAACAGGAGGGATCGAGGACTGGGTCGTCGACTGCCTCGCCTGCGGCACGCACGACGACGACGGCGAGCGCATGGTCAGCTGCGACCACTGCGGGCGCTGGTTCCACACGCGGTGCGCCGGGGTCGCGGACGACGAGCCGGTGCCGCCGCTGGCCGTGTGCGCAGAGTGCGGGAGCGACGACGAGGAGGAGGAGGAGTGAAAAGAGTGAAGAGTAGAAATTTTGCTTTAAAATTTTTAACTTTTTTCTTGTAAAAAAGAACTCGCTCTCTCTCTATTGCCAACGTTACACAAAAACCCGCTGTCTCTCCTCCTATCCATTTTCTACAGCCCCGCGTCCCTGAAAAACTTGATCGCCCCTCGCAGCTCCTCCAGGAAGGCCTCAATTTCAGCAGACGAGTTGTAAAAGTAGGGGCTCGCCCGCGCCGAGGCGTTGCACCCCAAAACAGAGTGCAGCGGCTGCGCGCAGTGGTGGCCCGAGCGCACCGCGACACCGGCGTGGTCCAGCAAGGTGGAGACGTCAGTGGCGTGCAGCCCTTCGACGTTGAAAGAGGCCAGAGCTGCTCGCTGCGACGAAGAAGAAGAAGAGGAAAACTTCGGTCCGTAAACGCGAACGCCGTCGATCTTCGCGAGCCCCTCGTGCAGCAGCGCGCCCAGCTCTTCTTCGGCCGCGGCCACCTCCCGCATCCCGCCGATCCCTTCCAGGTAATCCACGGCAGCCCCAAAGCCTATCGCCTCGGCGATCGCCGGGGTTCCCGCCTCGAACCTTGCCGGCGGGGGAGCAAAGGTGGATTCCTTCAGAGTGACTGTGTCGATCATCTCGCCCCCACCCAGAAAGGGCGGCATCGTTTCCAGGACTTCCTCCCGGCCCCAGAGCATCCCGACGCCCGTGGGACCGCAGGCCTTGTGGGCGGAGGCCACAATCCAGTCCGCGCCCAGGGCCCTGACGTCGCAGGGCATCGTCGGCAAAGTCTGGCAGCAGTCTAGGAGCAACTTCGCTCCGGCCGAGCGGCACATCTCGGCGACGCGCGCGGCCGGGAGCACGCAGCCCAGCACGTTTGACACGTGCGCCAGCGCCACGACCTTGACTTTGCCTTCTTTTAAAATCTTGGAAAGAGCCTCGACGTCGATCTGGGTCCTGTCGGCGGTCAGGGGCACGATTCGTAAGATTGCTCCTGTTTTCGCTGCGACCAGCTGCCATGGCACGATGTTGGCGTGGTGCTCCAGTTCGGAGATCGCGATCTCGTCGCCCGGCCTCAGGAACTTGCCGCTGTTTTTTGTTGTTGTTGTTGTTGTTGTTGTTGTCGTTGGGGTGGGGGGTTTGGAGGAAGAGAAAGAGAGGAAAAGAAGTGAGAGTGTTTTTCGTTCTTTCGCGCGAAACGAAAAAGAGAAGAAGAAGAAAAAAAAAACTTTTAACTTTTTCAACTTTTCAACTTCCAACAACTTTTCAACTTTTCAACTCACCCCCAGCTGTTGGTCACCAGGTTGATCCCCTCGGTCGCGTTCTTCGTGAACACCACCTCCCTGTCGCTGCTGGCGTTGACGAATTTAGCTATCTTGGCGCGAGATGACTCATAGCCGGCCGTCGCCCTGGCGGCGAGCTGGTGGACGCCCCTGTGCACGTTGGAGTTGTCTTTTCTGTAATAAGAGTCCATCGCCTGCAGCACTGCCAGGGGCTTCTGCGACGTGGCACCGTTGTCGAGGTAGACGAGCCTGCGGTCCCCTTCGAGGAGCTGGTCGAGGATGGGGAAGTCGGCGCGGACGCGGGAGGCGAGGAGAGGGGTTGTTGTTGCCGTTGAGGAAGAAGGGGTCGAGGTCGAGGTCGACGGCGCCTGATGGATGGATTGTTGGTCGAGGGAGATTTTGGAATTCAAAACGCCACTCGTGAGCTTTGTCTTTGAGGTGGATGTGGTCTTCTTGAGAGCGCGTATCTGGCTATACGCAAATTTGAGGCGAGAAAGGAGTAAAAAGGGCCTGGGCGACTCGACGCATTCGATGGCAAAAGAGGGAAGAAGAAGAAAGCGGCCAGCAGAGCGAAAACGTCGCCGTCGAAAAAAAAACTCGCACTCACGTCGCTGCTCGCGACGGACGCCGCGAGCACGTCTCCGCGGCGAGGGAGATGCTGGTGCCTCCGTGTCGCTTGCGGCGAGAGGACGGTGTCAGCGCCGTTTAGCGCGCGTGCTGAGGGAGGCATTGTCGAGGAAGAAGAAGAGGATCGAAAAGGAAAGAAAAAAAGTGGAGAGAGCAATTTCGCCTTTGAAAAAAAAAGTTCAAAATTTCGCTTCGACGGAAAAGCAAGCCGATCAAACTCGAGAAGAAAAAAAGCTAGACCTCCATGGAGATCACCCCAGCCACCCCTCGTGCTTCAGCCGATGGAGGAGGCTTCGACGACGACGATGAAAGAGGATCAAAGCCGAACCAGGGGATTCTAGGAGGGTTTTTCCGCAGGAGGCGGCGGCGAAGAAGAGGCGACGACGATGATGATGAAACGATGAATGCTTCGACGGCGACCTCTTTTTCGTCTCGACCCCGACCAACGACGTCTTCCTCCTCTTTCGACGACGGCTCCTCCTCGGCCTTCCTGCTCGTCGCGGCGCTGCTGATCTCGGTGCTGCTTGTCGCCGGGCTGCACTGGTCCGCTCTGGCCGGGATGGAGAGGAATCTGGAAACGAGAGCTGCGACTATTGTTTCATCATCTTCATCTTCCTCCTCCTCTTCTCATCCTCCTCTTCGGGTCTTTTCTCCGAGCGACCTCCTCGCCTCTTCTTCGTCGTCGCAAGAGAACAAGAACAAAGAAGCCTCGATCCTCGTCGCCTTCGCCGGGGAGGTCTTCGACGTCGGCGCCACCAGCAGACACTACGGCCCCGGGGGAGACTACAGCCACTTCGCAGGAAGGGACGCGACGCGCGCCTTCGCGACCGGCGACTTTGACAGAGACCTCACTGACGAGGTCGGGGATCTCATCCGAGACCCAGACTCGGTGCAGTCCCTGGAGCACTGGCTGTCGTTCTATGGGAAACATAAAGAATACAGGAAGGTCGGGGTGGTCGGAGGGGGTGCCTTTTTCGACGAGAAGGGGGTCAAAAAGAGGGCGCGGGTGGAGCTGGAGAGGGCGGTGGAGGGGTGGCGGGAAGAGAAGAGGAGGAAGGAGAAGGCGAAGGAGATGTAAAAAAAAAAGTAAATGGAATGAAAATCACTGAGTTTTTTCTTGTTCTCCTTTTCTCGCGTTCTCTCTTCCCTCTCTGTGCGTCTCTCACTTCCGTTTCAACGCTAGAGAGAAGAGAGGCGCGAGAGAGAGAGGAGCTAGCGCCCTGGCTCCATGCCGAAACGGAGAGGCGCTGCCTCGAGAGAGCGGCAGCAGCAGCAGCGGCGAGAGACTCTTCATCATCATCGATCGATCTTCCCGTTCTTCTCCTCGTTCGCTCGAGGCCTCAGGCAAGCCTGTCGCCTCGATCTCGCGCTGGCCTCCGTCTCCCGCTCCGAGAGCGCGCGCACCGCCGCCTCGCAGTGTTTCCGCTTCAACGGGATCATCTTCTTGTCGCTCCTGGCGTGGAGGTGGGCGGTCGCCCCTGCTGCCGCTGCTGCCGTGGCAACAACAGCTCAAAGAACGACGAGCTTCCCCCCGCTGCTCTCGGCGCTGACCTCCGCGCTCTTCGCGCAGCAGCAGCAGCCTTCGAGCTCTCCTTCTCCTCCTCTGCAGCTCTACGCCGCCTTCGTGCTCGGTTGGATCTTCCCGGCGTCGGCGCTGGCGCTGAGCCTGAGCGGAGGATGGTGCCTGGCGGTGGCGAAGGGGGTGTTCGGAAATGAAGAAGGAGGTGAAGGAGAGGAAGGAAAGGAGAAGGCGAGAAGAGGAAGAAGCGGCGGCGGAAGGAGTCGAAGCAGGGGCAGGAGCCGAAGCACAACTAGGAAGGTTTCTTCTCCCTCTCCTCCTCCTCCGAAGACGACTAGAAGGAAAGTCACCGCTCATTCCTCTGCGGCGGCGGCGGAGGACGAAGCCCTCGAGCTGCAGCGCGGGACCCTGTTCTCCTTCCTGTGGGCGCAGGCAGGACTCTCCCGCCTCCTCCCACCTTCCAGTGGTTTTTTCGCCTTCGCGGGCCCTCTGCTCTCGACGCTGCTGACCTGGCTTCTCTACGGGCTGATGGCCTTCGACTACCGGTTCACAGCGCAATCCGAGAGCGGCGTGGAGGCGAGGAGGGAGCAGGGGCGGCAGAGGAGGAGCTCGAAGACGACGGAGAAGAAAAGCGACGAAGAAGAAGAAGAGGAAGAAGAAGAAACTGAAAATAGTGAAAACGGAAACGGAAACGTCATCGGCATCGCGGAGCGAGTCACGGCTTTCGGGAAACACTGGCCCTTTTACCTGGCGTTTGGGATCGTCGCCGCGTCGCCCTCTGTGGTCCTGCCGTTTTGGGAAGGTAAGCTTTTTTTTTCCTGTTTTGAGTTTTGAGTTTTGAGTTTTTCTTTTTTCCTTCTCTTTCTTTCTTTTCTTCGACCTCGAGACCTCTCTCTCACCTCTTCTCTATCGATCCTTTTTCCCTCTCTTTCTCTCATCACTCTTATTAAAAGGGATGGCCGCGGTCGCGGCAATCTACCCGCTGTTTGTGGCGCTGGCGGCTTCGGGGGCAGCGAAGCCAGAAGAAGAAGAAGGAGAGGAAGAAGGTTTTGAGGTTTCGACGAGAGCGACAGCATCAAGTTATTTCTCTCTTTTGTCGCTCGTTTTCTTGCCTGCGCTCCTGGTGACGGATCTGGTGGTGTCAAAGGCGACGCCTTTCGGGTGGAGGATTGCTGGGAGGGTGGGGAGGGTGTTGAGGTTGGGGAGTGGGGGTGGAGGTGGAGGAGGAGCGAGGGGCAGAGGAGGTCGAAGGAGGTGAATTTTTTTTCGTTCTTTTAACTGCAATCACTTTTCTTTTCTTTTTTTCTCTTTTCTCGCTCTCTGAGGCATCGTTTTATAGTGTTTTTTCTGTGCGGCTCTGTTCTCTCTCTTCTTTTTGTCTCTAGATCGCTAGCAATTCAGAACAGCAGGAGAAGCGGCGAGGCTCGACGAGAAAGAACAGAAAGAGAGTTAAAATGACGACGACGGCGGCGACGGCCGATGGCAATGCTAGCGCCGCCGCGCCCAGCGCAGCCACCGCGGCGCGCAGCCAGCCCCACGACGACGACACGGAGGCGCGCCTCGCAGGGGTCGAGGCGCTGCTGGATGAGAGCGCAAGGACGCTCAAGACGCTGCACGGTGCGTTTGAATTGGTTTGTTTTCGAATTCCGGTCTAGCCGCTCTCTTTTCGCTTTCTCTCTCTCTCTCTCTCAACCTCGACGACCTCCGAACCTCCTCCGCCACACCAAAACACACCCCCAAAACAGCGGCCGTCGTGCTCTCCGGCGGGCGCCCACCGGTGCAGGCCGAGCTTGACCTGGCCTCCAGGGCCAGGGAGACGCTCGCGGCCGTGGCGCGGGCCCTGCCGCCCAGGGCGCTGCTCGCAGGTCCAGGAGCAGAAGCAGGGGGAGGAGTTGGAGGAGAAAACAGCAACAACAATCGCATCGACGGCGACAAGCTCGCGCGGCTCTCCGCGGTCGAGAGGACCGTGCAGAACATGGGGATGCTGCCCCCGGTGGTGGTGGTGCCTGCTCCGACAGTCGCCGCCGCGGCGGGAACGGCAGCAGCGGGGGGGGCTACGGCGGAGGAGGTTGCTCCGCAGCAGCAGCAAAAGTGAGGAAAGGAGTGATTTTGTTCTCTCTCTTTCACTTCGTCTTTAAAAGAGGAGAAAAAACTGTAAAACAGAAACAAAGAACTGAACCTGATTGATTTTCGGTATCATTTGAGAGGAAAAGAGAGAGAGAGAGAGAGAGAGAGAGAGAGAGAGAAGCGAGAGAGAGGAAGCGGAGAGGTGAGCAAGAGTGGGAAAGAAAAAAACCGTTCGTCTCTCTCTCGCTTGCTCACTCACTCGCTCACTCTTCTTCCATCGTTTCTTTTTTCTTCTTCTTCTTCATCAAAGACCGCTTCCGTTAAACGGATCGCTGCCTCGTCTTGCCTTCCCCATGACCCCTGTCGCAGAGAGAGACACGTCGGCATCGACAGGCAAAGGAGGCAACGCGACGGGAGCGAGCGGGAAAGAAGCGATGGCGATGATGATGACGACGACGGGAAAACCTCAACCTCCTCCGCCTCCTCCTCCCTCATCCAGACACGCGCGCCTCGTCGTGCTCGCCGGCCCCCGCGGCTCGGGCAAGACCACCGTCGGGAGAGCCCTCTCCGCCCTCATGGGCTCCGCGGTCCCCTTCCTGGACGCCGACGACTACCACGACGCCGCGGCCAAGTCCAAGATGAGCCAGGGGGAGGCCCTCGACGAAGGCGACAGAGTGCCCTGGCTCGAGCGCGTCGCCGCCGCTGCCCGCGAGGCCGCGGTCTTCTCCCCTTCTCACGTCGCTGTGTTAGCCTGCTCCGCCCTGAAGAAAAAGTACCGGGACCTGATCGTCGAGGTCGCCAACGAGGCCGAGGTACCCTCCGTGGCGGTCGACTTTGTCCTGCTGAAGGCGACCCGGGACTCGCTGCGCACGCGGCTCGAGCGGCGGCAGGAGATCATGCAAAAGTCGTCGGGGGCCTGCGAGGAGGTCGCCGGGCATTTCTTGCACCCTTCGCTGCTGGACAGCCAGCTGGAGAGCTGGGAGGACTCGGCGGAGGTGGTCGTGGTAGAGAACGACGGCGGCGGGAACGACGAGGGAGGAAGCGGAAGTGGAGGAGGAAGAGAAGATGAAGCGGCGGCGACGAGAAGGGCGGCCGAGGCAGTGCTGAAGGCGGTGGGGCTCGAAAAAGGGAAACTGTGAAAACGTATGCGTGGTGTATTTTTGAGTTTTGTAAACAGAGCGCCTTTGTATCCTTTTGTGTGTACTTGTTGTTGGTGGCGGAAAAAGGGCCTTTGTTTTGTTTCGAATTGCAAAAAAACGGAAAAGGAAAACTCTCTCTCCCTCTCTTTTCTCCTAAACCGTCGCCATCTTCCTGTACTTGACCCTCGTCGGGTCCACACTCCCGGTCCTCTTCTTGAAGTCGGCCTCGTACTCGGAGTACCCTCCTTCGTACCAGACGACCTTGCTGTCGCCTTCGAACGCCAGGATGTGCGTCGCGAGCCGGTCGAGGAACCTTCAAAGTTTGATTTTGTTTTTTCAGAAGTCGGTTTTTTTCGTTCGCGCGCGTCGAGGTGAGCTTTTTTCCATTTCCTTCTTCGTTTTCGCCCTCTTCTTCTTCTCTCTCTCTCTCCAAATCCTCTCTCTCTGTCCAATCCAACACTACTATACTCACCACCTGTCGTGCGAGATCACCATCGTGGACCCGGCGAACCGCTGGATCGCGGCCTCCAGCGCCTGCACGAAGAAGACGTCTGCCTCGTTCGTCGGCTCGTCGACCAAAAGCAGGTTTCCGGCTCCCGCCAGCGTCCTCGCCAGGTTGAGCCTGTTCCGCTCTCCACCTGACAAGACCTTGACCTTCTTCTGCTGGTCGCTCCCTTTGAAGTTGAACCAGGAGCAGTACTGCCGCACGGGGACGTCGCGGCCGCTGATGCTGATGGTGCCTGCCGGGTCGACGGTGGTCCCCGCGGCGGCCGATCCGGAAAGCGCCGTCGCTATCGCCTCCGCGACCGTCATGTCGAGGTCGAGGCCGGCGCGCATCTGGTCGACGTACATGGGCTTGACGGTCTCTCCGACCTTGATCTCGCTGTTGTTGGAAAGGGAGGGTTGAAGTTGAAAGTGGGGGGGAAAAAGAGGAAGAAGAAAAAAGAGGTGAATTGTTTTTTTCTTTCTTTTACTCATCAAAGCAGCTTTTGAAGAAAAAAAGAAACCTTTTCAACAAAACTTCCTTACCCCGAGTCAGCCTTGTCCAGTCCCATGATCATGTTGAAGAGCGTCGTCTTCCCCACCCCGTTGCCCCCCACGATGCCCATCACGGCACCGGGAGGCACGGAGAAGGAAACGTTCTCCATCAGCAGCCTCCTCTCTCCGGTCGCTTCCAGCTCGACGGATTTCGTCAACCCTTCGACGTCGACGACGACGCCGCCCAGCCTCGGCCCGACGGGGATCGTCAGCGAGTCGAAGATGCCCTGTCTGGCGTAGGCGGCCTGCTCCTCTACCAGCTCGTCGTAGACGCGCAGCCTGGCCTTGCCCTTCTTGTTCTGTCCCTTGGCTTTCGAGCGCACGAACTCGAGCTCCTTGTCGATCGCTCGGCCGACGGCGGCCGAGGCCTTGGCGTCTCGCTGTTCTCTTAAAGCTCGCGCCTCGAGCCACTCGCTGTAGTTGCCCTCGAAGGGGATGCCTTTCCCCTTGTCGAGCTCGAGGATCCAGCCCGCGACGTTGTCGAGGAAGTAGCTGTTGTTGTTGTCGGAAACAGAGAGAGAATAGAGAAAAGAGAAGTTTTGAAGTGAGTTTTTCGGTTTCGAAAAGAAAGGGGGAAAAAAATCATTCTCTCCAAACAACTCCTCCCATCCCCTCTTACCGGTCGTGAGTCACCGCCACCACCGTGCCCCTGAACTCGGCCAGCGTCCTCTCCAGCCACGACATCGACAGCGCGTCCAGGTGCGTCGACGGCTCGTCCAGCAGGAGAACGTCCGGAGCTTCCAGTAAAACGCGAGCCAGAGCGACGCGCCGCCTCTCTCCTCCCGAAAGCTTGTCCACCAGCGCCTCTCCGGGAGGGCACCGCAGGGCGTCCGTCGCCCTCGCCAGCGTGCGCTCCAGCTCCCACCCGTTGCACGCGTCGATCTCGGACTGCAGGCGGTCCATCTTGCCCATCAAAGAGTCCACGTCAGCACCCGGCTCGGCCATCTTGGCGCTGACCTGCTCGAAGTCCTTCAACAAAGCTTCGACGCGGGCCAGCGCAGGGCGGATGTTGTCGTCGACCGTGGGGCCGTCGGCGAGAGGGGGTTCCTGCTCCAGGTACGACACCTTGATGCCGTCGTTGACCTGGAGGTTGCCGTCAAAGGCGTCGTCGACGCCCGCGAGGATTTTCAGCAGAGTCGATTTCCCGGCGCCGTTGGCGCCCAGGATGCCGATTTTGGCTCCGAGGTACATCCCTAACCCCACTCCGTCGAGGAGCTTCTTGCCCGAGGGGCTGAGCTTGGTTACTTTGTCCATCGAGAGGATGATCTTGCGCGTTTCTTGCTCGTAGGAAGAGCCCTCGCGGACCTTGCCGGGGGACTTGAAGCCGCTGTTGCCTCCGCCGCCACCGCCGCCGCCGCCACTGCCTCCGCCGCCTCCGCCTGTTTTGGGAGCAGAGGTTGAAGGGGCGCCTCCTCCGGCGTCGCGGGGACCGCGGCCGCGCTTGGCGGCGCTGTTTTGAGTTGAGTTGGAAAAAGGGGAGGAAGAAAGAGGTTGAGGTTGAGTTTTTTTTTGTTATCCGTTTTTCGGCTAGCATCGTTTTTGGCATGCCCCCACGGCCGCCGCGAAGGAGACGATTGATGCGACGGAATTCAGAGTATTTAAATTCATTTTTCAAGTTTTTTCTCAACATTGGCAGGGTGGCTGCGATAGTGTCACATCCATCGACATCAGAATTGGATGCGAAAGAGGCAGGGAGAAAGCGGGGGGAGAGACGAAAGCAATTGACACTCACACGACGACGAGAGCGCCGCCAACGCTCCGGCGTTGTTGGTGTCGTTGCGAAGAAAGAGGGAGCGCTGCCGAGCTCGTCCTCGCTGGCAGAGCCGCCGTCGCTCGCGCGTTGATGGCTCGAAACAGCATCTCGCTTATCAGCAACAGGCGGAGAGTGGTTGGAAAGGAGGGGAGAGAGAGAACGCGGGGAGAGAAAGCGCGGGATGCAAAGTTTCTTTTTGAATGCTCGCCTCTTTTTTTGTTGTTGTCGAATTTCTGAAACCACGCTGCTCACTCTGCATCGATCGAGCCTTTCTCAGAATCTGAAAAACTTCGAATCATGCCTCCTCCTCCGCCACCAGACGAGCCCCCCAGGCCGCCTCCTCCCTCCTCGTCGTCCTCATCGCAGCAGCAGCGCACACCCTCCTCCTCCGCATCATCGTCGTCGTGGACCTCGCTCGCGCAGCAGGAAGAGGCCGAAGCCATCGCCACCGCCGCGAAGCTCGCGCAATCGCACTCGAAGCCGTTTTCGACCCCGGCAAACTTCCAGGCCCCCTCGCTCGGGGAGCAGTTCTCCTACGCCGCCAGGCGGCACCCTTACGCGCGCTTGGGCTACGCCGCCGTGTTCCTGACCGGGGCTGGGGTGTGGTGGTGGGCGACGAGCTCGAAGGCGAAAGAGGAGAGAAAGGAGGCGAAGGAAAAGGAGTGAAAAGTTGCGGGTTTTTTTTTCTCTGGTTTTTCCGCTTTTCCGCTTTCCGCTCCATTGTATTACAACTTTTCAAAAAAACAGCACTTGTACATGGCACACGCGAACGAGCAGATAGAGAAGAGGGAGAGAGGGATTAAGAGAGAAAAGGGAAAAGAGAGGAGAAAGAACAGCAGTGAAACTTCAACTCAACCTTTACCCGGAGCAGCAGCAGCAGCAGCAGCAGCAGCATTCGCAGCAGGAAGCCCCGCAGGGCTCGCCGCCAGCCTCGCCGCGTTACCCACCTTCGAGAAGTACACGCTCCTGCTCGTGCTTCCCCTGGCTGCCTCGGCCTCGACCTCTCTCGCGACATCGGAGCGGCGCTGCTTCGCCTTCGAGCGCTCTTCCTCTGTTGCCGCTGCCGCTGCCGCTGCTGTTGCCATCTCCGCTGCTGCCGCTGCAGCTGCTTTCGCGCTGTCTGCCTTTTCCAGGGCAGCCTCGAGCTTGGCGCGAACCTTCTCCCTCGTGGCGTCGTCGATTATGTGGGAAGGGTGGTGGTTCTGCTGCTGCTGCTGCTGCTGTTGTGAGGAGGAGGAGCTCGGCTGCTTCTCCTTTCTTGATGCTTCTCCCCCTCCTCCTCGTCTCTCAAAGTCGTCCTCCGCGTCGGCGAGGGCGTCTATCACAGCGGCCTCCCGCTTCGCCTCCTCTGCTTCCTCGTCGGCGACGGTCAAAATGCCCCCGCCGCTGTTGTTGTCGTCCTTGTTGTTGTCGCTTGCGCCGCCGCGGAGCTCTCCCCCACTTCTTCCTTGCCCTGCAGCAGCGTCGACGGCGGCGCGAGCAGCGGCAGCGACCCTCGCCGCCGCGTCAGCGACCTCCTCTTGCACGCCCTTGTCCGCCAGCGGCGTCGGCCCTGCGATGCCCGTGGTCTCCGTCGCGGCGGGGTTGTCGTCTGCGTCCTCGCCGTCGTCCTGTTCTTATTTGATTTGGAGCAAAAGAGGGTGGTCGAGGTGCAAGGAAAGGTCTGAGTCGGCGAACAATCGAGATGAAGGGGGACTCGTCGAATCGTTTCTCCACGCTCTTCTCTTCCCTTCTCTCCACGCTCTTCTCTTCTCTTTTACCTCCAGGACGCGATCCATGCCGTCCTTCTCCTCCTCCTCCTCCTCGGCGGCTGCGAGCGTCCTCAGGCGCTTGAGCGGCGGCTCGCCGCCAGTGGGTTTCGCTCGCTCGTCGTTCGCATGAGTCTCTGATGGAAACGCGGCCTCTTCCGCGGCCTCTCGCGCGGCCTCTATCGCGATTTTCTCCTCCCCGGCGATTGCACCGGGGTCTGACATTGTGTCGGGAGCAAGTAGGCCAGGAGAGACGAACGAAAAAGGAACGCAAAGTGGTGTCGAAAAGGGGGGGTTTTCGCGAAACTGTTTGATTTGCAAAAAAAGTGAAAAGAAGTCTCTGTCGAGTGGAACGACCTCTTCGACCTCTTCTGAAGAATCTCTCTTTCTCCTCTTCTCTCTTCCGCTCTTCTTCTCTCTTCTTCCCCTTCTTCCCCTCCTCTTCACCACCCGACCCGCAGGCTCCTCTCCGCCTCCACGGCCGCCTCGGGCGTCACGCTGCCCCAGCTCCACGCCTGCTGCGTCAGAGAGCAGAAGGACTTGGGCGAGGAGGAGGTCGGGGTGGAGACGAGAGGAGGAGGAAGCAGAGGAGAAGTGTTTCTTTCTCTTCCTCTTCCTCCTTTTCCCACTCCCACTTCTCCTCCGTCTCCGTCTCCTTCTCCTTCTCCTTCTCCAAAGTCGCTCACCCACGCCTCCCCTTCCTTGAGCCGCGTCGTCAGCACGTGTCCCAGGGCCGTGAACTCACCGAAGTCGTCGAGGTGGTGCGAGAGGATCCGGTGGAAGAGCGACAGCGAGGCGTCTTTCGAGAGAGGAGGAGGAGGAAGGGGAAGAGGAGAGGGGACACCGCCGCCGCCGCTGCTGTTGTTGCCTCCGCTTCCTCCTTCTTCTTCTTGTTCTCTCTTCATCGCCCTCTCTCCGTGCCTCTCGAGCACGATCTCTTTAACTAAACCATAGACCCGTCGCGGGAACACCAGCGGGAAGCAGCTCATCGTCTCGAAGGGCACTTTTTCCAAGAGCATCTTTTCTGCTGCCTTTTGCCAGCGGTGGAAGGGCTCCGGGAGGGAGGCGAAGGGCACTCGCCTGGCCCTGACTCGGCCTCGGGGGTCGACGAAGTCGGAGCGGGTGATCTTGCGGTAGGAAGAGGAGGAGGAAGAGGAGGAGGAAGAGGAAGGAGGGAGCTTCTTGTTATTTTTCGTTTTCTTTTCCTTTGCGTTGCCGTTTCCTCCTCCTTCTTTTCCTCCTTCTTCTTTTCCTTCTCCTTCTCCTTCGACCAATTGCCTCTTAAAGATGCAGTCACTGTCGATATGGACGAAAAAGTCGGCGTCGGAGAACAAGGGAGGGCGGGTGAGCTTGTCAAACATCTTTTTTGAGAGTTTTGTTTTTTGGGATAGCGTTTTTTTTTTTTTTTGAGGTCGAGAGTCTCGAGGTCGAGGTCGAGAACGAAAGAAGAAGAAGAAAAAAGCTCCCAACTTACCTGCGCGTGGTAGCCCCCATCCGCGGTCACGCTCCCCATCACCCTGGTCGCCCTCGCGAACGGAGCGTCGTCCGAGACCAGCATCACGATCGGGAGCTTCCCGCTGAACAAAGGCAGGAAAGACCCGAAGAGCTCAGAGTCGTTCCGGGCGACCGAGACCAAAAGTTGACGGAAGGCCGAGGGCTCGACGTTCGCCTCGACGGAGCGCAGCAGCCAGGTGAGCCAGGCGGCGTCGCCGCGGTAGGTGCGAACGTAGAGGTCGATGGTCGGGAGAGGAGGAGGAGGAGTAGGAGAGGAGAGGGAGAGGGAGAGAGAAGGGAGGGGGTTGCCGCGGCTGCGGCGGGAGCTGCTGCGGCGGCTGCGTTTGTTCTTGTCGCCGTCCTTGTTGTCGTTGTTGAAGGAGGGAAGAGAAGTGTCGACGACGGAGAACCGCCCCCGTCGCTCCTCCGCCTCGTCTCTCTCGTTCGCTTCATCGGTCCCGCGACGACTGTGCCTGCCTCCGTGGCTGCTGCTGCTGCTCGCGAGGAGCTTGCGAGCAGAGGTGGTTGCGGACGGAGAGGAGGAGGAAGAAGTGAGAGACGAAGAAGTCGCGGCGGTTGTTGTTTTCGCCGCCGCCGCCGCCGCCGCCCCTCCCTGTGGGAGCAGCGGCAGCGCGCCCGCGGAAGAAGACGATGATGACGACGACGCCAGAAGCAGCAGCAACAGGGAGCACCAGCAGCAGAGCAGCGCGCAGCCGCAGCAGCTGGAGAAGAGGAGAGAGCGCGTTTTCATTTTTTTCTCGAGAAGAAGACGAAGAAGAAGAAGAAGTGAATTTTGCTATCTGTTTTTTTGTCATTAGATTTTTCACAAGTCTCTTCTCTTCCCTTTCCCGTTTTTTTCTTCAAACATTCGCCGCCCTCCACACGTTGAACCCGTCCGCCGCCGTCGAGGCCACCAGTCCGTCGACCTGAGGGTGCCAATGCGCCTCCTTGACGTCCGACTGTCCCGCGTGGACGAACAGCAGCTGCGCCGGCAGGCCCGAGGAAGCGTCTTCGGCAGAAGAAGCACCGACGGCGACGGCGGCCCCTGCCCCGAGCGCCGCTTCCTCTTCGGGGTCCCTCTCCACCGCCAGGTCCCAGACGCAGGTCGTGCCGTCGGTGGAGTCGCCCGTCGACAGCAGCACGCTGGACTCTGTCGGGGACCACTCCACGGAAGTGACAGCCCCTCGATGGTAGCAGAGGCGGGCGACCTCCCCGGGGGCCGTCGCGGGAAGCTCCGGAGAGGCCGTCTTCTTCCCAACTCCGCTGCCGCTTCTGCTTCCGCCTCCGTTTGCGCTTCCGCTGTTATTAGCACTCCCGATCGCGCGGAGGTCCCACGCCTTCACAGCGCCGTCGTCCCCGCCGCTCGCCAGCATGAAAGTCGCCAGGCCGCTCCACGAGACCACGTTGACGTCCGACGCGTGCGCGCTCTGGATCACTAATTGCGGCCTCGAGCGCGCGCGGGCGTCGTAGACCCTGAGGGCGGCGTCGGTCGCCGCGGTCGCGAAGACGGTGCCTTCGGTCGGCGACCACGCGACGTCCTCAACCGACGCACGGTGGTCGTCGTGGCCTCCGTAGGGCTGCGAGACGGCCCAGGAGAGAGGAGAACAAGAAGAGGAGGCCGCTCGTCCTCCCTCCCTGGGCTCCCAGACTCGGAGCCCGCCGCCGCAGTCGCCCGACGCGAGCCTCCCAGGAGCCGGGCCGGGGGACCACGCCAGCCCGAAGCCCTCCGCCCCGTGCCTGTGCGACGCCACGGGGGCCAGAGAGAGGAAGTCAGAGGAGAGAGAGCCGCCCCCGGCCTTCCTCTTGACTCCACCACCACCGATTTTCTTCTTTTCTTTCTCCTCGTTGCGGGCGCTCTCGGCGTCGGTCATCTTCTCCAGCTCCCCCAGCTGCTGCCTCAGGTCCCAGATAGACACGACCCCGGAGTCCAGCCACGCAGCGACGATCCCCGGGTGCTGCGGCATCGCGCGGACCCGGTTGACGCCGGCGTTGACCGCCACGCGCCTCGAGGCAAGCGTCGGCCTGTCGGCTTCGTCGTCCTCCGAGTCCGAGGAGAGGCCGTCATCAGAGTCGTCATCTCGTAAAGCAGCGGGCCCGTGCTTGCCCCGGCCGACCCTTCCCAGGCGCAGCAGGGAGAGGGAGTTGGCGCTCCTGGTGGCGGCTTGCGTCCCGGCGGCGAGGAAGAGCGTGTGCGGGAACGACGCGACCGCGGCGGCGGCGGCGGTGGTTGAGGTTTTCGCCGTCGAAGCGCTACTCGCTACGCTCGCGACCCGCGCCGCCGTCGCCGCATCGCGGAGCACGTCGAAGCTGAGGCACGGCCACTCGAGCGCCAGGCTGTGCATGCAGTCGTAGGCCGTGGGGTCGTACTGTAACGTCTCGTCCTCCTCGAGCGGGTCGTAGCCGGGGCGCCAGACGGCGGGAGTGATTGGAGCGTCATCGTCGGCCATGGTCATGGAGGAAGCGTTAGCCGCCGCTTTCGTCTTGCTCGCATTGCCTGCTCCTCCAGCCTTCTTGGCGCCCTTTTTCGCCGAGCCTCCACTACCGCGGGCGCGAGGGGAGACTGTCATGGCGTGCTAGAGCGAAGATGGATAGGAATGGAGGTCTTTGAAGGGAGAAATGAGGGGACGGAATACTCGTTGTCGGCGACGGCTAGATGCGAGAAGAGCGGAAAAGGCTCGGCGCGTTGAAAAATGAGGAGAGATGTCCGATTTTTTGCCTTCGAAAATTTCAATTTTTTCTTTTTACTCTTTTTCTCTCCCCCGCGAGCACGCGCTCGCCCCGAGGCGGTATCGTCTCTCTTCAAAATATCGAACAAAAATGATTTCTCTCACTATAAGCACGAAACAAAAACGCAAAAAGCAAAGTGGGAGGGGGGGAAGGGGCTCCTCGGAGCTGGATAAAAATTTGAGGGGGTTTTCTCAACGGAAAAAAGGGGGAAAAAGTGTTTTCGTTGGGGGGTCATGCTCTCTCTCTCTCTCTTCTCTCTCTCTCTCTCTCTTTCTCTCTCTCTCTCTCTTTTCTCTCTCTGCTCTCTCGCCGTAAATAGAACTAAATAGCAAACAAGGTGGGGGGGACGTGGGGTGGTAAGAATTGGTGAAAATCGTCTTTTTGAAAAATCTAGTACGCGTCTGTGCCGAACGAGCGACCTCCGCCACCGCCGCCGCCGCCGCGGTAGCCACCTCCGCCACCTCCACCTCCGCCGCGGTAGCCGCCGCCGCCGCCACCACCCTCGCGGCGCCCCTGGTATCCACCGCCGCCACCGCCACCCTCGCGGCGTCCCTGGTAGCCACCGCCGCCACCCCCGTAGGAACGGTTGCTGTTGTTGCCCCTGTAGCCACCTCCGCTGCCGCGGCCGCCGCCGCCTCCGTAGCGCCTGTTGTTCCCGAAGCGGCCGCCACCTCCACCCTCGCCGCGCCCGTCGTCCCGCATGTCGGACAGCTGCAGCGTCTTGGGTTTGTCGAGCTCGAACCCGCGCTTCTCCAGCTCGTCCGCCTTCTCGAACAGCTGGCTCGCCACCTCGTCGGGCAGGTCGAAGGCGGCGCCCTCGCGGCCCGACTCCGCATCGGTGAGCATGCGCACGCGGCCGACGACGTTGGCGGCCGAGGAACCGAGAAGGTTGCGGACGATCGTCATGATGTGCCCAGGCTGCGTGACCCTCCCGGGCCTCGACAGCACGCGCAGCGTTGTCTGCCCGACTTCTAAAGACAGAAGGGACCGCTCCTTGGGGACCTCGAGTAAACCGCTCATCGCGGCCAGGGCAGCTGCGAGCGCGTCGCGGGCGTTGGCTCCCGAACCCAAGACGGCGTCGGCGGCGGGCTCGAAGAAGGTCTTGACATTGGCGTCCACGCGGTCGAGGCGGCGCATCACCTGCCTTGCCGAGGCGGCCATGACCTCCTTGGGGCCCGGAGGAGAAATCAGCTCGACCGTGTCGACTTTCACGTCGCGGAGCATGCGGCGGAAGGAGCCCGCCTCGCGAGAGGTGAACATCGCGATGGCGGTGCCCGACTTGCCCGCGCGGCCCGTGCGCCCGGAGCGGTGGAGGAAGGACTCGGCATCCGAGGGGAGGTCGTAGTGGACGACGAGGTCGACGTCGGGGATGTCGAGGCCGCGGGCGGCCTGGTTGGTTTGGAAGTTTTGGTTTTTTTTTTGGAGAAAAAGGGAAAGTGAGTTTTTTCTTCTTCTTCACCGCCGTTTCCTTTCTTTTCTTCTCTCTTCCCTCTCAACCTCCCAACCCCTCCTCCTCCCAAACTACTCACCACGTCGGTCGCCACCAGCGCCGAGAACTTGCCGTCCCTGAAGTGCTTCAGCACCGTCTCGCGCGCCTTCTGCGCGATGTCGCCGTGGAGGGCCTCGCAGGGGACAGTCAGGGCCAGAGCGGCCGCGACCTCGTCGGCCTCGCGCTTGGTCTGGGTAAAGACAATGCCCTTGCCGTTGCCCGTGCCGCCCGAGGAGCCCGCGCAGTAGACAGTCAGCAGGTCGACCAGCACGGACCTGCGGGACTCGGGCGTGACCTGCACGGCGAGGGCGCGGATCGTCTCCGCGAGCTTGCCCGCCGCCAAGTCGCCGACGAGGTCGACGAGCGCCGGGTTGGTCAGGTGCTTGCGCGTGAGCTTCTTCACCCAGCTGTTTTGTTGTTTTTTGGTATTTTGGGAAAAGTCAAAGGAAGAACAAGGGCGCGTGAGCGTGTCGTCGGGGTCGAAAGAAAGGAAGAAAGAGCCTTGCGTTGGAAAGAGAAAGAAAGAAAATAAAATAAAATAAAATAAAATAAAATAAAATAAAATAAAATAAAAAACTCACGCAGGCATCGTCGCCGAGAACAGGAGCGTCTGGCGCTCCGAAGGGACAGACTCGAGGATGCGCTCGACGTCGTCCTCGAACCCGACGTTGAGCATCATGTCCGCCTCGTCAAGCACGAAGAACTTGATGGACGACAGGTCCAGCGCGCCGCGGTCGATCAGGTCGATGACGCGGCCGGGGGTTCCGACGACGGCGTCGCAGCCGCGGCGCAGCTGGCGGATCTGCCCTCCGATGTCGACGCCGCCGTAGAAGCAGCCCAGGGCCAGGCCCGGGGCCGTCTCCGCCATCTCGCGCTCGACCTGCTTGGCGAGCTCGCGGGTAGGGGCAAGGACGATGCAGCGAGGGGCGCGAGGGTTGGGGGGCAGCGTGCCCTCCGCCGCGTGCGTCTCCTTTTCTTCGAGAATGCCCTCGATGATGGGAAGCGAAAACGCAAGCGTCTTCCCGGAACCCGTGCGAGCCCTTCCGATCAGGTCTCTTCCGGCGCGGGAGGGCTCGAACACGTGCTTCTGGATCGGGAACAGCGCGTGGATGCCGCGGGCCTGGAGGGCGGCGACCGTCTGAGGGCGAAGGCCGCAGTTCTCGAGCAGCAGCGACTCGTCGCCGAGGTTGCCGTCGACCTCGATGACCTCCTCGTCCTCGGACTCGAAGATCGAGGCCAGGGACGCGCGGCGGGGCTCGTAGGGCAGGACGGGCTCGTCGGCGTCGGAGCCGTCGCCGTTTTTGTTGAGCTCGGAGCCGTCGCCGCCGGAGCCCTCGTCGTCGTCGAGCGAGGAGCCGGCGGCAAAGAGGAGCTTGGGGGCCTCCTCTTCGGTGGAAGCGGTGACGGTGGAGTCTTCAGCGAGCTCGACCTAGAAGAGAGTTTCGATTGTTTTTTGTTGTTTCGGGAGTGGGAGTGAGAGTGGGGAAGCGAAGAAGGGTCGGAGGGAGGTCGAGGAGGGAAGAAAGAAGAGAGAAGAGGTCGAATTCGAGGAGGTTGAAGAAGAAGAAAAACAGCAAGGCGGCGGCGGCTCGGAAAACGAGGGAAGAAGAACGAGAAAAAGACGCTGGCGCCGCCTGCGTTTGTTTTCGAAGATGCATCGCTCTTAGCGAGCTTCTGGAGCTCTCTTGTGCTCTCCTCTTCCTCTCGATGTCTAGAGCGTCTCCAAACGGCACCTAGTGTGCGGCAATTGAGTGCAGGCGAGGCGCGGAAGAGGGCGGGAGAAGGAGACTGAAAGAAAGCAAACAAGCGCGCAAAAAAAGAGAGCATTGGTTTGCCGAGGAAAAAAACAAAACAAAAAACTCACCGCTGCCGCCTCTGCCGCCAGGCTGCGCCTCGAGTCCGCCGACGCGCGCACGGACAGCGGGCTCGCGATCGACACGCGCGACGTGGACGACGACGTGCCGTAGGGGCGCGGGGCCGCGGCGGAGCGCAGCGGCCTGCGCAGGAACGAAGAGGATGCCGTCGACGGGCGAGCGGCGGCGGCGGCGGCGGAAGCGCCAGAGGAGGAGGAGGCGCACGTCGTCACGCCGGCGCCGCTCGTTTTGAGGATGGAAGCACGCATGTTCGCCAAGAGCAGACTGATGCTTCTCTGGCGCATGCGCGGGTTTGGAGGACGGAGGGAGAGCGCGCACACAGAAAAGTGGGGACGCGCGAAAAGAGAGCAATGGGAGAGATGGGAGCCCGGAAAAAAAAGCTAGACGAAGGTGTTGTGGAGCTCTCACACTTCGTTTTTTCCGGCGAAAAAAACGACAAGAGAAGGATGGCAGCCGCGCTCCTCGCCGCTGCTGCAGGCAGCTGCTGCGGCAGCAGTGGCAGCAGTGCAGCCAGGCTCATGCTCGCGCGTCTGGCCTCGGCGCTGACGGCCTCGACGAGTGGAAGCGGCGGAAGCGGAAGCAGCGGAAGCAGCGGAAGCAGCTGGAGCAGCCTGAGGTCGTTTGCCACCGACGCCTCTGCATCGATTTCCTCTTCTCCCTCTCCTGCTTCCACCGCATCCGCCACGCCGTCTCCGCGCTCGCGCCTCCTCAGGCAGAGGAAGTCTCCCGTTGCGCTCACGCCTGCGGCGGTGGAGAGGGTGAAGGCGCTGCTGGAGAAGAGGCAAAAGGTGAGAGAGATTGGAATTTGGGTTTTCGGCCAGCGAGGTTTTTTCAATCATCGTCGAGGTTGTTTTTCCGCTTCGCAGTGCCTCCTCCTCGTGCTTGATCGACCTTTTCTTCATTTGTGCATGGGCTTCACGACGTGCTCTCTGGATCCCAGGGAGAGATGAAATCAGAGAAAGTCACCTTCGAGGGGAGGAAAGCCAACCGCGGCATGTTCCGAAACACTCGCACGAAGAAAAACGAAAGAAGAACAAAAAAAAACGCTCTCACGACGACCTCGAAACTCTCAACCTCAACCTCAACCTCTCTCCATCCACCACACCAACTCTCCACCAGGAGTACCTCCGCCTGGGCGTCAAGCGCCGGGGATGCAACGGCCTCGCCTACACGCTCAACTATGCGGACTCCCCCTCGAGGCTCGACGAGGTTGTGGAGGTCGGGATAGGGATCGGAGGAGCAGGGAGCAGCGAAGGAGGAGCGAGCGATAGAAGCAGCAGCAGCAACGACGGCGGCGCTCCCCCTTCTTGTGCTTCCTCTTCCCCTCCCTCTCCAACAACAACGACGACGGTGAAAGTCCTGGTCGACCCGGGAGCGCTAATGCACGTCGTGGGCACCACCATGGACTGGGTCGAGGACGAGGTGAGGGCGTCGTTCGTCTTCTCCAACCCGAACCAGGAAGGGAGCTGTGGGTGCGGCGAGAGCTTCACTTCGGCGGCGGACGTGGCGGCGAGGAAGAAAGGATAAAAGTAGTGAGAATTCTTTTCTTTTTTTGGCTTTTTTGTTTCGTTTTTTGCAAATTGAAATTGTTTGTAACACTAGCTAGAGAGAAAGAGAGCGCGCGGCGGTTCGGTCCGTGGTCCCTGAAAGAAGAAGGGGTCGTCGAGGTTCAAGGTCGAGGGTCGACGACGAGGAAAAACTCTCTCACTTTTTCAATTCTTCCGAGAGAGAGAGAAGAAGAAGACGGCTCTCCCTCGTCTCTCTCTCTTTCCCTCTCTTTGCTTCTCTCTCTATCGCACACTTCGGCTAGCTCATCGCCTTTGTCTCCTCGACGATGGGACGCTCGGAATAAGAGAAAGAGAGACCAGAGAGAGAACGAAGAAGCTCCGATGGCGACGCTCCCTCCATCGACGGCGCCGCTCCCGGCGACGACGACGGGCAATGCCGCCGCCACCAAAACAAACACCGCCTCGCTGCTGATGGAGGACGACGCGTTCGACCTCGACGACGCCGCGCTGGCGGCCGCGGTGGACTCGATCATCGAGAATCACAACAAGGAGAGCGAGAAGGTATGAGTCTGAGGCTGGGAGAGGGGCGGAAAGAGAGAGAGAGAGGGAAGAAAGAGAGGCATTGCTTCGATTCGATCGAGCGACCAAGCGGCAAAACGCACGAAGCGTGAACCCGGGACCTCATCATCATCAACTCTTCTTCCCCCCTTCCGACACACAAACCAAACAGACATCGGCCGAAGGGGCAGGAGGAGGAGGCACCGGAGCGACGACGGCGGCGAACGCGAAGGCCTCCGGAGCTGCTTCCGCTCCGGGCGCTGCTGCTGCTGCTGCTACCACCGGTGCCAACGCCGCCGCTGCTTCTGCCCTTCCTCGCCCCTCTGCTCCCGGCGCCGCAGGATCCGCGGCAGCAGCAGCAGGGGGAGCAGCAGCAGCAGCCCCTGCTGCGGCAGCTGTCCCGCCACCGCAGCCTCCGGCTCTCGGAGGGGCCGCGCTCGGGATAGGTGAGTTTTTATTTTTATTTTCTTGAGTTTTTTGTTCATATTTTCAAGAATTTCTTCTGACCTTTCTTCCCCTTCTTCTCTTTCCATCCGCAAAACAGTCCAACAACTCGCGACATTTGGCGCACCCGCGCAGCAGCAGCCGAAGCAACAACAGCGGCAGCATTATCAGCAGCAACAGCAAAGGCAGGCCGCCGCCTCGGCGCCTCCCCTCTTCACCTCCAACGCCGCCAACGCCGCCGCCGCTGCCGCCGGAGCCCCTCCCTCCTCCCTGTCGCAGCAGGAGCAGCTCTCGAGAGAGGTCCGGCGCCTCGAGGCCGAGCTCGCGGTCAAGGCCGCGCAGGTGAGGGCCGAGACGGCCCGGGCCAGCGCCGCGGAGAGGGCCAGGGACGCCGCCGCTGCCAAGCTCGCCGACGCCAACAACGCCGCGACGGCGGCGCTCGGAGGAGGAGGAAACCGCCGCGGCGGCACCGGAGGAAGCGGCGGCAACGCTCACGCCGTTGCGGCGGGCCTCGCAGCCTACGCCGACGCCGACGCCGCGCGCCGGGCCGCGGACCTCCAGAAGCAGCTGGCGTTCGCCGAGGACGAGGCGAGGACGGCGAGGAGCGCCGCGAGGGAGGCGACGGCGGCGAGGCGGCAGGCGGAGGCGGCCGCGGCAGAGGCGGGCAGGAGGGCGGAGGCGGCGGAGCGGAGGGCCGCAGCGGGGGGAAGAGGTGGTGGTGGTGCTGCTGCTGCTGCTGCTGCTGCTCCAGCCGTTGCCCCTCCTCCTCCTGTCTTCCACGCCCCGCCTCCCGCTTCTGCTCAGCAGCAGCAGCAGAGGCGGGAGAGGAGGGTCGACAGGGCTTCCGCCGCGGCTGCCTCTGCCTGGGCAGCGGCGGCAGCCGGGGGACCCCTGAGCGGCGATGAAGAAGACGAACCCGAAACCGAAAACGCCGAAACCGCCGAAGAAGCCTGGCAGCGCCCCGCGTGGCGAGAGGCCGGGGAGGCCCTCGTCTCCCTGTCCCGGGCCACCCCGCGCGGGAGCAGGGTCTCGGAGTGCCTCGCGAGGTCGAGGGAGGGCGGGGGAGGGGACCCGCTCGAGCTGCTCTGCTTGCTGGTCGAGGGGATCTCCCCTCCGCCGCCGCCGCCGACGCCGCCGACGGCGGCGGCGGCGGCGGCGGCAAGAAACCAGGCTTCCTCTCTTCCCTCTTCCTCCGCCGCCGCCTTCTCGCCCCTGCCCGCGGCACCGGCGCTCGAGGTCGTCCGGGCCCTGCTGTTGCGGTCGCCGCGGGCGGCGGAGGCGGCGGGCGCGTCCGTGTCCGGACTGAAAAGGAAGAGCAGCAAGGGCACGAAGAAGAAAAGTTCTTCCTCTTCTCCTGCTGTCGCCGCCGCGGTCTCCCGCCTCGCCTCCTGCGGGGAGCGAGCAGCGGAGGAAGCTTCGTTCTCTGCTTCTTCTCCCGCTGCTCTCAGGGGCATCGCGGCTGTCCTCGCGCGGCACGCGCTTCTGCGGAGAAGCAGCATTAACAGAAGCGGCAACGGCGACGGCGACGGCGACGACGACGACGGGGGCTTTGCGGCCGCGGCGCCCGCTGCCGCATGGAGAGCGCTGCTGGCTTTGGAGACAGCTGTTACTTCTGTTTCTTCGTCCCCGCTGGCGGCTGCCGCTCTGTGGGCTGGAGGCGGCCGCTCGCTCGCGGCGCGGGCCCTCCTCTCGAGCAACGGAAGTGGAGGCGGCGGCCTCTCTCGGAGCGGCGCCTCGCTGGCTCTCTCGGTGCTCGAGCGCCTCTTCGCGGGCCCGGCCTCTCGCGCCGAGCTCCGAAGGGCGCTTTCGCCTGCGAGTGACGCCGCCGTTGCCGCCGGGGGCGCCGCCGGGCCGATGGCAGTCGACGGCGACGGAGAAGGAGAAGGAGCAGCAGCGGCGATCGAAAAGGAAAGGAAGGAAGCGGAAGAGAGGGCCCAGGCCGCCGCCTGCTCGCTGCTGTCGGTCGCTCTGTCCTCGATCTGGCCCCAGTCCTCCGCCGCGGCTGCTGATGCTGCGTCCTCTTCTGCTGCTTCGGACAGCGCGCTGCCTCTGTTGGACCTCGGTCTGGCGAGGCGCGCGGTGGCTTTCGTGGCGTGCGCGCTGGAGCTCTCAGGAGGAGGGGGAGGAGGAGAGGGAGAAGAGGGAGCAGCAGCAGCGGTCGTCGCGGCGCTCGCCGCGCCTCGAGCTGCCCCCGCGGCCCTCGCTCTGAGCCTAAGGGGAGGAGCTCCAGCAGGAAGCAGCAACAGCAGCAGCAGCAGCAACAACGCGGCTGCTGCTCAGAGGGCCCTCGCTCTCGCAGACGCGGCGACGAGGGTGCCCGGCGCCGGAGGCCTCTTGTCCCCTTTCCTGCCCCTGGAGCGCGCAGAGCAAGTCGAGGCCGCCGCCACCGCTTCCGAACAAAAAGAAGGCGACGACGAAAACAACGACGGCTTCTCTTCGGACACCGCCTCCGCGGACGAGGCGGCAGCGGCCGCGACAGAGGCGCTCCTGCTGGCGCGCGCCCTCGCGAGCGGCGGCAGCAGCTGCGGCTATGGAGCTCCCGGTGGCGCTCCCGGCGGCTCCTCGATTTCGGGATCCCTGTCGCTCGTCTCAGGCCTCGCCGCGGCGGACCTTACCGCCAGCCCCAGCTCGCTGAGGGCCACGCTGGTCTCCTGCGCGAGGCTGGGGGGCAGCGGCGGCGGGCTCGCGGGGAGGGGAGGCGGCGTCGTCGCCCTGCCGCCGCTGCTGCCCTCGACCTTTTCGACGACGGCGGCGGCGACGGCGCAGCAGGGACCCGAAGGCGCTCAGCAGCTCCCGCCGCCGCCGCCGCCGCCTCTCTCACGAGGGACCGCGGCCTGGGCCGTCGCTCACGCCGCGACGCAGGGCCTCCACGGCATTGATGGCTCCTCGGCGGCGCGGTCGCTGAGGAGGAGGGTGCTTCGGAAGATGAAGCAGCAGCAGGAGCAGCAACGAGGAGAGTGAAGAAATTTTCCACCATTTTTTTGTTTTTTGAAAAAAAAACTTGCAGAAGAAAAAAAACAAACGAAAACAGAGCAGAATTCGTTTCTCTCCCTCTGTCTCTCTCTTCGTCTTTGATTACTATACGGAATGCGACGCGCAGGCATCGCAGCGGCGCGCGGGCTGCTGCTGCAGCAGCAGCATTGGCGAGATGGAGGAGGACTGGCCGAGAGCTTGACGACGACGATCGATCAGAGGTCGGCCGTCGTCGATGCAATGGCTTCCTCCTCCTCTTCTTCCTCCTCTTCTTTCCTCCATCACTCCAACCATCAGCAGCGCCGCTCCAACTTCACGGGCCTCCCCCCTCGCTGGTACAAGAGCGCCGGCGTGGAGAAAGACGGAGAGGTAAGGGGACAAATGAGTTTTTCTTGTTCTTCGAACTCGAATTCATGAGATCGAGAAGAAGAAAAAACTAACCTGAACCTCCTCGACCTCAACCTCATCCTCATCAGACCTCCTTCGCCGTCACCCTCGACGGCAAGCGCCTCCGCACCCCGGCCCGCAACCCCCTCGTCCTCCCCACCAGACCCCTGGCCCTCGCCGTCGCGGCCGAGTGGGCGTCTCAAACCTCCAGGGTGCGCCCCTTCACGATGCCTCTAATGTCGCTCGCAGCGACGGCGATCGACGAGCCTGCCCCTCGGGAAAAAGTCATCTCGACCATGATCTCCTACCTTCATACCGACGGCGCACTTGTGAGGGAGGAGGCAGGTTCCGCGCTGTCCGCAAGGCAAGCCGAGGTCTTCGCTCCCGTGGTCGCCTGGGCAGAAGAGCTCGCCCGAACGAAATTCGTGCCTTCCGACTCTGTCAGGGGAGCTCCGCAGTCAGAGGAGGCCGTCGCGGCGATCCGGGAGCACCTCTCTTCCCTGGACAGATGGCACCTGGCGGCGGCGTCGCAGCTGGCCGGGGCCGCGAAATCTGTGCTGCTCGCGCTGGCGACGCTCGACGGAGCCGTGACGACGAAGCAAGCTCTGGTGGCGGCAAGGCTCGAGGAGGACGCGCAGGCCAGCGAGTGGGGTGTCGTCGAAGGGGGGCACGACATCGACGCGGCCGGCGTTGCGGTGGCGGTGAGCGCCCCGGCCGTGTTCGCGAGGCTGGCGAGGGGTGGGGTAGTGGGGTAGTAGGGAGGTGGTGGTGGTGGAGGGGGTTGTAAAAAAAATCCAAAAAACGAACGAGAAAATTACTCTTTTTTTTTCAAACCAAAAAATAAATAAACAATCAACCTTTCTTCCTCTTCCTCCTTCCACCCTCAATCAACAATGGCCTCCATCCTTTCCCGCTCCTCGGCGCCCGCCGCCGTGGTCTCTTCTCGCCGCTCGCAGCAGCAGCAGCAGGCGAAGCGCAGCGTGTCCGCAGCGGCGTGGCAGAAGGCGATCACTGAGGCCGAGCTCGAGAAGGCCGACGTGAGTTTTTCTTTTTCGTTTTTTTGTTGTTTTCTCTACGCGCGGGAGATCAAGGCAGCTTTTCTCCTAGCTGGCGATCTCAATTGTGGACTTGCATTGCTCAGATTGCTCTCGTCGAGAAATTGGATCGAATGCAGCACGCGAAAAAGGAAAACGCGCGCGATGATCTCTTCAACGGACGATCGAAAATATCTCTCGCCTTTCTTGTTATCTTCTTCTTTTTCCCTCTTTCTCAACCCCGACCTCCTCCGACCTCCTCCGACCCCCTCTCCTCCAATCCCCTACTGCCAACCCACCTTTCCCCATAGGGCCAGCGCGCCGTCTGCGAGGTCGCCGGAGACAAGGTCCTCGTCGCCAAGGCCGGCGGGAAGGTCTTCGCCGTCTCCAACAAGTGCTCGCACCTGGGCCTGTCGCTGGTGGGCAAGACCGCGCTGCTGCAAGGGAAAGTCGGCGAGTTCAACGGCAAGCAGTGCATTACCTGCCCGGCGCACGGCACGGCGTTCGCGCTCGAGGACGGGTCGGTCCAGGTGAGTGGTTTTTTTTTGGGAGGGACTTTTTTTCTTCTTTCGCTTCTCTCTCGCCTCCTTTCGTTTCTCTCTCCTGTCTTCTTCTTCTTCTTATCTCTTTCCCCCACTTTTCCTCTTCTTTCCGAAAAAAACGAATTCCAAAACTCCAGGGAGAGTGGTGCCCCAAGCTCCCCTCCCTGCCGATCGTCGGCAAGCTCGGCCCGGGCAAGGCGCCGCTCAAGACGTTCGCGTCCAGGGTCGAGGACGGAACTGTCGAGGTTGACAAATAGGTTCTTTTTTCTCTATTTTTCGATTTTTCCCGCTCTCTGTCCTCCTTTATCGTTTCTCTTTGCCGCCCCGCGATCATTCTGACGATGTTTGTAAGAGAGAAAGAGAGAGATACTTTCGAGTGATGATCATGAATAAGAAAGAAAGAAAGAAAGAAAGAAAGAAAGAAAGAAAGAAAGAAAGAAAGAAAGAAAGAAAGAAAGAAAGAAAGAAAGAAAGAAAGAAAGAAAGAAAGAAAGAAAGAAAGAAAGAAAGAAAG
>Ga0114918_10000489_pt1 | contig 34239 bp, 33 predicted proteins | sample LantaG_FD_87015 | JGI IMG/M metagenome (GOLD analysis project Ga0114918, IMG submission 87015) | Deep subsurface microbial communities from Baltic Sea to uncover new lineages of life (NeLLi) - Landsort_02402 metaG | ecosystem: Environmental > Aquatic > Marine > Oceanic > Sediment | place...
ATCGCTCTATCCAGGCGGTCGTGAGCAAAGTATCCTTGCAGGAGTTCGGCCAAGAGGTATTGGAGACCAATCTGAATGATATGGCGTGGTTGGAGACCAAAGTCCGAACTCATCAGGATGTGGCGGAGACAGTGTCGGCTGACCGTGCACTCGTGCCTTTAAGATTCTGCACGGTGTATCTCACTGAGAGCCGTGTGCAGGAAGCCCTTGTCGAGCGCTATGACGATTTTGCCAACGCCCTGGCACGATTGAAGGGGAAACAGGAGTGGGGGGTCAAGGTGTACTGTGACGGCAATTCCCTGATGCAACGAGTCAGGGACGTCAGTGATAGAGTGAAAGAACTTGAGGCTGAGATGGCCCAGAAGCCAAGTGGGGTAGCATATTTCATGAAGCGCAAGATGGAGGAAGTGATCGCTGAAGAAATAGAAAGGATCAGCGACGAGTATGCTCAGAGCGGCCACGACCGGTTGTCACACCATGCTCAGGAATCTGACATCCATCCGTTGCAGGGGAAAGAGCTCACGGACCGGAAAGAAGCGATGGTGTTGAACGGTGCTTACCTGGTGGACGAGGATGACCTGGCGGCGTTTCGCGCGGAACTACGGAATCTTGGAGTAGAACATGGCGATTTGGGGTTTACCTACGAGCTGACGGGGCCTTGGCCGCCGTATAGTTTTGTGGCACAACCAGGAGAGACGTGGGCAGATGAGTGATAGGGTAGCGAGGGAGAAGGAAGTCACGTTGCTGGACTTGGTCGACCGGGTTCTCAACAAGGGAGTCTTTCTGTGGGGTGAGGTTACACTCTCAGTGGCAGATGTGGACCTTGTCTACTTGGGACTCAAAGTGATGCTGACTTCGGTGGAGACGGCAGAGCAGATGCGGGATAAACACCTACTACAGGCGGATAGTGATGAGAAAGCGGCATAGGGCGCTTGAATTGTGATGTCACTACCCATGGTATACCTCTACGCCGTCACCGATTGGCCCGAGTTACCTCTGCCCGATATACCCGGCCTGGATCAGGCCCGCATTCTGGGTTTGTCGTTCGGGGAGATAGCAGCTGTGGTCAGCCCACGCGCCACCGCCATCGTACCAGCGTCGATTGTGAATATCCGTCGACATGAAGCCGTGGTGGAGGCCCTCATGACGGATCGATCCGTCATCCCGGCGCGCTTTGGCGCCGTCTTGGACGACGAACGAGCTGCCCGGAGAATCATCGAAAGTCACTATACCGGATTTCTGTCCAATCTGGACAGAGTACGTGGTCGGGTAGAGCTTGGGCTGCGGGTACTATGGGATGGCGCACAATTAGGCACAGGCCAAGACCAGGTCCCCTCTCACGGCTCGACCTCATCGCTACCTGCAAGTGGTCGGGCCTATTTGCGAACTCGACTGGAAGCGGAGCGAAGAGAGCAAGCTCAGCAGGAAAGGGCCGCGGCCGTGGCAAACGAGCTCCACGCCCCCCTTGCACGACTGTCAGCCGAGAGCACGCAACAACTCCTGGTGACGCCACGCATGCTTATGACTGCTGCCTACTTAGTGAACACAGACCGGGTAGCGTCTTTCCGGAAAATGGTGGCCGATCTCAGCAAAGCACACCCGGCGCTGCGTTTGCTCTGTACTGGGCCTTGGCCTCCGTACAACTTCACTATGGGCAGTGTCTTGCCGACGGAAAGGAACGAAGCACATGTCTAGCATCGACCTCCTAACAGAAGAAAAGTTACTGTGCGCTTCGGATGACGACTTATCTGCTTTTGCGGCCGAGCTGGAACAAACGGCCAAGTGCCTGCCCAAGCGTATCAACACAGACCCGGAGGGCGTGGAACAAGGTCTGGCCAAGTTGGTCCTGACTTTGATTGAGTTCATCCGCCGACTTATGGAGCGCCAGGCTGTGCGACGCATGGATGCAGGTTCACTCAGTGATGAAGAGATCGAACGCTTGGGCCAGACCTTCATGAAACTGGATATCCGTATGGCAGAACTGAAGGAGGCATTTGGCCTCAAAGACGAGGACCTGAACCTCGCCCTGGGACCACTGGGAGACCTGATGTAACCCCCGCCCTTCCCAGCTACCTTACACTCAGATATCTGACTATGGCAGATCGATTGAGAAGATCACACTCTGCGTGTGACTGAAGCATGAAGACGGCACAGAGAGTATCGTGCCGATCTTGGCCCAGACGGAGTTCGTATCCCAGCAAGCTGTCGACAAGCTGCTTCCACGGCAGTAGGCGGCTTTTGAGCCCAAGATTCCCCATTTTGGTGTCTAGCGGCGCGGATTCCCCACAGGATCCGCATGGAATGACGGAACCACCGAGGATTCAGCGCAGATGCAGTACCCAAGATCTATGCGCCCCCACTTCGATTCATCCTCTCATCGCGATATCATGTCTCCAGAACCTGATCCATATTGCAGACCGGAGAGAGAGCTATGGATATCACCTGTCTTTCGCAAACGCTAGCGCGGCAAGCCGAGCTGGTCCGGATGTTGGTGGCGGATGTCTCACCGGAACAGGCCATCTGGAAGCCAGATTGGGGACGGTGGTCGGTTCTGGAGGTGCTGAACCATCTCTACGATGAAGAGCGAGAGGATTTCCGCGCGCGGCTGGATATCCTGCTCCGGGCGTCGGACGAGCCGTGGCCACCGATCCACCCGATGGAATGGGTGACCGAGCGAGCCTACAATGCGCGGGAGCTGACGGCCTCGCTGGAAAGTTTCCTCGCTGAGCGATGCGTCTCGCTGGCCTGGCTGCGCAGCCTGGAGTCGCCCGACTGGGACGCCGGTGTCCCGTCTCCGTGGGACTTCTTCATGCGGGCCGGCGACATGGCCGCCTCATGGATTGTCCACCGTCAGTGGCATATCGAGCAGTTGATCCGGTTGCACCGGGATTGGACGATCGAGCAGGTCAAGCCCTACGATGTGCAGTATGCCGGGACGTTGTAGGCCGCGGTCGCCCGCCCCGCGATCGCGGAGTCACGCCATGGCAAGCCAAAGCCACCACGCTATAGACATTCAGGTAATAGTTTAGACAGTGGGAACGAGATCCAGCGTCTGTAGGTAGCTGCCCATCGGATTCTTGATGCATGCCGCCTGCTGTGCGAAGTAAGCGAGTGGACACTGAGCATTGATCGATAAACGCCGTTGAGCTGTGATTTGGCCGCGGGGCCACCAGCCCCGGCCTGGAGCGCAGTTCGCTTTTGGGGCAATGGCCAGATGTGCATCTGTGCAATCCGGCTCAGAGGCGTACATGATGCCGATCATCATCAGGGCCAGAACTGCCAAGCAGAGCAATCGCATCTCAGCTCCTCACACGGCGACTGTCATTCCGAACGGGTATGGCGCTCGCCCTGAAGGCGAGTTCGGGCCAGTGAGGGATCTTGTGATACGTTGACCACAGCCTCAGCATCACAAGATCCCTCACTGTACGGTTCTGCGCAGTGTCTTGTCTGCATGCCCCGTCACTAATGACACGTTGACAGTGACCTGTCTGTGCATTCCAGGACAAGATCCTTCGCTCTCTTACTCCGGGTTCCAGGATGCTTTCTTGAGCCACTCAGGACGACACGCGTGCAGGTCATTCCGGTCTGAATCGGGCGGCACGCGCGCCGGCTGTGATCGGGATGACAGAATCCGGCCGGGAGCCTGACAAGAGGCCATTGCTCTGCGTGCCAAGGTGTGTTGTAGGAATGCCCTGTTCGCGGTATGATAGACTGCAGATAGGTCTAGATTCGTGGAGGTGAGAGGATGCCGTTGGGATATCAAGGTAAGGTGCTGCACGTCAATCTGACATCTCGTGAGTTGTCAGTTGAGGAACCGGACGCGACGTTCTATCGCCGGTATATGGGCGGTAGCGCGATGGGGGCGTACTATCTCTTGCGCAACACCCCTCCGGATGCGGATCCACTTGGACCGGAAAACACGCTCAGCCTTTTTGTCGGGGTGATGACCGGGGCCCCGATCTCCGGACAGTCCCGTGTGGCAGCTGTTGCCAAGTCTCCGGTCAGTGGGCTTGCCGATGAATCAGCAGCTGGTGGGTTCTGGCCTGCGGAGCTGAAGTTCGCGGGCTTTGATGGGGTCGTGATTCAGGGAAAAGCCGATGCCCCTGTCTATTTGTGGATCCACGATGGCGAGGCGGAGCTGCGGGACGCTCTCCACCTGATGGGCCAATTCACGGCAGATGTTGAGGATGCGCTCCGCGAGGAGTTGGCAGATGCCAGGTTACACGTGCTTCAGTGTGGCCCTGCCGCCGAGCGTGGGGTGCGCTACAGTGCCCTGGTGAACAATGCCAACCGCGTGAACGGACGTGGGGGCATGGGCACAGTGATGGCTTCGAAGAATCTGAAAGCAGTTGCCGTGAGGGGCCATACGCGTCCGGAGTTGGCCGATGCCGATGGACTGCGTGAGTTGGCGAGGTGGGGCGCGCAGAATCTGGATACGTCCGGTGTAGCCGGCTTCAAGCGATTGGGGACGGCTGTTCTGGTGACCTCGCAGTCGGTGGTCGGCGGGCTGCCCACGCATAATTGGGACAGCGGCACCTTTGACGCCGCCGAGGCCATCAGTGGCGAGCGCATGAAAGAGACGATTCTCACCGGTACCGATACCTGTTACGGCTGCGTCGTGCGTTGCAAACGCGTGGTCGAGGTGACCGGCGGGGCCTTTCCTGTCGATCCACGCTACGGTGGTCCGGAGTATGAGTCTCTTGCAGCGCTGGGATCCTATTGTGATGTCTCAGATCTGGTCGCGATCGCCCGCGCGAATCAACTCTGCAATGCCTATGGCATGGATACCATTGCGTGTGGCGCCACGATTGCCTGGGCGATGGATTGCTTCGAGCACGGTCTGATCTCTGAGGCCGACACCGGGGGGCTCTCATTGCGGTTTGGGGATGGGGCTGCCATGGTGGCGATGGTCGAGATGATCGGCGAGCGCCAGGGCTTGGGCAAGATTCTGGGCGAAGGCTCGGCACGTGCCGCCGAGATCCTGGGTGTGGGTCAGGATCTGGTAGTGGCGGTGAAGGGACGCGAGCTGCCGGCGCATATGCCGCAGGTGAAGCGTGAGATGGCGCTGCTCTATGCCGTCAACCCGGGCGGGGCGGATCACACCGTCTCGGAACACGGGACCTCGTATATCCGTTTTTCGGAGGGCGTTGCCGCGCTGGATCTGTTGGATCCCACGCCGCCAACTGTGCTGGACTCCGAGATGGTGCGCTATGCCGTCTACTCGCAACGGCTCATCAGCAGCATGGATGCGGTCTGCGTGTGCAAGTTTGTCTACGGCCCCGCCTGGCAACTCTACGATCTGGACCAATGGGTCGCTGCACTGCGCGCAATCACCGGCTGGAATGTGAATCTGTGGGAGATGATGAAGGTCGGGGAGCGCCGCTTGAATTTGCTGCGGGCCTTCAACGCGCGTGAGGGTGTGGGTGCTGAGGCTGACACACTGCCACGGAAGCTGACGGTCCCGTTGACGGGCGGTGCCAGCGATGGTGTGGCTGTGACCGATGAGGAATTTGAGACGGCGAAAGCGCTCTACTATCAGATGGTCGGATGGGATGCACAGGGCTATCCCACGCCGGCCAAGCTGCATGAACTGGGCATCGGCTGGGTTGCGGAGTTGATGGCCGGTTGAGGTGTTTCATGCCGGCTTTCTGTCCGGCTTGATGAGGGGATCGCTTCACTCTAGCGTGATAAGCAGTTTTGGCCCGCAATCGTTCACCATGCCCGCCACCGTCAGGGTCAAGATTGCCAAGCCGCGTTCCAGGATGGGTGCTGTGCAGCCGGCCGATTTAGCAGCGTATCCTGTTTGGACGTTTGCTTCATCCTGGAACGCACCCTTGATGAGATAAATAGAAGAGCGCGCTCGGTCACGAGCGCGCTCTTCTATTTGGTGTTCTGTTTTTCGCCGCCTACAGTGCCGCTCACAGCGGGCCGTGTATTGCTGTCAGGACGGCCACGAGTTTCTCCCGTTGCTCAGGTGCCATAGGGCCGACCGGACCACGTGCCGGGCCGGCGGGGATTCCGAGGATCGAGAGCGCTTCCTTCACGACCACGGGGAAGGTGCCCAGGCCGAAGGCCTGACGCAGCGGGGCCAAGCGCTGTTGGGCGGTCAGCGCCGCGTCCAGGTTGCCCTGAATGAACGCGTCGTAGATGGACACGACGAGCTCCGGTGCCGCGTTGGCTGTGGCCGTGATCGACCCCTTGGCCCCATGCAGCAGCCCGGCGTAGATCAGGGTGTCTCTGCCCAGCAGGACGATGAAGTCGTCACCGGTGTTCTCAATGTAGGCCATGGTCTGGCTGAGGTCCCCGCTGGAATCCTTGATGCCGACGATGTTCGGATGCTCAGACAGCCTGGCAACCAGATTGATGGAGAGGTTCACGCCACCCGTGCGACCGGGGTTGGTGTAGAGGATCACGGGCAGCGATGTCGCGTCGGCAATTGCGGTGTAGTGCTTGTAGAGCTCTTCCTCGTTGGGGGTGATGAAGAAGGGCGTCAGCACCGAGACAGCGCTTACCCCGACCCGTTCCGCGAGCCCGTTGAGGCTGATGACCTCCCGGGTGGTCGTGCCCCCGGTGCCCGCATAGACCGGTACGCGGCCATCGGCTGTCTGAACCACGACATCCCAGATGCGCTGGCGTTCGCCGGGTGTGAGTGCCCAGAACTCTCCCTGGCTGCCGGTGGGAAAGAGACCGTGAACCCCCCCGGCGATCAGGAACTCGGTAAGCTGGCGCAGGGCGTCGATGTTGAGGGTTTCATCCGCGTTGAAGGGCGTGACCATCGCCGGGATGATTCCGCGGATAGATCCGCGGATGTCCAGGTTGTTCTCGCCCGTTGGGGCTGTCTTGACTGAGATTGACATAGGGACTCCTTTCAACTGTGGGTACGGGCAACCTACGGTGCCGGTGGGTTAGGGAGCCAGCTTGGCTTAGGGTGCGGATCTTCCGATCTCATTATACCTAATCCGCTCGCGTTGTTCAACATTACAGCTTAGGGCTATCGCATTTCCCCGAAGCTTCAAGCCAATCTGTCATCCCGAACGGGTCAAGCAGACAACTGCTCGTGATACCGCGGCAGTGAGGGATCTTGCGCCCCAAGGGCGTATGTGCCGCAATAACGCACGCTCTTGGAGCACAAGATCCCTCGCTTTGGTGCCTTGTATAGCTGGTAGCTGGGTCAACTCACTCGGGATGACAGACAGCGCGCAGCTTCACTCCCAATGCGATAGCCCTGCATTACAGCTGCGCGCGGGTGCGCATCTCAGAAACCACAGCCGGCCCTGGAGTTGAGCAAGTTGCGCATCCGGTGTATGATTCCTTCCCAAGGAGGCACGGAGCCTATGCAGAATAGAGTGAAAGCGAAGTTGGCCCGTGGCGAGGCCACGGTCGGCACATGGACTATGATTGGTCATCCGGCGGTTGCGGAAATCCTGGCTCAGGCCGGATTCGACTGGGTCGTCCTGGATGTGGAGCACGGCGCGATGGATTGGCCTCGCGTGCTGCCGCAGGTTCAGGCTGTGCAGGGTCAAGGATGTGCGGCGATCTGCCGGGTCCCAATCAACTCCCCGGAGCACTTCAAGTGGGCGCTGGACCTTGGGGCTGAGGGTGTGATGGTTCCCTGGGTGCGGACGGCCACTGATGCCAGAGAGGCTGTCGCCGCGGCCAAGTACCCGCCGGAAGGCATACGTGGTGTTGGCGTATGCCGTGCCCACGGCTACGGGGCACGCTTTCAGTCCTATGTCGAGACGGCCAACGACGAGACCCTGGTCATTCTCCAGATCGAGCACATCGATGCCGTCGACAACATTGAGGAGATCTGTGCTGTGCCGGGTATCGACGTTGCCTTCATCGGTCCCTATGATCTGTCCGGGTCAATGGGGCTGATGGGACAGATTCACCATCCTGATGTAGAAGCCGCCGTGTCCCGAGTCTTTGAAGCGACACAAAACGCCGGCGTCACTCCCGGATTGTTGGTTGCCGAACCGCGGCCCGGCGAAATCACCCAGCGTATCGATGCCGGGTTCCGATTTGTCGCTGTGGGGTTGGATACATTGATGCTCGTCCGTGGCGCGCAGGCTTTGGTGAGCCAATGGCGCGGCGACGGACCACAGATGGGAGGATGAGACATGGGATCGATGTTCATTGTCTTCGCCGTGTTTATCGTGGTGTTCACCCTGGTGGCGTACATCAGCACACGCTGGGCCGGCACCTATGTAGAACGGCATATCAAGGGCCGGCTTGACGCGATAGATAGCATCGCAAATGATCGCGAGGTCCCCGAGCTCTGGCTGGCCCCCTACAGGCTGCGGGCGGCCCGGTTGCTGAGCGCTGGGGCGTCGGAGAGTCAGCTCAGCACGCTGTCGAGTGTGGCACGCAAGCGATGTGCGGCCAACATCCAGGAGCTGATTCGCTTTGTTGAGGCGCGCGGGCTTTCGGATTCGGAATCCACCAAGCGGTTCATGTTGACCGCTTTGCGTGAGGAGGCGACACGTTGGCAGGACGAGGCCGTGTGGGCCGAGCTGGTCGACCTGACCGCATCCGCCCCGGAGCGTCCTGACGACGAGGATGCTCCGGACGCATAAAGGTTGGGTGTTGCATTGAGCAACGAAAGGGGGATGGCTTGAGTGAGATCAGACTTGAACGGTCACAGGCGAGATCGGCGGCTGCGATCCAGCAAGTGATCGATCGACTTGGGCCGCATGGGGGACGCGTGGTATTGCCTGCTATGGAGTTGGAGGTGGACCGTGGGATCGAATTGCGCTCCAACGTTACGCTGCTGGGCCAGGGGCGTGATACCGTGTTGCGCAAGGCCAAGGGCCGGGTCTATCCGCTTTCCGGTTACCATAACTACGGGATGTGCGATATCCCCTTGATGCATACCCAAGGCCTGGTTCCCGGCATGACGGTGGCAATCCGGGATGATCAGCACGGTGGATTCTTCGAAACGTTGGCACGGATCACCTGGGTCGAGGATACATGGGTCGGGATCGATCGTGGTGTGCACTCTGACTACACCATCGAGCAGAATCCGGTCCTTGTCACCGCCTTCCCACTCATCTTCGGTTTGGGCGTCAGCCATGTCCTTGTACAGGGCGTGACACTGGATGGGAACCGAGAAGCACAGCCCGCCGGCATCGGAGCGTGTCGTGGTGCGGCCCTGTACTTCATCGGCAGCCGGGGCATGACGGTGACGGACGTGACGGAGACGGGCTTTGCCGGCGAGGGACTCGGATTCCAGATGAGCCGTGACGTGCGCATTCAGGACTGCTCATTCGCCAACAATGCCGGCAACGGTTACCATCCCGGTGCAGGCAGCACTTGTGCTGTGTTTGAGAACTGCATCGCCGAAGGTAACGGGGCCGCCGGGCTCTTTTTCTGTGTGCGCGCCAACCATGTCTCGGTGCGCAACTGCCGTTTCGCGGACAATGCCGGCGTGGGGGTCTCCGTGGGCACGCGGGACAGCCATAATTTGCTCGAGGCCTGCTCGATACAGGGGAATGGCGGCGCCGGCATCCTGTTCCGTGGGACGCAGTGCCCGGTCGAGCCGCAGTCATGCTGGATCCGAGACTGCCGGATCGAGGGCAACGCGCATGCCGGTGGGCTCGGTCAGATCGTGGTCCTGGGTGATGCGCACGATCTGGCGTTTGAGAATAACGTGATATCGGGGCTACAGGACAGGGACCTGCCTGGTTTCTACGTCGCGCCGTCGGCCCAGCGTCTGTGGTTGGTGGGCAACGACATCAGCGCGTGCTCTCCTGCAGTCGTCGCCGATCCCGCAGCTTTAGTTCTGGAGAATCCTGTCTCCGGCTGTGGTGTTGAAGCCGTTGAAGCAGGTCACTACCGGCATCTCGCGCCGGCGTAGCCCGGACGCGATGGCGTCTGGGTTTCTGTTGGAGATCAGAGGAAACTGCAATGTCATTTCAGGATGGATGGGCTGCGCTTAACCTTGAGATGCCGTCACGCGTACCCCATACTGAGTACTCTGTGACGGCGCATTGGGATGTCATCAAGGCAGTAACCGGGTTGGATGTCGGCGTCGATAGTCCGGCAGAGCTCCAGCACCAGGGCTCTTTGGCTCTGATGGAAGCCTGGAACTTCGACTTCCGCTGGTCGACCTTGATCAGCGATGGTGACGTCGCCGAGTGTTCAACGGATATGGGCCACGCGGAGTATGCCGCCGGTGGCGTGGACCGCCGCGACACGATCCATTGCCCCTTCGAGACCCCGGAACAGGTGCTGGATTTCGATCCCTGGGAAGTCTACGGACCGCGCGACGAAGCTACACTGATTAGCCGCTTTGAGGAGAGCTACCGGCGGCAGCGTGAAGAGACCCCCGAACAGGTGACGATGACAGGCGTGTACATCACGTTGGTGTCGGGGTTGATCGCCATCTTCGGGTGGGATATGCTTCTGCTGGCGGCGGGTGTTGATCAGAAGCGCTTCGGCGAGGTGGCCAACCGGTATGCCTCGTGGATCCAGCAGTATTACGACGCGCTGGGGAAGGCCGATGTACCCGTGGCCATGGTCCATGATGACATTGTCTGGAGCTTGGGCCCGTTTATCTCTCCACGCTGGTACCGGTCGTACGTGTTCCCGAATTACAGGAAGCTGTTTGCGCCGTTGCTGGACTCCGGGAAGAAGATCGTCTACACCTCCGATGGGGACTACACAGGCTTTATCGACGATATCGCTGACTGCGGCGTCCATGGGTTCGTGCTTGAGCCTTTCACCGACATGGCTTACATTGCCGAGAAATACGGCAAGACGCACGCCTTCATCGGCAATGCCGATACGCGCATCTTGCTCCGTGGGAAGCGCGCCGAGATTCGCGCCGAGGTCGAACGCTGTATGGCGATCGGCAAAGCGTGTCCCGGCTTCTTTATGGCAGTGGGGAACCACATTCCGGCCAACACGCCGGTGGACGCCGTGCTCTACTACAACGAGGTCTACGAAGAGCTCAGCCGGCGCTAGCGTGCACTCTGTCAGTCGACAGCGGTCGGTCACTGGCCGATTCTATTGGGCCGGTCACCGGACGAGACCGCCAGGGCCCGACGGCGATGCTTCGCAGTGTCACGCGTCTTCCGTTGTCGTCCGCACTGGGGACGCCGGTTCTGAATATCCGCTTTGGCAAGGCCCTGTTCGAATCGGTGGACGGTCGTAAGGCCATTCGTGACCTAATCACGACCTACTTTGGCCTGGGAGGACTCCAGATACAGCTTTCGGTTGTGGACAGGGATGTGTTGGCGGACGCGTTGGTGCATCCGGAGCAACACGAGGACCTGATTGTGCGGGTGGGGGGCTTCTCGGCTTACTTCAATGGCCTGACCCCGGCGCTCAAGCAGTCCATCCTTGAGCGCACAGAGTATGCCCTTTGAGAGGGCGAGCGGTTAAGGCTCAAGTAGGGCCGTGATCACGGTCTGAACTTGCCGGGCCGCTATATCCCAGGAGAAGCGCGCCAAATTCTCGAAGCCTTGGGTGACGAGCCGGGCGCAGAGCCGCCCGCCGCGCGCCTGATCATCCAGAAGCCGTCGCAGTCCATCTGCGATGGCTTCTACGTTGAGAGGATCGACCAGCAGGCCACCCTCTCCGGTGACTTCCGGGAGGCTCGAGGTCGTGCTGGTGAGCAGCGGCGTACCGCACGCCTGCGCCTCCAGCACCGGGAACCCAAAGCCCTCGTAGAGCGAGGGATAGGCAAAGAGCCGCGCGCCGGAGATCAGGGCCGCTTTGTCCTCGGGCGCCACATAGCCTGGAAAGATCACCTTGTCCGCTACTCCCAACGTCGTGGCCCCGGCCTGGATCGGGTCGCCGAGCCAGCCGGTCGGCCCGGCCAGGACCAGCGTTAGGTTCGGATGATCCGCCAGAACGCGGCTAAAGGCCTCGATCAGCCGTGTGAGGTTCTTGCGCGGTTGGATACGTCCGATAAAGAGCACGTAGTCCCCGGGAATGCTGTAGCGCCGGTGGACCCGTTCTATCTCGTTGCGATCCCTGACCGGCTTGAGATCCGGCTCGTAGCCCGGGTAGACCACGGTGAGCTTCTGTGCCGGGACGTCGTATGCCTCGATGACGGCGTCGCGGGTTGCTTCGGAATCTGCCAGGATGTGCGTGGCCACGCGGACGTTCCACCGGGTGCTCAACTCCAGGTACCGGCGTTGGCTCGCCGGATAGGCTTCGGGAAAGCGCCGGTAGCCCAGATCGTGTACCGTCACCAGCGTGCGCCGTGGGCGCACGACGGGCAGCACGTGGGCGGGGACAAACAGAAGGTCCGGTGGATGGCGCACTATCTCCCAGGAGAGCCGCAGATGGGTCCACAGCCGTGGGAAGGGGATGACTCTCGTCTCCACTGCAGCTTCTGAACGTGCAGTCTGCGGGCCTGATACAGGTGTGTCCAGAGCAAAGGGCGGCATCTCCCGGTAGTACAATCTGAGCGTGTGCGTTGATGCGAGCCGCGGCCTCAGCGCGCGAATCAGATGCGTTGAGTAGGCTTCGGTGCCGGTCGGCGCTGCGCTGACCGCACGGCTGGCGTCGATTCCGATGATGGATGAGCTTGTGGGGGGCATAGGGGGCCGTGCAGTGACGGCGTTCTAGCCGATCACGGATTGAATCAAGGGAACCGGGATGATGATGATGACAAAGACGGCGATCATTGCCCATCCGAGAAGTTTGCGTTTGCCGTCCAATGGCGTCACGTCATTGAGGGGCGGTGGGTGGCGCGGTCCCATCAGTGAACTTAGGCCACCCCACACAAGCCACGTAGAGCCGGCTTGGTTGCCCATCATAATCAGCACAAGCCCCCATCCGAAGATCACGCTCACGGAGATGCGCGCCAGCTTCCAGGCTTTGTGCCCCCATAGCGCATAGGCGACGTGGCCACCATCCAGTTGTCCTATGGGGAAAAGGTTGAAGGCGGTGACCAAGAGCCCGGCCCACGCTGCGAATGCCACGGAGCCGCCCGGACTTGGCGGTGAGAGCCACACATCCCTGCCGGTCTCAGGATCCGGTAGAATTTGCCCGTGTGTGATGTACTTGGCTGCTATGTACAGGAGCGAGTTGCCCTCTTGCATCACCGGAATCGGCTCGCCGGCGGGGAGATCCATGAACTCCTGCGGTGTGCCGACATAGGAGAGAGCGAGTCCGATAAAGAGCAGTGGCACAGCAAGCATCAGGCCACCGATCGGCCCGGCGATGCCGATATCGAAGAGGGCCTTGCGGCTGCGCATTGGCCCACGTTGCACGATCACGGCGCCCATTGTCCCGATGATACTCAGGGGCAAGGGGATGAAGTAGGGCAAACTGGTCGGGGAGCCATAGCGCCGACCCACGAAGTAGTGACTGAGCTCGTGGGCGGTCAGAATGCCCAGAATAGTGATGGCGAACGGCCAGCCGCGCCAGATCTGTAGCGGGTTCGCAACAAGGTCGACCTCTTCACGCAGTGCGCCCAGAGAGAGAACGGACAAGACGGTCAGGACGAAGAGCACCGCATTCACCCATGGCTTGCCGGTCTTCTCGCTGGCTACGGCCGGCACCGCCCGAATGACATGCTGATCGTCCTCGACACTCAGCATCGGGGTGTACCCCAGAAGCTTGAACCGTTCGACGACTGTTTCAAACTCCCCATTATCCCGCTCAGAGACCAGACGCCCGCCAAATCGTACCATCGGGCGCGGCTTGTTTTCCAGTACCGTGATGTCCTCAACGATCATCAGATTGCTCAGGGCCTCTCGCAACCCTTTGATGACCGTCGAATTCAAGGCAGGTTCGTGAGTTGTGTTTTCCATACCGAGAGTATAGCACAGGCAAATAGCCGGGACAACGGGCGTGTTTCAGGAATCCGGTGCCGGAATCCTGAATCACGCCTTGGCAGGGTTGACCCTGACGTTGGTGGGCAGTGCGGTCGTCCGTGGGCTAAAACTGCTCCGACAGAACACTGTGAGTCTCGCTATTCTGATGTTGGATACAGAAAAGCCCCTGGATTTCCAGGGGCTTTTCTACTGGAGAGAAAGGGATTACTTGATGTCGGCCTTGGCGCCAGCCTCTTCGAGCTTGGCCTTGGCGTCATTGGCGACCTCTTTGCCGACGGACTCGAGCACGTTGATCGGCGCGCTCTCAACCATGTCCTTGGCCTCTTTCAGACCCAGGCTGGTCATCTGGCGGACGACCTTGATGACGTTGATCTTCTTCGGGCCGAAGTCCGTGAGCACAACGTTGAACTCGGTCTGCTCTTCCTCAGGCTCGACGTCGGCGGCGGGCATTGCACCCATCATAGCGACAGGGGCCGCTGCGCTGACGCCCAATTTATCCTCGAGCATCTTGACCAGTTCCGAAGCCTCGACCAGGGTTAGGACGCTGATTTCCTCTACAAGCTTCTCTAGATCTGCCATTGTTGTGAAACCTCCGTTTGTTTTCGTGGGCGCAGCTCTTCAGGTGCGTTCATCACGATGTATTTGATTGCTAGTTGCCAGCCGTTGACCTAGCTGCTGTCTCACATAGTGAGACTTAGGCTGCGGCCCCCGCTGTCTCGGCGGATGCTCCGCCTGCCTCTTCCAGTTTGTCGGCATAAGCCTTGACGACGTTGAGCACTTGACGGATTCCGCTCGCGACCACGCCGACCGTCTGTGTGGCGGGGGCGTTGATCGTCCGCAGCACCATCGATAGCAGCTCCTCGCGAGTCGGGAGATTCGACACTGCCAGGACTTCATCCTGACCGAAGATACGGCCTTCAAGAAGTCCACCCCTGACCATTAAGCGATCCGCTTCAAAGTCCCTCGCAGCATTGCGGAACAGCTTCACCAGTGAGGGAACGTCTTTGTGGCAGAAAGCGACGACCATGGGCCCGGTCATGAGATCTTCCGGCACCGCGAGATCTCTCTCCTTCAGCACGAGTTTGAACAATGTGTTCTTGATGACGAACATCTCGCCCTCTGCCTGACGGGTCTGACGGCGGAGATCCTGCATCTGAGGTACGCTCAGTGCGTTGTACTCTGCCATCACGAAGCCAGTGCTCTCGTCCATCTGCCGATGATACTCTGCCACCAGCTCTTCTTTACGTGCGCGTGTGTTAGCCAACCTTTTTCACCTCCTTGTAAGATATTCGTTGTTGCCTTATCCGACCGCCTCAGTCGGGTAACAAGAGAAAGTCCTTGCGCCTACCGACGCAAGGACTTAGGGATTCTGGCTGCTGCCGCTACCACAAACCCCACACTAGGTGCGGCCGTGACCGGCGTTACAGGCAAATCGTCTCCCCAGATCCTACCTCGGCGGGCCATATTAAGCACCTAACGATCAGCAAACTGCTAATCGCTGATGCACCGGCTGTCTTAGGCGGACAGGTTCAAACTGAGTTGATGTGTTAAGTAATCCTAGGCTGGTTCGAGTTCAAGCGCCTCAGCCGGATCAACCTTGATCCCCGGCCCCATTGTGGGGGCCAGCGTTACGCGGCGAATAAAGTTGCCCTTAGCCGCAGATGGGCGAGCGCGACGAATCGTGCTCATCAGGGAGGACAAATTACCCAGCAACTGCTCTTCCGTGAAGCTCACCTTGCCGATCGGGCAGTGGATGTTGGCGGAGCGATCCAGACGGTACTCCACACGGCCGGACTTGGTCTCATCGATGATGCGGGGGAGATCCTCAGCGGGGACCACCGTGCCGGTCTTGGGCGTGGGCATCAAACCGCGGGGACCGAGAACGCGGCCCAAGCGACCCACATGGCGCATCATATCCGGAACGGCGATGGCGACGTCGAAATCTGTCCAACCATCGGCAATTCGCTTGATGCCTTCATCATCACTGATGATGTAGTCGGCGCCTGCTGCCTCTGCAATCTGTGCTGCCTCGCCGGCGGCGAATACGACGACCCGCACCGACTTACCCAGGCCGTTAGGCATTCTTACCACACCGCGCATTGTTTGGTCTGCACGACGGGGGTCAAGGCTTGTGCGAAGATGTACCTCTACGGTACCGTCGAACTTGGTATAGCTCACCTGTTTGACGAGCGAAATGGCTTCCGCTACGCCGTAGATGTTCTCTCGGTCGACTTTGGCTGCAGCTTCTACGTACTTCTTGCCTACTTTTGTCATATCTGACTCCTTGTGGTCCTAACGGGTTACCCCTCCCACACCGACATGCTGAAGGATCGGGGCTAGTCCCTGATCTGGATGCCCATGCTGCGGGCCGAACCGGCAATCTGCAGCATGGCGTTTTCGATATCGTTCGCGTTCAGATCCCGCATCTTGGTCTCGGCGATCTCGCGCAGTTGACCCTTCGTGATGGCGCCGACTTTGTCCCGGTTGGGTTCGGAGGAACCCTTGTCGACGCCGGCGGCCTTGCGCAGCAGATCCGCGGTTGGCGAGGTCTTGAGCTCAAAGGTGAAGGACGAATTCTCATAGATCGTGATCTCTGCAGGAACGATGTTGCCGGCCAGGTGCGCTGTTCTGGCGTTGTATTCTTTGCAGAAGCCCATCAGGTTGATACCGTGCTGAGCCAGAGCCGGGCCGATGGGGGGCGCTGGATTTGCCTTGCCGGCCGGAATCTGCAACTTGACGACTGCTTTTACCCTTCTCTTTGCCATCTTTTTTCAACACTCCCTCAATCCGGGTTAGCTTGCATCCCAGTAGTTACTGCCTAATTTGAAAGTTCCGTGTTACGATTTCTCGACCTGTAGGAAGTCGAGTTCAACCGGCGTCTCACGTCCGAAGAAAGAGACCAGAATCCGGACCTTGGCCCGTGCCTCATCGATATCCTCCACTACGCCGATGAAATCCGCGAACGGACCTTCGACGATGCGAACTTTTTGTCCCAGCTTAAAGGTGGCTCGCACCTCCGGCGCAGTTGACTCCATCCGGCGGAGAATCCGCTGAACGGCTTCCGAGCGCAACGGCGTGGGTCTGTTGCCCATACCGACAAATCCGGTGACGCCGGGCGTGTTGCGCACAACGTACCAGGAGTCATCGGAGAGCAGCATCTGGACCATCAAATAACCGGGATAGAGACAGTGCTCTACTGTGCGCCGTTTTCCATCCTTAAGCTCGATCTCTTGAACCGTAGGGACCACCACCTGGAAGATGAAATCTTGCATGGCCATCGACTCAATCCGCAATTCCAGGTTATGGCGTACTTTGTGCTCATAACCGGAGTAGCAGTGAATGATGAACCAAGCGCGCTCTTCAGGCTTGATCTCCTCCTCCTCTTCATCTTCGAACGGGTCGGGCAGGACGCCGACATCTTCGGGTTGTGTGTCGAAGGTGAGTTCTGGTAGCAGTTCGGTTGTCTGCTCGTCCTCTGCTTCTACGTCATCTTCCTTGAAGAATCCCCCAAGGTCAATGTCGTCAGAGTCCGCAACAACTTCCGCCCCCAGGCGCTCAAAGATCGCATCTGTAGAGAGGGCCAAGTCGGGCAGTGGGCCCAGGACGTCCTCGCTCTCTTCAGGAGCTTGTTCTTCTTCCATAGAAAACTCTTCACGTGCCAAGGGTTCTAGGCCTCTTCAGCTTGGCCGATTAAGTACAATGAGACGATCAGCCCAGCGGCAACGATTGCGCCAATGATTGAGTAGAGTACGCTACCCGAGATAATCTGACCGAGCAGCCAACCGAAGAAAAAGTCCAGCATACCCAAGAAAAGCGCCATAGCGAACGTTACGGCAAGCACGATCTTGGTCATGGACCATCCTTGTTCGAGGGTGGGCCACCGGACTTTTCGCAGTTCCGCACGCGTGGAGCGGAGATATGTGAGAATCGGATTCTCTTTGCTGTTCTTCGATTTAGCCACCGACTCCTCCGCAGGACTCACAATTCATCATTGTTCTAACACCTTAAGACACCGCCTATGTAGGCGGTGTCTTATCTAGAGGCAGGCGAGGCAGGAATTGAACCCGCAACCTACGGTTTTGGAGACCGTTGCTCTGCCAATTGAGCTACTCGCCTACGTTAACTCGCTTTAGGGCGTTACTATACCGCCTTGAGCCCATGATCAGATTTGAACTGATGACCCCTTTCTTACCAAGAAAGTGCTCTACCGACTGAGCTACATGGGCAAAACTTGGTGGGCAGTGAGGGACTCGAACCCCCGAAGGCGTACGCCAGCGGATTTACAGTCCGCCTCCTTTGCCGCTCGGAACAACTGCCCTTAAGAGCCGACGGTGGGAATCGAACCCACGACCCTCCGCTTACAAGGCGGATGCTCAGCCGCTGAGCTACGTCGGCGCTTCGCCATTATAGCACGACCGACTACTGGGTCAAGAGTCCCGTCCCAACCAATGCAGCCGTGATTATACACAAATCCGTTTCTTTGTCAACCGGTTGACGGGGGCCTGGGCATGTTTCAGGATGGACAAGGGGCACTCAAATGCGGAGCCGTGATCACCACGCGACAGCCCGTCGCGCGGTGACAACGACTAGCATGTCTCGAAGCTAAGGCGCCTAGCCGAAGCGCCGGCCACTGCTCACGCGGCTGTTGAGGAGTGATTCCAACTGCTGTGGTGTGGCAGCCTCGATTGGGTCGTAGCGCATCCCGGGATAGTATTGATCGAAGAAAGCCTGCAGACTGGCTGACCACTGACTTGGGTTGACGACGGTGACGGCGCGTTCCTCAAGTCCCGGCCCGTAGGCGGCATCGTCGGCGCTGAACCCGATGGTCACCTTGAACGTTTCCCAGTAGCGGCGGCAGGCCGCGATCCAGCTCCACGTTGCGTTCTGGGGAAGGAGCAGATAGTGCCGGCTGTAGATCACGCGCGGCTCAAGCGGCTTTTTTCCCACCGGGGGCGGCGTAGGCGTCGGTGGTGTCGGCGTCGGTGGTGTGGGAGTAGGGGGCGCCGGTGTCGGCGGCGTTGCCGGTGCATCCTGCCATTCGGGATCCTGCTCATTCTTCACCGTGACCATATAATTGACCAGGCTCGGAATGAACCGCCCGAACTCGAATTCCTCCCACGATCCCGCGCTGCCCAACGTGAAGAGATGCGCGCCGACAACGTAGTAGTCCTTGCGCAGCTCGGTGTCATACCACTTCATCTGGGTCATCCATTCGTTTGCCGTGACCTCAGGGAGTTCTTTGGCGATGTTGACCTCTGTCAGGAAGAGCGGGATCACTTCGTTGCGCGGGATGAGGAAGTCCCTATACAGCCAGCGATAGCGGCAGGCGAGGGGGCCTCGGTCCGGGTACACAGGGCGCCCGGGCAGGGCTTCGCCGAACCAGCGATTCATGGGGTAGGCGTATTCGTGGAGCGACAGAGCGTGGCCGCCGGCCTTGGCTTTGCCGAAGGCGCCGCTTTCTACGATGGCCTCCATTTCCTCCCACTCGGGAACCCCAAGGCTGTACGAGAAGAGCGCCAGTTTGTAGCCCTCCTCGTCCGCGAGGTCCATGCAGTGCATCATAAACTCGGCCAGCCGCTGGTGACCGTCAACGCCGGGGGGGTCCTGCTCGTTGATGATTTCCCAGTAATCGACGTAGCCTCGGTGTGCCTCCCACCTTGGAAAGAGGCTGTGTATCACCTTTCCGGCGCTTTCCTTCAGGTTGCCGTACAGCTCGGGCCCTTCCACATTGACACTTTTGTCTGTCCCATACATATACCGCCCGACGGTTTGGATGTTCGGGTCGAGCGCCTTGATCTCCTTGAGCCACCCCATCGTCACCACGGCCTTCACCGTGGTCATCCGCGCGCCTCTAGCCTTCAATTGCTGGATCATGCCTGGTGTCTCACCGGGCATAATGCCGTGGATGCCGAGTTTGCTTGGCATACGGGTACTCCCTTCTAGGTTAGGTCTTGTGCCCAGTAATACTGATCGTAGAGGTGAACCAAATTCTTCGGGTTGTCGGCCAGGAGATTGCTGAACGTGATTGCCTCAACCACGCGTTCCGGGCCGGGGGCGTCATCGCGATAGGCGAAAGCTTTGGCTTCTTGCTCCGAGGCAAAGGCAATCCATTGCCCCAGGTCGTCCCTGAACGCATAGACCGTGCGCCCGGTAATGTCCGGTACGTCGGTCAGGCCCTGCGTGAAGGCGCTGATGCGCTCCTCTGTGGCCCCGTGCTCTCTTAGGAAGGTGAGCCACGCCTGCTTCATCTGTTCGGCGACCTCGGGGCAGTCACCAATGATGTTGTGGTTTTGGAGTGGGTCTGCTTTGAGGTCGTAGAGCTCCGATGGCAAGCCTGCCGGCAGGCAGATGTAGGTCCACTCATCGCTGGTGACGGTGCCGGGCTCGACAACGCGCCCGGAGCCGACCCAACCGTCAAACGCTGCGCCGCCCACAGTCGCTGCGTTCTGCGGGTACCGGTTTGAGAAGGCGTAGGTGGAGCCATCAGTGGCCTCGCCCCGCATCAAGGGCAAGAAGGACCTGCCCTCAACGCCCTGAGGCACCGGCACATTCATGAAATCCAGCACGGACGGCAGGATATCGGCCGGCTGGACGATGCCGCGGATGCGTTGGCCGGCACCGATGCCATCGGGATGGTAGACCAGCAGCGGGATGCGCGTGGTCTCCTCATAGAGCCTGCCCATCTCGGCTCCGGGTTTGCCGTGCAGCCCGTGCTCGCCGAAGAGGTGACCGTGATCCGTGGTCCAGATGATCAGAGTATCCTCAAAGAGACCCAGGCGTTCTGCCATGTCAAGGAACCGACCGACCCAGCGGTCGACCAGCGTGACCCCGCCGGCGTAGAGCGCGCGCACATCCTGGTGCTCGGCCTCGGTCATATACGTGGCGCGACCGTACTGCGGGTAGGTGATCCGGTCCCCTTTGTAGTCGGGGTCCGCGTAGAGCTCGTAGTCGTACCACGGGCAGTCGAAGGGTTCGTGTGGGTCCCACATGTCGACGTACAGGAAGAAACTGTCGTGGCTGTAGTTCGTCTCCAGCCATTCAATGGCGTCGGACATTGTGCGGGCCACCGGATATTCACGCTCATGGCGGCGGTCGAAGTGGTTGCGCAGATAGCCATCCAGGCTCTTGACCGACTTGATCTTGTGAGGCTGCGCGCCGAACCGGACCGGAAGGTCGGGGTTGGTGATCCAGGGATCGCCCTTTTGGCCGTGCGAGAAGTAGACGCCCCTAAAGCCCCGGGTGTAGTTGTAGTCGTGGGCTCCGAGCATCGGCGTGTCCCAGATCATCTGGGTGTGGACGCCGGCGCGGCTCAGCATCTGGGCCATCGTCCGGTCTTCGGGTTGCAGCGGCTCCCACCCACGGGAGGGGAAACCGTACCGGCCGACCGCGACGTCCCACCGGTTGGGGACCGTGGGATACGAGCCGATGTAGTATTGGTCGAAGACTCCGGCCCGCTGGGCAAAGGCATCCAGGTTGGGGGTCTTGATCCAGTCGCTGCCGTAGCAGCCTAGATGGTCGCGGCGAAATGTATCATTGACAAGTAGAACGACGTTCATTAGAGGGCGCGCTCCTACGCTAACCACTCACGCATCTTCTCAACATACTGGGGGAACGCGGCTTCCGGTTCGCGTAAGCTGGGTATCCATCGCTTCTCCCACTCCAGTATAGCATAGCCGTCGTATCCGCCGTCGACCAGCAGTGCGAGCATCTCCTGCAGTGGAACATCGCCTTCGCCGAGGGCCACGTACTGGTGCCCATCGTCTGCGGTGCGTATGGAATCCTTGACGTGGATGCTGACGGTATAGGCGCCGATGTTGCGGTAGGTGTCAGCGGCGGCCTCTCCGTTGGTACGGTAGGGGTGGTGCAGGTCCCATAGCACGCGGACGCGTGGGTGGTCGACCTCGCGCATCAGGCGGCCAAAGACCGCCGAATCCGTCCAGTCGTCGTGGGTCTCCAGGGCCAGTGTGACGCCGTAGTTCTCGGCTTCATCGCCGATCTTGCGCAGGTTCTCGGTGAGCGCCGGTAGGATGGTTTCGACGGAGTGTCCGTCAGGCACGCGTCCACCGTAGACGCGGAGCATTGGCGCGCGTGCACCGGTGGTACCGAGCTCGGCTGCCAGGGCCATATTACGTCGCGCCTCGTCGAAGTTCTTTGCCAGCTCTGTCTCGTCCTCGACCGCGAAGCGTGCGGATGTGGCGATGCCGGAGATGGCGACGCCGTTATCTGCGAACAGGCGCTTGGTGGCGCTCAGCCCTGTGGTGAACTCGGGGCACGCGGTGACATCCAGTGTGTCCAGCAGGCCGCGGAAGTCGACGGCGTCATAGCCCATCTTGGCGGCATTCTCGGCGATCTGCTCCAGGGTCCAATCCGGGCAGCCCAATGTGGTGAATGACAGCTTCAGCATAGGTTAGTCCCCTCCGTGTTGGTTGATTAAGCGTAGACTTCGATAGCTTCTTCCGGTGCCCCGAGATCTCGCAGCCACTGTATCAGCTGCTGGTGCATCTTCTCCGCGACATCAGGATGTTCGGCAGCCAGGTCGACCTCAGCGTATGGGTCGTTTTCAAGGTCGAAGAGCTCGGCGGCGCCGTTTGGCCCAATCGGTGCATAGGCCCACTTGTGCGAGTAGATGACCGGCGTGGATGCATTCGAGGGTACCTTGCCCTCCTTCAGACGCAGGAAGCAGCCACAGATCGCGAAGTCGCGCAGCGGGGCCTGGGTCTCTCCCCGAAGGCTTGGCGCGAAGGAGCGCCCGTGGAAGGGTGCGGGGACGTCGACTTCCAGCCCGCTGAGCTCGATCAGGGTCGGCAGGATGTCGACAGGCTGCGCCAGAAGATCGCGCGTCTCCCCTCCGGTGATACCGGGGGCTGCGATGAGGAAGGGAATATGTGCGACCTCCGGATAAAGAGGCCAGCGGCGGTTGTCACGGTCGTTGATGTTGCTCTTGCCGGTACGGTTGTGCTCGCCCAGGCTCATCCCGTGGTCGGTGGTGAAGATCACGATGGTGCTGTCCCACAGGTCGAGGTCGTCAAGTTTCTGGAAGATCCGGCCAACCCACCGGTCGATGAGTTCCGCCTCGGCGCAGTAGTGCGCGCGAAGGTTGCGCAGCTCTTCGGGGGTGTAGTCCGTGGCCTTGCCGTAGTTGGGGTGCAGCATCGGCGCGCCATCGTAGCCCGGGTTGTACTTCCGCACCATATATTCGGGCGGGTCCCAGGGCTCGTGCGGATCGAAGAAGTCGACCCAGACGAAGAACGGGCGGTGCTGGTCGTTTTCCTCCAGCCACCGGACGACGTGGCTCGATGTCCTTGCCGGGAAGGTGTCATCTTCGCAGTGGGAGTAGCGGTTGGTCCACCGGTGGAGATCCACCAGGATGCGATCCTGGAAATGGTGACCGCTGCGGGTCTTTTCCCGGGGCATCACATGCTCGATGGGATCGTTCATATGCAGGAGCGCCATGTCGCCCTCCTGCCCCCGGACCTGGAGGGCCGCGTTGAAGACACGGTTGAAGCCGAAGTTGAACAGGTGGGGACAGTCGCAGATCAGCTGTGTGACGTAGCTGTGTTTGTTGAGCATCTGCGGCATGATGTTGTCCGAGTCCAGATACTGCCACGGCACCCAGGGCCACGCATAGCGCCCGGAAATCAGGTCGGTGCGCTCCGGGATGGTGGGGAAGCTGCCGGTGTAGAAGTTGGACATACTGACCGCGCGCTCGGAGAAGGCATCAAGGTTGGGGGTCGACACCGGGATCTCCGCACGGTCAAAGAGGTTGTCGTAGCGGTAGGTGTCCGAGTTGATGATCAGGATGTTGTTGGGGCGAACCCGGTGGGTTCGTTGGGCGGGCGTCTCCGGCGTTTGGATGTCCTTCGCGCGGGCATCCTCGTATTCCGGTCCGGTCAATTTCACGGTTGATTCTTCAGTCATGACTTTGTCTCCTGTGGTGGGTAGCGGATAAAACGATCAAGCGAGAAAGCGAAAAAGCGATACGGCGATTGGGGATAAGGGAGGAGGCGAGGCAATCCTTTGTTGCCCTATCCCCTAGTACCATATCCCCTTTCCCTTATCCCTGCGCTTGCCGCGGCATATCGCGGCTGGCGATGACGTTGATACCGGTGCCGAGGGCATTCTCGAGAATGATTTGGTCCGCTTTGACCGGGGCCTCGACCTCGACCTCGCGGATCTTGCGCAGCAGTGCGAAGATCTGGGGCTTGGGGAAGGCGCTCTCGGTGTAGACCGGCACAAGCGGGTGCAGGCCGTCTCTGACGCGCACGGTGGTGGCGACCATACGACGCGGGTCGGTCAATTCGCTCTCGACGTAAGCCAGGCCGCGGTTGCAGGTGTTGCCGTCGACGTGGATCAGGGTCTCTCCGTCGTGCGTCACCTGCAGTGTGCAGCCCATCGGGCAGGTAATGCAGATCATCTCCTCGGTGATCTCGGGCATAGAGTTGTGTCCTTTCTTGAGCTGCTTTATCGTGGTGAGATGCTCACCCGCAGTTCTTTGGCGATTTTGACCTTGTCGTAGTCACGGCGGCGCAGGGTGATGTTGACCATCTCGCCCGGCCGGGCGTAACGGGCGCCTTGCTGTGTGATCAGCGTTTCGCCATCGTGAACCTGGATGCGGACCGCCTGCTCGATGGGCTGCGTCACGCGCATCTGCAGGCGCACGTCCGCCACGCTGAGCCGCGCCGGATTGAGGTGGTGTGGGACGACGTATCGGACGTTGTCCGCCGCCACGGTGGGGATCGGTGGCGCCTCCAATTGGCAGATCGAGCCCATCGCGTAGCAGGCCGCGCGCTCGCCGGCCACAAGCCCGGCCTCAGTTACCCAGTCCACGAGATCGTAAACGTGGACAACGTTGCCGGCGGCGAAGACGCCGGGGACGTTGGTCTGGTAAGCCTCGTCGACATAGGGACCGCCGGTGACGGGATCGAGGCGTACGCCGGCTTTCTGTGACAGCTCATTCTCGGGGATCAGGCCCACCGAGAGCAGGAGCGTATCACAGGGGATGATCTCCTCGGTGCCGGGGACCGGCTGCCAGTGGTCGTCAACGGCCACAGCTTCCACAGCCTCGACGCGATCCTTGCCGAGGATGCGCTTGACGGTGTGGCGGAGCTGCAGGGGAATGTCGAAGTCCAGGAGGCATTGAACGTAGTTGCGGCTCAAGCCCGTCAGATAGGGCATCACCTCCAGCACGCGCTCCACCTTGGCGCCCTCAAAGGTGAGGCGCCGGGCCATGATCATCCCGATGTCCCCGGATCCCAGGATGACCACGCGCTTGCCGGGCATATAGCCCTCCACGTTGACCCATCGCTGTGCGGTGCCTGCGGTGTAGACCCCGGCGGGGCGTAGTCCGGGGATGCGAATCTGTGCCCGGGTGCGCTCCCGGCAGCCCATAGCCATCACCATCGCCTTGGCCTGGAACTCCGAGAAACCGCTGTGCGCGCTGGTGGCGTATACTTTGCGGCCCGGTGTGACGTCCAAGACCATCGTGTCGAGTTTGTAGTCGATGCCTAGCCCTTTTACCTCGTCTACAAAACGTTGGGCATAGTTGGGGCCCGGAAGGTCCTGCCCGAAGATCTCGAGGCCGAAGCCGTTGTGAATGCACTGGAGCAAGATGCCACCCAGTTCCAGATCGCGCTCAAGAATGAGGACATCGTCCGCGCCGGCTTTCTTCGCCGCGCTTGCCGCGGCCAATCCGCCGGGGCCACTGCCGATCACGATAACGTCGTAGTTCTCTCTCATCGATGTCTAGCCTTGCCCCACCATCTTTGTCTCGCGCGCCAGGAAGCTGGATCCGGGTCCCTTCTTGGTGACCTCCAAGGGATCCAGCCCCAGTTCACGGGCCAGGATGTCCACCACACGGGGCATGTCGAAGGAGCCCTGACAACGTCCTGTCCCCAGCCACGTGCGGCGCTTGATGGCGTCGTACGTGTCCGCGGGAATCGGCGCGTGGATCTCGGCAACGATCTCTCCCTCGGTGACATTCTCGCAGCGGCAGATGACTCGGCCATAGCGGGGGTCCTGTTTGACCAGTGCAGCCTGTTCTTCGTGGGACAGGTGTCGGAATACCGGGCGAGCAGGACGGACGGGGTTCCAGTCCGGTTTCTCTTGTAGGGCCTCGCCGGCTGCCTCGAGCAGCTCGATCACCCGCTCGGCTATCGCGGGGGCAGCCGTCAGTCCGGGTGACTCGATCCCGCCCAGGTTGACCAGTCCGTTGACCTCGTGGGGGATCTCGATGATGAAGTCGCGGTGGTAGGCCACGCCGGGGTTGGCCGACGGCGCGTTGCCGCCTGGCCGGAGCCCGGCAAAGACGGCGATGACATCGCGTTGATTGATGGTCGGCACCAGTTTGCGGGCACCGTTCCAGACCTCGTCCAGCCCTGCGGCTGTGACCGCGGTGTCCTCTTTGTCCTCCAGGTCCTCGGCGTTGGGCCCGACGATGGTGTTGCCGTGCAATGTCGTGGTGACCACGATGCCCTTGCTGACCTTGGTCGGTACGGGGAAGAGCACACTGTTCAAGGTGAATCGGCTGCGATCCAGAATATAGTACTCGCCACGCCGTGCCTTGATCTTGAACTCGGGGCGCACGCCGGCCTTGTGCATCACACTGTCGCTGTAGATCCCGGCGGCGTTGATGACCCACCGTCCGTAGAAGTTGCCCCGGTTGGTCCTGATCCCGATGATGCGTTTCGGATCTGCCGGATGCCAGATGAAGTCCTCGAAACACGTTTGGCGCTTGAGGGTCACGCCGTTCATCACGGCGTTCTCCGCTGCGGCGACGGTGACATCCCAGGGATCGCAGATCCCACCCACCGGGCAGGCGAGCGCCCCCGTCGTCTCGGGGTTGACCAGCGGTTCCCGCTGCCGCATCTCATCCCCGGAGATGATCTCCACGGGGATGCCATTGGCGGCACCGTGTGCGGCTTCATCCTTCAGCGCTTCACGTTCCTCGTCCCCGATGGCGACGACATAGGTTCCGCAGCGGCTGAAGCTGAAGTTCAGTTCTGCCGCGAGCTGATCCCACATCGGGTTTGCCTTGGTGTTCATCTCTGCCTTGAGCGTTCCGGGTGTGGCGGCATAGCCACCGTGAATGATGGCGGAGTTGGCCGACGTCGCGCCGGTGCAGACGTCGCTTTCCTTCTCGATCCACAGGACGTCCAGATCATAGCGGGAGAGGAAGCGTGCCACCATCGCGCCGACTACGCCGGCACCGATAATGATGATGTCGTGTTCGTGGTGTTCGGAATTCGCCTGCATGAATACCTCAGGGATGATTTCCCGCGGCACCTTGAGTTTGGGATGAACGTCTCAGTTGAGCGCCGCCAGTATCTGGTCCAGATCGATATCGGCCGTCGTGTTGTAGCGGAAGTGCGCGTCGCCGACGCGCTCGACAGGGCCAATGCCCACAACGATCATGCCGGCTGCCAGGGCTGCCTGGACCCCGGAGTGCGCATCCTCAACGACGATGCATTGCTCCGGCGGCACATCCATCTGCGCCGCTGCATAGAGGAAAAGACCGGGGGCCGGCTTTCCCCGCTCGGCACTGTAGCCGTCGGCCACGGTGTCGAAAGTCCTGGCGATGCCGAGCCGTTGGAGTACCGTGCCGGTGTTCTTGCTGGCGGAGCCGACCGCCATCTTGAGCCCGAGGCGGCGGATGTCGGCCATCAGCTTCCGGGCCCCCGGCAGGAAGTCGTTCTCGGTGATCTCCTGCAGCAGCCGGCGATACGTGCTATTCTTGCGCTCCATCATCTCCTGGATCTGGGCTTCGGAGTAGCGGTTGATGTGCTCTCCCAGCAGCAGTTCCAGGGACCGGCGACGCGAGACGCCACATAGATGCTCGTTATCCTCACGCGTGAAGACAATGTCCTCATCCTCGGCCAGGCGCTTCCAGGCCTGGAAGTGATATCTGGCTGTGTCGGTGAGGACGCCGTCCAGATCAAGGATGGCCGCAGCGATCCTGCGCGACAAGGTGGCTCATTCCTCCACCCACTTCAGGGTGCGCTCTACCGCTTTGCCCCAGCCCGCATAGAGCCTCTGGCGCGCGGGCTCCGCCATCGCCGGTTGGAACGTCCGGTCGATGTCCCAGTTCCGCCTCAGCGCATCGGTGTTCTCCCAGAATCCGACGGCCAGGCCGGCTGCATAGGCCGCGCCCAGAGCCGTGGTCTCTGTGACGGTCGGACGGACCACGGGCACGTTCAGGATATCGGCCTGGAACTGCATCAAGAGCTCGTTGGCGACCATACCACCGTCGACTTTGAGCGTCTTGAGGGGCACGCCGGCGTCGGCTTCCATCGCTTCCACGACGTCGCGGGTCTGGTAGGCGGCGGATTCCAGTGCTGCCCGGCAGATGTGGTGTTTGTTGATGTAGCGGGTAAGCCCGACCATCACGCCACGGGCGTCACTGCGCCAATAGGGAGCGAAGAGCCCGGAGAATGCCGGTACGATGTACATCCCCCCGGCGTCCTCTACCTGCCGCGCCAGGTCCTCGATCTGTGGCGCCCGGGTGAAGAAGCCGAGGTTATCTCGCAGCCACTGCACCAGTGCCCCGGTGATGGCAATTGAGCCCTCAAGGGCGTAGACCGCCGGTGCGTCACCGAATTTGTACCCCAGCGTGGTCAGCAGCCCGTGCTTCGACGGCACGATCTCGGTCCCGGTGTTGAGCAACAAGAAGCAGCCCGTGCCGTAGGTGTTCTTGCCTTCGCCGGGGGTGAAGCACGTCTGCCCGACCAGCGCCGCGTGCTGGTCACCGAGATCCCCGGTGATGGGGATGCTCTCCCCGAACGGCCCGTCCTCCTGGGTGAACCCGTAGGGGTGGGGGGCGCTGGAAGGGCGGATCTCCGGCAGTATCTGCCGCGGTATGTCCAGTATGCTCAAGATTTCGTTGTCCCAGTCCAGGGTTCGCAGGTCCATCAGCATCGTCCTGCCTGCGTTGGTCACGTCGGTGATGTGGGCCCCGCCCTGAGGCCCTCCGGTTAGCCACCAGATGATCCACGTGTCAATGGTGCCGAACAGCGCGTCGCCCCTATCAGCGGCCTTGCGCACGTCCGGAACATTGCGTAGCATCCAGGCCAGCTTGGGGCCGGCAAAATAGGTGGCCAGGGGAAGCCCGACCTTTTCGCGGAAGCGGTCCTGCCCGCCTTCTTTGGCCAGTCCGTCGCAGATCTGCTTGGTCCGCGTGTCCTGCCAGACGATGGCATTGTAGAGCGGCTTGCCGGTGGTGCGGTTCCAAACGACCGATGTCTCGCGCTGATTGGTCATCCCGACTGCGGCGATTTTGTCGCTGGGGATGTTGCCTTGCGTAAGCGTTTGGAGGATGACCTTCTGGGTCTTTTCCCAAATCTCGAGAGGGTCGTGCTCAACCCAGCCTGGTTGCGGGTATATCTGCTCGTGTTCTTCGTAGGACCATATGACGGGATGGCCGCTGTGATCGAATACGATGCAGCGAGTGCCGGTTGTGCCTTGATCGAGGGCCGCAATGTACCGAGCCTCTGCCATCTGTACCTCCCGGGTCTGGTTGGTGGTCTCGCAGGCGTTGGAGGGATTATACTCTCCCGGACTGCATTGTCTATTGATGACTAGAGTGCGCCTACCGCAATACGACTGGCAAGTAGGTGAACGCACATACGCTCACAGACTCAGTCGTGGACCATGGACTGTCCCCGTCCGGGGTCCGGGCGCGCACGCGGTAGTGCCAGGTGCCGGGCTGCTGGTTGGCGACGACATGGTGTGTGAGTGTGCCGGTGTAGGCCACCGTGGGCGCGCTGAACCATGGTGTATCGTTTTCTTCCAGGATGTACGTGGCTGTCGGAACCGTGGACCACGTGACCGTGTAAGTGTTTGTGTCGTCCGGATCGGGGATCGGATTCAGGAGCGGTATGGGGATGGAGTCCACCGTGACAGTGAAGCTCCGGCTGTTGCTTGGGGCACTGAACCCGGCCAAGTTGGCGGCCTCCACGCGGTAGGTCCACGTCCCGGCCCGCTGGCCGGTGACCGTGTAGCCGGTGCCGGCACCGAGGTAGCGGGTGATGACATCGGTGAAGCCGTCATCGGCAGATTCCTGGAGCCGGTAGGTGGTGGCCCCGGTGCTGCTCGACCAGGTGATCGTGTAGTCATTGGGTTCGGAGCCGGCCACAATGGCGTAGAGCAGGGGCGGATCCGGCAGGACCGCGGCGGATTGGGTGGCGCTCCAATTGCTGTTGACGACGCCCGTTGTAGCCTGTACCTGGTAGTACCAGATGCCGCCATCCTGGTCCACGACGTTGTAGCTCAGGTTGGCGCCCATATCGTGGGTGGTTGCGCCCGAGAAGTCGTCGGACTCGGATTCTTGGAGGCGGTATGCCGTTGCCCCGCCGACCGCGCTCCATGTGACGGTGTAGTTGGCGGATCCTGCGTTGTTGATGGGGTCGAGGGTGGGCGTGTCGAGTCCTACCGTGACGCTGCCGGTGTTGGACCAATCGCTGATCAGGCCAGCACTGGCTCTGGCGGCTCTGACACGGTAGTACCACGTGCCCGTGTTCTGGCCCGTGATCTGGACCTGGCTGGCCGATTCGCTGTAGACGATGCCGGGCGAGCTGAAGCTCGCATTATCATCCTCCTCGAGCGTGTAACTGGTGGCGTAGGTCACGTCGCACCAGTCAACCCAGAAGCTCCCGTCGCGGTCGGCGTTGTCGATCGGTATGAGGCTGGGGGCTGCGAGATTGAGAGCATGTTCCAACGCGGCGTAGGCGTCGATCCGGCCCGCGCCGTAAGCGGGGTCCCAATCGGGGGTTCCCAGGTCCACAGAAGCAGTCTCAATATGTGTCTGGATCTCCTGCACGGTCAGAGCAGGATCGATGGTGAGCAACAAGGCCGCCAGCCCCGAAACGTGGGGGGCTGCCTGGGATGTTCCATTGAAGACGGCGTACCCGCCGTTCCTGTACGTGCTGATGATGTCGACGCCCGGAGCGGCGATGTCGACATAGGCACCCCGATTGGAGAAGGATGCGGCGCTATCGGTGTCGGACGTCGCGGCGACGGCGAAGACTTCGGTGTCATAGGCAGCCGGATAGATGGTCTGATTCTCAGAGCTACAACCATTCCGCTCATAGTTTACATCTCCACAGTTGCCGCCGGAGGCGACGACGAGGACGCCGTGGTTGTAGGCGTACTTGACCGCGTTGTATAGCGTCGTTGAGTTGCCCACACCGCCCAAGCTGAGGTTGATGATATCGGCCCCATGGGCGACCGCATAGGTGATGCCCAGGGCCGTGCCGGCGTCATCCCCGCTACCGTCGCTATCAAGGACCTTCACCGGCATGATCTGTGTCTGCCACGCCATCCCCGCGATGCCTTGATGGTTGTTGCCGGTCGCCGCAATGATACCGGCTACATGCGTGCCGTGTCCGTTATCGTCGTCGGGGTTGCTGTCGTTGTTGGCGAAGTCGTAGCCGTTCTCTGCAATCTGCGGCAGTAATTCCGGATGATCCATATCGACGCCGGTGTCGATGACGGCGACCGTCACGGCGCTGCTGCCGGTGCTGAGATCCCACGCGGCGGGGGAGTTGATCACGGGGTGCGCCCATTGGTTGGGGTAATAGAAGTCATTCGGGTCAAGATGGGCTCTGACCAGATAGTTCGGCTCGGCGTACTCGACATCGGGCAAGGCGTTGAGCTTCTCGGCCAGAGCGATTTCCTGGCCGGCAGGGATCTGCCAGCGTTCCACGCCGAGCGCGCTGAGTTCGCCCGTTCTTTCGGCACCGACCTGGGTCAGGGTTTGTACAGCCTGGCTCTGATCCGCCCTCACGTGGGGCTTGAACTTGATGAGCAGTTCGCCGGATCTGTAGGCGCTATTGCCGCCGGTGGCTGATGGCACTCTGGCTTCTGCTTGGTGCATTCCTGGCCCAATCAGTAACAAAGTACCAAGCAGCAAGATCAACACCGCGCGATATCTGGTTCTTGACCTCATAGGTTTCCCTTTTTTGACGTACGGTCCGGTCGATGATGAGCATTGGATTCCCTATATAGTATAGCGTCGATGGCGCACTGCGCCCACCCCAGTGGAAGACTACGGGGCATCGACCACTTGGCCAGATGACAATCAGGTCTGCATACTGGGACTGATACGCATTTCGCTGACCGGTTCGACTGCACGGCGCACAAGCAGCGGTGTGCCCGCGACAAGATTCTCCGAACGGTGTCGCGGGCACTATCTGTTGCCGAGAGCGTGTCGACGGGATGGAATGGGTCTGGTTGTGCGGCTTGGGTCGGGAGGTTTGGTGCGGTGGCCTGCATCGATACCATGGCGCACCTGATGCTGGCGCAGTTCCGCAAGTTCGTGGCGAGGGCCCGTCGGACGCTGGTTCTGGGCGGATTGTGGGTCGTGCAAGTGATGGTATAGGACCACGGTCAACAGTGATCGAGTCATGCGGCATACCACTCCACTTGCACCTCTTCAGGAGCACATTCTGACACTACTGGGCTTGTCACCTGACATCTGCCGCTCTCTGGTGCAGAATTCAGCATAATGGTGATGGATTACGCGAATGGTGAGTAACATCTGACAGCAACCAAATTGCTATCAAGACTGCGAGTGTAAATGCTGACGAGGAAATAAGCAGGAGCTTGAAGCGATGGATGGTCATTGCTACACCTCCACTTTTGCGCCTAACGGCGAAATTCAGCCGCGCCGCCCCGCCGCCGCTGGCAAGGCACGCCTGAAAAGCAGAAGCCTTCGTAGGCAGCGCACCAACACTGGCATATTGACATCGCCTACATCAATATCTGCGGGACGTTCTACTATCTGTGCACGCTACTGGATGGCTACAGCCGCTACGTTGTGCACTGGGAGATCCGGGTGTCCATGACGGAAGCGGATGTCGAGGTGATTCTACAGCGCGCACGTGAGAAGTTTCCGGAGGCGCGTCCCAGGATCATCTCAGACAATGGGCCGCAGTTCATTGCCGAGAGCTTCAAGGAGTACATCCGTATCTGTGGTATGACGCATGTGCGCACGTCACCGTATTATCCGCAGAGCAATGGCAAGATCGAGCGATGGCACAGATCAGTCAAGAGTGAGTGTATTCGCCCCACAATGCCTCTGTCACTGGAGGATGCGCAGCGCGTTGTGCGGAACTTCGTAGCGGTCTACAATGCGCAACGGCTGCACAGCGCCATCGGATACATAACTCCTCAGGATAAGCTGGCGGGACGTGAGGAGCTCATCTTCGCTGAGCGGAAACACAAGCTGGCTGAAGCACGTGAAGCACGCGCCCACCGACGACGACAATCGGTTCATTCTGAGAGGTCTTTCGGGCCTCTTCTTGATGGCCCAGAAATGGGCACGGCATATGCAGCATAGTGTCTTATTCACCCGAGGCGAAATTCCAGTTCACGCTGAACCAATACAGTTGCCGATGGTATTGTGATGCAAGACACTCACGCTGACTATTCCATCGAAGAAGTCATCTGGGTATGGAAGGGCGGTGATGTCAGCCTGCTGCAGGTTGGCCCGCAAACCTTCACCAGTCAATCACTGAGCCGTGTGCTCTATCCCTTCTGGAGAGATATCGAGGGCAAACACTTCAAACATTTCTTGAGCCAGATGGACTGTGTGTCTCCCTGCCCCACACCCCAAGTCCAGCACTCTCTTCATCCCTCTTCTGCGCATTTCCTGGCTCAGTGCTCTAACTTTTGCATGGGGCTCTTGGTAGCTCCAAGTAACCCAACAAGGCTTTCTTAGAGTAGATCCACTCGATTGTGTCATTATCTTTTTCTCTCGAACGGCTGGCAATTTCGCCAAACTTGTCGCTTAGCGTAACGACAAGCCGCCTAACGGGATGCGCATAAGCCGCGCCGCGGGTTTGCAGAGTGCAACTCCATTCAAGACGTCCTACAAATGCAGAACGAGCACCGATCTAAGGCCGCGGTAGCGGCGTCGGCTTCATGCGCGGGCTAGAACGATGCATGCCTCTTTATCGGTCTACGGTGATTTCACCCAGCGAACTACTGTTGCGGCTAATTCCTCTCTGCTCCTCTCGAATGCATGATTATCCTGGAACGCTATTATTTGGAGCTTTCGTGCATTTGCATCTATGAGTGCACGATAGAAGGGAAGAATGTGTTGTTCTATGGTTACGTTAAGATCATCCCAACCACCGATGAGCAGAATATCACGATTGGCAAGGGCCGTCGCGCTAAGCCTTAGATCATATGGATCTGGATTCTGCGTGAGTACCTTGATCGCTTCTTTCCCTTCAAAATGAACAGGTCCAGTAGGGAACTTCAGTTCTTCAAACATGGCGTCGATCATTTCTGAAAACGTGCTATTCCGCATATATTCCCGCGCAAATTCATCGTGATCAGTGCCTGCAATCGAAAAAATCCGCTTGATTTCTGGATGGCCGGCTGCATAGGCAAGCGCCATACCACCACCATAGCTGTATCCTCCCAGAACCAGTCTGCTTGTGTCGACTTG
>Ga0114918_10000491_pt1 | contig 34159 bp, 43 predicted proteins | sample LantaG_FD_87015 | JGI IMG/M metagenome (GOLD analysis project Ga0114918, IMG submission 87015) | Deep subsurface microbial communities from Baltic Sea to uncover new lineages of life (NeLLi) - Landsort_02402 metaG | ecosystem: Environmental > Aquatic > Marine > Oceanic > Sediment | place...
AAACAAACAAACAAATAAGTAAGGCAAAGAAATATGGCTAAAAGTAGATTAGAAGAAAAGATGGCAAAATTCCGCAAGAAGCATGAAAAGAAGGGCAACAAGAACGATGGGTCTAGAATCAAAGGTATTTTCCACACTTGGAAAGATGGTGCAAATGCTTTGAGGTTTATCGGAGAATTCTTGGAGATTAGAACTCACTTTATCGCACCAAATTCAAAAATGAAAGCTAAGGGATTCTGTCCTATGGACAAGTTCCAAGGCGACAATAAACTTCCTCAGGTTGTTAATTGTGCCAACTGGGATTTGAATGAAGATGAGGAAACTGATGGCGGTTGTGTTATTTGCAAGTTGAATAAGATCACTAGAGATATTCTTTATGGTGGCAATCATGAGATTGATGGTAATGATAAAGCATTTCTTGACGAACTTAGAAAAAGTTCCAATGTAAGAGTTGGCTTGAAGTGGAATGTTATAGAAAGATCAGATCCTTATGTGACCAAGGTCGATGAAAGCGGAAATGAAGAGCAAGTTGTTGGTCTTAAGATCGCATCAGTTGGGATGGAAGCATTTAAAGATATTGATGGGATTTTTGAACAACTTCAGTTTGACCTTACTGATGAGGTTAAAGGAATTGACATCTCAGTGAGCAAGGGGCACAACGGAACAAGGCCTGTTTATTCTGCAACTCCTGTTCTTGATGGGCTTCAAATCAAGCAGACTCCTTTGACGGAAGAAGAGAAAGCGCTGGTTCAGCATGACCTTTTGGCTGTTTGTGGTCGTCAGACAGATCAGGATTCTATCTTCAAGGCTCTGAACGAGGATCTTAGGAGTATGATTGAAGATTATGAGTCAGATGATGACGAAGAAGAGGAAGCTGTATCTGCTCCAGTTGAGGCCGAGGAAGAAGAGGAAGAAGAGGAAGAAGAGGAAGAAGAGGAAGTTAAGCCTAAGAAACCTAAGAAGCGCAAGCCAAAAGTTGAAGAAAAAGTTGAAGAAAAGGAAGAAGACGATTGGGAAGACGATGAAGATGATTGGGACGATGACGATGAAGAAGAGGAAGAAGCAAAGCCTCGTTTAAAAAAAAAGTAATTAAAGAGGAAGCAGTCAAATTCATGGGGAATGATACATGTGATTCAAGTGAATTTGACTGCTTCGGAGAGATAGAGCCACAGCATCAAGAGTGTGTTGGTTGCGGTGGTAGAAATGCTTGCGCTAAAGAGGCAGGCGTTAACTTGTAAAGTCAAGCGAGAGGCTCAAAAGGCCTCTCGTTTTTTATTGAGGACAATATTGGGAATGAGTACAATGGATAAGAAAAAGAAAGACAGGCTGGATAAGATTTGTGCAGCAATAAATAAAACAAAGTCAGAATCAATTCAGCACATGGGTGGTCATGAGCTTGAGGTAGAGAGATTCCCAAGCGGTCATCCAAAGTTGGATTCTGCATTGGGTGGAGGGTGGCCAATAGGAAGGTTCATAGAGCTTTATGGAACGGAGTCAGGTGGTAAGACGACAACATGTCTACACGCAATAGCAGAGTTTCAAAAAAGGTTCCCCTCTGACGTTGTTGCTATGATCGATTCAGAGTTTAGCTTTGATCCAGTCTATGCGAGGGCTTTGGGAGTAAAGACAGAGGAATTGTTAGTATCTCAGCCTGACTCAGCAGAAGATGCTATGGGCATCCTGAGGGATCTTATTTCACTTGGAGCTAAGCTTGTCATAGTGGATTCAATTGCAGCAATGTGTCCTCAGGCAGAGCTTAATGGCGAAATTGGCGACTCTCATGTTGCAACTTTGGCAAGAGTTATGACTTCTTCAATGAAGATCCTAACAGGATCAGCGGCAAAGGCTGGAACAACAGTATTTTGGACAAACCAGATGAGAGAGAATATTGGTGTTACCTATGGGGCTAAGACTAAGACTCCAGGTGGCCGAGCTATTAAGCACCATATGTCGGTTAGAGTTCAGATAACAAAGGTTGGTGTTGAAAAAGATGGAGATGATGTTGTATCAAGTAAGACAAAAATCAGCGTAGAGAAGAACAAGACAGCACCTCCTTTTAAAGTAGCAGATGTGTCAATTGTATATGGATACGGATTTGACTTAGTTGCTGGTGTGTTCGACATGGCTTTGCAGAAAAAGGTAGTTAAGAAGTCTGGAGCGTGGTTTGCTTATGGGGAGACGTTTAAGGTGCAGGGAAGATACAGCACGTTGGAAATGCTCAGAGAAGATAAGGAGCTTTTCAAAGAGCTGGAAGATGCCGTTTATGCTGCTGAGTCAATCAAGGCTGCGGATAAACCTGTTGAGTCTAAGCCAGAAGCAGTTGATCCAAAGGTAAAGAAGATTAAAAAGAAGGCTGAGTCTCCTGTAGTAAGGAAGGCAGTTTCTGAAGGAGACAGCGTTGACGTTGGAGTAGATGATGTCTAAGATTAAGAAATTACTATTGATAGATGGTAATAACTTAGCTCATAGAGTTTATTGGGCCAATAAGAATATGAACCATAAAGGGGCGAATATTGCCTGTCTTTATGGTTTCTTTAAGAGTCTTATTGGCCTTAGGACTAAATATGATAAGCAAGATTACATTTGTGTCATAGCATGGGATTATGGCGGCAGCAAGAGGAGAAAGAAAGAGGCTTCTGATGGCGTTGAGAGTGGACTAATTCCAAGTGGCTATAAAGCGAACAGAAGTACAGAAGTAAATGAAGATATGGAAAACATCTTTGAGCAGATGGATCAGATAAGAGAAGGTCTTGAGTTTTGTAGAATCCTGCAGGTAAAGATTAAAGGAGTTGAAGCGGATGATGTTATTTATTCATATGCTTTGAAGAACAAAGAAAGAGGTGGACAATCAATAGCTGTAACGTCTGACCAAGATTATCTGCAAATGGTAAGTAATGAAATAAAAGTCTTTGATCCAATGAAGAAGATATTATGGACTTATCCAAGATTCACGCAGGAGTATGGATTTGAGCCTGACATGTGGGTAGATTATGGAGCCATAATGGGAGATAAGAGTGATAACATCTATGGCGTAGACGGATGGGGTCCAAAGACAGCAATGAAGTATGTTCAAGAGCATGGAAGTATAGAAAACATTAGGAACTTTTTATCTAGTCAAGACAAGTTGTCTAAAAAAGAGCAGAAGTTTTTAGAATCTAAGGAAAGATTAGATTTAGCTTATTCCTTGAAGCAAATGGATTTTATATCAGAGATACCAAAGACAAGGTTTACAAAGGAATATAACACTAAAGATATAGTTAGTTTCTTTGAACAGTTTGAGTTTAAGACATTAATTAGAGATGCTTGGAAATTAATATGAATAGACCACCGTTTGAATATACCAATTTAAAGATGAATATGACAAAAGCTCCTGAGCTGGATCACAATAAGTATGAGGGAGAGGTTAACCCAGGCATAACATATTTATATCTTAAAACTTTAAACTCAGGAGATACAGTTTGGGAGCCTTTCGCTGGAGTTAATGTAGTTAAGACATTTGTTCTATGTGACAGGCTTAATGTAAATCTTGTGGCATATGACATAGCTGCAACTGACAGTAGAGCTTGGAAATTGAATTCTCTTAAGATGTGTCCAGAAGATTTTCAAGGAGTAGTTTTTCATCCTTCCTATTTCGGGTCAGATCCTTTCTCCTCAAGCCAAGAAGAGCTTTCTTTGAATTCTGACTTAGATAAGTATAAGGAAGAGCTTGAGAAGTGTGTTAGGCTGGCTTCTAAGGCTACTTCTGTTTGTGTCGTTGGAAGAACGTATAAACATCAGAAGGAAACTATTTATTTAGATTGGATATATGTTCAACTTTTTATGAAGTATGGTTTTAAGATAAAGAAGATGATAAGTAGCATGCCTGATGTAGGAGTTATTTTAGAGAGAGGAAATTAATATGACTAGTTTAAAAAGCATGGACGACTGGATCGGAAATGTTCATTGTAAAAAAGATATTGATGAGATTGATTGGGAAAAGAATTATATTCAATGCGATAGAGAAGTATACGTAAGATTAACATGGGAAAGCAAAGGCGAGTTGAAAGAGTGGAATGGCGTTGAATGGACTAATGGCCAAGTGAGAACTTTAAAGATTCCTAATTCTATTGATAAATATGGATTTACTCCGACGGCCACAGTATGTTATACCAATGCAGTTTGCTATACGATAGTAGATGATATGCATATAAGTTGGTTTAGTGTGGGAAATGTATGTACATCGTGTTTTAGTCCAGATGTATGTACATGTGAAAAGGAAGAAATGGTGAGTGAAGAAAGAATAAAGGATTATTTAAAGAGATGGTATGGGAGATAAAATGAAGATTGGAATAATGGGAAGTGGTGGGTCTGGGAAGACAGTGACAGGTTTCAAGCTTGCAGATGAATTGGATTGCGATTTTTTAGCATCTAGGTCGATAACGGCTGAAATATTAAAGAGAGATGGATACGACCATGAAATGCAGGTGGAAAAATTTATAGCTCAAAAGCAGAGGCAGAAGGAAATTATGAATCTGTTGATTGATAGAGAATTAAACTTTTCAGATTTCATAACAGATAGGACGTCAATTGATGTTGCAACATATGCTTTAGTGGAGATGAAAGATTCTGATCCGAAGGAGTTGAGTGAAATATTGGATGCATGTAGAGAACATGCCAAGAGCTACACTCATCTGTTTGTTTGTCCTTGGGCAGGCATAGATTTGAGAAGAAATAATCTTTCAAGAACTATAAATCCTCATTATCAGTTGTTGATACATGAAGCTCAGATAGGATTGCTAGTTGACTGGGGTTTGAATTTTAACATGTTGGAGAAGAATAGTAAGATTGGTTTAGATCTGAATGTTGAGAAGAGAATTGAAGAGATAAATAAATATTTATAAAAACTTATTATGTAAAAGGGAGTTTTTATGGAACAGCCATTAAGAAATAGAAGAGATTATGGATATAATGATCTTGAAGAAGAATTAGAAAAGAGAAAAAAAGAATTAGTTGTTGCAAGTGAACTAATAGAGATAGCGGGTATAATCCGTAAGGCGTTGAAATGAAGATAGTATATGATACTAAGATTGAAGAGTGTCTGTGGACATATTGGGGATTTAGCACGTGGCACCATCCAGTACAAACCTGGACTTTTGTATCGCCTTATCGACACTTTGAAGAATATGAAGAATATGAAGAAAAAGATTCAATAAGGAAAATAAACAATGCTTTGTTCATTGCTGGTATTGTTGAAATAGTTTAAAGAAGGATGATAATATGAGAGGGTTATTTTATACGGACATTCATGTTTCGGGCCAAAACCCAAGAAATAGAATAGATGACTATCCAAGAGCAATAATTGAAAAGTTAAGAGAAACGTATCAGATAGCAGTGGATAAGAAGTGTGACTTCATTTTATTCGGTGGTGATTTCTTTGATACTCATAAGATTTATAGTTATGATATTATTTCTGAGGCAATAGAGATAATATCAGATTCTCCTTTAGAGACTTACTGTATTATAGGTCAACACGACTTAAGGGGATACAATCCAAGCACGTACGATCAATCAGCGTTTGGATTCGTTCAGAAGCATTGTAAAAACTTCCATGTGATATGGGAGAGGATGGAGATCGAACAATGTGTTCTTTATCCATGCCATGTTTGGGATGACTTTGATGAGGTAGTAAAAATGGATTTAGATGATGAGAAGCCAACGATAATGCTTGCTCATCATTTGTTGTCTAAAGATCTCCACATGTTTGATATCATACAAACTTCGAGTATAGAGAAGTGTGATTTTGACATTGTCCTGTCTGGAGATTTGCATACTGGATATGATCCACATACGATAGATGGAACTTTATTTGCAAATCCAGGTTCTCTTTGTAGAAAAACAAAAGCTGACAAGGATAGAGATCCAAGGGTTCTTTTGTTCGAGATGAAGAAGGGAAAGACAAGAGCAAAATTTATTGATTTAAAATGTGCTGGTGATAGCGAAAAAGTTTTCAGAAAAAGTATTATTGATGATGTTTATGAAAAGCCAGAATTCGACATAACTGGATTTGCGGAGAATGTTAACGATCTGGAAGCTGAGTCGGTTGATATATTTGATGTGATAACGAAAACAGCCAAAGTCAATAAAATCGACAAGAAGGTATTAAATTACATTTTATCAAAAAGGATCGATGAATGAAGTATGGCTATAACTTTAATACAAAAGACTTATTCGTATTTGATGGGTCAAATATTAAATACGTAGGTAAGAAAAATCATAGTGAGGTTGGAATAAGTGAAGTTCACGGTGGTTCTATATTCTTTGATGATGATTCAAAGGAAATTCAGAATGTAGATGACAACTATGCATACATGCTGGGCGCATATTACCTTTCTGGGGCGACTTCTGGAAGGGCAATAATAATCTTCTCGGATGGAACGACGACAGTTTCTTTTGTTGTTATTGACAGTAAAAAAGAAATAAGTATAATTCCATTTAACCTGAAAGAATACAATGAGAAAGATTTCAATGAGTCTGTTGTTGTGTGCGGCAATGTTTGTAATATCCCTAGTCAGGTTTCCGAGATAGCGAACGAGTTTAAATTCAATCCAATATATTTTTGTCCGATAGTGGATGAACTTTCTGCATTTGGAGCGTTATTCGTTGGAATGAGAAAGAAATCCTACATGCCACCTAAGAGAGTTCAGTTCTGGGAGAGAAACTTCAAGGAGATAAAAGAGGTCCCTGAGTTTATGGAATTTGATGAGAGTCTGCAGGATTATAATGAACCTTATGGCAAGTTGGCTTATGCGGTATGCAAGCATGGAAAGAAATCATTAAATCAAATTAAAAATGGCATTGGAATATCTCCATTCTATAGTAAAGTAATAAGCACTGAGATATTGAGTGATGACCCTGTATTTCTTGTGAGTTATGAGCATATGGAGAAGTATTTTCCAGATGAATACATATCGGCAAGGGGGTTTGCAGCAACGTCGGTCCCAGTGATGTTAAACAATACTGATAGTTTTAAAAAAGACAGCAAGTATGATGGAAGTAAGGTTAATGTGTTTGCTGTAGTGAGTGAGTACAGTGATGCTTTGGTTTTCTTTAACTTTGGGCATGCAATGGCGGGAACTAAGATTGTTTCTTCGTATTGTCCAGAATCATTAAAGATAGAAAAGATAAATTTAGTGTATAGATATAATAAATCATACCAAGTTACAGAAGAGAGATATAAGAATGGAATTAATTGAGTTATACAAAAGAAGTTCAATACCAGAAGAAGAGCAGATCCTATTTCCTAAAGATATATTGTTTATAGTTCCAAGTAGAGATTTTGATGTACAGCAGTATTTGGATGAGTTCCAGATTTCTAAATATGAGATCTGCAAGACGTGGCCTAAAAAAGGCTTATCAATGCCAAAAGAGGTAAAAACTTTATCTCCAAGGATAACTATTCAGCTTGAAAAACAGTTTACAGATAAGCTTCCTTTTGTGTCAGGCTATAATTCTATTGATGAAAAGCTTAAGAAAAGAGTATTGAGATCAGCAACGGATGCTTTCGTCAACTTCCATCATCATACTGACTTTAGTGTGCGCGATGGGCTTGGAACTGTAGAGCAGTTGAGTGATTTGCTGATAGAGCAAAGAAGATCATATTGCTGTGTTACTGATCATGGGAGTATTGGCGGTTGGATTAAACAGTACACAACTTGCAAGAAGAGTAACATCAAGCCTATTTTTGGGTGTGAAATTTACATTGGGAATTACAGGGGAGATGATCCAGAATTGAAGAAGGCAAACAGAAGTGCAAATCACTTAACAACATTTGCCAATACTCAAGAAGGGTTTTACAATCTCATAAAAATACACAATGATGCACAGTTGAATGGATTCTATTATTCTCCAAGGGCAGACAAGCAATACATCAAGGAAAATGCGAAAGGAATAATTGGACTATCTGGGTGCCTAATGGGAGAAATATCTAAAGCATTGAATGCGGATGATGTTGATAAGGCAGAAGAAATTTATCACTTCTATAAAGACTGCTTTGATGATTTTTATATAGAACTGCCAATGATTGAATTTAAAATGCAAGTAGATACGAATAAAAAACTCATTAACTTTGCAAGGCACGTAGATGCCCCTATGGTTATCAGTTGCGATTCTCATTATACAAGGCCAGAACATGCAGAAACGCATGACCTGCTAATGTTAATCAGAGATGGCAAGACGGTTGATGACAAGATTGCTACGCCAGAGGAAGTCTGGCAATTTGATGTTAGAAATCTTTATTATAAGAATGCAGAAGAGATGAGACAATTGCATGACGAAGGGTTCATAACTCAGTCTGGCGAACATCATCATTATAAAGATGAGATCTTCACGAAAGAAGTGTTTGACGATGCTCTTGCGAATACTCATAAGTTGGCAGTTTCAGTTGAAGATATAGAACTTGATTCTGCTGTTAAACTTCCAAAGCTTTATAGCAATAGTGCAGAAATACTTAAGAATAAAGTTAGAGAAGGAATAGCTTCTAAAAAAATAAACAAGAAGAGCAACTACAAGGAATACAAAAAAAGAGCTAAGTTTGAGCTTAAAATAATAGATGAGCTTGGCTGGAACGACTATTTCTTAGTTATGGATAAGATCGTTATAGATACGATAGATAAGCATGGAGAGTGGAGCATAGGGTATGGAAGAGGTTCAGCTGCAGGATCTTTAGTGTCTTATTGCCTTGGGTTAACTGATGTAGATCCATTGCCTCACGACTTGCTGTTTGAAAGATTTCTAGACTATTCTCGTTCAGATCCACCTGATATTGATACAGACTTTGATCCTAGGATAAGAGATCAGGTTAAGGAAGATATTGTAAAAGAGTTTGGTGAAGAAAAGACATGCTCGATAGGCAGCTATATGCTGTATAAGACAAGAGCCGTTATTCTTGATGTTGCACGTGCGTTGGCTTTGGATGTGTCTGAAGCAAACTCGGTGACAAAGAAAATGGACCCCTTGTCGAAAATATCTGTAGAAGATGAGTCGGGTGAATCGGACACAAAGACTATTGACAATATGACATTTGATGAGCTTTGCAATGAATTTGGAGAACTGGATCAGTACTTTGAAAGATATCCAGAAGTGCGAACCCATGCGGAGGTTATTAGAAACCAAGTAAAGAATATGTCCACGCATGCTGGAGGTATGATAATATCAGATCTTAACCTTCAGGGTAAAATTCCTGTATTCAGAGATTCTACAGGAAGAGTTGTGTCAGCTTGGGCAGAGGGAATGGCGACTCACGAATTAAGTCGTGTTGGGCTTGTCAAGTTTGACCTATTGGGGTTGAAGAATTTGTCTATAATCTCAGACTGCATAAATTTTATCGAAGAACATAAAGGAAAGAAGATAAGAAGAGCAGACATTCCCCTTAATGACAGGGATGCTATTAAATTCGGATCACGGAATGATCTTGTAGGAATTTTCCAATTTGAGAGCCCTGAGACGAAGCCAATTGCAGATGCTGTAGTGATGGAAAGTATTAATGATATAGCCGCCGTTACTTCATTGATTAGACCCGGTCCAAAGAACATGGGAATGCATATGGAGTATGCTCGAAGGAAGCATGGGGAGAAATTTGAAATGTTACCAGGTTGTGAAGAGATACTGGGGCAAACCTATGGGGTAATGGTTTATCAAGAGCAGATGATGTTGTTGTCTCAAAAACTGGCAGGATTTACAAAAGGAGAAGCTAACCAACTGCGAAAGGCATGTGGTAAGAAAATTCCAGAACTGGTCGCAGAGATGAGGATAAAATTCAACAAAGGCTGTATAGAAGTAGGCCTGATAGATGAAGAGAAGTCAGATAAGATCTTTGACCTGATAGAATCTTTCGCGGCATATGCCTTTAATAAGTCGCATGCGATAACATATGGGGCAATAACATCAGCAGAGCTTTGGCTTAAATATTATTATCCTACTGAATACATTGCCTCTTTGCTCAACAACACGCCTCCAGCCAAAAAGACGAGGACTTCCAATGCAGTTGTCGAATATATAAACTATGCAAGGAGAAGGGGTGTTAAAATACTTCCTCCATGTGTAAACAAAAGTGGCGAGAAGTTTAGAATTGAAAATGGAGCCATAAGATTCGCATTGGGCCATATAAAGATGGTAGGAAATTCTTCTGGCACAATAGAAGCTTCAAGAGATAATGATGTTATTGATGAAGAAGGAAATATTGTTGAGCACAAGGGAGACTACAAGAGCGTTGAAGACTTTTTTAATCGCGTAAATAAGCGTAAAGTAAATAAAAGAGTTATGGACAGTCTCATCTCATCAGGTTCTTTTGCTTGTTTTGGAACAAAGCAAGAAGTTATGGCGGAATATTTTATTCTAAGGAAGAATAAAAAAGATGTTGTAGAGGAAAAGTCTGAACAAAAATGGGATGACCTTGAAAGAGAAGCTCTCAATATGGTTCTGAGCAAGCCGCCTTTGTTGGATTCTTATGAGGATATGATAGAAGAAAAGAAATGGTGTAAGATAGGTGAATTGAATTATAAGAATAAAGTGTTTGCATTCGGAAGAATAGTAGATATTAAGCATAAAGTATCAAAAGCAGGAAATCAGATGTATTTGGTTGATTTGACGGATGATATTGACACTGTTACGTTCTTTGTTTTCTCAAAAGCAATGACTCAGTTTGTTAAAGAGTGCAAAAAGGGTTATATTGTTGCAGTACCTTTAGGAAAGTTTGATGACTCTGAGACTAGATTCTATAATAACTTTAAAAATTGTGTAATTATAAAACGATAAGGAATATTCTATGATAGAGAAGGGAGTTATACTTTTGGCTCATACAAAAACTGTTAATGATGTTTTTGGAGATGTTATATGGGAAGTAGATAGTGTTAGTGGAGATAAGATTAAATTAACCATGCTCGGAGGAGAAGGGCCTGCTGCAAGGGCTGGATACTCAGTTCAAGATTTAATCTCCAATGTTGAAAAAGGCATAAGGGAAAATAAAGTAAAAATCATCACTGGCGTCAATGCAGAAAAATTAGTTAAAAGATATAACAGCAACAGTCCTTCATCTCCGGGTGGAATGGAAGTAGATTATTAAGGTTAGGTTGAAAAATGAATTTAAATGATTATATAGAATTAGCAATTAAGACAGAAAGCCTTATTGATGAAGTAAAGGTGAATACAAGATTGAACCATGGAATAATGGGCCTTGTAACAGAAGTGGGTGAGTTGTTAGAACCATTTATGGATGAAGAGAGCGGCCCATGGTCGCATATTGTAAATATCAAAGAGCTTTGGATAGAGATCTTGAGGCTGAATACAAAATATTAAAAGGTGAATAGTATGCCGTATCTACAAAGTTTTCCATTTACTGAGGATGTTGTGAAAAAATATCTTTGCGGTAAAGAATTAGTTTTGTCTAAGATTAAATTGAAAAATGATAATTTGGTTTATCCAGAAGGGTTGATTACTCTTGGAGTTGACGGATGCTTCTCTGGAGTGGTTGATGGGAAGTGGTATGTAGAAAATAATTGTTTAGCGTTTTATAATGATAAAGATGAGTATTCCTTTAAAATAGATTCTTTATCAACAAACAAGGCGTTGTTCTATTGTGGGGAAGATTCTGTAAAACTGGATGACGGATGTAAAATTAAAAACATCTTAAGCTTTTATCAACCACTGTCAGGGTATGATAGAAAGGTTAAGTTCGTAATATCAAGCACGTATAGTTATTATGAAATGACTTTGAAGAAGCTTATTAAGTCGTTGAAGAGAAATAAAATAAGCGTAGACGATATTGTAGTAAGCGTAGGGAATTCTCCAGAAGAAAAGGAAGAAGAGCTTATGGGGGTAGATGTATCATTTGTAACTTATAATGCCCTTGAGTATGGTGGTCTGATTCATTCTCTTGAAAATGATCTGGGAAATGTCGATTATATATTTTTACTTCAAGATACAGTAGAAGCTGATACAAACTTTATGGACATTGTAAACAGTATAGATGTAAGTCTGAAGAATGATGTCATTTTGATATCTGGGATAAACACTGGCAATATGGGTTTGTATGAGTATGAATTCCTAAAGAAAAATGAAGAATTTATAATGTCTTTGAAGAACATTGGCAATGAAAAGAGATTTAAGAGAAAAGAAACCGACGATGATAAAGTCTTTATGAAAGAGGTTCCATTGTTAGGAACTTTAAATGGGGATAACAACAAAGGAAATAATATTGTTATTGAAAAGAGAGATGTGTATGGGACAGGAACTATGAGGGAAGTTATTCATCTTGTAGATTGTGGCTTGTATAAATTTAGATCAATAGAAGATGTTAAAAAGCCATGAATTTCGTTAAAGACAGATCGAGTAAAAGACAGGTAATAAGGATATATACAATAGGCGAAGCTGAAGTTCCTATCGGTAACACTATTGTTGCTAAATTAAGATATGCTGTTCAGATTAACGATGGAAATAATAAGCTGGTTAGGACAGGGATATTCTTTCCAGATTATGATCAAAACAGTATAGACTTTGATGTATTCTATACTAGAAGTGATTATATTCCAGTGAGAGCTTTCCTAATGGATCATGAGCTGGTAGTTTTGATGATGTTCGTTGAGTGCGAGTCTTTTGCGATCCCAAAAGAAGTAGTGATGGCAAATGTAAAAATAAGAAATTATGATCAAGTTGCTTTTGTAGATGTGAAGAAAGATAATATTAAATTTAAGACAAATGAAGTAAACATAAACAATGAAGATAGCAATACGAACAAATCTTCCAAGCCTAGAATCTAGTTTTATAGCTTCTTTGTTTCCAAAACATTCAGTAGACTTATTAAACCCTTGGGAAGTTAAGTTTAATAAGTCTTATGATGTTGCTTTCTATGTGGGGCCAACGAATAATCTTATAAACTCATGTTTTAATGTTTTAATGGTTTATGGAGATTCGTCTGTTTATAATGTAGATGACTATGATATGATAATTGTGACAAACGATAAGGCTTTAAAGAACTGCAGAGAAAGGTTTGGTGACAGGAAGTATTTAGTTATAGATCCTCCAGTTCTTGACTTAAATGCAGGATTGAGAAGGTTATCTGTAAAGAAGAATTTCTATATCAATTACTCAATAAATACTGACTTGTACTTTCGAGTGAAAGGGTTGAATAGGCTTTATAGGAATTGGGCTGGTGATTATTCTGAACTTTTCAATGCAAACGATTTCAATACATATGTCAGAAATGGTGCCATTGGGTATTATGATGGAGAATATGATGATGGATATAATTTACAAGTCAAACGTCATCTGTCCCTTGGCGGACAAGTAGTCGTAAACAATCCATGTGAAGAAGTTCTTGGAGGCTTGATAAAATATGTACATAAGGATATAGATATCGCAGGGGCGATGCCAAGCGATCTCAAGAAGTCTAGAGCTAATATAGATTTCAAGGGCAAAGAAGAGTATGGCGAGAAAATTAAAGAACTATTATATTACCTTTAAGGGAGATTGTTAAATGTCAGAATTGCCTGTAGTGTGTATCTTTGGTGTTAAAAGTGTAAGCTTGAGATCATCAGTTAATTATCCTGATTTTGAGACAGGAGATTTAGATTGCCGTTGTTATCTTAACGATGATGACTTAGAAATAATTTTAGCCAGAGATAATCCTAATGTTATTATGACAGTAGGGAAACCAAAAGATTTCCCTAAGCTTATGAAAAGTTCAAATGACATAAGTGAAAAGTGGATTAATGTTGAAAATACGGATGATCTGGGTAAAATGGGATCATCTGCTTTCTACTGTTTCATGTCGAATACGTTAAATCCTAAAGAGTTTAAGCCAAAAGTTTCAATAATCACACCTACATACAAGACAGACGATTTAGAATTGCCATATAAGTCTCTATTGAACCAAACGTATAATAACTGGGAGTGGGTTATATTTGATGACAGCGATGACGGCGATATTACTTTTAATAAGATCAAAGAAATAACAAAAAAAGATCATAGGGTATCAGTTTACAAGTCGGATAGAAATTCAGGAGTAATAGGAGATGTAAAGTATCGAGCTTGCGCTTTGTCAAAAGGAGCAATCTTGGTTGAGTTGGATCATGATGATGAGCTTGCAAAATATGCCTTGACTGAAGTAGTTAGCGCGTTTGATAAGAATCCAGAGGCGGGGTTTGTATATACTGATTTCGCAGAAGTTCATGCAAACGGTTCTCCAGTTAGTTATGGAGATAATTGGGGTTATGGATATGGGTCTTACAAGGAAGTAACGATTGGAAATAAGACATACAATTCCGCTCAAGCGCCTAATATAAATCCTAAAACAATAAGGCATATTGTCGCTTGCCCAAATCATGCTAGATGCTGGAGAAGAGATTTTTACTTTAAGATAGGTGGGCACAATAGGGATATTCATGTTGCTGATGACTATGAATTGCTGGTTAGAACTTTTTTAAATACGAGAATGGTTCGAATCCCAAAGCTGTGTTACATACAACACAGGGGAGAGGAAGGAGTTTCAAATACTCACAAGATAAGAAACAAAGAGATTCAAAGATTGGTAAGAAGTTTTTCAGATTGGTATGACAAGGATATACATGACAGGCTTGTAGAACTTGGAATAGACGATTACATATATAAAGAAGGGGAGAGCACTTTTTGGAAGTTAGGAGTAACTCCAAGCCCTGATGTGGAGCAACACTGTACGATTATAATGGAGGATTGATGATGGGAAAGGCGGCGGTTTATTTACACCATAAATGTTATTCATCATATGTAACTGAGATAATCAATGAAGTGTGTCAAATTTATGGAATCAAGGTGTTTGAATACAATTCGAGATCATTTGCAAAAGATAAAAAGGGTAAGTATAGAAACTTCAGCAAAGAAATTGGATTTAAGGAAGGAATTTCTATATTCAGGAATGCAAATGTAAATAAAGGAATATTGGATAAAGATGTCAAAGGATTTCATATCGTTAGAGATCCAAGGGATATGTTGGTGTCAGCAGCATATTCTCATAAGTATACGCATCCAACAGGGAATTGGCCAGGTTTGGAAAGATTCAGGAAGGAAGTAAAAGAATTAAGTATAGGCAGAGTGATAAGAAGAGAGTTGACTTTCTTGGGAGCATTTTTAGACGACATGAGGGGATGGGGTCCTATGGAGTGGGTTTCTACAATAAAAGCAGAAGAATTAAAATCTGAAGATTTTATTGATATATTTAAAGCAGCAGGGATGAATGTTGACTTGGGGTTAATTGAGTTGATAATGGAAAAGAATTCTTTTGAGAATAGGACGGGAAGGTCTGTAGGAGAAGAAGACATTACATCGCATTATAGATCTGGCAGACAAGGTCAGTGGAAAGATCATTTTAATAAATTGATTAAGTATGAATTTATTAAAATGTATGGGAAGTTAATAAGTTCGTATGGGTATGAAAAATTTTAGTTAGAAAGTGGAGAGTGTCAAATGGAAAAGGTAACAACTGTAAACGTTTATCCAGGTATAGGAGATATACTTTGGGTATTTCACAGACTGCAAGGATTGTTTCCAATTCTTGATATAAACATATCAGGGAAAGGAGTAAGGAGGTCGTTAGACTTTGTAAACATGATAGAGGGCGTAAGAAATGTTTCTTATAAAGATATTTCAAGGCCAGAAATTAAATCAAAGACAGTGCATGATGTAGATCTAAGAGAATATGAGGGTAAAGACTTTTTTCTTGAAGCAAACACATGGTTGGAAAGCGGAAAAAGAATAGAAGATTGGATGCCTAAGACGGATAATTTTGTAAAAGAAGTAAAGTTTAAACCAATGCCAACTCATCCGTTTGTCAACACTCTTCAGAAAAGAAACAATGAAACTTATATTGGGATTTATACTTCAAATATAAAGAATAATAAGGTGAATGGAATGACTCCTGACCTTTGGGCGAAGTATATTGCCGAGATAAGCAGTGGTTATGAAAATCCTAAGATATTTATAATTGGGGCGGAATACGACAAAGACATGGGAATAAAGATAAAGCATTTATTGAGTTTAAAGTATAAGGTTCATGCTATGATAACTATAGGGTATAAAATACATGAAACAATGGGTCTCCTCAAAAAACTTGATTTTATTGTTGGATTTCCTTCTGGAATATGTATCCTGTCGAACATGTTTAAAATACCAAATGTTATGTTCATGACGACGAAGCTTAAAAAAATGCATCTCACATGGGTGGATAAAGACTTGATAAACAATGACAAGTGTTTCCATGTTCAGTTTAGTGATCATAAGAACTTAGTTAACTATGCTAATAAATTAAATCTAAATTAGGATTTATCATGAATGAAGAGTACAGAATTGATGAGTGTGGCGTTATTCATCAAGTTAACTATGAAAAATTCAATTATAATAATGAGTATATAAATACGTATAGGAGCTTTGGATCTTCACAGGATATGTTGTCTCACTTAAGGTTAGGATATCTCGCAGGAGCAATGAAAAGAATGCCTAGAAGTATTATAGATGTTGGTTATGGAGATGGAAATTTCCTAAAGACATGTTTAAAGGCAGGGATAAAGGCATATGGAGCTGATATAACTGGTGTTGAAGTTCCAGAAGGTGCTCATTTCATTGATGATTTTATTAACTGTGGAAGACATTTTGATGCAATTAGCTTCTTCGATTCATTAGAGCATTTTGAAGATATGAACTTCATAGATAAATTGGATGTAAACTATTTAATAATATCTGTACCTTGCGCTCCAACAAGAGACATTAGTTCTTCTGAATTTATAGATTGGAGGCATCGCAAGCCAAATGAGCATTTGCATCATTTTGACTTAATGTCATTAAGATCTTTTATGCTGGGGAAGGGATATTTTTTTAAAGCACTGAGTAATCCAGAAGATATGATAAGAAGAGATGACAGCGTTGATATAAACATCATCACTGGAGTGTTTCAAAAAGGGAGCAGGGCGAATGGATAAATTCTTAATTTTTGCAGATGGTAGAACTGGATCTTCAAACCTAGCCAAGATAATTAGGAAGTTACATGGAGATTTCTCATTAGAACCTTTTAATGGGAAATATGGGATTAACAAGTCAAGAGAAAATTGCATAAGTGATTTTATTAATGATTTAAACAAAACAGATTGTATTGGAGTAAAGCATATATCTGCGCAATTAAGTCATTTGTTTAATTTGAGATTGACAAAAGAGTTTGACAAGATAGTGTTCCTTTACAGAGAGAATGTGTTAGAGCAGGCAATAAGCTGGGTGATAAGCCAAAGAATTGGCCAATGGTACAATAAAGAAAAAATTATGAGTGGCTTGCATAAAGCTGAAAATGTAAGCTACAATGAAGTTATAATAATGGTTCAACAGATTATTGGAAGAAGAGATGTTTATAAGGGATATTTTGAAGATTCAAATAATCTTGTAGTAAAGTATGAGGATCTTTACAATGGCAGCGTTGACGAGCTAAATAGAGTGCTTAATTATTTGGGATATCCAGATTACGACTTGCAAGATGAGGAGGTTAATCATATGTTATTCAGTGCTAAAATAAATAGTACAGAAACTTATAAAACCCTTAAGTGTTACCCTCAGTTAAAAATGATTGGGAACAAACGTATTGGAACTTTGGAATGAAGAAGATATTATTTTGCATTGGGGAAGGCATTGGCAATATTGCTCAAATGGTGCCTTCCTTTTTGTACTTAAGGAGAAAGTACAAAGATCGCCATATTTCGGTGATAAACATATATCCAAGCTGGTCTAAGGAGGCACGTTTGTTCTTTGAATCTTTTGCGGATGAATACCTGAGCGATGATCATAAAGACTTTAAAGATTATGAAGGAATGTTTGTTCCTCCAGTGTTAAGCTGGATAAAAAAGATTCCTTTGCCAGTTTTAAATAAATCAAATACAAACATATATTCGGCAGGATTGATTTCAGAGGTAGAGGCAAACTTTAAGATAATTGGCAATGACTACAATGATTATGAATTTTGTGATTTTGGCGGGTTGTTTGAAGACAAATATAAGTGCAGTAATAAATTCCCTGATATAATAATTCACAATGGATTTTCAAAGATAGTAAAGGATAGGTGGTATGCAAAGAGTTATCCACACTTTAGCCAGATAGTTGATTCGGCAAAAGCTGCTGGCTACTCCATAGGGTCTATAGGATCTAAAGATGAATATATAGAAGGGACGGAAGATCTGACAGGGTTAGAACTAAGAGAAAGCATAGAAGTGATAAAGAATGCCAAGCATTTGCTATGCACGGCAACATCTACTTTTCATTTAGCAAATATGGTAGGATGTAGAAATACTGGAATTTGGACGTTCAATGATGTGTCGAAAAACTTTGATAAAAGGTTTCATAGGTTTAGTCAAATAGCAAGATTAGACTTGGAGTGTTCTCCTTGTCAGCACAATGGCAAGGATTTTTGGATTAGCAATAAGCCAATTTGCAATTGGGCTTGTAGAGATATTGATCCTCATCAGTTGTTTAATACAATAGATAATTCGATTAAAAGGGAAAAAAGGGAAACTCTATCTAATTCTGCCATAATCTTCATACCTCAAAGAAATGCTTCTAAGTTTGTTGAAAAATGCTTAGATTCGGTTTTGGGGCAGGACTACAATGATCTGGGTGTTATTTTCATTGATGACAACTCTAATGATAATACAGTTGATCTCGCTTTAAAGAAAATGAATGGCAGGGCTGATGTTGTTTTTAAAGTTAACAGCTCAAAACAGCCTAAAATAATATCAATAAAGCAGGCTTTGTCGGAGGTTTGCGTAAATCCCAATTCGGCCATATTCTGGTTGGACGGAGATGATTGGCTTATGGAGAAGACAGCCATATCGGAAATGATGTCTTGCCATAAAAAGTATGATATTGTTTGGTCTCAGTTCTTTCATAATGGTTTACAGAAGACGGGATGCTGTGGGCCATTACAGAATGGAAATCATAGGAATAATCTTTGGAGATCTTCAGCGATGAGGTCTTTTAAGAAACATTTGTTTGATAGGATAGAAGATAATTCATTTAGAAACAATGTTGCGTACCTTGAGAGCGCTATTGATATGGCTATGATGTTTCCTATGTTGGAGATGGCTGGAAGAGAAAAGTGTTACTACCTAGATAGAGTGTTTTATTTTTACAATACAAATCCAAACTGCATGCATGGGACAAGGCAGGGCGCAATTCTGCAGAGAAGTAACGAAATGATTGTAAGAGGCAAAAAGCCATATGAAATGATAAAAAGTGACTGCAAGGTGTCAGTTGTAATCCCTTGCTACAATCAGTCCTCACTATTGTCCAGATCAGTTTCAAGTGTTGTTGCTCAGAATTTTAAAGATTATGAAATAATAATAGTCAATGATGGCAGTACAGATGGTTGCGTAGATGTAGTTAAACAGCTGCGGGATAAATTCTCTAAAGAAAAAATTATTCTAATAGATCAGAAGAACATGGGATTGAGCGCAGCTAGAAACATAGGAATAAAGGCCTCTAATTCAGAATGGATACTTCCACTTGATGCTGATGACTATATTAGACCAGACATGTTGGATCTTTGTTATAAGAGAGCAATAGATAAAAATGCTGATGTGGTTTATACAGATGTATATCTTTTGAAGGAAAAGCTAAATCACAATATGAAATTGGAAATGGATTTAATTAAATTCAAAAGAAATTGCTTGGTATGTACGTCTTTGTTTAAAAAGAGCATGTGGGAAAAGGCTGGAGGATATGACGAAGAAATGAAAGGCGGGTATGAGGATTGGGATTTCTGGCTTTCTTGTATAGAAAAAGATGCAGTGTTTGAAAAGCAAGATGGATATTTGTTTGTTTATGACAACACAAAAGACTCAATGCATTCAAAGGCTTACAGAAACCATGAGAGTCTTTTAAAAACACTAAAAAAGAATCATCCTAGAATGGTCGATGAGGAGATAAAGACCCTGTCCGTGATAATGTCTTCGTATAATCAGCTGAATAGCCTCAGATACGCTTTAAAATCGATTGAGAAACAAAGTGTTAAACCTTTAGAAGTGATAGTATCGGATGATGGCTCTACAGATGGAACAATAGAGTGGCTGGATTCAGCAGCTTGCAAATTCAGCTTTGATGTGCTATATGTAACTAGAGAGCATAATGGATATGGCTTGGCTACAATACACAATAAGGCTTTGAGCTTTACAAGAGGCAATCGTATATTATTTACAAATGGCGATGTCATGCATAGTCCTAATTCAATAAAGAGTCATGCAGAGCTTGATGAATGCGTGATAGGAGGAGGAATTATAGATGGCATAAGAGTGTCAGGAACTAATTATTTAAACTTAGAAATGCTGGATGATTTTGATGAAATTAAAAGATTAAGGAAAAAGTATCCATCGCCTAGAAACAACTATAGTTTTATAAATGGGAAAGTAACACCTCTTGGAATATGGGGCGGGAACTTTTCAGTATCAACTAAAAAAATTAAAGAAGTGAATGGATATGATGTTGATTTCGACAAAGGGTATGGAGCCGAGGATGCAGATCTTGCTGAAAGGATAATTAAAGCAGGAGGAAACATTCAGTGGGTAAATACATCTTTAGGAGTTCACATAGATCATGATAGAAGGGTATATATTCAATCGCGCATAGGAAGTAAAAAATATTATGAAAGAAAGCAAAGGAAAGGCAAATAAGTCTTCAAATGCAGAAGATTATTCAATTGGAGACATTATGGAAGACGGTTTAATTTTGGGAATATCTAAAGGCGTTGGAAGATACTACTTTTTAGTTAAGGAAAATAGTTGTTTTACAATACTATCAATGGCTTCAAAGTGCAATACTCATCCTGCTACAGCACGTAATATTCCTGAAAAGAGCCTAGGAGAACTGATTTATTTCTTTGAAACATTTAAAGAAAGTAAATAAATTGCAATTAACTTTGCGTTACGACTGGAATTTTTATTTTTTGCACTGATATTAAAGAGTAAACATTAAAGGATAATAATTATGAGTGAAGAAAAGAATACGAATAAAGTTGAATCTGCAAGCAACGCAATGGAAGTAATAGGGAGAGATTTGTCAAAAAGATTGATTTATTTAAGTGTTGAATTAAATCTATCTGAGGTAAAGCTTATAGATGAGATTTCTCTTTTGACAAATACAACCTTAACAAAGTATCATTTAGACACATGGAAGAAGAGTGGGGATAAAGTAGTAAGTCCCTATAAGGTAGAGCAAATAGACTCTTACTTTAAAGCAAAAGGTCTTTCTTGTATAAAGTCATCTATGGATAAGTTTAAAACAAGTGTTGATGAGTATCGTAAAGATGCTTCAGGAGAGGGTAAGGACTTTGTCAAAAGCAACGATCAAGATTATCATCCGCATACTAAAGTTGTAGATTCATTTGACAATTTATCTTTGGTTAAAGAAAGTAAAGATAATATATCTGAAAATGATTTCATAAGTTTTAAGTTTAAACAACATTTAAATTTAAGCAAAGAAGACCGTAAGAAAAGAAAAAAGGTTTATTTAAAATTGATAGAAACGATAGACTGCGCAGATGCGCTGGACTCCATTGGAGATGAGTAATGGCTTACAGCGTGGCAAACACTAGGAAGAAGCACATTGTCTTTAGAAAAGCATTGTTGAAAATAATGGCAGCAAAAGATAAATCTAAGAAATTCACTTATATAGACTTTAATTCAGGTGCAGGAATTGGATTCTTGCTATTTGATTCTTATGTTAGAGATAAAGAAGTTGTAAATAGTTCTTTTGAAGTCATTACAGAGTGCATTCGACAAAAAAGAAATGCATCTGTTTATTTAATAGATAACAACAAAGAAGTAATCCTTAGTTTAAAAGAAAATTTGAAATCTTACTACAGAGCTTATAATATAGAGTGTAGAGGGCCTGAATTTATTATTAAAGATGAAGAATTTGAAATTTCTGTTACTGTTTTCCATGAAAAAAATGTTGATGCGGTTAAAAAAATAAGGGAAATGATTGACCCTAATGACGTTGGGTTTATTTATGCAGATCCAATAGGAGCAGTACATAATTCAGAAAAGTGTTTTAATTGTTTTGAGAAGTTTTATGGCTTAGATCTTCTTGCTCATTATTCTGAGACAAACAAGGATAGATTTTTTCATAATACAAGAATAAACAAAAAAAATAACTGCAGAACAATGAATGACATAGAAAGAGATTCAAAAAGGAAGTATAAATATACAATGGGAATAATTTCAAGAGCAGTGCAGAATTATTCTTTCTTTTTTGCAACAAACGAAGAGTATTCGGTTGTTAGTGAACAATCATAAACATAAAAGTGATATTTAAAATGATTAAGTTTGAAGATTATGTAAGTTTAAATGGCAAGCCTACGCCGTCGGATAGAGCTAGAAAGAGCGCTTCTCCTATAGAGTTGATTGAAAAGTTGATGAAGAAGAAGAGTAGGCAGGAAAGAATTCAATTGCTTATAGATGCATTGAGTTCCTCTCCTGAGACAGATAAAAACTTTTGGATGAAGACAGATCCAAAGAATCCTCCATTTAAGATTGGGCAGGAGGTCTGGATAAAATCAGAAATGAGGCCTTTCTTAAATCATGATGATATGCATTTGTTGGCATCGCCTCAAATTGTAAAAAAGATGACTCCTATTCCTTGTGTGGAGGTAAATTTATGGGCCATAACTTTTAAAGGATGCAACTTGATTATTACAAATCAAGATGTAGACGCTGTTTAATTAACTTCCTTTCATAAGTCCTTATGTCAATAGTGATGTAAGGACTTTTTTGTGTTTATTAAATATTCCCCATTTATACCATATAATATTGTTAAATTAATATATGAATTTAACAAGGTGCTTGGGTGTGAAAGTTATAAGAAAAGATTTTTATGTTTATGTTTACTTAGATCCATTAAAGAGAGGTCACTTTTACTATAAAGATGTTGATCTTGAGTTCGAATTTGAACCTTTTTATGTAGGGAAAGGATGTGGGAGGAGGTATTTAAGTCATCTAGGTTCATCTAAGTCGGCAACGAAAAATGAGAATAGGTTTAAAAGAATAAGTAGGATAAGGCAAGCTTCTGAAACTCCCATAGTGCTGAAGGTTCTTAAAGATGTAACAGAGAATGAATCTCTGGCAAAGGAGGTGAAAATAATACATGCAATAGGAAGAAAAAACATAAATACAGGACCGTTAACAAACTTATCTGGAGGAGGGGAAGGAGCTGCAGATGGAGAAAGAAGAAGAATAGAAAATATAGGAATGACATACGAAGATTATTATTCTAAGGTGGGAGATGGATTGCACTATTGTACTAGTTGTAAAGAATGGAAAAAAAGAGATGAAAATTTTACAATTACAGCTAAGACTTGTAAAAAGTGCATTTATGATAAAGATGTAGAAAGAAGGCGTAAGAAGATTAAGAATGAAATATTAAGTGTATCAGATATGGAGTATTCATTGGACATAATGATGAGCAAGGCATCTTGTCATCATAGAGGGTTTGCAGAAGAATCATCAATGACTTTAATAGATTATCTAAATTTAATATCTAAAGGGCTTAAATATTGTTCATCATGTAAGATTTTTAAAATGTGTAAGGAATTTAACAATGATAAATCATCATATGATGGATTAAGTTGTCGTTGTAGAGATTGCGCAAAAAATAATCAAAAATATGCTACTCTTAATGTTTCAAAAAAAAGAGAGATGGATAGAGGAGAGCTGTTTTCAAAGATAGCAAAGAAATTGGCACATAATATAAAATATATTGAGATTCTGGATGAACATACAAAGCATGTGTATAATATATGTAGAAATCATTCAATGGACTATATGGAATATGCTAAAATGTACTCAAAAGATCTCAGATTGTGCTTTGTTTGTAAAGAGTGGAAATGTTTTGGAGATATGTGTAGTAATAAAAAAAGAATAACTTCAGTTAATTCTTTGTGTAGAAATTGCCGTAGTATAAAGAATAGGTATAAAGATAAATAATTTAGCACAAATAATTAAAGAATCTCATTGGTATTCATATAATAATCAGATGAGATTTTTTCATGTAATGTATTAATAATAAAAAGGAATAAGAAATGGATGATGATAAGGCTGTAGAAGAAAACACATTGCCAGCAGGAATTGCTGAGGTAAAGACCTTCATAGATTTGGAGGGAAGACAAGTTAAGCAGTTCCTTCCGATTGATGGATCAGGAGCTATTAACAAAGGTCTTGCAACAATAAAAACTCCAGAGGGTCCTCAGCCTTTTGAGTTTAATTGTCAGGATGGATATAGTCTTGAAGATTGTTTTGCAAATTTCGATGAAGACGCAAAGATTCAGTTGGAAGAGTATAAAACTCAGCTCGTAGCAAGTCAGAATGAGATAATTGTACCAAAATGATAAGAAAAATCGAATTAACAAATTTTGAAAACCATAAGCATACTGTAATTGATAACATATCAGAGTACTTCACTCTAATTTGTGGTGAGAGCAATTCTGGGAAAACATCTATTGTACGTGCTTTAAAATTGATTTGTTATAACGATTTCAATCCTAAGTCTGTTCGAGTTGGATCGGAAGCATGTCAGATCGTTGTTGAAACAGACTTAGGGACAGTGACAGTTAAGAGAGGCAAGAAGGATAACATATGGACTGTCAAAAAGAATGGCTGTCCAGAGGAAGTTTTTGAGAAGATAGGAAAAGTTATACTTCCTCAAGTGTCTGAGATCATAGGTATGGACGTTATTAAGTTGGGGGATATCGATATTCCAGTTAACATCATGGATCAGCTGGAAGGGCACTTTATGCTGTCTGAGCTGAATGGCAAGAATGCATCTGGATCAATAAGGGCTCAAGTTGTTGATGAAATCTCTGGATTGTCTGGAATTGAAGTTCTTATCAAAGAGGTTAGCTTAGATAAGGCAAGAAACTTAAAGAACATTAAAAAGTTTGAATTGGAGAATGAAGAACTTAATGAAGAGCTTATTGATGAGTCTGAGCTAAAGGAAGAAGAAGCGGATCTGAAGAGAGTAAAGCAGATAATAAGTAGTCATAAGGACAACATGGAGAAGGTAGAGCAGATTGAAGTAATTGTAGATGATTATTTAGGTGTTGATTTGAAGAGAAGTAAGGTTAAGTCTGATCTGAATGAATTCGCTGGAGTTGATATGGCTAAAGTAAAGATTGATGCTGCAGCAAATTCTCTTGAAGGTCTTAAGGGTGTAAATTATTTGATTAAAAGTTTTCAAGAGTGTTCTGTAAAAACGCACAGGATGAAAGGCCAAATTGAAAAACTTCCAGAAGTAGGAAAAGCGATGTCTTTGTGTCGTAAGGCAGAGGAAGTATTAAGCAAAGTAGAAGAAAGAGTATCTTTGCTGGAGGAATACAAATTGGTTAAAAAGAATAAAATGATAATGTCAGCAAAAATATCTAAAATGGTTAATTACAGGAAAGCCTTGTCTCTGTTGGAGAAAGCCGAGGGAAATTTAAAGTCTGTAGAAGGCGCAGACGAAATATTAGATGAGGCTATTGAGCTGAAAACGAAGACGGAAAGGCTAGACCAGCGTGTTGTCAAGATAAAGAACAATGTTTTAATATACAAAGAGAATGAAGAGGAAATGTTAAAGGAGATAACTGTTTGTCCTTTAACGTTAAAACCAATAAGTGGAAGCTGTTTGAAGGATTAGTTATGAAAGATTATTTAGGCAAAGAAGTTGTTGTTATGGTTGATGGGCAAGATCCAGTAAAGGGAACATTGGTTCAAGACATGAAGCATAGAGTATTGATTAAGGGCGGGAATAATAAGATAGCTAGAATATTTAAAAACAAAATTGCTGGTTTTATTCCTAGTAAAGAAGAAGATGAAGCATATAAAGATGTTGATGTCCTTTCCTGTAGGAATAGTTCAATTGGATGCAAGGGGGTAAAGTACTTCATTGCATTAAATGGTAAGAATCCAGAAACTTCTGATTATAATAGTTTCATGCAAGATTGCCCACTTAAGTGTAAGTCGTGTGAGAAGATTTATCATGGCGACATTAACAACCTGCCTAGAAAGAGTTTGCTTGAAATGGTAGATAAAACAATTTTCGGAGAATATCCAAATGAATGAGTATGAATCACAAATGCAAGAGTTGTCTGAGATAAGGTCGAAGATAGAAGAATCTCAAAATAGAAAGAACAAACTTGAAGGCGAATTAAAAGGTTATGAGTCTAGGATAGTTGAACTTCAAGATAAATGTCAAGAGAAGTTTGATGTGGATATTGAAGATCTTGCAGACATAGCAGAACAGCTTGAAAGTGAAGCTGATGAGTGGATAACTGAAGCAAAAGATATAATGGGAATGTGATAGGATTTATCTTTAGGTTGTAAAGTATAACGAATTGGTCTATATTTATTGTATTAAACTAAACAATAAGAACAGATGAATTTATTAACATACAATAATATAAAGAGAGATATATGCTAACAGACAATGAGCCAGGTTATTGTCTTTATTTCATTTCAGAGATAATTAAAGCAGAAGATCTTGGGATGGAAATATCAAAGTTTGTAATTTCTTGCTTAGACTTTGACATTATGACCGTTTCCGAATCTTTAGAAATTAATTACAATTACAACAGAGCATCCAAGAACGATCCAATAGGGTCTTTTCTTGGATGCTCTTTGTTTTTAAAGAATGAAGGGGAAATAGAGTCGTATTATAAGTATCCCGATGGATGCGGTTATTTAGGAGTATCCACTAAAAATGAGATTAACTAGTCTTAGTGCAAGCAGAATTTCAGTATACCGTCAATGTCAGGTGAAATACCATGCTGTATACGATCTAAAGATAAGAGATAAAAATACTCATCCTTTAATTCTAATGGGTCTTTCAGTTCACGGTTTATTAGAGATATCCGCCAGAGCATTGGTAAGTGGGAAGAGGAAATATCTATGGAATCCATTTGATTACAAAAAAACAATGTATGACAGGTTTAAATGCCCAAAAGACCTAAGAGTGCTTGGGGATGAGTTGACTCAGAATGCAATAGACTGGGGGTATTTCAAAAAGCTAAATAAAAATACGAAATGCGAACTTGATTTTCATGTAGATTTAGGTGAAGGTGTTAGAGCTAGGGGCAAGATAGATAGACTGGACGTTGTAGGGAAAAAAGCTGACATAATAGACCTGAAGACTCAAAAGGAAAAATATACAGAAGATGAACTTGAATCAAATTGGCAAGCAAGAATATACAACATAGCAGTAAGAGAGGCTTATCCTGAAGTGGAAGAGGTAAGAATTTCATTCTGGGTATTAAGGCATCAGGTTCAAAGGGTTTGGAAGACGAAAGAAGACGCTGAGAATGATAAAAAGGAATTAATAAATATCGCTAAGGAAATTACAGAGTGCGAACGTCCTATAGCGTCTATAACAGCGCTGTGTGAGTTTTGTTGTTATAAAGATAAATGCGAGAAGTTTATCAGTAGGAAAAAACATGGTATTAGAAAGTCATTTAATTTTTTCAAGGAAAAGGGGAAATAAATGACTTTCAGCGTAGCAGGTTTAGACATGAGTGTTACTCATTCAGGAATAGCCATAAAGACAGGAAACAAAATAAGACTGGAAGCTATTAAGACAAAGGTAAAACAGTTTAAGACGAATATAGATAGGTATGACCACATTGTCAAAGAAACAATGAAATTAATACCAAAAAACACCAAGCTTGTATGTGTTGAAGATTTCTTCATACCAAACACTTCATCTAGATTTGCCTCAGCAATACAGTTGATAGCTCTTGGAACATTGATGAGAAAGGCTTTAAACGATGCGGGGCTGTATTTTATAATAGTATCCCCAAAGCAGGGAAAGAAGTTTGTTACGGGCACAGGGGCAGCAAGTAAAGAGTTCGTAGTAAGAGAGGCTTTAAAGTGGAGTTCAGATGTAGGAAAGGACGACAACAAGGCTGATGCTCTAGGATTTGCGATGCTCGCAGATACAATATGGAGACTGAAGAGTGGAATTAAGGTTAGTAAGTTAAGTAAAAAGCAAATTGAGGTAGCTCAAGATATTTATGATTACAGGCCTTGTTTCAACATGCCTGAGGTGAAATAATTTTTTTATAAATTTAGATTAAAAAGGAGTTTGTTATGAGTGATTGTAGTTGTAATGGTAGTGGGTGTAAATGTAGTGTTAATTTATCGCCAGCGGAAGAAAAAGGAATGGTCATAAAATCTTATGACAGTTTTAACATTAATTTCGAAACAAACTATTCAGATGTTGATAGCTTGATCGAAATTAATGAAATTAAGCCTGATGTTAATTTTAAAAATTAATTAAACAGATTGATTTTATTCAACTGCGGTCTCATTGTGTGTATTGGGACCGCTCCTTTCCTTTGACGGGTGAAATGAAACATATTGTTTTTTACTTCCAAAGTTGACCAAGTTATGTGTTCAATAGAATTATTTACATTTCTAATAACAGTTGATTTATTAGAGTTGTAATTTAAATGTTTCGCCAGCTTGTCTATTCCAATCTTATACACATTCTTCTGCTGAAAAGAAAGCCACCACTTGAGAGATAGAATGGAGTTATTCTTGCTAGTTGCTACATCGCTAAGCCTCATAAACCAAGGCATAGAGTTTATTTCATCAAGATATTCCTTTGAGATGACAAGAGAAGATTTTGTATTGTTAAGATCAAATTCCTCAACTATTCCAAGATGAGATAGGTCTTCCAGAGCCTGCTTGAGGGATGTATTAAATTGAGAGCTGTTTTTTTTCTTTCCTAATAATTTACCAAATGCATATTTCCCAAAGTAAAGTTTACGATTTTTAAAGTTGTTTTGGTATAAATGCCATCCAATGCCAAATATGGTTTGAAATGCTATATATCCTACTTGACCTGTTTTTCTTCCTCTCTGACAGAATGAAAACTTATAATTTCGTGGAAAGACGCACCATTCGTCAACAACTAATTCAGGACTTTCGTAAACGAGAGACTTCTTTGAAGGGTGAATGTTTCCATGACATTGCTCGCAAACGGTTATACACTGGCAGGTATCATTTTCATGCATCTGCATAACGATCTTGAGAACCTCATCCCATACTTCACTAATCCATTTGTAAGATTTATATGTGTTGTATATGATCGTTGTAAGGTCGGTAACGTGGTGAAGGTGTAGATCTGATTCTGATCCACATGCTATGCAGTTAAAAGATTTATTTCTTTTAACCCATTCTGAGTATACGTATGTTTTCCTTATTTCCTTTTCAATTTTCCGATTCATTGAATGTTCGTTCATACTTTAAGATCCTTTTGGGCTAGGTTGTTTGAAGTGACTGTATTTGCTTTGAAATATTATACTTACAGCAAATAGATAAGTTAAAAAGAACGGATATTTAAACAGAATTGTTGTTGGGTGGTTTGTGTAAGTCTTTGAAACTAAAGAGGAAACATATTCGCGCCAAATCCCTATTATTATAAGAAGATATATAACAGAGTCTCTTTAAGACATCTTTGGTTCCAGAATTCGCATTAATAATCTTTTTATATTTATCAATTCTATAGGGAATATATACAGGTGAAAATTTAAAAGGACATAAGGACATAAGGAGGTAAGAATTATGAATTATGATGATATGGTAGATAGGATTATTGTTTCTTATGATTTCCACAGCAAGAAAGAATATGATGAATATATGGATGAGCATCCAAAGGCAGATAAGTCAAACCATAAAGTGCTTGACCAGACTCCAGCAAAAGATAAGAAGAATAATAAGAAGTTTGAAAAAATAAGAAAAAAAGTTGAGCAGCATACCACTAAAGATGGAGAGGGCGATTTGGATATAAAGATTTCTGGATCTTGTGATATGGTTAAAAATTTAGTTTCTGCTATTGGCGGCAAGACAAGATTTGAAGAAGGTGAAAATGGCAGATGTACAGGCCATATGAGTTTAAATGATAAAAATGCAGAGAAGTTATTGGCTTCGGTTAGGGGGAAGTAATGAAAAAGAGTTTATTTGCAAAATTGGTCACAAAAGTTTCATCGTCTTCTGAGATACAGGCAGAGGAGACAGTAGAGAATATGTTTGGAGCTGAAAAGACGTACCTAGAATTGGATAATTTCAATGGAAGATATATTGCTTTGGTTAAGTCAAACTTTACAAGAGATCAGTATTACATTGAAATGGGAAATGAGCCATTCTTAAAAATTGGAACAAGATTCGCTCCTCAGGATGGTTATGTTTCCACGAGGGAATTGGACCCAGTCGATGCAGCAAGAAAATATATTAAACTTAATGTCTTGGTTAGAAAGAACAGAGACATGTCAAATAAAGAATTGGTAGAAATGTTAAATAAGAGTTGAATATTTTTATATGGCACAGCTGAAAGTGTTGTCAGTGGAGGAGATAAGTTTAAAAGTCTCAAAGAAAGAATTAATAATAAATGTATCTGGCAGTGTTGTTGGTAATGATTGGTCAAGCTTGAAACTATCAATTGGCAAAGAAAATTCAGAAGACAGAATATATGATTTAAACTTCACAGGGGAAGGATCTGAGGAAGTATATTCGGAAGAAGGTTCAATAGATGAACTTTCAAAAGAAGTAAAGGTTAAATTGATTTTAAAAGATTTTCCTGACAATTTGATTGGTGTCAGAGTCCATGCGAGAGAAAACGTATTGGAAAAGAAATTGAACAGATCAGCAGTATCAGTATTAATGTCAACGTTTTTTATATTGTTGATGTTATATTTATCATTTAAGAATTAGGAGTTAAGATGAGTTTAGAAAAGATAGCAAAAGAAATTGCTTTAATCGCTGACACCTTGTTAGAAGCAGAGCAGTTAGAGGCCGATGAGAAGCAGGCTGAAGTCATTACAAGGGAACTTCATCCTCTTATAAGTAAAAACACATTAATGCTGTGGGCCGACAAAGATGATTGTGGTGATTTGCATTTGGCAATGAATAAGGCTAAAGTAAAAGGCAAGGCAGGTGGAGTTAATTTCGGGAAACTGGTAGTTGATGCTCACAAAGGTAATGGAGCTGTATTTTTCATTGATGCTGATTCAAAAGAAGAAGCGTTGAGTCAAATGGAAAACATTTCACCTCACCGGAAGTATAGAAATGTTTATTACTGGGGCCCATCCGCAGCTTCATCTATAGGAATGTAAATATGAGTTATTTAGACAAAATACCTGGAGGGTTGGCGGACAAGAAGAGTCCAAGTGATTTCAACAGGGATGATTTGGATAAAGGTGTAAAAGTTGAACTAGAGCATACGGTTGATCCGTCTGTTGCCTTAGCGATAGCGATGGATCATCTTATGGAAGACGAAAGGTATTATGATAAGTTGGAGATAGTGGAGGATGTATCTTTAAAAGATTTAAAAGAAATCAAAAAAGCAACTCCAGTAGAACTTTATGCTCCATTTGGCCCAGTAGACAATGTAGAACAAGTAAGATATCCAAAAAACAAAAAAGAGGAAATTGATATGAGTAAAGAGAACAACAGTGAAGATGGTTCATTGATGAGTGAAATTGACAGTCTGAGGACAAGAGGGGCGGCATTGCTTACAAACCTTGAAGAAACAAATCCTCAGCACAAGAAGTATGCAGACGCTCTAACGTATTTGGAGAGAATAGCTGAAGGCATTGAGCAATCCAACGTATCAGAGAAGAAAGATATAGATAAACCTATCGAAGGAACTATTCAGTCTGATCTTGATAAAGAGCATGTCGCTGATTCTAAAAAATGGGGTTTGGAGAAATTTAACAACTCATATGTTGCCAGTTCACTGGTTGCAATCGCAAAGAATGTATTAAAAGATTAAATTTTAAGATATTCAGTGGTATAATATATAGATATAAATATAAATGGGTAGTCAATCGATGGATAGAGAATATTACAATACGTATAAAGACGAAATTAAGACGTTCGAGAATCTTGAAGAAGTAATTAAATGGATGGTTGAGGCTAAGAAGTTTGATGCCCAAGAATTAGCAGATAATTTAGGTGTATCTAAAAAGACTGCTAAGGAATGGAAAAAGAAAGTAGAGGCTGATGAGGCATATACTCAAGAAGAAGATATCACCTTGCTGGCTGGTAAGGCATTGAAGCAAAAGCAAAAGCTTCAGGATATGAATCGTGTCAACACTAAAATCTTTAGAGAGAACACAAGACTGGAAAATGCAGTTGGTGAATTCTCAAGAGAGCTGACAGATATTTTGAGAGAGAAAGACTTTTCAAAAATGACAAAGAAGCACAAGAATGCTAAGAATTCAAAAATAAAGGCTTCTGCCATTCTTCAGCTGTCTGATGTTCACTTTAATGAGTTAGTAACAGATCAGCTGGACAACAAGTATGACTTCGCAGTAGCTTCAAAGAGATTGAAACTGTATGTTGAGCAATGCAAAATGTATTTAAAGCCATTAGGGATTAAGCATATCGTTTTCGCTATGACGGGCGACATGATGAATTCAGACAGAAGATTGGATGAATTGCTTTGTCAGGCTGCAAATAGAAGTTATGCTGTATTCTTGGCTGTAGATATTCTAAATCAAGTTATTTTAGATTTGAATAAAGATTTCAATGTGACAGTAGCTTATGTTGTGGGTAATGAAGGCCGTATTACAAAAGACATTGGTTGGGCTGAAGCGGTTGCAACGGACAACTACGATTCAACAATGTTTAATATGCTTAAATTTATGCATAAGAAATCAAAGGGAATTGATTTTATCGTTGGCGATCCGGTTGAATTAGTTATAGATATTGCAGGGCAAAAAGTATTATTGATGCATGGTCATGGCTCTGTTAGTCCAGGTGCAAATCTTGGAAACTCTGTTCAAAAGGTTTATGGAAGATATTCTACAAAGGGAATTAAGTTGGATTATGTTATTATGGGTCATATTCATGAGGCTTACATATCTGACTATTTTGGAAGAAACGCTTCTTTGGTGGGATCTAATGCTTATGGAGACAGGAAACTGGGTTGTATAAGCAGAGCGAGTCAGAACATGTACATCTTTTATACTGATGGGCGTAGAGATGGTATTAAGATAGATCTACAGAATACAGATCACATTGAAGGTTATAATATCGATGAGAGTATGGCTGCCTACAATGCCAAATCTGCAGATAAAGTAATGGAACATAAGACGGTGTTTGAAATAAGGATCTAGTCCTAACTAAAATACTCTGATTCAGTTAAGTCCAGTATTACATAATTATTTAATTTCTTTACAGTTAATAGATTTGTGTAGTACTGGATTTTTTTATTTAAATTCGGCAGGATAAAATATTTTAGAATTAGGGATTGTATTTATGAGTAACTCCAGCGTAGTAGGAATAGAATCCAATCAGAATGGATTTACAGGTCCACAGGGTGTTAAGGGTGTAACTGGGTCAATAGGTCCAGAAGGTGTAACTGGCATAGATGGCGTTGATGGTCCTACTGGACCTGCTGGCGCAACAGGAGTAGACGGCCCAATAGGACCAGCTGGTCCAGCTGGAGGAGCTACAGGGGCAGTAGGAGCAACTGGAATTGATGGAACTGACGGAATTGATGGTGTCACAGGCCCACAAGGTGTTGATGGATTAATTGGCCCACAAGGCCCAGAAGGCGTTATAGGATTGGCGGGAATGCAAGGGCCAGCAGGGCCACAGGGTGTTGCTGGTGCTAACGGTATTGATGGAACGCAAGGAGTTGAGGGTTTAGTTGGTCCACAGGGATCAGATGGGGTAGTAGGAGAAACTGGAGCTGAAGGGGCAGAAGGCCCACAGGGTGTTGAGGGTTCAGTTGGTCCACAGGGATCAGATGGGGTAGTAGGTGGTACAGGAGATGAAGGGCCACAGGGTGTTGATGGTGCAGTTGGTATCGATGGAATTGATGGAGTTACAGGTCCACAGGGTGTTGAGGGTTCAGTTGGTCCACAGGGATCAGAAGGTGTTGCAGGGCCTACAGGGGCAGATGGAGCAACTGGCAATGACGGAATTGATGGAACGAATGGACCGAATGGAATTGATGGTGTCACAGGTGCTACAGGTCCACAAGGAGTAGAGGGGCCTAGTTCGCCAACATCTAGTATTTTTGTTGTAACAGACACTAGTTTGACTGGTGGTAATCTGATACAGACAGTTCAGGAGTTTGTTATTCATGGAACGGC
>Ga0114918_10000492_pt1 | contig 34155 bp, 36 predicted proteins | sample LantaG_FD_87015 | JGI IMG/M metagenome (GOLD analysis project Ga0114918, IMG submission 87015) | Deep subsurface microbial communities from Baltic Sea to uncover new lineages of life (NeLLi) - Landsort_02402 metaG | ecosystem: Environmental > Aquatic > Marine > Oceanic > Sediment | place...
TATCCAAGGTGCCACAGGCGTTCAAGGCCAAACAGGCGTACAAGGCCAAACAGGCGTACAAGGCCAAACAGGCGTACAAGGTATCCAAGGTGCCACAGGCGTTCAAGGCCAAACAGGCGTACAGGGCACAACAGGTGTTCAAGGTGTAACAGGGTTAGAAGCAGCTTACCATTTCTTTGCTGATCAACTTGATTCTCCTAATAACGCAAACTGGGCTATTAATGCTCTTGCTCCTGTTACAGCTGATACCACGAACAACGCTCTAATAGTCAGAAGGTTTGATGATACGGTAGAAGAGGGCGTAGGGTTCATGATGAATATTCCTACGGGAAAGACTAACATAGTTTTTGGATTAAAGAGTCGTGCGGAAACTGCTCCGGCGTCTCCACATAATGTTCAACCAAGAATTTATACAAGGGATATTCCTGATAACGGTGCTGTAGAAGCATGGACAGCCGGTTATAACTTGACTGTTTTGAGTATGCCAACGAACACTCTTTTCCAGTTTGATTCACAATCCGTAGCTTACACAGCTTTGGATCTTACGGGAGATAATGTCGCTCAAATAGAAATGACCAGGTACAATACTGGTGTAACAACAGATTTAACCGGTGACTGGGATCTGTTGGAGTTGTCAGTTTCATTTACGTAAAAGGGATAACGGATGGCTGTAGCTAATTTTTCTTCACCTAATCCTCGGGTATGGCTAGAAAATGAAAATTTCACTCAAACGACCCATGCTAATAACACGGGTCAGATTGGGGACTTTGCCCGATCTGTCTCTAATGGCTATACCGATGAGACCCTTCTTAAGTTTGATGTGTCGTCTCTCGCAGGTGCTACTGTTACTGCTGTCTCGTTAGATATAACATGTAATACCAAGGGTGGATCATCAACAGGGGCGACAGCAACTGTATGGGAACAGGATAAGACTAACCCTACAGGATGGAGTAGTCCTCCTGAATTTGATGACTTCGCTCAGACCGTGTGGACAAATTCTTTATCCACACAAACTGTTGCAAATACAGGTTCTTATAATTTTGCAACCTCTGCGGCTTTTGTAGCTTATGTCCAGAGCTGGATAGATGATTCTGCGGATAACTGGGGTGTAGTTGTCGCAGTTAATTTTGGTGCCATAGGTTGGTATTTAAGTTTAGATGCAGCTACTTTAAATGTAACCTATACAATCCCTTCTGAAGATAATACGAAAATAGCATACACAAGAGCGGGTAGTTCTGTATTTAATGTCCCTGCTGGAGTTTCCTCCGTAACGATAAAGTCTTGGGGTGGTGGTGCTGGTGGTGCCGGTGGCGGTACATCAGGAGTAGGTGGTTCCGGTGGTGGTGGTGGCTATGTTCAAGGTACCATTGCTGTAACTCCGGGTGAAGCATTAAATATTCATGTAGGCGGTAAGGGTGGATTAGGTACTTTTCCGGCAACTCTTTCAGGTAGTGGTGGTGGAGGTGCAGGTAGAAGTTCTGTTTCAAGAGATAATACACCTCTATTCATTGCTGGAGCAGGTGGTGGAGGTGGTGGGGGTGATAATTCTACTGCTACTGCAGATGGCGCGGGAGGTGCCGGTGGCGCTGGTACAGGTGGTTCCGGTGGAAATTCAAGTAGCTCAATTGGAGCAGGCGGTGGGACTCAGGTTGATGGTGGAGCAGGTGGTATTGGTGGAGCTAATGTAGGTGTAAAAGGTGAACCTCCGGCAGCTCTTACCTTGGGTAACTGTCTGAAATTTGATGCGTCTCCCGAAAGTGTAAATTTAGGTACCAGCTCAGTCTTTAATTTTACCACTAATTTCACATTAGAATGTTGGATAAACCCTTCGGTTGTAGTAGGTACACAGAATACACGAGCTATAGGTTCAAGGTCAAATGATACTCTTCATGGTGTAGGGTTTGGCTATAACGGCTCATCAAGATTTCTATTTACAACTTTTGGGCATCAGGATTTCCTTTTTGATGCAACAGTATCTACAAATACTTGGACACATATTGCAGTTTCTTTTAGTTCTGGATTTTCTGCTAGACTTTATGTAAATGGTGTTTTTCAACAACAAATTACCGGATCAACAGCTGCTACAACATCCGGTATAAACATGTACATTGGTCAAGGCGGGAGTGGTATAGAATATTTCACAGGTAAGATAGATGAAGTGCGTATGTGGAATGATATAAGAACAGATGCTGAAATAAAAAAATTCTATTCAGAAGAGGTAGATAGTGGTTCCGCAAATTTAGTTGGCTACTGGAAACTTGATGAGGGTAGTGGTTCGACAACTGCGGATGAGACAACTAATAATAATGATGGTACCCTTCTCAATATGGAAGCTGATGATTGGATAGTTCCTTCTGATTGGGTTCCTCCTGTTACCGCAGGAGCTGGTGGGGACGGTGCTGATGGTACCGATGGTGCTCCTGCAACAAAAGGTGGCGAGGCTAATGGCGGTATCACCAACGGTGGTGATGGTGGTTTGGGTGATGCTGAACCAGCAGCAATAGGTTTTGGTGGTGGAGGTGGAGGTGGCTCAGGTTATGGTGGTGGTGGAGGTGGTGCTGGTTCTGTTGCAGCCAATGCAGGTGGTGGTGGTGGTGGAGGTGGTTCCAATTATATAGATAGTGGAGCTACAACAACAACTAACTCTCAGGCGTCTGGAGTAACTCCTCCCAATACAGGTGATGGAGATTACCAGGCAAATGCGGGTGTAGGTGGTGCCGGTGGTGCTACAAGTACAGCTGGTTCAAATGGTAATGATGGTAGAGTAGTTATTCTTTGGAGTGGTGCAACGTTTTATTATGGATTGCAATTTACAGCAGCGGTTAATGAGTACCTCTCTTCAGTTTCAGCCTTTACTCCACCTGCGAACGGCTCAGTAGCCTTCTGGATTTATATGTATGATAATCCAGGTACTGATATAATAAAATTATTAGGTTATGATGGTCTATGGGAAATTGGTTTTAATACACTCGTTCCCGGTAGTATCAGGCATCAATTGAATCAAGGTGTAACTCCTTTTGATTCAAATACAATATTCCAGGCATACCGATCCTATCATGTGGTTTGTACATACACTTCAGGAGGCAATGCACGTATCATTGTTGACGGAGTCCTGGATAAGACAGCTACAGGTCAAACTGGCTCTCCCGCTGCTTCAGGTACGTTATATTTAGGTAATACAACGGGAACTCCTTCTGCTCAAAACTTTAATGGACTTCTTGAAGATATCCGAATTTATGATAGAGTTTTATCCGATGCCGAATGTGCTACCATACATGCTTGTAAAGGTACTGATGGGATTTCCTTTGGCCTGTTAAATAGATGGCTATTGAATGAAGGCCCAATGGAAACAGGGGGCAGTGGTACTGGCATAATTAAAGATATAGCAATAAATAAATTAAATATGACTCCGAATATGACTCCAAGATTTAAAGGATCTCAATTGAAGATAAGGAGATTTGGATAATGGCCACTCAGGTTTTTACTACTCCTGGATATACTACTTTTACAGTACCTGGCGGTGTCTCTTACATAAGTGTTAAGGCATGGGCAGCGGGAGCTGGTGGTGGAGCAGGCGGTACTGTAGGTGTAGGTGGTAACGGTGGTGGTGGAGGCTATGTAGGTGGCGGTATTCCTGTAGTTCCTGGTGAAGAATTGACGGTTCATGTAGGAGGCTTGGGTTCAGGAGGTTCCTTTCCAGGAACTTCCGGTAGCGGTGGTGGTGGTGCCGGGCAGTCTATGGTTTTTAGAAGAAAAACAGAAATCCTTTTTCTTGCAGGAGCTGGTGGTGGCGGTGGGGGTGGGGATAACTCCTCTGCTACTGCGGGTGGTGTAGGTGGTGTAGGTGGTGGAAGTACGGGAGGAACGGGCGGAAATTCAAGTGCTTCCATAGGAGCTACAGGAGGAACTCAATCAGCCGGAGGTGCAGGCGGTACAGGTGGAGCCAATGTAGGTAGTCCTGGTGGGGATCCTAATATATTTGATTATGGGAATTGCCTGGAATTTGGTGGAACAAATGAATATATAACAACTGCTAATTCGTATACAAGCCCCCAGAATTTCACACTTGACTTTTGGTTTAAGACCACTACAACTACAGGTGGAATGTTGATGGGGTGGGGAGATACCCAAACAGAGCCAGGCACGTCCTGGGACCGTAGGGTTTATATGCAGAATAATGGTCAGGTTAGATTTGGAGTACACACAGGAATAATAACAGGAATTCAATCCATTGTATCCCCTAGTACCTATAACGATGGTTTCTGGCACCATTGTGCTGTAACACATTCTTCATCACCTGCAGGTATAGCACTTTTCATGAACGGTGTGTCAGTAGCCTCATCAGCAAGTGTCTCTATAGATACCTACACAGGTTATTGGAGAGTTGGTGGGGCTACTAATTGGACCTTATGGCCGTCTATTCCAACAAGTGGGTACTTTATAGGTCAGATGGATGAAATTAGGTATTGGACAGCAGTTAGAACAATACAAGAGATCCGAAATTTTTTGGGGAAATATTTAGTAGGTACAGAGACGAATTTAGGTTTTTATTGGAAATTAAATGAATCAACAGGTTCTACTGCTAATGATGAAACCTCAAACAATAATGATGGCACACTCCGGAATATGGAGAACAGTGATTGGGTTGACTCCGATTGGGAGTTTCCCTTTGTAGGGTCAGGGAGTGGTGGTTACGGTGCCGACGGTACTACTGCTACTTCTAAAGGCGGTCAGGCTAACGGTGGTGTTACTAATGGTGGACGTGGCGGTACGGGAGATCTTATAGCAGGATATGCCGGTGGTGCCGGTGGTGGTGGTGGCTATTATGGTGGTGGTGGAGGTGCATGTTCTGCAGCTACTGATGCGGGTGGAAGTGGTGGCGGTGGTGGCTCAAATTATGTAGCAGGGTTTGTTGTGGGTCCTGTTAGTTCACAGGCTACAGGTACAACTCCACCTAATACAGGTGATTCCAATTATGCTGCAAGTGCAGGTGTAGGTGGTAATGGCGGAGCTTTAAGTACAGTCGGTGCCGCAGGTAATAATGGCCGTATTGTATTAATTTTCGAACTTCCTATTTATGGTGGATTGGAATTTGTTAGTGGGAGTTCTCAATATCTCAGTACTGTTTCAAATTATACCCCTACTGATGATATCTCCGTCGCCTTTTGGCTCTATAATAGGAATGCATCTCAAACGGGTAGAATAATCAGTCTGTCAGATGCCTGGGAGATTTATTTACAGGCTAATGGAACTCTGGGTAATGATTTGAATTGGGCAGTTACTACTCTTTCTTCAATCGGGACCTTTCAGAGTGAGACTTTTTATCACGTTGTTTGTACGAGAGCCTCAAATAATGCTAGGCAGATTTATATAAATGGGGTATTAGATAATAGCGATAGTGGAGGTACTGCAGCGACACCCTCAGCGGCTATTCTATACATTGGAGTAAAGCAGAACCTCACAAATTATCTCACAGGATTGGTAGAGGATTTGAGGATTTATCATCGTGTGATTTCAGCTCCTGAGGTAGCTACCATTTTTGCCTGTAGAGGTACTGATAGTATTGTTTATGAATTACACCATAGATGGAAGATTAATGAAGGTCCTTATGGTGTTGTCGCGAGTGGAGCAGGTATTATTAAAGATGAGGGGACTGAAAGCATTAATGCTACTCCTCAGAACTCACCTGTATTTAGAGGGACAACCCTGAAATATAAAAGATTCGGATAAATAGAAAAGGAATTTATTATGTCAGACGTATTACAGAGAACGACAAAAGAGCAACGCTTTAGCGTAAATACTCCTGAATATTCAGAGGCGATTTGGGTCATAAATCCAGATCTTTCTGGTGTTATTGGAGTACCAAAGAAATACTGGAAGATAACTGGTGATGTCGTGTCCGAAATGGATCAATCAGAGAAAGATGCAGTGGATAGTGTCTTATTACCTGGTACGAAATCCGCTAAGAAAACTCAACTTAGGATAGATGCTGACAATCTTGTCCAGAATCAAGGCTATACAGACAGTATACAGAGATCCCTTCTTGCTCATTATTCTAAAGAAAAGGGTGCTAGAGCAAAAAAAGCTAAGTATCTGGGAGACTGGAATAATTGGGTTGAGATTGTTGATACTGAAGTTAAAAATAAGCAAGAACTTGTGGATGATCAGACTTCTATAGACGCTGTGAATTATATCTCAATTGATTCCGGTTCGATTATTGCAGCAGATCCAGGCACTAATCTGTCTGTGGCCATAGATACTCCCGATAGTACCGATCTTTATACTTTTATGGATGCAAATGCGGAAGTGACCGATCCTCTAACTGGTGTAGTAGGGCCCTTTCAATTGATGCAAACTTTAGAGAATCGTCGTGAGCTTTTTAATGATTCTTCAAATCCTGTATACTACGCTGGTTTGACTCCAATCTTAGGTCCTACTGGATATCTGGTTGATCACGCAAATCGAATACTGAATATTGAAACAATTCATGGAAAATTAGGCTGGCATAATCAACAGGTGGTAGAATCTACTTATACCAGACCTTTAGATCTATTGGTTTATTATGGATGGTTAAATTCCTTTAATAGCGCTATTCATGCCTGGAGTAATGAAAAGGTAGCTCAGGAAATGGCCACGTACCGGTTACTTGTTTATGGTAATGGTATAGCTGACCCAACTCATGGAGATTATGCTAATTCTCAGATCATTGTAGACAGAGTTAAAGCTTTAAGTAATCATTCCCAAATTTTTGGGTACGTTTCTGCCAACCAGGCGTTTGGTGACTTTACAAATGAGGTTATTGAATGGGGTAATTTGGGTGTGCATGGGATCTTTATGGATGAAGCGGGATATGACTATGGTAAAACTCGTGCAGAGTTTAATCAAATGGTTGATTATGTCCATGACAGAACCAGTACTAATTTGTGCTTCGCTAATGCCTGGAATACCAAGCATATATTGGGAACGGAGAATGACCCTTCTTATTCGAATTCAACCTATAACGATTCCAGTGCAGAATCTAATCTAAATATTAATGATTGGATTCTTCTGGAGAGCTTTCCTATAAATACAACTTCATTTACTGCCTCTACTCCAGATGGCTATGAGACCGCTTCGGATTGGATTTATCGTGGTGATACAATGAAATCTTTACGGGCTACTTACGGAGTAAACTTTGCGGGTAGTGGTATTATTAATGATGATAACGTAGATGGAACAGCACTTTTTAATTTTGGGTTTACGTCAGCAATGATGTACAATCTTGAAGGATTCGGTACTTCTGACACTAATTATGGTGCGGGTTCTGCAAAAACTAAACGTTGGGTACGTCCAGACGTCTCAAATATGGGTGTTGTTTATTGCCTGAATTGTACCGTTCTTGTCGATGGGAATGATTCAGATGTCTACCACAATTATGCTGAAAATGCTAAAATGACGTTGGATTTTTCTGATGGTGCACAATTAAGTACATTTTTAAAATATTAAAGAGGGTGGTGTAGTGAAAGATGTTTTATTTGATATTTATGATTCAGCTGGAGGAGTTGTTGTAGGAGATACTCCTACAATAGTAAATTTTGATTCAAGTCGATATATAGATTCTCATAGTTCTTTAGATTCTGGCGAGATTTCAGTTACTCCGCCTACATCGAGGATCATGCCTCCTGATTATTATGTACTTCTAATGATGTGTAAGGTAACTCTGGCTGTATCCTCGGGATCCTCCAGAACACAGACTAAAGCATGGATAGAGTATGATAATGGAGGTGGTTTCGTACCCATACCAGGTATTGAAGGTTACATGTACAATAGAACATTAGATGCAGGTTGGGGCACGGTTAATCTAAATACTACATTTCAGAAGCACAAAAGAGATGTAGATAGGACAACATTTAGGGTTATGGTACAGAGAGTTTCAGGATCAAGTACTATTATCACTCAAGCAAATGCTAGTAATATATTGTGTTTAATACACTATTAACAGGAGAGGTTATTATGTTAAGACCTGCAAATCTTTTGATTTATTATGGATGGCTTAATTCTTATGAGAGTGGTGAATGTGGATGGGATAATGAAAAAGTTGCCCAATCCTTAGCAAAATATGAGCTTCTTGTTTTTGGTGATGGTGTTCAGGATCCTGCTCATGGTGACTTCGTAAATTCTGAAATAATTATTTCAAGAATTAAAGAATTAAATCCAGAAACAGCTATTTTTGGGTATGTAACAGTAAGTCAAGATATGGGTGATTTCAGGACTAAAGTACGGCAATGGGATAGTCTTGAAGTTCATGGGATTTTTATGGATGAGGCAGGTTATGACTATGGGAAGAGTAGATTAAGATTTAATAAAAGAGTTGATTTTGTCCATAGCCGTAAAACAGCTACTCTTTGTTTTGTGAATGCCTGGAATATTGATCATGTACTAGGGACTAAGAATGATTTGAATTACCCTAATGCTGATTTTAATGGTGGCCATTTAGATTCTAATTTGAATGAGGATGATTGGTATCTTCTTGAAAGTTTTTCCGTGAATACAGATTCTTATGCAGGTAACGGTGGATACGCTACTCGTGAAGACGTGATTGCTCGTGGAGAAAAAGCTGTTTTAAGAAGGTCTGAATATGGTCTTAATTTAGCCGCTGTAGGTATTGTAGCTAATGATAGCATAAATGCTCAGGCCCTAGCAGACTTTAATTATTTCTCAGGTCTTGCCTATGCAATTGATGCTATAGGGGTATCAGATTCTATCTACGGTGCGGGTTCTGCTAGGTCAAAATTTTTTCAAAGACCTGTTCACCGTGATATTGATGTTACAGAGGAAGTTCCTGAAGTTGCTGTTTTTGGAGATCATGTCCTATTGAAGTACATTGATCAGTCTAGAATAACGGTGGATTTCACCCCAGGAAGTGAATCGTCCTCTATTGTACAATTTTAATCAATTATCTCTTAATATCATTGACTCCTCTGTAATGGAGGAGTTCATTTTCAAGGAGTAATAATGAAACAGGTAAAAGCTGCATGGCATTTAAAAAAGATTGTGGAGGCTTTTCAGTCTTTAAAAGAAGCCGATTCCAGTGCAAAAGGTTTTTCTGATAATATCGAAAAAGATACTCTTGAAAATGAGAATTTCAGAAAAGTCCTTTATACCGGAAATAACATGCAGTTAGTATTAATGTCCCTGAAACCTGGTGAAGATATTGGCGATGAAATACATGGAGTGGATCAGTTCTTTCGTTTTGAAAAGGGTGAAGGCGAAGCTATTATTAATGGTCATAAGTATCCAGTGACTGACGGAAGTTCTGTAGTTATTCCTTCGGGCTCAAAACATAATATTAAAAATACAGGAGAAGAGGATTTGAAATTCTATTCAATTTATAGTCCTCCGCATCATGCAGATGGCGTTGTTCATAAGACTAAAGCAGAAGCCCTGAAGGACGACGAGAGCTTTGAAGGTGATACAACAGAATAACACATAGCTCTATTTAATATTCTATTAATACTTATACCTTAATGACAAACAATAAATATCTAAATAACAAATAAAAAATAGGAGTAGTTATGGATCAGCTAGGGTATCAACGCGAATTGCTGTCTTATGATGAAAAGATCAACCTTGCTAAACTTGAAGCTTCAAAAGCTGATGGAAGGGTAAGGGAGTTAGAGTACCAAAAATCTCGTTTTATTCTGGATGTCTTTATGGCTAATGCTAAAGAGCAGGATAAACAACAAAAATAGAAGGTTAATAACCATGCCGGGTGATCTAAGAGATCCAGAACAATTTCAACCATATCATTACGATAATAGGTATGATGAAGCTCCTAATCCTTTTACTCCAGGTGCCTCTAATATGAATGGTTATTTACAATCAATAGCCTTAGAGTGTGGTTCGGGTAAGTTGAGCCCTAAGAAATTAGATGAGTTAAAAGGTGCGTTAGATTCAAAGGGTTTTTTTCATCAGAATCCGGGTAGTGAGACGTTCAGGTCTGAGGTTACCAGGCAAGTTAAGCGCCTGATGATGGCGAGAAAGGTCGCTCATAGATGGCTGATCTAAATAAAACTCTTGATAGTGTTCAAAGAAAAAGTTCCGAAATAAAAAAGATGTTGAAAAATTTTATGGTGGAATATGAAAATTTGTATCGTGAAGGAAACAGACAACTTATAGCGGAGAGAACGGCTTCCGGGTCTATGGAAGGTCTAGAGCAGTTTCACCGTTTGATACAGATAATACGCAGGAATAGGGATGTAGCGGGTTCTCTTGTAAGGGGTATCACTAATTTACGGCCTATGTCCGAATTTAAATTTGTAGAAGAGGACATACCAAAGAAGTCCCTGGTGAAGTCTAAAAGATCGAAGAAACAAGTAGTTTCGAAAGCTCCTTCACCACCACCAGAATTTAATCCTGAACAATTAGAACATAAAGTAGCGGAGGATGTAGATGCCTAAAAGACGTGTACGGGTTGTTACTGCTCAAGATGTGGCAAAACCGCAAAGAGATATTATTAGTGTGGACCAAAACCCTAAGGTTCCGAACCTTACTGATAATGAAAAAAGAGCACGTAGATACGCAACTGCAACTTCTATGGGTGGTTTTAGTTTTCGTAATGCGGACACCATGGATAGTGGTACCTCACAGTTCTATTCTCCTCAATTAAGTACTGACTTTTTAGAGAAGCCTCAGAATCTAAGAGAACGTAGAGCATTTTACCGGTTCTTTTATAATACAAACGAAATTATTGGGCAGGCCATTGATATTCATTCAACACTTCCTCTGTCAAAACTTCGTTTAGTTCCTCCAAAGGGTAAGAATAAACATATGAATGAATATGTTTATAAATTCTTTACCGGTATGTGCGAGGACATGAAACTTTTTAAAACGCTTATTGAAATAACTCATGAATATTATTTATTTGGTAACGCATTTTTATTCGCTGAAGAGGATGACTGGAAAGAGCATTGTGAGGATTCTCAGATAGCAACTAAGAAAGAGGAAGCCAAACAGCGAAGTCAGCTTCTGAAAGATAAATTTGATATTACAGATAAAGATCCTCTCTTTAAGGGCTGGAAGAAATTGCTTATTCTTCCTCCTGACCAGGTAAGAGTTAGTAAACTTCCTCTTACTGATGAAGTTGCAATAGAGTATATGCCCGATCCGGAGACACGAAAATTCTTGACGTCCGATGTACCTCTAGATCCTACTGATCCTTCTAGAAAGTTGAATCATTCTATTTCTAATGAATTGCGGGAAAAAGTTCGTCAGAGTGGTGTTATTCCATTAGATACTAATCCAAATACAGGTTCCCATGTGTTTCATTTGGCCAGAAAGAAATCTCAGTACGAGCCATTAGGTGTATCTATTGTTGAGAGGTGCATAAACACCCTTATTCTAATGGATAAATTGAGACAGGCTCAGACCTCTATTGCATCTCGTCATATGACTCCTATGCGTATTGTATGGGCAGAGGACTTGAATGTAGATGATGTAGATAATCTCAGAGAACAGGTTGATCTGGCTTTGATTGATCCAGATTTTAGTATCGTGGCCAATTATGAAATTCATTGGGAAGAAATGGGTTCAAGTGGCCGTCTTCTGGATGTTGAAGCAGAGATGGAAAGTTCTCTTAACAGGCTTCTTGCTGGTCTTGGTGTGACTCGTGAAGTACTTACAGGAGAAGGAACATATACAGGTAGTAAGATTTCATTAGAAATAATGAATACCATGTATCTTCTTTTCCGTGAAGTGATTCAGGATTACATAGAAAATTATTTGTTTAAACCTATAGCACGTAAAAAAGGTTTTATTGAGCACGATGAATACGGTAATGAAGTATTACTTTATCCTCGTCTCAGTTTTACTCGTTTGGCTATTAGAGATAATGAACAATATTTTGATGCAGCATTTCAGTTGTATCAGAAGGGTTCTATTTCTATTGATCTTATTCTGGATATTCTTAATATTGATCCGGATGCTACTAAGGATAAGATTGAGCGTGATTTATTTACGGTGAATGACAGTCTCTTCAATGAAATGATGAGAAATTTATATACGAATGTAGCTGCTCCTCTTGTAGATAATACGGATGTAGCACAAAAGCTGGCTGATTATTTGAAATTGAAAATGACTGTTCCGGAAGAGCCTGCGGAAGAGGCTGAAGGTACTTCTAGGTTTAGTTCTGAGGATACAAAAGAAAATGATTATAAGATTAAGTTGGCCAAGGTAATCAAACATCTTACAGAACACCCAGAAAAGTTGGATAAGATTTTCGCTAACGCATAAATTGGAGCTTGACATTATGTTACATCCTATTCATGACTATATACGTAGGGTTGCTATGGATACGCCTGAAGGAGATACTACTAAGAAGTTTAGGGCTCAACCCAAAATTAAGCCTCCACGTAGGAAGCCCTCTGTTCAGAATGAGAGTAGTCGTGAAGACTATATGAAAGAGTATATGAAGGACTACCGTAAAGAAGAGGGTAAGGATTATCAGAAGATGCCTGCTAAGATTAAGGAACTCAGAAAGAGGCAGAGGCAAGAAAAGAAGAAGACTCAGCCGGTAAATGGTGTCTTGAATACTGAAGTAGGGCGTGTAGGTATAGGTATAGGTATACCTATACCCTTAAATGAGTTGTGTATAACTGATAACAATAATAATGTCTTAATAATCTCTTAATCCTCAATACTTGGTGGAGGAAAAAAGCTATGGCAAAAAAGCAAGGTCTTGGGGCTTCAGTTAATAAATCCGTTAAAGTGATGGAAGAATTAATTGAAAGTCTCATTAAGTTTTCAAGCATGTCTATAAAGAAGAATCTTACTGTTATCGAAAAAGATGAGCGCGATGATTTGAATAAGATGATCAATGATACTTCTGAGATTGCTTTCTCTTTAAGAAATAAAGTAGATGACTTAAAGAATAAAGTAGAGGAATTAGCTCCTAAGGGAAACAGTCGTTTTGCACGTAACGTTGTGACTAAGTTCCTAGGTAACGAAGAGTAATTTCTTGATAATCTATTAATAATGATTTTTTTGCAACAACAATACTTAAAGGTATTTAACTATGAATATGATCTTATTAGTACCAAAAGTTATCCAGAATTATATAAGTCAGTTTCCTGAAGTCAGAAATAATGCTTATAAATATTTCAACTACGATAATCGTGTTGTTGACGAACGGGTTGAAAGATTTGATTCTAAGCCTATGTATCAGGGACCAAATGACTTTTGTGATGGAGACTATGCTGATCTTGTAAGGCATGCGAAAACTATTATAGACCCAATACTTGCAAAGTACAGTAAGGAAGTAGCCGAAGAGGATGCTCTTCATCAAGCTATTCATTCTTATGACCGTGGTCGTTTTGATGGTAAGGTTAATGCTGGTCGGTATGAAGTTTTGTTAAAGTCCATGTCACCGGTTGCAATAGCTATTCCGGTAATGGCTAAGAAAAAAGAAAAAGTTAAAAAAGAGAAACCTGTAGAAGTTAAACCTCATTTACTGAAACAGTTGGGATTATCAGGTAAGAAATTACCAATGAAATCAAGAATAGTAAATAGGGTTAGACAGACAGGTGTTCCAATGATAGTAAGAGATAAAGGTAAAAATATCATAGAATAATTTTATTCTAAATAGGAGGATAAACATGGGTGCTCTTAAGAATGCCAGTAAGTACACAGAAAGATTGGACATAGTTGCAACTGAATTAGAATCTATCTCACCTGAAATGGCCCTTGAAATTGATAAGATTTCAGATGTAATTGATGGTCGTCGTGAAGCTACAACTTTGAAGTATGATCCTGATGAAGCTAGCTACATGGCTGGACGTTTCAATTACAATGTTCGCAAACGTGAAGCAGACGAGCCTTATGTTGAAGATTTCAACAAGAGCAATTTTGGACAGGTAATGGACGCAAAGAAAAATCCTGTGGCCATTAAAACTGCCAGCGTTCCTTATCAGAAAAAATAATAGGAATAACCAGTAAGTAATTCTTGTTCTTTTTTTGATTAGGAGGTATGGATGCCCGCATTATACCCTTCACAGGTAGGGCCTGAGGCTTTTAAAGTAGGAGATGTCGTTCGAAAATTCGTTACTGAATGGAACGTCACTCCTTATACTGGTGTTGTAACTCAAATTGCGCCTGTTGCAGTTAAAGTTTGGGTTCAATGGCCATTTGGTAATGAATCTGAAAGTCCTGAGTATCTTGTAAAAGTAAATCCTGAAATATATGGTATGCCCACATTTATTATTGATCGTGGGTATAGTTCTTATGAAAAGACTCTTAGTGATGAAGCTAATGGTTCTATTCCTAAGAGAATTACACCAAGCAGGGATTTAAAACAATTTCTTGTTCCCAAGAGGGCTACAGAGACTAATAAGATGGCAATTAGATTAGCTGCCTCTTTTGCTACTAAAGTAATCGGTAAATTAGTAGATCGTATTAGTTCTTGCCTGGAAGCAGGAATGTCCGATGTACAGGCCTACAATGATGTCTTTAAAGACTACGGAGATTTTTGTTCCGATTATATTATAAAATCTTCGATTCAAAAGGTCTACGTAGGAGAGGAGAGTTAACATGTTTTTACATAAATTTAATACTGATCACGGTACACTCTTTTTAGTAAGTGAAAAGCGAAGTCCTGTAAAGATTACATTAAGTCTTGGTGAAAAAAAGACTATTTCAGGTGATGCCGTGAAAAACCTTCTTAGTAATATTAGCAGCAAGTTTAAAGAAGAAGCTATATCTGAAAAGCCTGTTGAAGATAAAAAAGAAGAAAAAGCTCCAGTAGAAGAAAAGAAGGAAGAAGAAAAGAAGACAGCATCTTTATCTACAATTATTCGTCAATACGCAACTACACTAAAGGACTAACACATGGCAATGATGAGATACAGTTCGGCGACAATAGTTGAACCTTGTGTTGATCAGAAGCAGTGGGTAAAGAACTGTGGAGACGATGGACGTGTTAAAGTTGCAAGAACTGTTTTAGCTAGATACACTCCAAATAAATATCTGTTATCTCATTGTACTATTATAGCCGCAGTAGATACAGAATTGGCGAATCCTTCTGATCCTAATAGTGACTATTTTATTCATCCTGCTTATTCTAAATTTATCAATAATAATGGTGATGCCTGGTCAAAATCTATGTTGGCTAGTTGTTACCGCTCTTTTGTGGGTTCCAATAATTACTTAGAACATGTTCAGATACCTGAACTTAGTAAAGGTAAAGTTATTGACGCTATTCTTAGAGAAGTACCTATTGGTAAAGATAAAACGGGTAAGGATCTTACTACCTATTATGTAGACATTCTTGTTGCTACTGAAAGAAAGCACTCAGATCTTATTCGTAGGATTGAGGCTAAGGAACTCAGTACTCTTAGTATGGGTTGTAAGATTGCTTTCAGTATATGTAGTAAGTGTGGAACAAAAGCTGCGGATGAAACCGAAGCCTGTCAGCATGTCCGTTTTGAAAAGAATAATTCTTTTTATGACGATCAGGGTACATTGAGAAAGGTTGGTGAGTTATGTGGTCACCCTTCCGAACCTGATAGTGTTACTTTTATAGATGCCTCATGGGTAGAAAATCCAGCTTTCACTGGAGCTGTAATTCGAAATATAATAGCTCCACCAGAAAATATCCTCGCCAAATTGGATGATGCAAATAAGAAAAAATCTTATGTTATCAAAGATGGTGATTTCTTAAAAGCTGCTCATAATGTTTTATCCGCTGAAGGAGATGCGCCTGCGGGTGCAGATGAACCTGTTAAAGATGAACCTGTTAAAGATGAACCTGCTAAAGATGAACCTGTTAAAGATGAACCTGCGGATGAGCCTCCAGTAGACGAACCGGTTGATGAACCAGTAGAAGATGCCCCTGCGGATGATCCAGCCGTGGAAGATAATTCAGCTCCAGGTGAAGAAGCTGGAGCCCCAGAAGAATCTCCCACACCAGAGCCTGAAGAACCTGTAAAAAACTGGAAAAATAATATCAAGGAAAGACTCCTTAAAGAGTTGGGTGATGATCTTATTAGAGAGTTTACAGAGGACCAAGGTAATGGGGAGATGAATGATCTGGAAACATTGGACGAAGGTTTAATTCAACCAACTGCATCAAGTGCTTTAAGAAAGATGTGGGTATTTAAAAAGGGTTGGGATAATTATTTAAGAAGAGCAGCCAGCAATTTAGATAAAAAAAGTTTTGATAAGTTAAAATTCGGAACGTACATGATTTTGAATAGCAATGACCTAACAGTAATGTCAGATTACGGTTATGACCGTAGGGATTTTCTTGCTGTTATGTCATTTATAGACCAACGATTTAAAAGGCCCTTATCTCTAGGTGTTAAGAAAGCAATAGCAGAATTGAACGGTACAAAGGGTTTAACTTTGAAGGATGCCGTCTATTCTTTACAAAAGCTTTCTAGTAGAAAATTGAGTGACTTTGAGATTAGAAAAGCATTGACTTGGATGAAGGCTATGGATTCTTATTCAGACTAAGTTCAACGTTTTCAAGTTTTTGTAATAATCTCTTAATATACGTATGATTGTCAACAAAAAAAACATTGAAATAAATAGTAATAAAAAAAATCAATAGGAGGTTACCCATGGCGAGAGATAGACTGAGCTGGGATAAGGAAAAAGCTGCAGAACTTGAGAAAAAAGCTGATCCTTACACAATGAATCAGGATCATCCAAACCCACCCGCATCAAAATATGATATTGGTGGACCTTCTGAGTTTGCAGAAGATCCAGATATGAAAACTCCTTGGAAACAAGAGGGTCGTGACGAAACTGGACATCCTGCTCCTGCTGCCCGTCAAGCTGTTAAGGCCGCTCGTCAGTTGGAAGACAAAGCTCTGAAATGTATTACAATTGCTCAGAGAATGCTTCCTGGAGCAACCGACACACTTATTGAAGATCAGGCAACTGATTTGATGTACATCCCTGAAGGCCGTATTCTTGCTACATTACAGCGTCAGGCTTCTTTTGCAGAATCACTTGCCAGTGATGACAATGATGAGGATGACAAAGAAGAAAAAGAAGAAAAAGAAGCAGCTAAAAAAGAAGTAGAAAAAGAAGAAGTAGAAGAAGAAGAAAAAGAAGCTGCTAAAAAAGAAGAAGTAGAAGAAGAAGAAGAAAAAGAAGCTGCTAAAAAAGAAGAAGTAGAAGAAGAAGAAGAAAAAGAAGCTGCTAAAAAAGAAGTAGAAAAAGAAGAAATAGTAGAAGAAGAAGAAGTAAAAGAAGCTTCAAATGACATTGATCTTAACACCAATGTTGATCTTCTTGATTCTATCTTCGCAAGTGAAGCAAAGACAGGTGCAAAAACTCTTAGTGGTATCGTAAAACAAGCTTCCGGTAATAATTCATTGGACGGTTTGTGGAATGCTCCACCTGATGTTTCTGAAGCCTTCAGATAAATCAGAAGTAGTAGTTGTAGAAGAAGAAGTAGTAAAAGTTGTTCCATAATAAACAGTATTAGTTTTATCCATTTAGTAGGAGGTTTTTAAATGGGTTCAAATCTTCCTGTTCCTAACAGTCACTGTAATGTTCTTTACCGCAATACTTATAACACCTATGGTGCTATTGAGTTACCTGGCGGTTTGACACAAAACAACACTGTAGGGAACGTACAAAAAGTAAACAACACACGTCTAAGTGCCGCTACAAATAGGGGTATCTTGGCAGGTAGTGTTGTAGCCGTAGCTGGAAGCCAGATCATAGGGGCTGCTGCCGGTGATAGTACCACGGTATACGACAAAGTTGTCGGTATCGCTGTGAACGACGCCGTTGGAAATCCATATGAATCAAGTTCCGCTGTTGGTTCAGGTAAAGTAGTGTACGCTCATGGTACCGGTACAGTTATTTCTACCGATATTTATGAGACAAAACAAACGGATGGTACAGCTGTTGTTACCTATGCTGCTGGTGACAAATTGTATGCATCTCAGAATGGTCTTTTGACGAACGCTAGTGGCTTAAATAGTACCGTAGGTGATACAATCACTCTTATCGGTATTGTGCTTAAAGTTCCTACGGCATCAGATCTTTACATGACCTTTCAAATGAAAATATAAGGGGAGGATCATTTCAATGGCTGAAATTAGCAATCAAGTAAAACAGGAAATCATCCAGGAATACATTAAGACAGCTGGTGGCCGTGTAAAATTAGCTGCATCAATGACACAGCCTTTGCGTCTTCGTCGGGACTATACCTCAGTTGGTCGTAAGACTTTCTTGGTAGAACAGCTTCCTGATGGCGCACTGCCAATTTATGACAAAGATCCGAATGTTACAGCGTACGTTGTTGGTGAAGAGGGTCAGAATATCCTCGCTATCACTAAACCTCGTCGTGTGATTTTCCCTTTGTTCGAAATCTCTTCTAATCCAGAGATCCCATTAACACAGATCAAGGAACGTCGTTTCGATCTTATCGAACGTGCGCAAGACCTTGCCAAAGCTGAAATTCAAGCTGAAGAAGACACTCGTGTCTTTGAAGTTCTTGATGCAGTTGCGACATCAGGTTTTGACAACATTGGTGCTACCAATGCTGATATTCCTGCAACAGCTCCATTAACACCTGCAGATCTGGCTGATGCTTTTGCCCTTATTGAACGTCACGACCTTCGTGTAGCTCGCGTGTTCTGTAATGCTCTTGATTACAGTGATATCCGCAAATGGGGAAGAGATGTATTAGATATTGAAAGTCAAGCTACTCTTTTGAAAACTGGTCTTATGGCCTCCGTATGGGGTGCTCAGATCATCGTTTCTCGTAGAGTTCCTACTGGATATATTTATGTATGTGCAGAACCTGAGTTCTTCGGACGGATACCCGTACGTACCGAACTTACAGTTTTGTCTGCAGACGATCCTAAAAATAGGACTATCGGATTTTCTTGCTTTGAAAACCTAGGTATTGGTTGTCATAACCCTCTTGGATTAACAAGAGTAGTGCTGTCACGATAACCTAACTTGTTTAAAATTAAAGGGATGTCCAATTTATTGGGCATCCTTTTTTGTTTAGGCTCTTTAAGAGAACTTTTCGCCTCAATTACCTTCCACACTTCGGGTCTTTCGCACCTCTGTCAGCAACTTGAGCAACACTGCCTCCAAGAATTCAGGTTTTTTTTCGTTTTAGGTTGACCTCTAAAAGAATTTAAGCTATAATAAAGGAGTACCCAAACTTCGAGGCTTAAAATGGAAGACTCCTTTAGATTTTCCGATTTAGATGAAAAAAATCTTTCTTATCTTTATACCTGTTTAGGTAAGACAGCAAAAGATATAGGTAACATTGTAGGTTTGACTGAAAGTTCTATCCTTCTTAAGTTAAAAAAGGTGGGCTTATCCTCCTCTATGAGAAATAAGGAGAAGATTGAGAGAGAGATAGAATACACAGGAAAAAATAAAAGAGTGAGGAAAAATTTAACTGAAGAAGTATTGAAAAGTCTTTATCTTAAAGGTTTAACTGATGCAGAGATAGGTTTAATATACGGCATGACTGGAGAAGGCGTAGCTTACAGAAGAAAGATCTACAGGATAAAGAGTCGAACCCCCGAAGATTTAAGAGTAGCTTTAAACTCTAGAAACGGTTTAAAAGATCTTTCCAAATTATCTAAAGAAGAATTAAGAGATGACTATATATGTTGTAGGAGTATAAAAAAGATAGCCACAAAATATAATAGTACTTTTAACACAGTTAAAAAATATTTAGAGAAATTTAATATAGATACAGATGATCTTCTTAAGTCTCATTATGGCTTAACAGAAATCCAAAAGAGGTTAATTGTGGGTGGCTTGTTAGGTGACGGAGGGGTGTATTCTGGAGGTATTCGTGGCTTCTATTATAAAGAAAGTCATACAGTTGAACAGCTTGATTATCTGAAATGGAAAGTTAAATTATTTGGAAGCATGATAGAAGATGATTTGTACCCTTATACGAAAATATCCGATTTGGGGTTGGAATCTTATGAGGTAAGTTTTAGAACTTTGAAGTGTGTAGAAATAGCTTCTTATAGAGAGTTGTTTTATAGGGAAATTGATGGAGTCCCCTTTAAAATTATTCCTGAAACTGTGCTTTACAATTTAGATCCGTTTACTCTATCTATTTGGTATTTTGATGATGGAGGCCTCTTAAATTCCGGAGGAGAACCCTATATATGTACGGGTTCTCCTATTAATTATGTCAACAAAGCCTCCGAGATATTGAATGAGATTTTTGATCTTGGTTGTGAGGTCATAGAAAGAGGTTCTATCAGTATAATAAAGATTAAAAATATAGACAAATTTTTTAATATCATTAATCCCTATACACTACCGTGTTTCTTTTACAAGGTACCCAATAAGTATAGGTTTAATTATTCCTCTATAAGAGGTGACTTATTGGATCTTCCAGAAAAGATAGAAAGATTTAATCCCGAAGAATGGTTAAATCTTTCTAATGATGATCAAGAGAGTTGGGTAAATGACATAGCAAAATACTACAGTCATATAGGTTTTCCCTATTTTAAGATTAAATCACCAGAAAAATTTCAAGAGGAACTAAAGAAATTAGAACAAAAAGAAGTAAGAAATGAGGTCACAAAGACCAAAGTTTTTAATAGGGTTAGCTCTGTCTGTACTGAATTAGCTAGCTCCTATTTTCCCCATATGTGGGCGGTAAAAGTTAGAGGGAAAAAAAGTGTTCAAAATAATTATGAGAATAGTGCAAAATTTAAAAGAGTCATTAAGAATACTTTAAAGTATAGAAAGATATTAACAGATGCTTCCATTCTTTCCGAATTAAGACACGGTTCAACAGTGCAAAATTTTAAACCATTAATAGCAAAAACTCTTTATGATCTTTACTGCCCCGAAAATGGCGTCGTCTATGATTATTCATCGGGGTATGGGGGTAGGTTATTAGGTGCCTGTGCCTCTTCTACTGTAAGAAAATATATAGGTACTGATCCTTGCCAGCAGACTTTCTTTGGTTTGAGAAAGCTCTCCCGTAGATTGAAGAAGTTTTATCCTCAAAAAGAGGTGAAATTATTTCCTTACTGTTCAGAGGACTCAAAGTGGTATAAAGATATAGGTCCTGTGGATGTCTGTTTTAGTTCCCCTCCTTATTTTGATACTGAGAAGTATTCAGAAGAGGATACACAAAGCTATAGAAAGTACCCGGAATTTAACATGTGGGTTGAAAAGTTCCTGTATGGTATGATAGACAACTGTAATACTGTATTAAAAGAGGGTGGCTATTTTATAATAAACATAGCAGATGTCCTGGGTCATGACTTACAGAAGATTACTTTTGAAAAGTTATCAAATGTGTTTTCCTTCGAGACAATGTATTTAATAAAAATGCCCTCGTATTTTTCCGGTGATAAATACGAGCCTATATTTGTATTTAAAAAGGGTGTAGAAAGAATAGTTACTCATTATGATGATGTCATGGAAGAGTACCTATCTTTATTTAAATATTTATCCTCCTCTTCTTTAAAACCCAAAATAAAAAGAAAAATAAATAAGAGGAGCAAAATAGTTTTTACTGAAGATGATAGGAAAAAATCCTGCGCTTGTTTAAAAAGATTAAATGATAGAGGCTTAGTCTTATCTAGGAATAACATATCTAATACGGCTCATTCCGACTTTCCCTACCCTACTCATATAATAGAAAGGGAGTTTGGCTCCTGGAACGGCTTTTTAAGAGAATGTGGTTTAGTACCCGAATATGAAGTTAGGTCTTCCACAGAAAATGTGAGCGATTATTTAAAATTTTGTGCAGAGAATAAAAAAGTACTTTCTTTTTATTTCTTTGAAAAACAAACAGGTAAACCCGCTAATAGACTAAAACGTCTTTTTAATAAGGGTAAAAAGTATTCTCATTTAAAGGAGGAATTAGCTCTTGTGGCTCTAAAACCTGAATTATGGCCAGATTTTTTAAAGAAGTTTGATGTGTAGAAAGAAATCATTATTATTTATCCATACAGTTTCCCATATTTTTGCCATGCACTGTATTATATTAGAAGTATGAATCCTTCGCATAAAAACAAAGCTTTTATTGTAGAAAAAACAAAAGACGGTGATTTTCTTTTAAAGAATAAGTATGGCATCTATTCTAAAAAGGAATTAGAGAAACAATTAAAGGAAGGTTGTTTTACCATAGCTGAGTTAGGTTCGATTTATGGGTTAAAATCTTTTCAACTTGTGCATGTATTAAGGTCTCTTGGTATTGTTCATAGAAATGGTGTGAATGAAACAAGAGTACTGAACCCTACTATAACTCCTTCCATGCACCAAGTTTTAATAGGGACCCTATTAGGTGATGGTTATATGCAAGGGCCTAAAATATACTGCCTTGGTCATGGTGTGGATCAGATGGATTACTGTTACCATGTTGCTATAAAATTACACCCGTTTGTAGCTTCCTTTGGTGATTTTAATGTTCCTGCGGAAACATTAAAATCCTTTTCTTTCTGGACATACAGGCATGAAGCTCTTCAAGATTATTCGGAAAGATTTTATTCTTGTGGATTCGAAAAAAAAATATTCTTAAAGAAGAGTGCCTTTGATTTAGAGCCTGAGGGTCTTGCCTATTGGTACATGGATGACGGGAAATTTTCCGAATATGGAGCCCATTTGTGTGTGGGTGATGTATCGGAAGAGGAGGGCACTATTCTTAGGGATCTTTTAAGGGGAAAATTTAATATAGAGACTACTTTTCAGGTTCATGATTCAAAAAATGATTATCATACGATATACGTGAAAGCTCAGAGCCGAGAACAGTTTTTCTCCCTAATAGATCCTCATATTATAGATTCTATGCGTTATAAAGTTAGGGGGGAAGTTTTTCCCCGGCACGGGTTTGTGAGAGAGAAAATTTATTTAAGGCACAAAGAGTTGTGCGAGACAGCGGGTAGGTTTATACGCTATTTTGGCGACGGTGAAATAGCTAAAAAGGTAGAGAAGGCTTGTTCAGGTATAAAAGATGCTAAAGATGTTTATGCGGAAAAGATAAATAGAGCGATAGCAGCGGGGAGTCAAATTTCAAAAACAGTAGAGAAGGTATTACCCGATGAGAAAGAGTTGTCCTTATTACTTTCTGAGGGAAAGACCGATGCTGAGATTGCAAAGATGTATAGTATTGGAAGAAACAGAGTCTCCAAGCTAAGGAGAGCGCTTAATATACAGGATTCAAGGTCCCGCCTTTCTGTGCAGCAAATAGAGAAAGTCAAAGAATTGATGACCCAATCAAAAGTTAGTATAAAAGAAATGATGAAGTGCATCGGAGTTTCCTACTATAAAGCAAAGGAATTGATAGTAGAGTATGGTCCCTCAAAATAAATGCCACCAAAGGTCTATGAAGGAGAAGTCTTTAGCATCCGATTTAAAAAAACTGAGTTTTGATCCCCTAATTTATTCTGTATCTTCCTACACTTTTTCCAAAGAATTGGTTTCAGATGAGATAAAGAAATTTTTAGTGGCCTATGAATGGTTAAAATCTGTAGGTGTCAACCCGAAATGGTGTTTTACGATGAGGCTGAAAGGTCATATAGCAGGTGTACAGATATTGAATGAACCTACTTCTTATAGTAAAATTATAGGTCCGGATACTATGAAATATGAGTGCTTAATTCAAAGAGGGTGTACAGTTTCATGGGCACATCCACATTTGGGTAGTTATATGCTCATGAAAAGTATCGATTGGGTAGTTAAAAATACAGAAAAGAGACTTTTTATAGGTTATGCCGACCCGAAAGCAGGAGAGGTTGGAGTGATTTACCAGGCGTGTAATTTTTTATATTTTGGAGATAAATTCGGGATTAAGGCACAATACAAAAATTTGGGCTATCAAGACGGTAAAGTGTTCTGTGCACATTCTTTACGACGGACCGGAGTGTTTAAGTGGTGGTGTAAACAGAATGAGGTGCCTGTAGAAAAGCATTGGTTTAAACCAAATGGTTTTAAGGATATAAAAGCCATCCCTGCATTCCTTTTGAAGAGTTGGTATGATTGGGCTAGTAGCCTTGTGGAAAGCTCTATAAAGATACCTGTGGAGCAAAAAGGGAAATATATTTTGATAAAAGGCAAAGATAAAAGAGAACAGAGATATTTAGAAAATCTTTTTAAGCAAGAAAAAAGACCTTACCCTAAAAGAAAGTAAGAGGTTTATATGTTCTTATATATCTTGATATTCGTTAATTTCTTACCCTTGATTTCTAATGTCATGGTATAATTCTTTTTAGAATAGCTCAATAATTCTCTGGAGGGGAAAGTCTCAATGTTAGTCTTTCCAAGTTTTTTTACTATTTCCCTCTTCTTCATTCCTATTTTTAAATCACCGCAATTACCCTTTTCTATTACTATGCTATAAAGGACATCAATTAAGAGATAGCAAGTTGCATTATTTTTATAGTAAATTAAATTATCATCACCGATCTGACCAATAGAATCCTGACCGTCAAGACCATTCCAGAGATCTGTAAAAGTGATTTCACCTTTAAAGTTTAAGCTTGAGAGATCTGTTGAGTCAGTGTTTTCCGCCATACAGATTGTTGCCAGTAGTACGATTGTAGTGATCATTGCTTTCATAACTTCTCCTTGTTTTAGTTTCATTTTACTGTCTAATATCATTATACCAGATCTGAGACAGAATTATTCAATTATTTTTATTTTTAATATTCTATCAAACTTTTTTTCCTCTAATTCATTGTAATGCATCCCTTTCTCTGGATTCCTCAAAAAAACTTTTTTTATAAAAATGCAACTATTTGAATAATTTGTATTGAAATCTGGTATAATGGATTATACAAGAAATTTCAAACACTAAACGTAAGGAGTAGATTATGGGGCAATATAAGGAAATTTATGCCATTCTTGATCCAATTCTTAAGGAAAATGCTGGGATTACCTTTCCAGAATTTCAGGAGAGATATCCTAAGTTAAAGATTACTTACGGGTCATTTAATAGGCGTAAACTTAGGCTTTTTTCTAATAAGCAGCTTAAAAAGGCCAGAAGTGGGAGTTATAAGAAATTAAAGCCCGTAAAGACTACCACTTATGGGAAGATGTCTGGTGAACTTACTGCTCAGATTAAGGAAGCAGTCCTGGCAATAGTCCCCAAAACGAAGAACATGAAGGAATACATGATTGTGGGGCAGATTTTGATGGATGATCCTAATACGGTCCATTCTCGTATAAAAAAATCACACAATCTAAAAATGTGTGATGCGAATTATTACGTGTTCCGAAAGAAGTTTTGCAGGTTTCTTGGTCTAAATTTGACCTCAACCTATTCAAAGAAGGAGGATAAGGTTAAAACAGGGGTTAAGGTAAAAGCAGAAGACCGTATCCCAAGGAGAAAAGCCTCTCTTTATACTGTTTTGTATGAGAGGGACGCAGTTGGGCTCACTTCCGAGGCTAAGGACTTGGTCACAGATATCTTCGGAGCTCTTAGTCAGGAAAGAGTTGTGAATTTAGAAATGGTTGAAATAGTTCATCCAAAAAATATTATTGAAATAAGATCTTACGGGAAATAATAAGGGAGACACATGAATTTTTCTATAATAAAGGCAGTAGCAGCTTTAAGAGATAATGGTTGGCAGGCAGTGAAATCCGAAATTCCAGGTCAGATAATTGCTGCAAAGCAATTTGGTGTGAAGTATCCCAAGATAATACAGTTTATCCTGATAAAGGAGAAGAGTGGGTATACCATAGTACATCCTAATTATGAATTCGTAAATAGGATTTCTCATTTCAGGGCAGTACAGAGAGAAGTTAGATTGTCCTTGAATAAGACCTATTTAACTACAGTGATTAGTTCCTTAAAAAGGGCAGGTATCTGGCAATATATACTGAACCAGAATTTCTTGAAGGTGAATGATAAAAACAATAAATCGAATAAAAAACTTGTTAAGAGTGAATTAGATATTCTTCTCTCGTAAGGTTGGATTAATGAAAATAAAATATAAAGGTAGAGTTTATCATCTGCACTGGCCTGAAAGATTTGATAGGATAGTCTTAAAGGTGGCTGAAGATTATATGCGCCCTAATGGTACTGTTAGATGGAAGGATGCCGAAGCAGATGGAGCGCTGAAAGGTTTACCTGTTTATCTTACTCTTAGGGATATCTCTCAGAGGAGGTCCACGTTAAGAAGTAAAAGTGATCCTGATTGGGTAGAGAGAAAAAAGAGGGTTCGTGATGCATATGCAAAGAGCCACTCTAAAAAATACCATAGTGGTTCTGGTATAGCACGGAAAGAAGCATTGTTTGCCCAATTCGTACCGGAAGATTTAAAGAGGAAGCATGGGTGGGTTCCTCGTACTATTTGGACAGAGGGGCAAAAGGAGTTGCTTCATGAATTAGCTGAAAAGTACAGGAAATCTAAGTTCACAATTGACTGGATTACCTTGTCCATGGATAGGCAGTTAAAAAAATTACCCACCCAGGATTCCACTGTATTGTGTAAGTATTATAATAGTTTGAAACGCAAGAAAAGGGCGGGTAAAAAGTATTTAGAAAAAAGGCGAAAGGATGCGCTCGAATATAAACGAGACCATTATGATACTTATTTAAAGAATCTGGAAGAGAGAAGAGTCAGGGTAAAGGAATCAGTAAACGAATTTCTAATTAGTAAGTTAGAACTGAGGTAACTATATGGGAAAGAAATCATCTCCAAGTTTTGAGCAGCTCTTATTAAATATGTGTAAGGCAGGTTTGATTGAACCTCGAACTGAGAATAATCAGTATTTGAAGGTTTCTTATCGAGGTACTGGGGGACTTGTCACTTCAAAATGGAACATTAAAATTTATAAAACAGGTTCTATTGTCTGTGGTGACTTGGAGGTTGTGAAGAGCTTTTATGAGGGGAGATTGGTTGCACCTGATTCAGATTTGAAGCTTATTGAGATAGATGATTCTGGATGGGGATTTCCTCTCTGTGGGATCATAGTAGGGTTAACTGATGGTGAAAGGGTAATAACGGGTGAGATCCCTGTATCCTTCTTTAAACCGGGCATATTTGACCGTAAAGACTATTTGAGGGAATATTCTCGTATAGGTATGAATCTCTTACAGCATACGTTTCAGGCTAGTCCTAAGACCCATAGAGTAGAGATCTGTACTGGATTTGTGAATACCAAGTTAAAGGAAGATATCAGAAAGGCTGGATTTGATGTTAGGGTGGTAGAGATAAAAGGGTTGTTACAGGATACCCTGGAAAAACTCTATAAAGAATATGTCCATAAGAAATTGGGGCAGGATTTAGCATACGATCCAAAAGAGATAAAAAAATCACGAATTCCTTTTGAGTATCGTAAAGCCTTAAAATGGGGTCAAGATAATGCTCCTGATCAATTAAAGTCCGGATGGAAGTCTATTCAAAGTGGTCAACAAACCGATCTGTTTAAAAGGAGGTAGTAATGAAAAAGAGTTATGTTGCCCTAAGAAGGCGGGGAGAAGTTAAGCAAACTACATACTCCTCAAAATTACGGGAATTTAGTGAAGATGTTCCTCATGGGTATAACATCATAGAAAATATCAGGGGTAAAAAGTATCCTTCTTTTGTGAAAAAGGTGTCTACTTTTGGTGTAATAAAAATGACTGAAAAAGAGGCACTTAAGTTAAATGAAAAAATCGTTTTTTTAAAAATAGGCTTGGATGAGATGGTCAGGGAATTGAAAGAAATCCATGATCAAGAATTATTTCGACTTTTGGATTTGCGTGATAAGTCTGAAAGTAGTACTGCCCGGAAAATGAGAAATAAAGGTAAGATGAAAGATAAAGAAGATCGGGAATTTTTGAAAGAAATAGGGCACTTAGATGAGTATCTCGCCCTTTTTGAACTCTAAAGGAATTCGGAAGTAGGTAATGAGTATGGAGGTTAATTGTAACAATGGTATTTAAAATTACACATCTCTTCTTTAATGATACAGCTGTATTCACTGAAGGGAATCCTCCAAACTGGATGTTACATAAAGCATATGTTTGGTGGTGGGAAGGGTACGTATTAAAGCTGGATATAGGAGAAAGTATCAAATCGGATTTCAATAAGATCGAGCGAATAGGATGAAATAGGGAAATACTAAAGGGTATATGAAACACACTCAGTAGTAAAGGCTTAAACTCCAACAAGGATTTAAAGGACTCTTGGATTTATAATGAATTTTTATAAAAGATTAATAGAAAAAGAAGAAGATTTCAAGGGGATAATACTGGATGACATGGAAAAACCTCAGTCTTTCCCTTGTATCGTTATTTTTGCAGATGTCTTACATAATTATACTTACGTTTATCCCGCAGATTTCCATCCCACAGGAGAGAAAGAAAATGAGTAAAGCAATTTATGCCTTTTCAGGTGACCCACCCACATTTGGTCATTTAGATATCATTAAAAGAGTATCATCTTCTTTTGATCATGTAGTTGTAGGTATAGGAGTGAACCCTAACAAAATATACATGTTCTCTCTTGAAAAAAGAAAAGAGATGACAATAAAAATGGTGAAAGACATACCTAATGTCTCCGTCGTTAGTTTTGATGGTTTGCTTATTGATTATGTCTATGAACAGGAAATAAATACTATTATTCGGGGTATCCGAAATAGTGCTGATTTGGAATATGAGCAGATTATCCATGAAGTAAATATGGCTGCTACTTTAGGAGAAAATAATAAACCTCATATTGAGACCTTTTGTTTATTTGCAGATCCTAAATTATCCCATGTAAGTTCCAGTGTAGTAAAAGCTCTACAACAGGAGAGTGGTTTTATACAGGATTATGTACCTCTCCATGTGAAGCAGGAACTTGAAAAGGTTATGTTGAATAGGTATATGCTGGGTATGACAGGTTCTATTGGGGCCGGGAAATCCTATGCCTGTAAGCTGATAAAGAATTGGTGTGATGAAAGAAATATTCCTTGTACTTATATTGATCTGGATATCGTCGCGAAAGATATTCTTAATACTCTAACAGAACCTGCATACGTTACTTTAAGGAATAATATTGCTCAGGTTTTTCCCGGAGAAGTTCTACAGAATGATGGCTTTGTAAACAGGCAGGTATTAGGTGATCTTGTTTTTGAGAACCCCTATTATTTAGAGCTTTTAAATACTCTGATGGCAAAACCCGTTCTTGTCCGATTGTCTAATACTTTGAGAAAGTCCACCGGATTAGTCCTATTGGAGAGTGCCCTGTTTGCTGAGGGTAATATCACTTATCTTTGTAATAACAATATTCTTTATGTTGATGTGAATAAAGAGGTACAATCAAAGAGATTGGTCGATAGAAATTACGGGAATGATCAGGTAGACCGAAGAGTGAATAGTCAGTATTCTTTGGACAAGAAAATTGAGACTATTGAAGAAAAAATCTTACAAGAAGGTCATGGTTTCCTTTTGAAGTTTGAGACTTGCCCTGATGGTCATTTAATGGATATAGGAAAGATCATAGAAAAAATAGGTTATGAGACAGAGTCATAATTAACAATAATTTTACCCTTATATAATGAAAATTATAAGAAAGAGATGGAGTATTTAATTGAGCTATTTAATAAGTTAAATGAAGAGCATCTGGACATAATGAGTAGGTTAAAGGAGGATAGAGAAAAATATAATAAGTAGGTAAAAAAATTAATCTATTAATATTCATTGCGTAGGAAATTTATCGAAAGGAAATTTCCATGCGTATTTTAATAGCAGATGTTCTTCGTAGTTTGGTAGCACTAAATATCAATAATGACCCTCTTTACAAGAAGCTGAAGTCAAAGCAACTTATGGGTTTAACGGGTCTGATCGATACTCGTATTGAAGGTTGGAAGATGGACAAAAAGCCTGAAGTGGTGACCTTATTCGAAGAATTAAAAGATCATGTTGAAAAAGGGCATTCTGAACCCGCGTTAACTTTGTATGAGACAAAGATTTTTCCTGCGGTTAATAAAGAATTTGGTCCTAAAAGTGCCCCAAAAGACCCTAAAATGATGGTTTTTAAATAAAAGTTTAAAAAGTTGTTAAAAAGCACCTCCGAAACTGGTATAATGTAATAGGAGGTGTTATCATGGTAAAATATACTTTTAAAGATGTGAAAGCTCTTGCAGCAGAAGTCGCCCACTATCTAAAAGACAGCGATCTTAAATGTTGGACGGATACTGTGGATGGTCTAAAAGATGAATTTTCTGAAATAAAAGATGAATTTTATAGAGCAAAAGAAATGATTCTTGAGTTTATAGGGCCATGTGTTTTTACTTTCAGTAGAGAAAGAAGTAAGGATATAGGTCTTACAAGTTTGATTTTTTACATTCCAGTAAATATGATGCCTCTGTATATCGAATCAGCATTGCCTTGGGAAAAAGTAGTAGCTCGATGGAGACTTAGTATACTGAAATAGAAGGAAAGAATAATGCTGTTTTCTACTGAAAGGGCGTGTCCGTCCCGGTTTTGCCCAATCAGAATTTTTCAGAATGCTTATTTATAAAAATTTAGGAGATTATTAAAATAGTTTCTTTTCATCTCAGGAACTTTATTTCGTACATTACCCACATAGAAAGCAAATGAGTCAGCCCAGTCATCCCATGGATTTCTTTTAGCGTAAAATCGAGTAAATCCGCTATATTCTATTTCTGGGTTATAGTACCATTCACCTATTACTTGAGGTGTTCCGGGCTCATCAATGATTATACGTTTTAAACCTTTTTTGGGTGCTTTGCTCCAACCCGATAGTTTTAACCAGTTAGGTAGAAGTGAGAGGTTATTGTGTTGTTCATCGTAAGCATGGCCAAATTCATGGATAAGTGTTTGTCTCGGTCTTGATATAAAATTACCCTGATTATCGAAAAAGTCGTCGGGAAAATCAGGGTTGTAAAATATATCCGCATTCAAAGTAATTGATTTATCCGGTCCGTAATAATATCCATGATTAGGGTAATGTGGCTTATTTTTTCCAAGATCATTTCTAATAATTAGAGATTTAATCCCACAATCTTTAATTAGGTCGGATGAGATAGGATTTAATATTTTGTTAATTTCTTCTAAAATAAGGTGTGTATCATAGACATCTGTTTTAATGTCTGTATCAAATCCATACTTCTTTTTAAACTCGTATTTGGTGTCGCAGGCACTGATTTTATATGCCATTTTTTTAATTTTAATTGATAATGTATTCATGTGAATAAAATTAATATTAATAGAAAATTAGGAATTTTATATGATAATAGTGGGTCAAAAAATAGGAAGACTTTTTATAGAAGGAAAAATAAAGGAAAAATGGGTTTGTTTATGTGATTGTGGAAACCGTGTAAATGTGAGAAATTCCTACTTAATAAATGGAAGGGTTAAGAGTTGTGGATGCAAGAGAAAAGAATATTTTAATAAGCATAGATTTAATGATCTAAGGGAGATAAATTTATTAGGTAGAATATTCGGTAGATTGAAAGTAATATCTCGTTATAAAGGTAAGATGGAGAGAGGTGGCGCTCTTTGGGTGTGTGCTTGTGGGTGCGGTAATGAGGTGGTAGCTCTATCCAGTAGTTTGATAAAAGGTAACAAGAAAAGTTGTGGGTGTTTAAAAAAGAATTTATGGGAAGATCTCTCAAACAAGAAATTTGGCAAGCTTCAAGTTATTGATAGAAATTATGATTTAAAAGGTTTATGCAATGATGTGAAATTCAATTGTATTTGTGATTGTGGTGAATACGTTGTTGTTAAAAGTGGGTGCTTAAAGAGTGGGGGTACAAAAAGTTGTGGGTGTTTAAAGAGATATAAAGATAGATCCCTCTCTGCAAGAAATTCTTTGTATTATAAATACCAAAAAAGTGCGGACAAAAGGGGGCATGTCTTTAATCTTTCCTTTGAGCTATTCTCAATTCTTATATACAAAAATTGTTTTTATTGTGGTGAAAAGCCCGCTCAGATTTTTAGGCATCCAGATAGATCAGATTTTATCTATAATGGCCTGGATAGATTGGACGGTTTAAAAGGTTATGATGAGTTTAATGTGGTTACTTCATGTAAAAAATGTAATTATTTAAAATGGGATAGAACTAAACAGCAATTTATTCAATGGTTAATAAGAATCAATAAAAATAAAATCAGGATCCAATTTTATAAAAAAGATTCAAATGCAATAAATGGTTGTGGTAAAGATTTCAGGTCTCTTTATAATAAATACATAAAATTATGTGCGGAAAAAAGGGCTTATTCTTTTAAAATAGAATTTAATGATTTTTGTTTTTTAGTGCAGCAAAGATGTTATTATTGCGGTGCTGAGCCTAATACTGTATGTGGTGACAGTTTATATAATGGTTTAGATCGTGTAGAAAATGATGTGGGCTACGAACTGACTAATGTTGTTTCATGCTGTCGTGGTTGTAATACCTCTAAAATGGGATTAAATAAGAAAGATTTTTTGGGTAGAGCTGAAAAGTGCCTAATCCATTTATGTGAAAGTGGTGAAATTATCCATTCTCTAAAAAAGTCTCCCCGACTCTAATACACAACTCCAAATTTAATAACTGCGGGAAAACGTGCTTTTTTCCACGATCTAAATTAGAAAAGGTAGGAAGATATACATGAATTATTTTAATGATGTATTAAAATCTTATTATTCCTAATATTTATCTTTAATATTAATCCACTCCAATTGTATCATTAGTATGAATAAAACAGCAACTATATCTCTCGCTATGATTGTTCGGGATGTCGAAAAGACTCTCGACCGTTGTCTTGAAGGCTTCAGTCAGTGTGTTGATGAAATAATTATCATCGATACAGGTTCCATTGATGGGACCATTGAAATAGCCCAAAAGTATACAGATAAAATCTATCACTTTAAATGGATTGATGATTTCGGAGCAGCCCGTAATTATTCTTTTGAGAAGTGCACCAAAGATATAATTTTTTGGGCTGATGGTGATGATTATATCTTACCTGCCGATATTAAGAAGATCAATGAATATGATTTTACAGATAAGGATATGGTCCTCTGTAATTATATCTATGCTCATGATGAATTCGGGAAAAGCAAATCCGTTGTGCCCCGGGAAAGATTCTTCAGGAGATCCTTAGATTTTAAATGGACAGGTGCAATTCATGAAGTGATTTTACTTCAAGGTAAATACCATATCACAGATATTGAGACACACCATAATAAGCAGCATGGGACTTCCGAACGTAACCTAGCCATTCTTGAAAGAATAGTTGAGAATGACCCCTCCGCCAGAAACCTCTATTATCTTGGTAAAGAATACATAGATTTTGGCCGTGTGGACGATGCCATTAATAATCTCTTAAACTTTTTGGAATGCCCAGACACCTTTTGGGAGAATGCATTTCAGGCCCATTACCGGTTAGCAAATTGTTACCTTAGTAAGGGTGATGAAAAGAAATTTCTCCACCATATTTTTGAGTCCATAAAAATAGAAGATCGTCAGGCTGAACCTTTTTATTATTTAGGACTTTTTTATATGAATAAGAGTCTGTGGCAAAGAGGTGCTCGATGGTTTGATGTCTGCGCCAATATGGAACGTCCTAAAGATCTATTATCTCCTTATCAACCAGAATATTATACTTGGCTCCCCTATTTAAATGCTTGTGTCTGTTATAATTCTATAGGCCAGTTACAAAAAGCTTATGACCGAAATCAGAAAGTTCTTGAATACCGTCCGAAGGATCCTCGTGCAGTGAGTAATCAGAGGGTCCTTGCTGACGCTATTAAAAGGGAAAAAGGCTTAAAGGATGGTCAAGGGAAAAGGTTGAACTTGGGGTGTGGCGGTAAGATTATGGAAGGTTATACTAATGTGGACCTTTTTGAGGGCACCGGTGTAGACGAAGTTTTTGACTTAGATTCTATTCCATATCTTGACAATACTATTGCAGCTATTAATTCAGAACATTCACTTGAGCATGTGGGTTGGCAGAGATCAGAAGATGCCCTAAATGAATGGTTTAGAGTTTTACAACCTGGCGGTGAATTAGTATTGAAGATCCCAGACCTGGAACAGTGTTGTAGAGAATATATAAAACAACCTCCTGATAATTATCCTCGGTTATGGTATAAGTATACTATTTATGGAATTCAGAAGAGTCAGGCAGGAGAGCCTAATGAAGCGCAGTATCATAATAGTGGGTATTCAAAATCAGAGATTGAAATTGTTTTAAGAAATTTAGGCTTTGAAATAACCTATAGTAAAAATTACGATGGA
>Ga0114918_10000493_pt1 | contig 34124 bp, 27 predicted proteins | sample LantaG_FD_87015 | JGI IMG/M metagenome (GOLD analysis project Ga0114918, IMG submission 87015) | Deep subsurface microbial communities from Baltic Sea to uncover new lineages of life (NeLLi) - Landsort_02402 metaG | ecosystem: Environmental > Aquatic > Marine > Oceanic > Sediment | place...
ATTGACCCCATCGCGTGTGAGGGCTGCGGGGTTTGTGCTCATTTTTGTCCAGTTGATGCGATAGAGTTCAAAGATGCTGTTAACAGCCAATGGTTTATATCAGACACAAGATTTGGTCCTATGGTGCACGCCAAACTAGGCATTGCCGAGGAAAACAGTGGCAAACTCGTAAGTCTTATTCGCAAGCAGGCAAAACGAATCGCAACAGAACAGAATAAGCAGCTGATAATCGTAGATGGCTCACCCGGTATCGGCTGTCCGGTAATTGCCTCGATTACCGGAGCAGACTTAGTATTAGTCGTTACCGAGCCGAGCATCTCAGGTCAACACGACCTCGACAGGGTAGTGGAATTAACTGAGCATTTTGGAATCCCCACAGCAGTTTGTATCAACAAATATGATATTAATCCCAAAATCGCAGAAGCAATCGAAAAAAGAGCTGGCGAAAAAAACCTGAAAGTGATTGGTAAAATTTCTTACGACACCGAGGTAACCAAGGCACAACTCGTCGCCAAAACTATTGTCGAATATTCAAGTAACCAACTAAGAAAGCAAATAGTATCGCTGTGGCAGAGACTATTGAACGTGTCGGATACGAAAAAATAAGGAGTGAAATAAAATGAGAATAGCAATACCATTAACAGCCGGCAAACTCTCATCACACTTTGGCCACTGTGAGCAGTTTGCTATTATCGACATTGACAACGACAGCAAAAATATCAAAAGCCAAGAGCTAGTAGAGCCACCGGCCCATGAGCCGGGTGTTCTACCCAGATGGCTGGCAGGACTGCACGTTGATTTGATAATTGCCGGCGGAATGGGCCAAAGAGCTCAGCAATTATTCGCAGAGAACAACATTGACGTCGTAGTTGGTGCACCGGATAATGAACCACAGGAATTGATTTCTCAATACTTGGCCGGCCAACTGAAAACAGGACAAAATATCTGCGACCATTAACCAATTACAGAGATATACGATATGCCAAGACCGAGACATTGCCGACGCGTTGGTTGCCTGCCGCAGGCTACCTTTTATAAACCCAGGGGCATCCCCCTGGCGGTACTGCAGCATATCACATTAACGGTCGATGAGCTTGAAGCAATCCGATTAGCCGACCTGCAGGGTCTGTATCAGGAACAGGCCGCGGAGAAAATGAACGTTTCCCGGCAGACCTTCGGCAGAATTCTCGAATCCGCACACAAAAAAATCGCCGATGCTCTGGTCAATGGAAAGGCCCTCTCAATCCAGGGAGGCCCCATCGAACTCGCTGTCCCTCCGGAGATTGGCGAACCCCCACATCGTTTTCGCCGCGGCCGACAGGGACGAGGATACCGAGGAGGAAGAGGAGAACGTTAAACCGGCAGAATTGTTATCCCTGCTTTATTCGGGAATCAACGTATTCAAATATTTTCGCTTTTACTCTTTCAATGTCTTCCGTCCTGGGCAGAAAATCAATAATCTGCTCCAGAAATCTGCGCTGCCTTATCCTTTTCAGTGTCGCCGTAAAATTGACGTCATAAACCCATCCCAACTGCAGAAGCTTCATATCATTGAGCGTCCGCAGCCTGCTGTAATCTACAAGTTGGCCGCGCAAAATATCTTCAACGATTCGCTTCGAATATTGAGGCACATCTTCAAACTCCACCTCCAGATTAAACTCGTCTGGATTCTCCCTGTATTGTTTACAGCCTTCCACCACCACATAAAAGACATCGAGTTTATCAGCGTCACGTATCAATTGCGAAAACAGCAGACACTCACCTTCCAAATCGGCCAACAGTTGCTTTTGCCCGTGATACTCAATCGCTTTTTCAATCAACTGCTTTTCTTCTTTCTCAATACCATCAAGCACCTTTGTTTCACGAAGCACTTTCAGACTCAGCAGGCAGTGGTCTTCACTTCTGGTATCGTTATAAGTTCCGTATTTGACAAACTGCCTGAATCGGCCGATGTCGTGCAGCAGTGCTATAAGCCCAGCTATCCGCCTTTGGTTGTCGCTTAAAGAAAGCTCATCTGCCAGATAACGCATCTCGTTACACGTTCGCCTGCTGTGGTCTTCCTTGAGCTTCAAATTGGCATTTACGTAAGCATCATCGCCGTAAAACCTGGCGACGTAGTCATCGAACCATTCTCTGTATTTCTCCAACTGCTGCTGCTCCATAACACTCTATCTTTCGTAAAGCTAACAAATTTTTAGTTTATGCTAAAATGTTTGTTGTCGCTACCGACTTTTCGGAAAAATCGCTATTAGTCTTTCAAAAACTTCTCCTGCGGGTATAATTCCAGTGTGAAGATAAAAATCAAGAGATAAACCAAAAGTAAAAGGAGCAAGGACAAATGCCTACGGTAAAAGATGTGATTGTTAAGAAGCCCTCGGCTGACGAAGAAGCCGCCTGCAAGGCCTGGCCCATCTGGGAATGTGAGCCCAGCACTTTCGATTGGGCTTATACCCAGACCGAGACCTGTCTAATCATTGATGGTGAAATTACGGTTACCGACGGCAATGATTCGGTCAGCTTCGGCCCGGGTGATATGGTCGTTTTCCCCGTGGATTTGGAGTGCACCTGGCAGGTAAAAAAACCGGTCAAAAAACACTACAACTTCAGCTAATCATCTTTGGCAATCGCCCGGTATTCCTTCCAGAAGCTCGGCAAAGCAGCTACAAGCCAAGTAAATCTGCTACAAGGTCCTCGATTTGTGCCCGATGCACACACGTTATTAATATTCCATCCGGATTGATAAGATAAAATGATGGTGTCGCTCTAACTTCATAAATCGAATGTGTGGCGCCGGCCTCTGTTAGAGGTCTTTTTTTGATGGATATCTTTTGGCCGTCAACAACCTTACTGTCCGGAAGAATCATATCCTCTGTTGCATCCATACTCTCATCGATAGCTAAAGGAAAGTTTATATTTTCGTCATCTATAAACTGCCGCAGAATATCCTCATCCGCAGCGCCTTCATCAATATACTTATGCACCCCGACAAGAGCCAGGTCTCCCACCGCTTCAAAATCACGCTGCAAGGTATTCAGATTCCTGAGAAGTGCTTTTTCTTTTTGGTAATCCAGCCCAAGACAAAGCAAAACAGACTTGCCCTTAAAACTATCAAGAGTCAAAGATTCGCAGTTTAGCCATTTTCGGACAACAAGAGCCGGGGCCGTTTGATTGTACCAATCGTATGCCTGAGGAAATATTTGGATATCCAGTCTGACATTTACATCCGTACAACTGTAGTGAAAAGGATTATCCCCGTAGCCATCGAAATAAGGTACTATCGAAAGCTGAACTTCCCGCGGCAACCCGGTAAATTCATACCAGCCGTTTGCATCCGCCCTGCCTTTAATAATTTCTTCACCGGCCGTTAAGCTAATTCCCGCACGGGGAAGCGGTTCGTTGTTCTCATCGATGATAAATCCAAAGACAGAGCAATTCCACTGAGTCTCTTCACTGAAACCGGGCATCGGTTCGAGTGCGATTCGCCCAAGGTCGAGGTTGTCACCGGCCACGAGGCCGTCTAAATTTATCAGTGTCTTAAAGCCGGGTTTGCTTATAGCTAACTGCAGCCGAACCCCCGTCGGTATCGAGTTTATATCAAAAGAACCATCCGCATTAACCTGAGTTTTCCAGGGCTCTCCGCCGATACTGCCCTGATATACCACATCTTCGGTTTCAAACACGGAAATTTTAAGTCTAAAATCGCTGATAGTATTATTATTACTATCAACCACCACCCCACTGACACGCGCTAATGGCTCAACTACAATCTGCAAGTTGTTGGCATCGTTATCCCTGCCCCATACGAAAAAACGACCCAAATTTCCGTTTGCATCAAAGGCCCTACCGAAAACCAAACCAAACTTCGTATAATCAGCCGGCTCGCGAATGGTAAACGCCCCGTCAGCATCCGCCTCTGCTCTCGACACACCGAGTTTAATTTCACCTCGAACAGGGTCACCATTAGCGTCGATAAGCCAGCCATAAATATAGCTTTTTTCATCTATCGTACGGACAAGGCCGGCTGGCTCCGATTTCAATTTGTCATCCTCAGCAAAAACAGGTTTTCCCTTCTCCTGCTCAATCCTACTCCAGAGCTCGGCGGCGGCTATGGCAAACAGATTATTCGGGTCATCGCCGCCGAGGGCTGAGCCTAACTTCTCCAACGCCTCGAGGGCCTGCGAGTCACCGATTTCTGCCAGATAAACCGCCGCCGCTAACCAGCTTGCAAGCGGTTTGTCAAACAGCATCGAGGCTAAGCCGTCGATGTCGCCGGCAGCAAAGAGCTCTTTGATTTCTTTCAACTCAGCCTCGAATTTTTCTTCGGCTGGCTCAGCTCCAGGCTCTACACCCAAGTCCTGCTCAGATTCTTTCGCCACTTCGACGGCCGCTTCAGAAGCCGGGGCTTGTTTTTGTGTGAGGCTCTGCGGTTGCTTTGGGGCCGGGGCGGTGAAGACTTTGACTCCAATAAATACCGCTATAATTATCACAGCCGCCGCAACAAGGGCTGCTATCGTACTTTTAATAGCCGTCGGCCGTCTTGACTGTGCGGACTCTCGCAGCGCCGCCTGAGCATCGCTGAGGATACGCTCATCCGTTTCAGCGCTGGTGGTATGGCGCAATTTCCTTACCGACTCTTCTATATTGTCACCGGGTTTCATTCTACCGGCTCTCCATCTAAAATTGACCGCAGTTTATCAAGTCCATATCTGTACCTGCCCTGAACCGTATTGATTGAGACTTCCTGCATTTCTGCTATCTCACGAAATTTCATTCCGCCCTGCAAATGCAGGATTATCACTTCCCTCTGCTGGGCCGGAAGCTGGGCCAATGCTTCGGTCAATAGCTTGGCTTCTTCATCGCCGATGACCGCTTCAGTCGGCCCGTCGGAATCGGACCTGATTGGCCCGGTACCATCAAGACCAACCACCTGATACATTTTTTTACGATGAATATCACGTGCCCGGTTGACTAAACAGATTATAAGATAGTTTTTCAAACTCCCGTACAGACGAAACTCCCGTATACCTTTGGTGAAGGAGACGAAAACATCGTGCAAAACATCTTCAGCTTCGTTGGCATCTCGTAGCAGCGAAGTCGCTACAGTCAGCAGGGTGTCTTTGTACTTTTCATAGATTTGGCGCAGGGCCTGCTCGTCCCCTTGTTTGAGCCTGAAAATAAGCAGCTTATCTTCCAGCATCCGGGCCAGCCCTGCTCAGCACATCCGCCAATTATATAACGGCCGAAGTATCCATTTTAGTCTAAACAAAATTATATTTTTTCGCCAGATTTTGCTTTGTCTGGATTTCGCCGCAGGTCGAAGCCAGAGGGCTATTTGGATAAGCTCTTAATGTAGCTGCCCCGTTTAATCTTCCCTGTCGAGGTTTTCCGGAATTCGGTGATTTTTATCTCGAGCAGATTTTTCGATTGTACTTTCTCAAAGCTGGCTAACTCCTCGCTTTCCTGCTGACACTTATTGATACTTTGCCAGAGGAGGTCTTTGAGCACATGCGGCTTACTCATCAAATCCCTGCGGGTAAGTTTCGTATCTGCCTCTATTTGTTCCCATGCCGGCCGAACAATTGCCTTGACCGCTTCAGCTTCGATATTGGCGCTGCCCGGCACCACCAGCAGTTCATCCACGTACTGGGCCCGCGAAAGTGCCAACTCAAGAAGTTCGGGATTGACGTTCTTGCCGCTGGGCAGAACGATGACATGCTTTTTCCTGCCGGTGATAAAAAGGTATCCATCTTTATCAAGGTACCCTAAATCGCCGGTGTGCAGCCAGCGCACGCCATCTTCGTCTGCTTTGAAAACTTCCTGTGTGGTTTCGTGATTCCTGTGGTAGCCCTTGACCACGCAGGGTCCTCCGAGGACAATCTCTCCTTTTTCACCGGGCTTTAACGTTCGGTTTTTCTCATCGACGATTTTAACCAGAAGCGTCGGAATAGGCCTGCCCACCGAGCCTAATTTCCTGCGGTTTTCGTTAAAGCCGTAAACCGGAGAATTTTCCGTCGTGCCGTAGCCTTCCCGCAGTTGCAGAGCCCTCTTCCAGAAGACTTTCAGCACCCATTTGGGCACAGCCGCCGAACCTGATACGAAGAACCGAAGACTCTCCCAGCCGAGCTTCTTGACCATCATTTTTCCAGCCAGTGCAGGCAAATAACGGTCGGCCAGTCGCACGAAAAGACTTTTTTGCTTTTGTTCGACAAGTTCCTGCTCGATTTGCCGCGCAAAGACAGTGAAAAGGGCCGGCACACCTATGAAGATAGTTATGCCTTCGTCTTTTATCAGTTTGGAGATTTGACGAAATCTATCCGTGTAGATATTTGTCGCTCCGACCCAGAGGGGTACCAATTTCCCAACAGTAAGCCCGAAACTATGACAGGGCGGCATAATATGGCCGATCCTATCCGTACTGGTGATTGTCACCGCCTCCAGGGCGCCTTGTACATTGGCGATAAGATTGGTATGCGTTACCTCCACCTCACGAGGCTCGCCGGTCGTCCCAGATGTGCACAGAATTACCGCTGTGTCGTCGGATTGAATTCCGCTGTCGATTTTGTTTATGAGTCTGCAGACCTGATTATCATCCAAACTCGGCTTCTCATAAACGGTCATTTCAACGGCATCTGCCCCACGCTCGCGGATAAATACTCTTAGTTTTTCCCGCGCCCCTGCATCCTGATAGTCATCGGCCATAACCAGCAGTCTAACATCGGTGCGAAGCAGGTGTCTTTTGACACCTTCGACGCGTCTTTGAGGGTCGATAAGTACCGGCACCGCCCCCGCCAAAACAGCGCCCCAGAAAGCCACATCCCAATCAGCGCGATTGCTGCCTAAGACCGCTATTTTATCTGCCGGCCTGACAGCCCTTGTTCCAATCAGATATGCGGCAAAACTCCGGGCCCTGCTCCCTAATTGGCCGAAAGTCAGCCTTTCCTGCCGTTTATTCGTCACGATTTCAAGATAGTCCTTTTGCGCCAGTTCAGGCCTGCTTAGCGCCTGATTAAAAACCTCGACCAATGTTCGATGCCTGAATTGGACCTGCATAGTCGGCTCCGTTTTGCCCTGCGCATTTGCGGATGGTTTCTGATGTTAATGAACAAGGTAATATCACAACCTCAACCTGTCAAGGCAAAACCGCCACGACAACGAGATATCGAATCGCTTAGAAGCTCTTGCAGGCAACACTTTGCCCGGTTATATTAAAGCGGTTTCCGGTCTCAACAGCAAAAGCAGATGTGAAAGGAGTCGCAATAATGTCTGTATTTCGTTCGCCGCGTAACCCTATAATTGCGCCGAAGGATGTCATACCTTCTCGAACCGACTTCGAGGTCGTTGGTGTCTTTAATGCCGGCGTAGCTCGTTTCCAAGACCAGGTCATCCTCCTGCTGCGCGTGGCGGAAAGGCCCATCAACACAAACCCGGACATCACGTTAGCTGCTATCTATGATGTTGCAAAAGAAGACATTGTCCTAAAGAAATTTTCAAAAGACGACACTGAGGTAGATTTTTCAGACCCAAGGTTGATAATAACGCCATCGGAAACATACTTGACATCGATTTCGCATCTGAGGCTGGCACGCAGTACCGACGGCATCAACTTCGATATCGAACAGACTCCCGCTCTTGTCACCGCGAACGATTATGAAATCTTCGGCCTTGAAGACCCAAGAATCACCCTTATTGACGGAACATACTATATTACTTACGTCGCAGTCTCACCGCTTGGTGTTACCACCTGCCTGGCTTCGACAAAGGATTTCAAATCTTTCGAACGTCTCGCTGTCATCTTCTGTCCCGACAATAGGGATGTCGTGATTTTCCCAGAAAAAACCGGCGGAAAATATTATGCTCTTCACAGGCCCGTTTCGCCTTTGTTTAAGAAACGCGAAATATGGCTCGCACAATCACCCGACCTGCTCTGCTGGGGAAACCATCGTCGCCTGATGGGACCTCGGCCTGGCCTCTGGGATGACATAAAGGTCGGTGCCAGTGCCGTCCCTTTCAAAATTAAACAAGGCTGGCTCGTAATCTATCACGGTGCCGACAAAAACAACCGATATTGTCTCGGCGCGGTGCTGACAGACGCCAACCAGCCGTGGAAAGTAATTGCAAGGTCACAAAAGCCGATTCTCCAGCCGCAGGCCGATTATGAAATTGAAGGCTTCTTTGGAAACGTCGTATTTAGCTGCGGCCTGCTTTGTGAAGATGAGAAACTCAGGATTTATTATGGCGTCGCCGATACCTCGATTGCGTATGCAGAGCTGCCCTTGCAGGATGTGCTTGAAAGTCTGAATTTATAAGGGCTCTTATATTTTACGACATTGTATGCACTCTGAACGTTTACAACCCGGCCCGAAAAGCAAAGGACTCTTGTCTATTCGCCGTACGCAGTATTCCTTACGGAACTTGTATGGTCTCTTAGCTCGCCGGGGATTCAGCGTCATTATGTTCGGTGCCCTGTTTGCCACACTGACAGTGAAATTTTTCCACTCGTATCGCAGCGGTTTGGTTCCTAAATACCCCAGTTGGATTCTTACCGATATCGCGGTGCTTTTAGCAATTGAGGTTGTCCTTGCACTTATCTGTTTTCGCCGGCCCACCAGGGCTGTCATTCGCACAGCCACAATTATTGCCGCTGTTGTATGCACCTGGTCGGTAATGAACGCCGGCTGGCTGATAAGAACAGGCACACAAATCCTGCCGTCGGTCCTTCTGCCGATATTTCGCGACCCAATAAGCGCTGCCTGTGTCGTTGGAGTCAATCTGGCAAAAATGCCGGTCGCCGCGGTAATTCTGCTCGGCCCCAGTGCTATCGCCCTTACTTTTTTCTTTTCTATCCTGGCAAGGCCGCAGCGGCCCAATTACAATCATAGACCTTTCGCAGTCAAAATTGCTATCAGTCTTTTAATTATTGTTGTTGCTGCTTGGGCACGAAACGCAACAATGCCCAGACACCGTTCATCTCAAATAGCCTCAGAGCATCTGCGTTACAATTCCCAGCTAATGGCTGTAACCGGTTTCCTGTTGCCTGGTTCCGGTCAGCTCACCAGAGCCGACTTGGCCAGCGCCAGGCGAATAATACTATCATTCGACGAGCTAAAAATTCCCATACTGCCAAAATCCAACCGGACAAACCATAACGTAGTCATAGTCGTCCTTGAGGGTATTCAATACCGCTATACCTCGCTCCATAACACCTCCGGCAACTTAACGCCCTATCTTGCGAAGCTGGCCGAGCAGGGTGTAGAATTTGTAAACGCCCGCTCCACACTGACCCATACCACAAAGGTGCTGTTTAGTCTGCTTACCGGCCGATTCCCTTCAGCCTCGCAAGATATCGCCGAAGCAGTCCCCGCCTCAAAACCTTACGCTGGTATCGCCACAATTCTTAAAGGCCAAATGAATTTTCGAACCGCGTTTTTCCAGTCAGCTAAAGGCAGTTTCGAATCTCGGCCGGGACTCGTTTACAACCTCGGCTTTGATAAGTTCTGGTCCCGGGAAAATCTGAACGACCCCAACGCATTTTTGGGTTATCTCGCATCTGATGAGTTTTCAATGCTAAAACCAATCACCGACTGGATAAACGCTGACGAAAGGCCCTTCCTGCTGACGGTTCTTTGCTCGGTTACTCACGACCCGTACGAAGTCCCCGAATGGTTCGCGGCGCCGGCAAGCGACCCCTTAGAACGTTACAAGCAGGCGGTTTTCTACACCGATAGATTCATAGCCGCACTGGACGCTGAGCTTGCCAAGCTGAATCTCATCGATAACACTATCTTTTGTGTCATCGCAGACCACGGAGAAGCATTTGGCGAGCACGGAGGTTTCGGCCACGAGCGAATCGCCTTCGATGAGGTACTACGAGTACCTTTTTGTCTGCGAGCACCGGCTTTGGTCAAACCGGCCACGAAGGTTACGCAGCTCGTAAGCTCTATTGACTTGACTCCAACACTGCTCGCCCTGCTGGGCCTGGAAACAGAAGCCGCCGACTTTGACGGCTTAAACGCCCTGGGGCTTCTGCCGAGCGACCGCAAGGTATACTTTTCCTGCTGGCTGAATCAGGGCCACGCGGGTTTCATAAAGGACAACCGCAAGTTCGTATACGACCCCTCATCTGAAACGCTCTTTGCATATGACCTCAATACGGACCCTCTTGAATTAGCTGCGGTGGAGCTGCCCAGCGAACAAACTCGTCGGATTATTAAGCAGCAGATTGTCGGCTGGCGAAAAAACAGCATTTTCCGCCTTCAGCAGCCCCGCACTGGAAAAAGGACACTTTTCGAGAACTGGCTTTGCCGTTGGAATAACAGGGTTTCCTCAGCCAAATATCAACAGTGATGTTTACAAAAATCAACGCCGATCGTAATTATTACCTATCAAAGTTGTTGGGTCCTCATAATAAACAGCCCACCGATATACGGTGTTGTTTTTACGCAACACAGAACTTTAACTCATATAACAGTTGTGCCTCGAAAAGTGGGAACAAAGCTCAGAAGCCTAACTCAAAACCGCTTTTTTGGGACCTCAACAATTCCTACAAATGAAGTTTCGCCCAGGATTCAGACGGGCTCATCTCGGCACGGATTTTGCACTATAAACTTGTACTGTACTGATAAACGCGGGCACCTCTAAATGCGCCCCCTCCCCACAGCGAAGAATAGACGAGAGATTTGGTTGATGGACGAAGCAAACCTACAAGAAAAGCTTAACGAATTAGTCAAAGAAGTTGGAGGCTTAGCAGACCTGCGCTACTACAAGCTTGCTATGTTAGCCAGGCAGGCACATGAAAGCCACAAAAAGCTTGAGGAAAGTGTCAATAATCTGCAGGAATCGCTCGATTATCTGCGAGTATGTATCAAATACCAGCTCTTCGACTTGGAAGCGACACGCAGGGAAAACAAGTATCTCAGAAAGATGCTCGAGGAAAAGAACGGCTAAAGTGCCGAAGGCATAAAATACCCACGCTGTTCTCATTTGTCACACATCGAGGTAATGCCCTATCGGGTAACTGTTCCTGTCGCCGTTTGCTTATCTTATTTCCCACCCATCCGGGATGCCATATGCATAGACAATAGTTAAAACCGGCGAGCGCGATATACCGCCGGGGTTAACGCCCAGCTGTCCTTCTGGAATGGAAGCACCCAATTGCGAAAAATACTCCTGCCAGGCGGCAAGAGTAACGCCGGTATCCGGGTCTTTGAACGTCATCGGTTGTAATGGAAATACTGGGTTATCATTGTTAGCTCGCAGAAATATCTCATAGATAAGTTCCGAACAGTAGTACCGGTCGTTATCAACGACAAACAAACTGTCGTAAGGTTTACCTTTCAAGGCCGAGGCTTCTTTAAGTGCCGACGGTATCAAATGCCAAAAGGCGGGTTTAAGCCGTCCCACGACAACTTTGGGCCGATGCTGCCGGTCGAAGCTGCGGCCGAGAAAAATATGTAACGGCGTGGTCTCGACGCCGCTTCGAGAAGCTTCAATCACAACAAATTGGCGATTGGCATCTTTTGCGACGATGCCGACATGTGAAAATTTCGCCCCTTTGTATCCTGTCGTCACTTTTTCGATAGCATCACAGACAGCTCCACAGTCGAGGTCTTGAAAAAGCAGGTCCCCTTCTCGAAGCGCAAAAGCACTTTCCTCTTCAAAAAACCACCGGCTGCATCCGAAAACTGACAGACCGGCGGCAAGCAATACCAGAGCCAGTGCTCTTGTGCGAGTCAAACAGCCAAGAAAATGCATAAAGTCCCCTGCTATGCGAAGCACCGAGGATGACATCAAAAGCTAAAATAAGCAATCAGCATCATCTCAAATCTGGCTTGATAGATGAAACGAACCGAACCACATGATTGCAATTCGGTTCGTTATAGCACATTTTGTTCGAGCGTCTCTTATCAGTAGCGGCGTCTGCCGCCGCCGCCACCACCACCGTAGCCACCTCGTCCACCGCCGCCGCTACCGCCTCGACCACCACCGCCGCTTCGACGTTCTGTGCGGGGACGGGCTTCATTGACGTTGAGGGCACGGCCCATAAGATCCTTGCCGTTCATACCAGTAATCGCGGCCTGGGCCTCGTCCTTAGAGGGCATCTCCACAAATCCAAACCCTCGTGATTCGCCGGTGAACCTGTCCTTTATGACACTGGCGGACTCGACTTGGCCAAAGGCTTCAAACGCCTGACGCAAATCGTCCTCGGTTGTCTCACGCGATAAATTGCCCACATAGATATTCATTCGATTCTCCTTTTCCTTACTCCAAAAAAAATTACGCCGCAACCCAGGCGGCCAAAGTTATTGCTTACCCGATACAGAGATAAAACTATACGCTTATGGTCTCCATACTGTTTTCTGCTTGAGCAAGTGTAGACGCAAATGCCATCCGCGTCCAGAGTTTTTTTGGGTTTATTTTTTCGGCCTCGTCGTTCGCACATGCCGGCTAACGTGTTACCGCCGATAAAGCCGGCCGCGACAGGCCTCAGGCAAAGATAAAAAATGCCCCCGTAAGGAGCGTTCCTTGGGTGAAAATGCGGATTTTGTCCCGCCAACCCGCCGGCCGAAGACCCTTCTTCACAACCCTTTTACCTGACAGGTTTTCAGGAAAGTTAGTCGCTTTTTTTGTCGATAAAACTCCTGTTCAAAGAAAATATTCGTCCGATAAACGAACCTCAGCCCAAATCAGAGCATATTTAGAAAACGGGCAGCTCGAAAGTTGGATTCAGCCGATGCGACGGCTTGACAGATGCTGCGGACGCGGTATAATGTATTGTAAGTGGTCTTCGATTTATGTGTGTGGGGAAACAGCTTTTGAGGTAGAAAATGTTTGAGCGTTTTACAGATCGAGCGCGTAAGGTTATGGCGTTGGCGAACCAGGAGGCCCAGCGTTTTAATCATGAATACATAGGAACAGAACATATCCTGCTGGGCCTGGTCAAAGAAGGTAGCGGAGTCGGCGCCACCGTCCTTAAGAATCTGGACGTGGATATAAAGAAGCTGCGGCTGGCGATAGAGAAGCGGGTCAAGAGCGGGCCCGACATGGTTACGATGGGCAAACTCCCACAGACTCCGCGAGCCAAGAAGGTGATTGAATACGCCATTGAAGAGGCAAGGGCACTGAACCACAACTACGTCGGCACCGAGCATATTCTGCTGGGGCTTTTGCGGGAAACTGAAGGAATAGCCGCTCAGGTCCTTATGGATATGGATATGAAGCTCGAGGATGTCCGTCAGGAGGTGCTGAATTTACTCGGCGCCAGCATCGACGAAGAAGCGATCGGTCTGGGTATGAAGATGGGCCCAGCCGTGGCCCGAAAACCAAAAAGCAAAACTCCCGCACTCGATAGTTTCGGCAGAGACCTGACACAATTGGCCGTAGACGACGAACTTGACCCTGTGATCGGAAGAAAAAACGAGATCGAACGACTGGTGCAGATACTCTGCAGACGCACGAAAAACAACCCCGTTCTTTTAGGCGAAGCAGGGGTCGGCAAAACCGCGATTGTCGAAGGCCTCAGCCAGCAGATTGTCCACAAGCAGGTCCCCGAAATCCTAAAAGATAAGCGAATTGTCTGTTTAGACCTGGCGATGATGGTCGCAGGAACAAAATACCGCGGCCAGTTCGAAGAGCGAATAAAGGCGGTCATTAACGAGGTCAAAAGGGCCAAGAATGTTATCCTCTTTGTTGATGAGCTTCACACACTGGTCGGCGCCGGCGGCGCCGAGGGCGCCATCGACGCATCGAATGTCCTTAAACCCGCGCTTGCCAGAGGTGAAGTCCAGTGTATCGGCGCGACAACACTCGATGAGTACAGAAAGCACATCGAGAAAGACGGCGCCCTTGAAAGACGCTTCCAGACGATAATTGTGGAAGCACCTTCAAAAGATGAAACCCTCGACATACTCAAAGGACTCCAGGACCGCTACGAAGCACACCACAGAGTTCGCTTTAGCAACGAGGCCTTGTATCAGGCCGTGGAGCTCTCGACCAGGTACATCGCCGGCAGATGTCTGCCCGACAAGGCCATAGATGTCATCGACGAAGCCGGCGCCAGAGTTCGGCTTAAGAATATGACACTGCCGCCGGACTTGACGGATATCGAAGAAAAAATCGAAAAACTGCAAAGGGAAAAGGATGAGGCCGTCAGAAGCACCGACTATGAACGGGCAGCGGCACTGAGAGATGAGGCCCAGCAGCTTTTAGACAAGAAAAACCAGCTGCACAAAAAATGGTACGAAGAAAATAAAGAAGCGACAGGCCTGGTCGATACCGAGACCATTGCGGAGGTCGTCAGCAATATGACCGGTGTCCCCCTGACAAGGCTGGAGAAAAAGGAGGCCCAGCGGCTTCTCGAGCTCGAAGTGGAGCTGCACAAGCGCGTCGTCTCACAGGACGAGGCAATCAGTGCCGTAGCAAAGGCCGTCAGACGCAGCAGAAGCGGCATGAAGGACCCCAATCGGCCGATGGGATGCTTTATATTCCTAGGCCCCAGTGGCGTCGGAAAAACACTGCTGGCAAGGGCGCTGGCAGAGTTCATGTTCGGAGACGAAAACGCTCTCGTCCAGCTGGATATGAGCGAATTTATGGAAAAGCACAACGTCAGCCGACTCGTAGGCGCGCCTCCGGGCTATGTAGGCTATGAGGAAGGAGGACAGCTGACCGAAAGAATCAGGCGAAGGCCCTATGCCGTATTGCTTTTGGATGAAATCGAGAAGGCACATGTCGACGTTTACAATATGCTGCTGCAGATTATGGAAGAGGGCCGGCTGACCGACAGCTTCGGCCGACACATCGACTTCAAAAATGTCGTTCTTATTATGACCAGTAATATCGGTGCCGATTTGATTAAGAACCAGGCCGGCTTTGGCTTCGGAAAGAAAACGCCTGAAGACAACTACGAAAAGATGAAAGAGATGCTTAATAAAGAGGTAGAGCATCACTTCAGGCCGGAATTCTTAAATCGAGTCGACGACACAATAGTCTTCAGGGCCTTGACCAGAGAAGATTTGCAAACTATAGTCGATTACGAACTCGCCAAGGTCTTCAAGCGACTGACCGAGCATGGCCTGAGGCTCGAATTATCTACAGCAGCCAAGGAGTTTCTCCTCGACAAAGGCTACAGCACCGAATTCGGAGCACGACCTTTACGAAGAGCGATAGAGCATTATATCGAAGACCCACTCTCAGAAGCCATGCTGCGAAGCGAATTCAAGGGAAAGAACCTTATAAAGGTCGATGTCAAAGATGAAGACCACCTGAAACTCGATGGGCTCAAGGTAAAGGAAAAAGAGCCAGCCGAAAGCAAACACGCCGTCGCAAAGCCACAATAGCACCATCGGCAGCTACTGCTGAAGCATTTGAATTTCCATCGGGCTTTGCTGCTGAGCTAAAAGCTCTTTAAATTTCTTCTCGCCCATCCACTCGACCCGACCGTCCAGCCTCAGCACGATGAACCCGTCGCCAAAGAATGACGAGTGATATTCTTTCTTGACGTAGGCCAGAATCTCGTCGCCGGAGGATTCAAAGTCAATCCATAACCCTCTGTATTGCAAGTTGCCCAGCCGAACGCTCCCAGGCAATTCCTCCCTTACCCTGTCGACGTAAGACTGCGGCGGCACTAAACCACGCTCTTTGCGGTACTGCAGAGCTACTTGGCCAAGATGTTCCATCGCACGTATAGCCTCTGACCGGTTGACCCAGTCCTTGAAGTTAATCAACACCAGAATAGCGAAAACCGTAACGATTATTACGGTTACGATATTTGTTAAGATAGCTTTTTGACGTCTGTTCATAATGCGCCCTACGATTTTACTTTTACCTTGCTGTCTTGAACAAGTATTTTGTCATCCGCGAACAATTTTATGGCCTGCGGATATGCAATGCATTCCTGCCCAAAGACCCGCTCAGCCAGGGTATCGGCAGTATCGTCGTTTTTGACCGCGCAAACCCGCTGCACGATTATTGGCCCTTTATCATATTCGTTCATGCAGAAGTGTACGGTACAGCCGCTCACCTTGCACCCCGCTGCAAGAACCGCTTCGTGCACGCGATGTCCCCACATCCCCTGTCCGCCGAAGCTCGGCAGCAGTGCCGGGTGGATATTCATCACGCGATTTTTATATTTTTGGGGTATCTTCCACAGGCACAGCCAGCCGCCCTGTACCACAAGGTCAACTTTTGCAGCGTCGAGCTCTTCTTCGATTCGATTGCTGAATTCATTGATGTCCGGATGGTCTTTCTTACGAATGGCTTTGACATCCAGCCCGGCTTTTTTTGCCTTCTCAACCCCTGATACCGTTGAGCGCGAGCTTATTACGACAGCGACCTCGGCATTTAGTCTGCCTGTTTTAATATATTCGAGAATATTCATCAATGTCGTCCCGCCACCACTGATGAGCACGCCCAGACGAACCTTTTTTTTATTCGGCTCAGCAGACTCATCTTTTGCTTCGACATCACTTTCAAGGTTCAAGGCTTGGTTTACAAGCTTGTCCGCTTCTTTGTTTTTCTCTCTGGCAATGTGTCGAACCTTGCAGCTTTCAAATTCATTAATCAGCGCAGTTGCCTGTTTATAAAGCGGCCGGACTTGCTCACTCTTTACCTTGTATTGGCCGTTAAGCTGCCGCACCAGCAGTTCGCTGTCGCTGAAAACCGTTACCTTTTTACCCCCCAGCCCTTTTGCAGCTTCCAAGGCTTTTATAATCGCGGTGTATTCAGCTACATTGTTGGTGGTTTTGCCGAGAAAAAAGGCTTCTGCCTGTAGCTGTGCTCCCATGGTATCGGTCAGTACAAAGCCCGCAGCCGCAGGACCCGGATTGCCTCTGCTTCCGCCGTCTGTGTAAGCCGTTATCTCCTCTGCCAACGCTCCCACTCCTGAAAAATTGGCAACTGGTAAATGGTAACTGGTAACCATTTACCAATAACCAATTACCAACCTTCAGCTTTCCTGTAAATTCTTGAGCACGAGTATTCGTGTGCAGTTCGGGCACCGGATTACATCGTCTTTTGTCATAAGTACGTTGACCGATTCCGCGGGAACGCCCATAAAGCAGCCCCCGCATGTGTACGTCTCTGTTTTGCCCTCCTGCCGTTCGACCACTGCCAGCGCTTCACCGTCGTATGTCTCCGCCACACGATTGAACAGCTCCAGCAGTTCAGCGGGTATGGCCGCCTGCGATGCCTGGTCCCATTCGGCTTGGATTTCTTCGATCTCAGCCTCGTACTTGGTCGCCAGATGCTCGGCCTCTTTTCGGATTTGCTCGAGCTTTTGCTTCTGCTCGTCTATCTGGTCTTGGATGTTTGCGCACTCAGCCTCGTCGACTTCGATATCTTTCATCAGTTCCAGAATCTGTGTCTCTACCTTCGAATTGTCTGCCTTGGTCGTATTAAGCTGAGTCAGTACAGCAGCATATTCTTTGTTTGTTTTTGCAGCGTTCAGGCACGCTCTCAACCTCAATATCGCTTCATCCTTGGTCCTCAGTTCCAGTTCCAGGCGGTCGGATTGAACCTTGGTCAGCTGAATCTCCTCTTTTTTTACTTCGAAGGCGCTTTGGAGGCTTCGGACGCGGTTTTCCTGAATGATGACGTTTCTCCTGCATCTGGTGAGCTTTGCTTTGGCAGCTCGAAGCCGACTTTCAACACTTTGAAGTTTTACTAACCCGTTCAGTACAGGGCCCACTTATGCTCCTTCGCGCACCGCCTGAAAACCTATGAACCTTGTATTATGGCCGCTTTGAGACCAACTCGCAATGAAAATTTCCCATTTTTTGCAATTGTCCTGACAACAAGACCCTTAAAACAGCAAAGGTTTGAAAAAAAACCGCAATTATGGTAAAAAACACCGACAGATTTATCCGCCTTTTACCCGCCGCAGGCGGGGGGGCGGAATAAACCAATATCCGGGACAAATTCTTATGCCAGTTCAGTTCATTCTTGGCAGAAGCGGTACGGGAAAGACCAGCTACTGCATAAAAGCAATAGCCAATGCCCTGCTGGAGCCCGGTGACAATCAGCCTTTGATTCTGCTGGTTCCGGAGCAGGCGACGTATCAGGCACAGCGCGCTATCCTCTCTGATGAAAGAATAGCCGGCTACAGCAGCAGACTAAATGTCCTCTCGTTTGACCGTCTGCAGTTTTTGCTGTTAGGCAGAAATACCGCAAGGCCGCAGTTATCGCGAATCGGAAGGGCAATGGCGGTCCAGCGAATTCTGCGAAATGTCAGCGGAAGGCTAAAGGTCTTCGACTTATCTGCAAATCAGCCCGGCCTGGGTCGGCAAATGGCTGAAGCCGTTACTGAGCTACACCAGTACGCAAAAACGCCGGAAGATATCGACGAACTGTTAGGCAAATTGAGCGGGGACGAGTCGAACAGTCTGACCACCTTAAAGTTTGCAGATATCAGCCTGGTCTTTAAGGAATATTTGAACTTCATTGAGGCAAAGTTCATCGACCCAGATGTGCAGTTGAGCAGGACCCGCCGGGCCATTGTCGAGACGGGCTTCGCCAAAAACGCAAAGTTATGGGTTGACGGCTTCGCCGGATTTACCACCGGCGAACTTGAAATTTTGGCTGAACTGCTGAAAGTCGTGGCAGATGCGCAGATTGCCCTTTGCCTTGACCCCTCGCATATCGATTTGAAAAATCCCGACAGCAAAAACACCGACCCCATCAGCCTGTTTTATCCGACTCAGCGCACGTACACAGAGCTTTTCGGAATTATAAAAAAACTGAAGCTCGAATTAGCTGAGCCGGTAATCCTCACCGAGCCAGCCAGATTTTCCTCCTGCCCGCCGCTTGCCCATATCGAAAGCACCATCTTTGACCACCGGCAAAAGAAAATCAACGCTGAAGACAACGTTCGCATTATAGCGGCACCAAATGCCCGAATGGAAATACGCTTCGTCGCAGGAGAGATACTCAAGCTCATCAGGAACAAAAATCTGCGATACCGCGACATTGCCGTAATAGCACCTGACCTCGCTCGGTACGAGCACTACATACGGGCGTACTTTGACGACTATCGGCTGCCGTTTTTTATTGATAAACGAAAACTCCTGAACCAGCACCCTCTCGTTCAGCTTATCTACTCGGCCCTGCGGGTGGTAACGGGTAGTTTTTCCGGCAGCGATATCTTCGCATATCTCAAGACCGACCTTGTCCCCCTCGAGCGCTGCGAGGTCGACCTGCTGGAAAATTACTGTGTCGCATTTGGCATCACCGGCAGCGATTGGCAAAACGCCAAAGACTGGCACTTCGCCGAGCCTGCGCAAGGGAGGTTCGATGAGCAGCGCATAAACCAAATCCGGCAAAAAGTGAGCGAACCACTGCTTGAACTCTGCAGCCGACTTTGCCCCGCTGATAATCCGGACACCTGCGGTGTCGTTTCCGCACGTCTGGGGCCCGATGTCGTCTCGGAAAAAAACTTGACCGCCGCCGAATTCACGCAGACCATTTTCGATTTCCTCGATAGCCTGGGGGTTCGCGAAAGAATAGCTGAGTGGATTGAAGAAGCGGCTGAAGCTGATGACCACGCAGCGGCCGATGAACATCGCCAGGTCTACGACAGACTCATTAATATATTTGATGAACTTGTCGAGGTCTTTGCCGACGAGCAGATGAGTTGTGATGATTTGATTTCGATAATCGACTCAGCCTTTTCTCAGTTGACGCTGGCTTTCATACCGCCGAGTATGGACCAGGTCCTTGTCGGCGCCATCGAGCGCAGCCGACACCCCGATTTGAAAGCGGTTTTTCTGATAGGCGCAACACAAAAGCAGTTCCCCGCTCCTGTGGCCTTCGATGGCCTATTAACCGATGTCGACCGCAGCGCAGCCGAGTCAGCGGATTTTCCACTGGCGGCAACGACTGACGAAAAGTTAGCCGAGCGGCAGTATTTAGCCTACATCGCATTTACTCGCCCGGCACAATTCCTCTATGTTACATATCCTCTGACGGATGATAAGGGCAGCGCCGAGGTCCACTCGCAATTCATAACCAACCTCGAATCACTGTTTGAAAATCTTGCCGCAGAATCAGTCGCCTCTCAACAACCATCCGTCGAGCAGGTCCACAATGAATATGAACTTACAGATTTGCTCTGCCGCGAACTCGGAAAGGACGCACCTCGTGACGTAACGCGGAATTCTAAACAGCAGCTTGACAGGTTATTAGCTGATATTTGCGCCGACGAGCAGCTTGCACAGTCAGGCTCAATTGTGCGGCAGGCGGTAAATTACGACAATAGCGCAGAACTCGGCAAGGATGTCTGCGAAAAATTCTTCACCGGCCGGATAAGGACCTCAGCGACAAGACTCAGCACCTTCGCCGCCTGCCCGTATCGGCATTTCGCACGATACATATTGGAATTGGAAGAACGACAGGAATTTAAATTTGAGCCGTTAGACCTCGGTATTTTTTACCACCGTGTGTTGGATACCCTGCTCGAACAAATGAACTTAGCGAAAAGGGATTTTGTCACGATTCAGGACCAGCAACTGCTGGAGCTTTTGGGAAAGAGCATAGCTGAATTTGTCCGGACGGATTCCTTCATATCGAATTTTGCGCACCGCAGCACTCACAACACGTTTATTATTAAATGTGCGGGTGAAGCGCTCGAGGACTGCGTCCTGGCGATTGCGCAAATGGTGCGAGCGGGAAAGTTCAGGCCCACCGTCTCCGAAATTTCTTTCGGAAAAGTCGAAGGCACGCGCCGAACGCTCGGTGAATTCCACCTCGGCCTTTCAAACGGACAACAGCTCTTATTGAACGGCAAAATCGACCGACTTGACATCGCAGAGCTCAATGGCAAAAAGGTCTCGCTTGTTTTCGATTACAAGCGCAAAGACAAATCCTTTAGCTGGTCGCAGTTCTATTATGGCCTCGATATGCAGCTTCCAATCTATATGCTGGCAGTTAAAAACGCAGACAACTCCGGTGTCGTTACCCCCGATGAATCGGGGTTGCCCGATGTCGTCTCGGACACCTGCGGTGTCGTTTCCGCACGCCTGGAGCCCGATGTCGTCTCGGACAATCGCCAATACAAAACCCAGGATGTGGTCGGGGCGTTTTACATACCGGTCGAAACAGAGGTTAAATCGACCGCGATTGATGAGCTGCCGGAAAAAATGGACAAGTTCTATTATAAAGCAAAAGGTATATTCAACGGCGACTTCTTTCAGCAGCTCGACGGTTCAAACAGCAATAAATTTTACAACTTCCATGTCACCAAAGATGGCAGCCAGTACGGCTACGATAATATAAGCGGTGCCTTGAGGCCGGCCGATTTTGAAAAAGTTCTGCATTTCACGCAAACACAGATAGTTCAGCTGGCAGAAGAAATCCTCTCAGGAAAAATTGACATCAGGCCGTACCGTTTAAGCGGTGGTTCCCCGTGCAGTTACTGCAAGTACAGGTCTTTGTGCCGATTCGATTGGCAGATAAATGACTACAACGCCCTGATACCGTTAAATAAACTCTCAGCCCTTGAAAAAATGGAAACAACCAATGGCTGAAAAGAACATTAAATGGACAAAGCAGCAGCAGCGGGCCATCCGTCAACGAGGTTCTGACGTGCTTGTAACAGCCTCCGCCGGTACCGGCAAAACCGCAGTCCTTTCGGGTCGGTGCGTCGACATTGTATCGGACAAATCTGATGTCCGGAACATACTCGTATTGACCTTTACCGACGCCGCCGCTGAGCAGATGCGTCTGCGAATCGCCGAACAGCTAAGCAGCGCGTTTTCACAAAAGCTCGACCCGCATCTTCGTCATCAGCTCATGCTGCTTGACGGCGCCGACATCAGTACAATACATTCGTTTTGCAAACGTCTTATCACCGAGTATTTTTACAAGCTCGGCCTGGACCCAACCTTTCGGATAATCGATGCCGACGAAGCGGCACTGCTCAAAGCCGAGGTCTTCGAAAAGACCATCGACTGGGCCTGGCAGCAAAGTTACTTGACAGAAGGTCTTGAGCAGCTTCTTCGCCGCCGCGACCTTCGCGCAAATGTCGGCTTTCTAAACAGGATAATGGCACTAAGTAACTTCCTCGACGGCGTAGTTCACCGCCGAGATTGGTATGAACGTGCATCGACGCTAACAGAGACGCTCGACCCGGTCAAAAGCGATTTAGGCGAAAAACAAAAACAGATTATTGCAGACAGATTGCAGCACATCCTTGCCCGGCTTCGCCGCGCCCAGAAACTCTACGATGAGCAATGTCCCGGCGGTAACTGGACAGTGAAGTACGATGAGACTTACATAGAGCCCATCTTACAATGCGCAGAACTTCTAAAAGCCGGCAACTGGCAGAGCTGCTCTGAGCAGATAAGAAGTTCCACCCGACCAAGGGTTAATAAGCCAAAGGATGTGCCGGAAGCAATCGCAGAGCTAATTCGCAAAACTGTGGGAAAAGCTATGGATAGCTTTAAGAAGCTTACCGACTTTGCAATCGTAAATCCTGATTATCTCGACAGAGTCGGAAAAGCTGCCGGCCTGCAAACAAAAGTTGTTATTGAAATTCTAAAAAAATTCGACCGATTGTACGGCCGCGCCAAACGCTCAATTAACAGCCTTGATTTTGCCGACCTCGAACATTATGCGCTGCAGCTTTTGACCGATGAAGATTCTACGCAAGATAAACTGATGCCTTCTGAAACTGCCCTTACGCTTCGGCAAAGATACAAATACATCTTCGTCGACGAGTATCAGGACATCAATCCTGTCCAGCAGACGATACTCGATACGCTTAGCTCGGCGGGCAATGTCTTCGTTGTCGGCGATGTCAAGCAGAGTATTTACGCCTTTCGCGGCGCCAAACCGGATATTTTCCTCAAGCTGCTAAAGCAGGCCTCGCTCGACCCGGCAAATGCACCGAACGGCCTGCGTGTCGACCTCAATGCTAATTTCCGCTCAGCCAAAGGAATCCTCGATTTCGTCAATAAGCTATTCGCGCGGATAATGACTGCGTCTTTTACCAGGATAGATTACGACGAATCAGCCAGACTAAGGCCTGCGTCCGAGCGCCAGCCGACAAAACCGTCGACAGCTGACAACCAACCTGTTGTTGAATTCCACATACTCGACGAAAAAAGCAAAAGCCCGATTGACCAGGACAACAAGGCGAGCGGTTCGACTGGCGATGAAAGCTTAAATATCATCACCTCTCGCCAGCGTCAGGCAGCAATGATTGCCCAGCGTATAAGACATATGGTCGGCGCCGACACCGGCAAAAGCGAATTTCGGATATTTGACAAAGAGCAGGCTATATTCAGAGACATTGAATACCGTGACATTATCATACTTATGCGCTCGCCCGCCAAAAGGGTCAACGATTACGTCGAAATACTTCGCTTAGCCAAAGTGCCGGTAAGCTCGGAATTTGGTTCAGGTTACTTCGAGACAACAGAAATCACTGACATCCTATGTTTGTTGAAAATTCTCGATAACACTCAGCGGGACATCGAATTGGCTGCCGTACTGCGAAGTCCGTTTTTCAACATCTCTGACACCGAGCTGGCCAAAATAAGAGTGCACAGTAAACCTGTGGTGAGCCTGTCGAACCCAACAGACCGGCAAAGTGTAAGTTTCTACGATTGTGTACTTCGATATTGCGAGGATGGCCCGGACGCAGAACTGGCTGAAAAGCTAAAAAGGATTTTAGCTCAAATCGAAAACTGGCGAACGCTCAGCCGCCGGGGCAGTCTGGCCGATTTGATATGGCAAATCTTCCGCCAAACTTCCCTTTTGTCATTCGTCTCGGCTTTGCCGAACGGCCAGAGCCGCAGGGCCAATCTCCTCAAACTGCACGATAGAGCGATTCAGTTCGAGAATTTCGCCGGCAGCAGCGGCAGCGCATCGCTGAGACGCTTCGTTGAATTCATCGAAAAGCTCCAGGAAACCGCCACGGACTGGGCGAAAGCTTCACCCGAAGCTGCTGCTGAAAATGCCGTCCGCATCATAAGTGTTCATAAAAGCAAAGGGCTCGAATTTCCGGTCGTCTTTTTAGCTGAATTAAACACACCATTCAACAAAGAAGATGCCCGACAGGACTGCATTGCCGATACTTCCGCCACCCTGGGTCTGCAGATTATCGACCGAAAGTCGAACAGCAGGCTAAGTTCGCTTACCCATCAGGTTATCGCAGAGGAAAAACTCAAAAGTGCACTTGCCGAAGAGATGCGCATCTTTTATGTAGCGACCACACGGGCCAGAGAGCGTCTGATTTTGACCGCTTGCGAAAGGGCAAAGCATTGCCGGGATGTTATCCGAAATGGTTTTTACTTCGGCGCCGAATCAATCCCTGATTGGCAGCTTCGCTCCTGCCGAAGCGCCGCCGAATGGCTTCTCTACGCACTGTCCGACCAAAAGACCCTGCACAAGGCCTTTGAAACTCACCTGGCAGCCGAAACAGCTGATGACGATTTATTTAGCTTCAAACTTTACAGCCAGCCTGAGCTCGAAAGCCTCTCCGAATACATCCTTAAATGCCGTAAGGCATCCCCTATCGGATTAAAGGCCGGAAAATCAAATGCCGGAACCTCCCGTACAAAACAGACAGAGTCTCCACTTCTTCACCGAATAAAAAAATCCCTGAGTTGGCAATATCAGTTCAGCGATATTGTGCCGCTGCCCGCCAAACGTTCAGTAACGCAACTGACTCATCACGCCGATGAACACGTAAAGTTTGATTATTCCAGAGCCCTGCAGCGAAGACCGAAAGCTGTTTTGCCGGCTGATTTAATCGGCGCTATTGACGCCCAGCTTATTGGCACAGCTACACATCTTCTAATTTCAAAACTCGATTTGGCAAAGCCCGTAACCACCGAGGCAATCGAGCAGCTTAAAGCACAGCTTATAACTGAGCAGGCCATAGACAAAGTGGTTGCTGAACATATCGACACAAAATCGATAATGACATTTTTTGAAAGTGAGCTGGGACGAACAGCCCTTGACACCAATAGCACTGTTTGGCGGGAATGGCCTTTCACCTTCGCCCTACCGACGTCGTTCTTCGCTCGGGCCACGCCTGCCCCGAGCGGAGTCGAGGAGAGCGGCGAGCGACGAGATACGATTATAATTCAGGGCATTATTGATATGCTCGTCAAAATACCCGATGGCCTGTTGGTGATAGACTTCAAGACCGATGCAGTAACTGCCGAAGAAGCGCCGCAGCGGGCCGAGTTTTACCGCCAGCAGTTGGACCTTTACGCCAGAGCCGCCGCCGCAATCCTAAACTCTCAAATTCTAAACAAATGGCTCTACTTCCTGACGCCAGCCTGTGCAGTTGAAATCAAATAAGTGCATAAGGGCACGAGTAATTTGTGGCTTAAGCACTCCCGTAAGGGATGGCCAAGTCCATTATGACTTGTGCACTTATTTTCTGTTTGGCCTTGTCTGTTGATGTTGTGTTTGTATAATGGCCTTGTCGTAAATCAAAGGGGGAGGTAAAAGTTTTAATGGAGAAGTTACAAAAATGGCAGATGCACCGAAAGCAAATGCAGTAGTTGGGCAATCGGGTGGGCCCACCGGGGTGATAAATGCATCTCTGGTCGGCGTTATAGAAGAAGCGAACAAGCATCCGGAAATTGAAAATCTTTATGGTGCGATTCACGCCGTAGCCGGAATGGTCAAAGAAGAGTTCATCGATTTGAAAAAGTTGTCAGCTGATACGCTGGAAGAAGTAGCTGCTTCACCCTCTTCGGCCCTCGGTTCCAGCAGGGACAAACCCAACGAGGAATATTGTGCCAGGATTCTTGACGTTTTCAAGAAGCGCAATATCAGATACTTTTTCTACATCGGAGGCAACGACTCCGCTAATACCACCCATATAATCAACAAACAGGCCAGCGAAACTGGTTACGAAATGCGGGCATTTCATATTCCCAAGACCATCGACAACGATTTGCTCGTTACCGACCATTGCCCAGGTTACGGAACAGCGGCAAAATTCGAGGCCTGTGCGTTGATGGGAGACGACCTGGACAACCGCGCTCTGCCGGGTATAAAAATTGATGTGATTATGGGCAGGAACGCAGGCTTTTTAACCGCCGCATCCGTATTAGGCAGGCAAAGAGATGACGACGGCCCGCATCTGGTATATGTCCCTGAAAGAAGCGTTTCAATGGACAAATTCCTCGGCGATGTCGAAGACGTGTATAAAAAACTCGGCCGATGTGTCGTTGCGGTCAGCGAGGGAATCCGCGATGCCGACGGCGTAATCTGGGCGGAAAAACTCGCAAAGGAAAGAGAGGCTGATGCGCACGGAAACATCCAGCTCTCCGGCACTGGTGCTTTGGCGGACTTTTTAGCTGCTCAGGTAAAAGCCGCACTAAAAGTCAAACGCGTCCGCGCCGACACATTCGGCTATATCCAAAGAAGCTTCGCCGGCCTTCAATCCGAGGTCGACGTCAGAGAAGCACGCTGGTGTGGCCGTCACGCCGTTCAATACGCTATGAACGAACCCAGCGGCTCAGTCGCGATAAAGCGCCTCGCCAGTGGAGCGGATTACAAAATTGAAATTTTCCGTACCGACCTTAGCAATGTAGCCGAAAAGACCAAGCCTATGCCCGATGAATTTATCAATGCCGATGGCAATGGCATAACAGATGCCTTCGTCGAATACGCAATGCCACTAACGGGCGGCCTGCCGAGAACCGAATACCTGGGTAGCCGCCCAAGAGTTTGAGTTAGTTAAACAGCGCTTCCACGAAAGTATCCGGGTCGAATTCCGCAATATCTTCGGGCTTTTCACCCAGGCCGACAAATTTTACCGGTATATCAAGCTGGTCCTTGATAGCGATAACGATTCCGCCACGCGCGGTACCGTCGAGTTTCGCCAGGAATATCCCTGTAACGTCAATGGCCTCGGTAAACATCTTTGCCTGTGCGATTGCGTTTTGACCCGTTGTCGCGTCGAGAACAAGTAATACCTCGTTCGGCGCATCGGCAATCTTACGGGCCACAACGTCACGAATCTTCGTCAGCTGCCTCATCAGGTCTTTTTGGGTGTGCAGACGCCCTGCCGTATCGAGAATCAGAAAATCCGCACCCCTTGCAACAGCGGCCTCACAGGCATCGAAGGCCACCGCAGCGGCGTCGGAGCCCATCTTGTGTTTTACGATTTGCACACCGATACGCTCGGCCCAGATACTTAGCTGCTCTACTGCCGCTGCCCGGAACGTATCGCAGGCGGCTACGATGACCTTCTTGCCGTTTCGGCTCAATATGTAAGCTAATTTGGCGATGCTTGTGGTCTTGCCCGTGCCGTTGACACCGGCGACAAGAATAACGGTCGGCCCGCTTTCGCACAGGTGTAATTCTCTGTCGCGATGGGGCCAGTAACTTTTTATGTGCTCCTTGAGGAACGGAACAATCTCGTCGGTTGTTGCAAGCTGCCTGTCGCGATAGGCACTGCGAAGCTCCGTTATGAGCTTGTCTGTTGTCTCTACGCCGATATCGTCACTAATCAGGGTTTCTTCGAGCTTATCCAGCAGGGCCTCGTCGATATTTCTGCCCAGGCTCAATACCGACGAAAGAGAGGTGCTGATTTTGTCACGTGTTTTACCCAGTCGGTCTTTGAAGTACCCGGCTGTCCTCGTAAATATCCCCATAAGCACATCCTCACAAACAAAAAATCGTTTCGATGCAAGTTTCGCAGAAATCGAAAGGAATTTCAAGTACCGATGTTATGTCAATATGGGTAAATTGCAACACTCTAATACCGCCAAAACATTTTGAATTTTTTTGTTTTTTCACCGAATGTAGACATTTCCTTTGACAAATCAAACTATGGTACTTAGATTTTTTATTGCCGCTCCTCACCGCGGAAGTTTTTTTCGACTACACTGTTGGTTGCCTTCTCGCGATTTTTTTAACAGGGAGGTCTTGGAGGAGAGAAGTTGTTGGGGCGTCCTGTGTATCTGGCTGCGCAACTTTCTCGCAATTTATTGCAGACGCGGTCTTGACAGAAGGGAAACTTTTTGGCGACAGGCAGCAATCTTGTCCGCCGTAGCTTCAGCGAAGGCGGATTGTAAAGGAGTGTGAGTTGGCACCTCGGGAAGCTGAGAGTATTTTTGATGATATCCTGGATCATGCAAAAGTCCTCGATCCGGTCAATACTCGCAAGTGGTTCGACAAGTTAACTGTGGTGTACTTCAGGGGTGGAGCGCTTCAGATCGGCTGTCCGGATGATGCCACTATGCAGTTCATGCGAGGCAACTGCAAAGGCACTTTTACAACGGCCGCACAGCAGATAACGGGGCATCTTGTCGCTGTGGATTTTTGTGTCCACGACGGGAAAAAGCCTGCCCCTCCTGCTGCGGACCACCGGCCTGGCCTGAGCCTTCATCCCGATTACACCTTCGAAAATTTCGTTGTCGGACCGAGCAACCGCCTCGCACATGCAAGCTGTGTCGCCATAAGTCAATCCCTCGGCGATACTTACAATCCACTCTTCGTCTACGGCAATTCCGGCCTGGGCAAAACTCATCTCTTGCACGCCGTCTGCTGCGAAGCAAAAATAAAATCTGCCAACACTGTGATTCGATTCTTGAGCTGCGAGAACTTCGTTAACAGGTTCATCAGGGCAATTGAAGAGGGAAATTTGGCCGGCTTTCAAAGTCAGTTTCGAAACGCAGATGCATTGGTAATTGACGACATCCAATTCTTGCGCGAACGCGAGCAAAGCCAGGAGGAATTCTTTCATACCTTTAACGCCCTCTACAATAACGGCAAGCAAATTATCCTCAGCGCAGACAGCCCACCAGTTGAGATACCTTCTCTTGAGCAGCGACTTATCAGCAGATTTAACTGGGGTCTGGTCACAAGAATCGACCCGCCAAGTTACGACACGAGAGTTGCCATCGTCCAGAAAAAAGCTCACCTGAGAGGCCTGGATATCTCCGATGAAATTGCTGAGTACATCGCACGAAAAGTCCACGCAAACATCAGGGAGCTCGAAGGCGCACTGACCGGCATTTACGCACTGGCAACCACCACCGCAGAACCAATAACGCTTGAGCTGGCCCAGATGGCACTCGAAGGACAGATAAAACCCTCAATCAGAAACATAAGCATCACTGATATTATCGATGTTGTAACGAGGCATTTCGATGTCCGACTCGTTGATTTGCAGAGCAAAAAACGCAGCCAGAGCATCACTACTCCCCGTCAGATTTGCATGTGTTTGGCCAGAAATCTGACCAGGCACAGCCTCGAGGAAATCGGAGGCCACTTCGGCGGACGCGACCACACAACTGTTATGCACGGCTGTAGCAAAATAGAAACAGCCAAAAAACAGGACCCGCAAATGCGGGCCCTCCTGAGTGAATTAACAAAACAAATCACACACACCCCCCAGGTTTAAATCACCCCGCACCAATTAGACTCCCGCCGTAAAGTGGTGTGGAAAATAGTCAATAATAGTAAATCGCAACGCCCCCTTACCCTCTGCGTCTTCGCAGCACAATCGCGCCGGCTAAGCCGAGTAAGGTAATTGTTGCCGGCTCGGGAATCTGACTGTAGAACTGGAAGAACTCGCTCAGGTGTGCTGCGCCGCCTGGGCCGGTGCCGCCGGTGATGGAGATGTCCTTGCTGTAAATCCAGATTTCCTTGACAGGGTCGAAATCACCATAGCTCACCAGCACTACGCTGTTGGCATCCGCCGAGCAGCTCAGCGAGGCAATATCGTTACCTCCAGGAAAAGGGCCGTCCCAGACATTTTCAACGACGCTGACCACGCCGGTACCAGTGGTACCCGCGCCGGTGAGGTACATGGAAACGTCTTTGATGAAGCGGTCATCGTATTCGGGCAGGATGGAGACTTTAAAGCTTAAGGTTACGTTTACGGTCTGGTAGGAACCTGCAACCCAAGAGAAATTGAACCTCAGGCCGTAATCTCCTGAGCTGGTGTCCCAGCCACCTTGCACGAATATCTCGTCAGTGTTCGGGTCGACCGCGCCACCGCCGCCGAAGCCAAACATATCAAACTCCGAAAGCTCCTTGTCGCCAAAGGTGAAAGGAGTGCCCTGCAGGGAACTCAGTGTGACCCTATCCGTGAGGGGCTCCCACACGGCCGATGCAGCGGTAGCGAGCAGAGCAATGACTAAGCAACCCAAAATCACTCTCGAACTTTTCATCACTATCTTAGCTCCCCCCCAAAAAACATTTACAGCACTATTTGTCTGGCCGAATAAATTGTCTTTATCCCAAGGGGTCCTCAAAAACCGGTCAAACAGACCGTCTTTTCCGGGTAAAAATCCAGATGCCCGCCGTGCCAAGCAACACAACCGTTGCCGGCTCGGGAATCTGGCTGTAGTACTGGTAGAACTCACTGAGGTGTGCTGAGCCATCGGTGCCGCCTGTGATGGAGACGTCTTTGCTGTGTATCCAGATTGCCTTGAGAGGGTCGAAGTCGGCGTAATCCGTCAAGTAGGCACCACCATCATTATATTGCTTGGAGCAACTTAGTGAGGCAATGATGTCGCCTTCAGCGTTCTGGACACGTTCACCCAAGTTGACTCCGCCGGTGCCTGTAGCCGAGGAGCCAGTGATGTCCAGCACAACGTCCTTGATAAAATAGTCATCGTAATCAGACAGAACGGAAATTTTAAAGTTTAAATTAGCATTGATGGTTTGGCCGGAAAATGCATTCCACGAAAGCAGAAACCGCAGGCCGTAGTCGCCCGTCGTGTCGTCCCAACCACCCTGCACGAATACCGAGCAGGCATCTGGGGCGATTGCTCCACCTGTGCCGATGCCGAATATATCAATCTCCGAAAGCTCTTTGTCGCCAAAGACCAAAGACCCACCCTGCAGAGAACTTAGCGAGACCGGTTCCCCTGTGAGTGGAACCCACCCGGCCGATGCAGCGGTAGCGAGCAGAGCAATGACTAAGCAACCCAAAATCACTCTCGAACTTTTCATCACTATTTTAGCTCCCCCTCCAAAAACAAGCCTCAAACCGACTTCGAAACGTACAAAACTCTAAATCAGTGGCTCTCTCTACCCCCTCTTCTGAGATGAATCTGTACAAAAACTATAAAGACAAAGGCACAAATCCGAAACGTACAAAACTCTAAATCAGTGGCTCTCTCTACCCCCTCTTCTGAGATGAATCTGTATACAATCTATAAAGACAAAGGCACAAATTCGAAACGTACAAAACTCTAAATCAGTAGCTCTCTCTACCCCCTCTTCTGATATGGCCTACTTAGGCAATTACATATTGTACAACATCACCATAGTCAAAGTCAAGGATAATCTGCAAAAAATTTGGAAAATTTCCACCAAAAAACCCTAATCACGGCAAGTCCTTGGCTGATAAAGACATACGCTGGCAAAAAGTTCTTACAAACCTTTTTCGTGGCTTTTAAGGGTTGGTTTTTAAGGGGCGCGGCCTTGCGTTTATCAACGCAGCCAAAAGGATATGTCTCAACCTGTCGACGCCGAGATTATTGAGATAGTCTTCGGTAAAATCCAGCCTGAATCGCCCTTTGAAGGTTTTGATTCGTTTCTTAAGTTCGTCTTTGCCCAAGGCGGCGATTGAAGTGGCTGTCTGTTCGAAATTCTCTCCCGAAGCCATTACAGTGCCTTTTGAAAAGTTCCCGTTTTACCCTGTCGCTGCTCTTCTTAATCGGCACCGTTGACAAGATGCTTTTGCAGCAGATTTCGTATCGGTCGACAAGCGCCAAATCAGCTTATTATGGGGTTAAATTTTTTTTGTCATTTCGCCGCTGGTCTGATAACTTTTGTTTATGAAGACAGAAAGGCTTCAATTTGACCTGCCGCCCGAGCTGATTGCCCAGCAGCCCGTGGACATTCGGAGCGATTCAAGACTATTGGTTCTAAATCGCTTTAGCGCAGAGCTCACGGACAGTCGATTCAATCGAATCGCTGAGTTTTTCACGCCGGGCGATTGTCTTGTCCTTAACGATACAAAGGTCCTGCAGGCCCGGTTCTTTGCCAGACGCAGCACCGGCGGTAAACTTGAAGGCCTGTTCCTGACCGAGGCCGAACCTGGACAATGGCTGGTTATGCTAAAAGGTACCGGCAGAATAAAGATAGGCGAGGCCATTTACCTAAAAGACAAGGCCGGCCAAGACTTCTGTCAGGCGATTTTTTTGAGCAAAACCGCCGGTGGTACCTGCCGACTGAAGCTGCAAACTAATCAGAACCTTGAAACAATCCTTGACAGAATCGGCTTTCCCCCGCTCCCGCCGTATATCAAACGCTCTGATGACCCTGACCAGGCGGCCGTGGATAGTCCCCGCTATCAAACCGTTTTTGCCAAAGAGCCCGGAGCCGTCGCAGCACCAACGGCGGGTCTGCATTTTACCACAGAGCTGATAAAACAGCTCAGGGCAGCAGACGTACTCTTCGCGTATCTAACGCTTCACGTAGGCCCAGCCACATTTAAGCCGATAGCCGCGGAAAATATCGAGCAGCACCAAATCCAGCAGGAGCAATTCAGCATCGACGCTGAAAATGCCGGAATAATCAACGCAGCAAAAGAAAAAGGCCGCCGAATAGTCGCAGTCGGTACAACAACTGTGCGAGCCCTCGAAACTGCAGCCGCTGCGTCAGGAATCGAGCCAGCCGTCGGCCAAACGACGCTGTTTATTAAGCCCGGCTACGAGTTTAAGATAGTTGACGCTATGGTCACGAATTTCCACCTGCCCAAATCAACACTGCTTGCTCTGGTAGCCGCCTTTGCCGGGCTGGACAATATTCTCACTGCCTCTCGCCACGCCATCGAAATGCGATACCGATTTTATTCTTATGGCGATGCAATGCTGATAATATGACAGCCGCAGTTACCGGCCGATTGCGCACAAAAAAATGCCGCTCCGGAAATAAACACATAAAGCTTGTTCGACAGGACATCAGAAATGAACTATGGGCCTAACCTGGCAACTACAAATCTGCTTTTAGTTCTCGCCTTCGAATCCAGCTGATGGTTTCCCCCCTCGTCCCTGACACGCCTTGCAGTTGCATATCCCAATGCGCCTTAGATGTGACTTGCCGGCAATGGTCTTGGTCTCGACCAGCCTGGCGCCTTTGGCCGCCATCTTGCGAAGCGCAAGAGCAGCTTGTCTTGTATTATAGGTGCCTACCGCATCAACTACAACCGTTACTTTTTTGCGCCGCTGCAGCAGCCCCAGCGCCATTGCCTCAACGGCACCTTCGGTACTGGCGCCAATCAAAACAAACTCATTGGCCCGAACCTCGCTCAGCAGTCTTTCTATACGTGGCTCATCGAACGGGTCCACGCACCGCTTATAGAGAATAATCTGCCGGTACCGACGCAGTACATCAATCGGCAAATCAGTGCTGCCGTCGGCTGCAAAACTCATGCGGTTGCTCAGCAGTGTATACCGTATCTTTTCTTGACCGTCTGTGCCGTCAAGGCAATAGTCGGTCGCACTGCCGCCGTTGTTGTTTGAGTAAACATCACAGGTTGAGATTATCCGGATATTTCTGGCCCTTGTCCAGGCCATCACCCGCCGGATGTTGCTCAATACCCGCCTGTGGTTCCTTATACATGCACTGCCCCCACCGAGGAAAAAATCTTTCTGCGTGCCCACATCTATCAGAATCTGCTTTCTAAGGGCCCTGATTAATTGCCGAATCATCTCCACGCCTTCCTTTTGTGCCCCTTAAACCGGGTCCCTGATGTTTGGCGGCCGCGTCAATAGTACTATACACCAATTATATCGGGCATGTAATCGGTATATCCCTGATTTAAGGGGTAAAAATACCTGATACCGATACGCCAATAAAATACGCACCTACCGTGGCTTTCAAGCCTGTTATCGAATAGTCTCGACGGCAACTTTAGCCGCAATAAAGCTTAAAAAGTGCCTGTCCCTTGGCTCTGGGGCCTTCTTGTGGTATAATTGCCGCCCTTGAATCGCCTTTTTCTTATAAATATCTGTTATTGACACGATTTAGCTGATGCGCCGAACCATAAAAGACTATCCGCAGATCTCGCTTAGGCTGGAGGATTTAGACGGTCAAATCGACTTTATCCGCCTTTTCGGACGTCCAGGACCGGTCCACATCGAAATCGGTATCGGCAGAGGAACGTTTCTTGTCAACCAGGCCAAAGCCCACCCCCAGCTCAA